>Ga0075421_100009797_pt1 | contig 11818 bp, 5 predicted proteins | sample SoiMetdeltSBSDD5_FD_75292 | JGI IMG/M metagenome (GOLD analysis project Ga0075421, IMG submission 75292) | Bulk soil microbial communities from a Populus tree surrounding site in Tennessee, USA - Soil MetaG P. deltoides SBSDD5 | ecosystem: Environmental > Terrestrial > Soil > Tree plantation...
TCAGCCAGATCTACTACCCGGCCTGGAACCGGAACGGCCTGTCGCAGACCTGGAGCCTGGCTACCGAGGCGGCGTTCTATCTGCTGCTGCCGCTCGTGGTGGTCGTGGCCATCGGGCGGCGGTGGCGGCCGAGGCGGGCCTTCGCGGTCGTCGCCGGTAGCGGGTTCGTCGTGAGCGTCGCCTGGTTCGCCGCGGTGGGCACCGGTCACATCCTGTCCGCCAACTACGTCACCTGGCTGCCTACGTACGCGCTGTGGTTCAGCGCCGGGATGGCGTTGGCTGTGGTCCACGTTGCCGCCCGTACGCACGGCGCGGACCCACGGTGGCGGCTACTCGACGAACTCGCCGCGGCGCCGGTAACCTGTCTGGCGGTTGCGCTCGGTCTGTTCGCCATCGCCAGCACCCCGGTCGCGGGCCCGCGCGACCTGACCCCGCCGACACCCGGTGCCCTGGCCACGCGAGTCGTCCTCTTCTGCGGTGTTGCGGTAATGATCATGATCCCGGCGGCGTTCGGGCCGGCCAACAGATTCAAAGCCGGTCTCGGCCTGGCGCCGGCGCGCTGGCTAGGAGCCGTGTCGTACGGACTCTTCCTGTGGCAGCTCGTCGTCCTCGAGGTGATCTACGACGCGCAGAACCGGTTGCCCTTCTCCGGAGATCCCGTCGGCACGTTCGGTCTTGCCCTCGGCGTAACCCTGCTCCTCGCTTCGCTGAGTTACTACCTGCTGGAGCGCCCCATCATGCGGTGGGGATTCCGCTGGAACCGGCGCAAACCGGAACGTCGCAGACAACCACACGACGGCGACCGCGAGCAGGCCGAGGAACTGAGGGCCGGCAGCCTCGCGAGCATCGGTGGTGGACAGCCAGACCACGCTGGCGACGACGAAGAGTCCGACCGGGGCCCACGACTCCAACACGCGTAGCCGTCGGCGTAGCAGCCGGCCGCGAATGCCGACCGGGTACGGCTGTATCGCGCCCAAGCCGACCGCGGAGATACCGGCCAGTGCGAACGCGCCGCCGAGGACGCCACCCATGACGATCAGCGCGAGACCGCCGACCACGAGCAGCAGGGTGCGACCGTCACGCGTGCGGGCCGGTACCTCGAGCCGCTGCTGCGACTCATGGGCGCCCCGCCGCCGCATGGGAAGGAACGCCGCCAGTGCGACGCCGAGAAGCAGCAGGCAACCCGCGAGAAGGCCCATCCGGTACGGCGCATCGGGGGTGAACTCGAGGACGACTTCACCCGATGCCCCCGCCGGTACCAGCCAACCCTGCTGCCAACCGTCGACCACGATGGGTTCGAGCACCTGCCCGGCCATCGAGGCTCGCCACCCTGGGTTGGTGTTCTCCCGTACCGCGAGCACCCGGTCGACCGGATGGGCATCGAGGTCGAGGCGCCGCTTGCTCGCCGACCACGATTCGACTCTCACCTCGGTACCGGTGGGCGCCTTGGCGGTGCCCGCCGGATCGAGCCGTACCCGGGTCGCGGTCGCCACGTCGCTCGCGGACGCGACAACCCGCAGCTCGCCGGCTGCCACCGGTAGCTGAGCCGCGGTGGGAGCGGTACAGAGTTCCGCCGGCACCTCGCGTAGCTCCAGCAGGTCGCGAATCGTGGCGACCAATCGTGTCGCGCGGGTCGCGTCGCCCACCCGGAGCGTCGGCCCGCTGCCACACGGCAGGTCCACCCGCCGGTCGAGGTCGGCCGTCCGATTGGCGGGGCCGGGCAGAGCCACCAATTCGCCCACCGCGATCGGTAGCTGTCGCGCGGTGTTGGTGTACAGGTCGAACGACAGCGCCGTGGGCCGGTCCAGGAACAAGACCGTCAGCTCGGTGGTACGCAGCGGCGGGTCGAGCCGGATGGATCCGTCCGCACCGAGGAACCCGTCGCGGAACCCACTGTCGCCAATGACGCGGATCAATCTGACCTGCGACGCGGCGACAGCGGGGGACGTCGTCAACCGGACGCTGGTGATCTCCCGAGGAGAGGGCCAGGTGAGACGCAACAAGGGGTTGCTGTCGCCAGCGGCAGGGCTCCACGCGGTCGTCGGATCACCGTCGACAACGACACCCGCCCGCCCTGCCGGGTCGGCCACCTTGGACGAGGACGCCGACACGCTCGGTGTGCCGCTCGTCCTCATGCTGCTGTCCAGCAATGCGTCGAGCGCGGCGCCGGGCCGCGGTCGAGCCCAGGCGCCGAGGGTGTACGAGCCGCCGACGGGCACCTGGACCGTACGGTCGATGACAGAGCCGTCCTCCGAGCCGCGCGCGACCTCGGGCGAGCACTTCGGCTGATCCGAGATGAAGTAACACGCCGGGGTGGCCGAAGCCGCGCTGAACACCATCGACATCGGGCCGGTCGTCACCGGAGCGGCCGGAACCACCAGGGTCCGCGTGGCTCGCAGAGACGGGATCGTCAGCTCGGCGATGCCGACGGTGCCGCGGCCGTCCCAGGTGCCGTAGACCGAGTCGACGATGACGCGTACCGCGCGGGTGGCGTGCAGGCCGGGGAGGCGGATCGTGGCGGTCTCCGCGAAGACATCGGCCGTGGTGCGCTCGATCCCGGCCACGACGGTGACTTTTGCCGGTACCGCCTGGGCGGCGACGTCGAAGCGAAGCGTCACCTCGGACACGGTCTGCGGTACCCCGAGCGTCACCTCCAACCACTGACCGCCCGCCCTGGTACCCGGTGCGGATCGCCACGACGTCTTGTTGTCGCCGTCGAGTGCCGCAAAAGGTTGGTACTCGGGCCGCCGGCCGCCGAGATCACTGTTGCGCTCCCACGAGGTCGACGCGGTGACGTCGCTGATCCCGTCGTAGCGGACAGTTGTCGCGAGCTGGTCGCCCCACGAAGGCAGGTAGTCGTGAGCCGGCGCCGAGGTGGCGTAGCGCTCGTTCGCCGTCATCGTGGCCGAAACGTTGTCCTGTATCGCCCCGAACGCCACATCGCGTCGCCGCATCCCGTCCGTGACCACGACCTTGCCGGTGGGCACCCGGCCTTCGAGATCGCCGGCGAGCACGGTCGGCGCCGGGCTCAGCTGGCCGGTCGCGTTGAGTTCCAGGAGCGACTCCGGGCCGCCGACGACCGTCGTCACGTCGCCGACGTCGTACGCGACGACCTGTGCCACGGGTCGATCGACCCGGTACAACTCGAGCGCCTGTAACGGGACGTCGAGGCCGTCGTCGATGTATATGTCCGGCAGCCGTGCCGTGCTGGCGACCGGACCGAAGCCTGCCACCGGGACGAGGCCCGGCGATCGTTCGATTGCTTGCCGGGCCACGAGCGGTCGGGTCGTCTCGGACCGGCCATAGTCCAGATCGGAGCGGAGCAGCACGTAACGCACTCCCGCTCGAGCGAGAAAGTCGGCGAGACCGGTGGATCCGGCTCCGGTGGCCAGTACGGCGTCGACCGCGTCGAGCATCCGGATCGTGGCCGGTGGCGTGATCGGAATCGCGTTGCGGACCGCCCATGGGGTGTCGAGTAGCGGCTGCGTGATTTCGTCGGTGGCTCGTCCCCACCGGTAGTGCGGGAACCTGGCCCCCGGTACGACCAGCACGCGTTGGCCGCCCTCCTGCGCCTTCAGCCAGTCCGCCGCCTCCTGCCAGTAGCTCGGGATGTTGCGGAATCCGCCGGTTGGCGCGAGCCCGCCCGCGAGCGCGGGACTGGCGACGCCGACCAACGCGACGACGGCGGTACCCGTCGCGATCATCGTGGGCGCCCGCATCGGGCGGAACGGGCCGCGGGCGATGTTCCCGGCCCGGCCGAGTATCCCGACGAACGAGGCGAGCCCCAGCGCCAGCGGTAGCCGGACGAGGACATCGAACTTGTGCACGTTGCGCAGCGGTGCACCGGCACCGTCGAGAAACTCGCGACCGAGTTGTCCGAGACCGCCGTCCAGCTTTCCCACGTGCCCGATGGCGATGAGCCCCAGGCCCAACATGAATCCGGTCAGGAGGAACCGCCGGTGCGGCGTACCGCGGCGGGACAGGCCCTCGAGACCGAAGGCGGCTACGGCCATCGTGGCGATGATGATGATCGGTTCCGCCGCCAACCGCCATCCGGCGGGCAGCACGGGGCCGAAGGGCGTGCGGAGGTACGCCAGCCAGAACGACGCACCGCGAAGGTTGGAGACGATATCGGTCGGTCGGGTGGTCACCTCGGCGCTCTCGATGTAGTCGAGGAACGGCGGGCTGTACGACCCGAGTACCAGCAACGGAAGCAACCACCAGGCGCAAGCGCAGAACACCGCGCCGCACCAGGCCGCGATCGCGGTCAGGCGGTGCCGGACCGGCTCGAGGGTGGCCAACCAGAGCAGCGGAAGCGGTACCACGGCGAAGACCGCGGTCGCGTTCACGCCGCCGGCACAGGCGGCCGCCAACGCGGACAGCGCGACGCAACGGCGCAGTGGCTCGCCCTTCGCGAGGCCGATCAGCGGGATGAGTACCCACGGGGCGAGGGCGGTCGGCCAGGACTCGATGGACTGCATGCCGAGTTGGGTCAGAATGCGCGGTGACAGCGCGAAGGCCGCACCGGCAATGAGCCGGGACGCCGGCGTACCCATGCCGAGCCGCCCGGCCAGCTTGACCGTACCGGTGAACGCGACGCACATGAGCAGCGCCCACCACAGCCGCTGGATCACCCAGCCCGGCAGTCCGATCCAGGTGCCCGCAAGGAAGAAAGGCCCCATCGGCCACAGGTATCCGTAGGCCTGGTTCTGCAGTTGACCGAAGGTGATCTCGGGCGTCCACAGGTGCAGGGCGCGCTCGAGCCATCCCGCCGGGTTGATCGATAGATCGACCTTGGTGTCGATGACCGTTATGCCCGGATCCTGAATAAACGCGAGAGCGGTCAGCGCGACACAGATCGCAACGGCACGCAGCCGCCAGAGCATTGCCGAGGAACCGCTGGTTCCATCGGCGACCTGTGCCCGCATGCCACCTCCCAGGTCGCGAAGACTACTCGGAGGTAACCGTAGGGCCACAGGCTCCGCCGCCCCAACCCCATCGAGCAACGGGGTGTGGCAGGCTTGCCGCCATGTCGGAGGTATCCACAGCCGCCCCGCCGGCTGCGTCCGGCAGCGGGGACGTGCCGCTACGGCGCTGGCTCATGAAGGATCCGGTCCGGGCGGCCGCGTACGTGATGATCGCGGTTGCGGTGCTGATCCGGATACAGATCGCCGCCCGGGGTTACCTGGCCGAGGACGACTTCGTCTTCGTCAACCGCGCCGCGGCCGAGCCGCTGACCGTGGGCTTCCTCTTCGAGACGTTCAACAACCACCTCATGCCGGCTGGTCTGCTGGTGCTTTCGGGGATCGCCAAGGCGGTGGGTCTGCAGTACTGGCCTTATGTACTGCTGTTCGCCATCGGCCAGGCGGCCTTGGGCGTCTCCTTCTTCCGGCTGCTTCGCCTGCTGGTACCGCCGGGTTGGGGGCAGCTGATACCGCTCGCTCTGTTGATGTTCAGTCCGCTCACGCTGGACACCACGTCGATGTTGACGATCGGCATGTTCCTGCTGCCGATGGAACTGGCGGCGGTCTGGGCCATCGGCGCACAGGTCAAGTACGTGCGCACCCATCATCCGCGGCACCTCGCGACACTCGCCGCGGCTGTACTCTTCGGCCTGGCGTTCTACGAGAAGGCGTTGCTCGTCGTGCCGCTCGTCGTACTCGTGACGGCGTGCTTACTGGTGACCGGTGGACCGGTTCGTGGTCTGGTTCGGACGGTTCGCCAGGCATGGGCCGCGTGGCTGGTGCTGGCCGGGATCTCGGCCGCGTACCTCTGGCTCTATACCTCGAGGCCCTGCAACCCCGTGGGGTGCACGCCGTCGCTCGGCGTGCCCAAGACCTCCGCCGGCGAACTGGCGTCGTTCCTCGGTGACCTGGTGGGAACCACCCTCGTCCCCGGGCTGCTGGGCGGTCCGTGGCAATGGTTCTACACCGGCGACGGTCCGCCACTCACCGACAGTCCGGAGGTCCTCCGCTGGCTGTCGTGGGCGGTCTTCCTCGCGCTCGTCCTCGGAACCATTCTGGTGCGCGAGATCGCGGTCCGGGCGTGGGTACTGCTGCTGACTTACGTCGCCATCATCGCTGTGTTGTTCGGCGCGACCAGACTCGGCACCCCACTCGGCGAGCTCGCCGGTCTGGTCCCGCACTACGTGGCCGATGTCATGGTGGTCGGTGCGCTCTGCATCGGTGTGGCATTGCTCGGATTGACCGACGTGAGCGCGACGGCGGAATCGACCAAAGCGCGGACGGGTGTATTTCGGGAGCCGGCGGTTTTCGCTGGCACGGTGGCGCTCGGTCTGATCGCCGTCGTCGCCTTCGGGGCCGGCGCCGCGACGAGCGCGGCGAGTTTCGGCGACGACTGGGCAGACAAGCAAGGTCGGGACTACGTGAACACCGTGCGGCAGGAACTCGCCAAGGCGCCGCCCGGTACGGTCTTCTTCGATCAGGCCGTCCCGGACGCTGTGCTCGCGGGCTACTGGTGGCCGAACAATCTGCAGTCGGAGTTTCTGGGAAACCTCGACCCGAAGCCGGAATTCGTCACCGCGGCCGAGGAGCCACACGTCATCGATCCGACGGGGCACATCAAGCCGCTGTCGATCCAGCCCGCGCGAGTCGCTGTGCCCGGGCCAGTCAAGGAGTCGGACTGCGGGCACCGGGTCAGTGACGGCAAACCAACGCTGATACCGCTCGAGGGTGACCTGTTCGAGTGGGACTGGATAGTCCAGATCGGCTACCTGAGTTCCGGCGACTCGACGGCGACGGTTCGCCTCGGCAGTGCGAGTCACCAGTTCGGCGTACGCTCCGGTCTGCATCAGATGTACGTCATTGCAGCCAAGGGCGAGGGCAGCGTCGTCGAGTTGACGCTCGGCGATCCGAACGTGGTGCTGTGTACGAACCTGGTTGTCGTCGGGAAGGTGCCCGATCAGCCGTAGATGGCCAGCAGGATCTCTGAACTCTGGATGAGGATCGTCGACTGGTTGCATCGCAATGCGCCGGAGACGTACTCATCACTGCACCCGCCTGCCGACAACGCGGCGCTCGACCAGTTGGCCGTCGAACTCGGTATGGACCTGCCCGGTGCGCTCGTCGAGTCACTCCGTTGCTTCAACGGTACGAACACCCGACGTCTGGATGTCGCCTTCGCCTTTCCGGGAACCTTCTATGCGCTTGGTACTGCCGACATCGCCGACGAAGCCCGAGTGGAGAAAGATGTTCTCGGCGATGGAGCCGAGGGTCTCGGCAGGCTCTGGCATCCGGCATGGATTCCCATCGCTGCGGATTACGGTGGCGACTTGCTCGTCCTGGACACCCGCGACCGTCGGCCATTCGGAGATGTGTTCTGCTCAGGGATGCGGTCGCGGGTGGACCGTTCGGTGTCGACGCGACCGTGACCGGTACGACGCACGACATCGCGTATCTGTATCCCGGCGCCGACCGGTGGGAGTGGTGTGTCGTCGCACTCAACGGATCGCTCGCTGGAGGAACGTCGGCTTGCCTTCGAAGTCAACTCGATACACCAACGTTGTTGAGTGCACAAATCATCACTTCGTCGGATGTGCGGCTGACCTGGACAGCGGTTCCAGGTACATGGTTCTACCGCATCCTGTTCAGAGACAGCGTGGTTGGCGGTAACTTCGTGGAGGCCGCGCCACCGGTATTCGACACCACCTACCAGGTTGGTTGGTTGTCTCCGCCCGGCGCCAGTCGTTTCGAGTGGTGCGTGGTGGCCGTGGCCCCGACCATCGAATCGGCTCGTTCGAACATCCTGCTCAGTCACCTGTGACCGGAGTGGTGGGAAGCGCCGCGGCACTTCCCACCTGCACGGTTCTAGAGGCGAGCTAGCGCCGCCTTCAGCGGGTCGAGGCCGAGGGAGCCCAGGTTCAAGGCGTCGCGGTGGAAGGCCTTGAGGTCGAACGCCGCTCCCTTACGGGCCTTGGCGTCGTCCCGAGCCTGCAACCAGATGCGCTCACCGACCTTGTACGCCGGCGCCTGCCCCGGCCAACCGAGGTAGCGGTTCAGCTCGAACCGGAGGCTCTCGTCCGCCACCCGGCAGTGCGCCCGCAAGAACTCCCAACCGAGTTCCGGAGTCCACCGCTCGCCAGGGTGGAAGCCGAACGGGTTGTCCCGCGGTATCTCCAACTCCAGATGCATACCGAGGTCGACGATCACACGGGCGGCCCGCAGCGCCTGCCCGTCGAGCATGCCGAGTCGGTCGCCCGGGTCTTCCAGGTACCCGAGGTCGTCCATGAGCCGCTCGGCGTAGAGCGCCCAGCCCTCGCCGTGGCCGGAGATCCAGCACAGCATGCGCTGCCAGCGGTTGAGCAGATCCGCGCGTACCTGGGTCTGGGCGACCTGCAGGTGGTGGCCTGGCACGCCCTCGTGGTAGACCGTGGTCACCTCGCGCCAGGTCGAGAACGCCGTGATGCCCGCCGGTACCGCCCACCACATGCGCCCGGGCCGGCTGAAGTCCTCGCTCGGACCGGTGTAGTAGACGCCGCCGTCACTGGTCGGTGCGATGCAGCACTCGATGTGGCGGATCTGCTCGGCGATGTCGAAGTGGGTACCGTGCAGGTCGGCGATCGCCTTGTCGGCCAGGGTCTGCATCCAGTCGCGGAACGCTTCCTTGCCCTCGATGTTGCGCGCCGGCTCGTTGTCCAGCGCCTGTACGGCGTCGTCGATGCTCGCGCCGGGCCCCACGATCCGGGCGGCGACCGCGCGCATCTCGGTCTCCAGCCGGTGCAGCTCTTCGAAGCCCCACGCGTACGCCTCGTCGAGGTCGATCCGCGCACCCAGGAAGTACCGCGACTCGAGCTGGTACCGCTCGCGGCCGGCGGCCTGGTTCTCCTTGCCCAGCGGTGCCAGCTCCTCGCGCAGGAACCGGCCGAACGCGATGGTCGCCTCGGTTGCCTTCTCCGCCGCGGCATCCAGTGACGTACGCAGAGCGCCGGAAGCGTCCAGCCGGCGAGCCAGCGACCGGTAGAAGTCGTCGTGGTTCGGGTCGGTCCAGACGTCACACTGCTTGGCCACTTCGATCATCTGGTGGCGGGCGCTGGCGTGTCCGCGGCGGGCCGACTCGAGCAGGGTCTCCCCGTACTGCTCGATCGCCGTAGCGAACTTCGCCATGCGGGTAGCGATGTTGGCGACCGCGGTCTCGCCCTCGGTGGGCATGAGGTCGAAGACCGACCGGATGTCGTGCAGCGGGCAGGCGATCACATTGAGGTCGCTCGTCGTCAGCCCGGCGTCGTAGCGTTCGAGCTCGAGCCCGAGGCGCTCCTGCATGGCCTCCTTCGCCACGCGCTCCCGCTCGTCGGTCGCCGGGGTGGCGTTCAGCTCGGTGAGCGTACGGCGGGCCAGCTCGGCACCTGCCGCGTACCCCTCCAACGAGAGGTCGTCCATCTGGTCGTCGTAGCCGGCGATCCCGACGCTGGTAGCACCGGTCGGGCTCAGCGGTGCCCACTCGTCGACGAACCGGTTCGCGAGGTCATCTACTCGTCCCACGGGGCGACGATACGCGACCTCCCCACCCTTGCCGCAGCCCTATTTGGGAGACGGTCTGGTAACGACCGATTCGCGGGAGTGTCCTTAACCACACACGCGAGGTCCGAAAAGCGCGCGCATTGTGTCGTACCCCCGGAGCAGAGTTGGGGCCGTGACAGCCGTAAGTGTCGACCCGCAGGTCCGCCCCGTACGGTGGCTGCCCGGTTTCGTTGCCCTTGCCGCAATCTGGGGAGCGAGCTTTCTATTCATCAAGGTGGGCGTGAGCCAGCTGCACCCGGTCTACCTCACGCTCGGCCGGGTCGCGACGGGCGCGCTCACCCTGCTCGCGGTCCTGGTCGTTACGCGCGACCGGCTGCCCCGCGATCCCAAGCTGTGGGGTCACCTCGCGGTCATCGCGGCCTTCGCCAACTGCCTGGCCTTCACCCTCTTCGGATACGGCGAACAGCGAATCTCCTCCGTGCTCGCCGGCATCTGGAACGGCACGACCCCACTGGCGACGCTGCTCGTGGCGGTGCTGGTGTTCCGAAGCGAGCGGGCCACGGTGGCGCGGGTCGTCGGGGTGGCGACGGGCTTCGTCGGCCTGCTCGTGGTGCTCGGTGCCTGGCGCGGTGTCGGCGGTGCGGCGCTCACCGGCCAACTCATGTGCCTCGGAGCGGCGGTGTGTTATGGGCTGGCATTCCCGTACATGAAGAAGTTCCTCACCGCGCGTCCGGAGTCGGGGGTGTCGCTGTCGGCGGCGCAGTTGTTGATGGCCACGGCCGAGCTGGCGGTCATCGCGCCGTTCCTGGCCGGCTCGCCGCCGGATGTGACACAGCTGCACGCCGACGTCATCGGCAGCGTGCTGGCCCTCGGCATGCTCGGGACCGGCCTGGCGTTCGTGCTCAACCTGCGGGTGGTCCGGCTCGCCGGAGCGACTACCGCGTCGACCGTGACGTACCTGATTCCGATCTTCGCCACGATCGTCGGGGTGATCGTGCTCGGCGAGCAGATCACGTGGTACCAGCCGGTCGGCGCGGCCATCGTGCTGCTCGGCGTGGCGATCTCGCAGGGTGTGTCAACCCAACAGATTCGCCACCGCTACGCGGGGATGATCAGGGTTGGCCCACGTCCAGTTGGGGTGGGCGCGGTTGGTCAGCAGGACTAGCACGAGCCGGCGACCGGGGTGCACGACCAGCGATGTGCCGGTGAACCCGGTGTGCCCGAAGGTCGCCGGTGACGACAACCGGCCCATGAACCACGGCTGATTCAGCTCGACGCCGAGACCGTGGGTCGACGTCCGCTCGGGCCGCTCCGCGTCGACGGCGGGCAGCCCGGGGTTCACGTTGGCGAGCATCCGCCGCACGGTGGCCTCCGCGAGGATCCGCTTGCCGCCGTACTGGCCGCCGTTCAGCAGGAGTTGACCGATCACGGCGACATCCTTCGCGGTGGCGAACACACCCGCGTGACCCGCGATGCCGCCGAGGGCGTTGGCGACGTCGTCATGCACCACGCCGCGCAGCAACCCGCGCGACGACCGCGCGTCGGTGGCCACGAGCCGCGTGGCGCGATCGGTCGCGCCCAGCCACTGCAGCGGGGTGAACCCGGTGTCGCGCAACCCGAGCGGGCCGGTGATGCCGTTACGCAGGGCCTGGTCCAGCGGTTGTCCGGTGATCCGCTCGACGGCCTGGGCGAGCACCATCAAGCCGACGCTGGAGTAGCGGAAGACGGTGCCCGGTACGGCGCCGGGGATCAACGGAGTAGTCAGGACGGCGGCGCGCCGCTCGGCCGGTGTGGAGAGCCCGCTCACCTTGGCACCGACCGGCAACCCGCCGGTGTGAGCGAGCAGCATCGATACCGTGATCGCGGCCTTGCCCGGGCCGTCGAACTCCGGCAGGTACTCGACGACCGGCGCGGCCAGGTCCATCTTGCCGCGATCGACCTGTTGCAGAACGAGCAATGCGGTGTAGACCTTGGTGATCGAGGCCAGGTCGAAGATGGAGTCCGGGCGCATCGCGACCCGCTGGGCCGGCGACAGCTCCACCGGCCCGGCGGTGTACCGCAGTGCGTCGCCCACCGCGACCTGTGCGGTCACCGTTCCGTTCACCGCAACCAGGGCTACCGCTCCCGCGTACCCGGGATGTTTCGGGTTCTCCGGAGTCGGTGCCAGGTAGCGCCGCAGGGCGGTGGTGAGCCGCCCTGCGAGGCCGCCGCCGGAAGCCGACGCGCTGGGGCTCGCCGCAGGCGCACTGCCGAGCACCTGATCCGCCGGTGCGGTACCGGTCGGGTCGGGTCCGCCTCCCCACACCGGGTCTGCCGCATCGTCACAACCGGTCACGGTAGCC
>Ga0075421_100009800_pt1 | contig 11817 bp, 9 predicted proteins | sample SoiMetdeltSBSDD5_FD_75292 | JGI IMG/M metagenome (GOLD analysis project Ga0075421, IMG submission 75292) | Bulk soil microbial communities from a Populus tree surrounding site in Tennessee, USA - Soil MetaG P. deltoides SBSDD5 | ecosystem: Environmental > Terrestrial > Soil > Tree plantation...
GACAGCACGCAGTGCTCGATCGTCATCCCCTCCGGTCGACCGTAAATCAGCACGTCGAACCCGCTTCCCTTCCAGGGTGCCGCGACGGCGGCGAGCTCCGACGTCGTGAGCTCGATCGAGAGTGCGATCCGCCGAGCGCCCAGGCGAAAGAGCTCGGCCGCCGTGTGTTGATTGAAGCAGTTCACAGCGTAGTCGGCGACAACATCACGACCCGCACGCCCCAGCTCGGCGACCAGCCCGAGGTGACCCGTCAGAATGGGCAGGTCGAGCGCGAGCCACTTACCGAGGGAGCGGCGCTCCTCCGGCCTGACGATCGTCGGCGTGCGCACGCGTAACACGATCCCGCGCCCGGCAAGCTCCTCGCCCAGCGCGCGCACGCGAGCGGCGGGCGGCGCGGGGTGACGGAGGAAGGGATCGAACGTGACCTCGGTGACGCCTCCCTCCGCTGCCGCGCGCGCGTCTTCGACGCGGTACACCTCGGCGCAGAGCCTGAACGGAGTCGCGAGCCCCACGTCGGACGGTTCTCCGGCGGCCGGGTCGGCGATGACCGGAAGGCTCGCGATCGCGGTTGCGATCGCCCCATCGCGCTCGGCGATGCGTGCGACATCTGCCCAATCGCGCCGCATCATAAGCTCATCGACGAGCTGCTGGCGCAGGTGGTTCAGCTCACTCACTGGCAGGAAAAGTCCGGTGGCGAGGCCCTCCACGTCGAGGTCGCCTAACGCGAACGGCGTCTCACCCATGCGGCCGAGCTGCTCGCGCAGCCGCGGGATGTCCAGTGCGTGAGCACGGGCAGGTGCGAGCGGAATCTCGCCGCGCACGCTCACCTGTTCCTTGTCGGCGGTGGCGACGACCTTCAGTGGCGCGCCTGGTGTGCCGAAGAGCCGCATGTCGATTCGCGTGCGCCGCGCGCGCGCCGGTGCGCTCAACGCCGCGAAGCTCGCGCGCGCGCGCTCCAGGAGGGCCGCATGCGACGTTCGGAGCACCGTCCACCCTGCAGGCACGCTGACCCGCGTGGCGACCGCCTGACGAGTGGTGCCGTTCGCCGCTCGGACCGAACGTGCCTCGGACACCGCGAAGCCGATGGCCTCGCCTTTTTCGCCGGCGGGTGGCTCGAATCCAAGCCCATCGCCGACAGCGACGGGTGAGCCGACATCGATCAGCAGCTCCGCGCCCTGGCGTCCGGCTACGACGCCAATCGCAACGCCGTGGTTGTCCGGATGGGAACGCGTTATGTAGTCGCGTCCTGCACGCCCGAGGTGCATTCCGGGGGTGAAGCCACGGCTGAAGATCTGGACGAGCGGTTGCACCTCGTCGAACGAGGGTGCCGCCATCTCGCCCTTCTCGAGCCGATCCAGAAACGTTCGATAGCCTCGAGTGACTGTCGCAACGTACTCGGGCTTCTTTTTCCGGCCCTCGACCTTGAGACAACTTATGCCAGCGTCCGCGAGCGCCGCGAGCTGGTCGTGAGCGGCAAGGTCCTTCGCCGAGATCAGAAAGCCACGATCGAGCTCCGCGCCCGTGGCGGCGTCCGTCAGCACATAGTCCTTGCGGCACGACTGCGCGCAGGACCCGCGGTTCGCGCTGCGCTCGCTGATCATTCCGGACATGAAGCACTGGCCCGAATACGAGATGCACAGAGCGCCGTGCACGAATGACTCGAGCCCCAGATCGGGGACCGCCGCGCGGATCTGTCGAATGTCCTCGATCGTGTTCTCGCGAGCGAGAACGACGCGCTCCACGCCCAGCTCCCGCATCACCGCCGCGCCACTCGCGTCGTGCACCGTCGTCTGCGTCGATGCGTGGACTTCGAAGCCCGGGTAGACGGCGTGGATCAGTCGTATCAGTCCAATGTCCTGTACGATCGCCGCGGAGATGCCGCGGTCGATCGCCTGGCCGAGCAGGGAGAGTGCGTCAGCGAGCTCGTCGGGTTTGACGAGCGTGTTCAGCGTGAGGTAGATGCGCGCGCCGTGCGACGCGGCGAGCGCGCACGCGCGCTCGAGCTCATCGAGGGTGAGCTGCGCGCCCTCGTCCCGTGCATTGAACCGCTCAGCGCCGAGGTAGACGGCGTCGGCGCCGTTCGCGACGGCGGCACGGACGGCGTCGAGAGACCCGGCGGGTGCGAGGAGCTCGGGGGCGCGGTGGCGGGAGCGCATCCCCGCGAAAGATAACCCGATCCGGACTACTCCGGCTTCGTCGTCTTGAAGAATCGCAGCAGGAACGCGACGACCACGAGTCCGATGCCGACCCACCGAATCAGGTTGTCCTCGCTCCGGATTCCGTACGCGAACATGCCGACACCCGCGAGTGCCAACGCGATCTTGGCGACCGTTATGCGATCCATGGGACGCGCCCCTTGGTAGCCGTGTTTCCGGGCTCGATCACGCCGCGGGAAGTCCGAGCGAACGCGCCTCGGCATCGGGCACGTCGAGCACCATGCGAAGGAGTGCGGTGGAGAACACCTTGCCCTGTGCATCCGTCTTGAGCGAAAGCGTACCGCCGCCGTCGAGCGCACCATGGAGCAGAAAGTTCAACGCGCCCAGGTTCGGCAGCTCGTATCGCTTGACGTTGCCCGTGATCGCACTACGGAAATGCTCGGCGACGCGACGCTCGGTGAGCTCGCGCACGAGGAGTGGATACCACTCTCGCTTGAGCGCAATCACACCGACGTTGGCGGTGTCGCCCTTGTCGCCGGACCGCGCGTGCGCGATGTCCACGAGGCGAACCTTCATGCGATCACCTCCACGGCCGTCTGCACCTCGGTCTTGTCGATGAGCGCGGGCCAATACGCCACGATCTCCTCGACCTTCGGCCGGCCGCCGGCGAATCCGGTGACGCTCGGCGGGCCGTTGAGAACGAGCGGGGCTATTTCCCTCGTGAAGCGCTCGACGGCCCGCTTGTCGTCGCCGCGCACGCCGAAGCGGAGCTGCACCTCCGGCAGGCCGGCGTTAGGCTCGCCCGCGAGCGGGCCGTGCGTAGCGGACGCTCCGACGAACTCGGTCATGACCTTCTCGAAGTGAAGGCCGAGCCGATCGAGGCGCTCGCGCAGCACGCGATCGGCCGCCTGAGCTTTCTCGAGCGCGTCGGGCCACGCGTAGACGAGCGTGCCGACGGCCTTGAAGCCGGCACGATAGGCGATGGAGACCTTCAGCTTGTCGGTCGGCGGACGACCGCCGATGCCGTAGACTCGCACGCGGTCCGGGCCCGCGGCCTCGAGCTTGATGGTGGTGAAGTCCGCCACGACGTCCGGTGTGATATAGGCGTGCGGGTCCCCCATCTCGTAAACCAGCTGCTCGGTGACGGTAGCGACCGAGATGCGACCGCCGGTTCCCGGGTGCTTCGAGATCTCGAATGTGCCATCCGGATTGCCGTTCACGATCGGGTACCCGACGTTCGCGAGATCGGGCACGTCGCGCCACTCGATCAGACAGTTCCCGCCGGAGCACTGCGCCCCGCACTCGATGATGTGGCCGGCGACGATACCGGCCGCCATCCGGTCCCAGTCGTCGGCTGCCCAGCCGAACTCGAAGCGGAGCGGCGCCATCGTTAGGGCCGTGTCCGTCGAGCGACCCGTCACGACGACCTGCGCACCGCGGGACAACGCCTCGACAATCGGCGTCGAGCCGATGTAGGCGTTGGCCGAGAGCACGCGGTCGCGCACCGTGGAGAGCGGCTCGCCGGTATCCATGTTCGCCAACGCATGACCGCGGGCGATCAGGTCGTCGAGGCGCGGAAGCAGGTCGTCGCCAGTCACCACACCGATCTTGACCTTTCCCGCGGCGCCGCGTGCCGCGGCCAGCTCTTTCACGGCCTGCGCACACGACACCGGATTCACGCCGCCGGCATTGGCGATCACGCGCACGCCTCGCTCGACAATGGCCGGCAACACGCTTTCGATCGCGCCGATGAAGTCACGCGCGTACCCCATTCGGGGATCGCGCTCCTTCTGCTTCTGCAGAATCGACATCGTGACTTCGGCGAGGTAGTCGAGCATGAGGTAGTCGACCGGCCCGCCCTCGACCTGTCGACGCGGGGCTTCGAGCCAGTCGCCCCAGAATCCTTGCCCGGCTGCAACACGAACGACCTGCTTCACTCAAGCCTCGGAGAGGTGCGGTGGAAGAACGAACGCGCCGAGATGTGGCCCGGCGTTATGCAACGCCGTGCGAAGCGCCATTGCCAGGACGTCGCGCGTTTCCTCGGGATAGACGATGGCGTCGACGTAGCCGCGGGCCGCCGCATAACGAGCATCGAGCTGATGCTCGTAATCCTCCCGCATTTCCTCGACCGCCTGGAGAATCTCCGGTGACGGATCTCGCTTGGCTTTCTTCGCCGCTTCGAGAGCGGGCCCATGGACGGCCTGGATCGCCGATTCGCCTTCCATGACACCCATTCGTCCCGTGGGCCAGCTGAAGATGAAATCCGGGTCGAAGCCCTGGCCTGCCATGGCATAATAACCGGCGCCCGACGCGTGATTCACCGTCAGCACGATCTTCGGCACGTGCGCGGTCGCCATGGCTTCGACGAACCGAGCGCCTGCGCGAATGATCCCCTCGTGCTCGGCCTCTGCGCCGACCATGAACCCCGACACATCCTGAACGAACAGCAGGGGAATGCCCTGCCGGTCGCACCGGTCGATGAAGTACGCGACCTTTTCGGCGCTCTCGGCGTAGACGATTCCGCCAAAACGCGGCTTCTCACCCGGGCGCCCTTTGATGAGTCCTCGCTGGTTCGCGATGACGCCGACGGGAATGCCGTCGACCGTCGCGTCGCCGCAGATCATCTCGCGCGCGAGATTCGCCTGGAACTCATCGAGCTTTCCGTCGTCGACGATGGCGCTCAGGACCTGATGCATGTCGTAGGACATGCGGTGGTCCCCGGGGAGTAGATCGTAGAGGCGGTCTGATCGGGAGACGGGAGACGGGAGACGGGAAGCGCGAGCTGCGAGCTGACCATCGATGACTTCGTCTCCCGTCTCCCGTCTCCCGTGTCCCGGTCTCCCGGGGAGGCGAGCCACCAGATCCCTCAACTTTTCCAGGCAGGCGGCATCATCATCGACGGCATAATGCGCCACGGCGCTCACCTCGGTGTGCGTGACTGCGCCACCTAACGTCTCTCCGTCGATCGTCTGCCCCGTGGCGCCCTTGACCAGATTCGGGCCGCCCAGGCCCATGAACGACGTGCCCTTCACCATCAGGATCACGTCGGACAGCGCGGGCAGGTAGGCACCGCCCGCGATACAGGGGCCCATGACGGCAGCGAGCTGCGGCACGCGCAGATAGCGCCGCATGATCGAGTTGTAGTAGAAGATCCGCGCCGCGCCGTACTGTCCCGGGAACACGCCGCCCTGGTATGGCAGGTTCACGCCGGCCGAGTCGACGAGATAGATGATCGGCACGCGGCAGCGCATGGCGATCTCCTGCGCGCGCAGGATCTTCCTGATCGTCTCGGGCCACCACGAGCCGGCTTTCACCGTCGCGTCGTTCGCGACGACGACCACCTCTCGCCCGTCCACGATACCGATCCCCGTGACCACCCCTGCGCCGGGTGCCTGACCCTCGTACTGATCGTACGCGACGAGTAGACCGACCTCGATGAAGCGCCGCTCAGGATCGCACAGACCGGCGATCCGCTCGCGAGCCGTCAGCTTGCCCTGCTTGTGCTGTTTCGCAATCCGGTCGGCGCCACCACCTTCGCGGAGCTTTTCTTCGAGCTTGCGGATCTCGTCGCTCAGCTCACGGAGCCGAGATGTCACCGCTCGCCCGACCTCGCACCGGCGCCCTCGCGCTCTTCGAACCAGCCGCGGATGTAGTCGACCAGGTCGGACGTCGAGGTGCCCGGGCCGAACAACCTTCCGGTGCCACGCCGCTGCAGTTCCTCCATATCCTCTTTGGGGATAATGCCGCCGCCGGTGATCAGCACGTCGTCGCGGCCGGCTTCGCGCAAGAGGTCAAGTACGCGCGGAAAGAGGGTCATGTGTGCGCCGCTCAGGATCGACAGCCCGATGACGTCGACGTCCTCCTGAACGGCGGCGTTGGCGATCATCTCGGGGGTCTGGTGAAGGCCTGTGTAGATGACCTCCATGCCGGCATCGCGAAGTGCGGCCGCGACGACCTTCGCTCCGCGATCGTGGCCGTCGAGCCCGGGTTTGGCGATCAGCACTCTGATTGGGCGCATAAGGACGGAAAGCTAGCAAGCGCGGCATGTACGCAGCAACGGCGTTTGGCCTACGCCTCCTTCCTCGCCACAAGCAACATCTCGCCACTCCGACGCGACAGCGGTCGTTCGGTCCAGCCGTCATACGCCGCTTCGACGACGAGCCCATGGCGCGCAAGCATCTCCGCCAGATGTGTTGCCGAGTAAAGGCGGATGCGATGCTCGCGCTCGCCGCTCGTGCGACGCCCACGCCAGGTGGACCTGACAGTCAGCACACCTGATAACGCATCGAACGAGCGCTCGTGGCCGATCATCGTTTGATCATCGGCGAGCCACCAGTCACGCGACAGGAAGCGACGCATTACGCCGTCGCGGTTTCCCCCATGCCACACGAGCGTGCCTCCCGGCTTGAGCACTCGTGACCACTCGGCAACGACGCGTTCATCATCGCTCGGCAACAGGAAGAAGCCGAATGAAGTAAAGAGGTTCACGACAGCGTCGAATCGTCTCGTCCAATTTGCCGGGAGACGTCGCATGTCGCCGCGCACGTAGCGAAGTGTTTTCCCCGTTCCGCGCGCCTTCGCGCGCGCGAGGAGGTCGCGCGACAGATCCAGCCCGTCGACGTCGTAACCCGCTTCGGCGAGCAGGTGCGCATGGCGCCCCTGGCCGCACGGCACGTCGAGGATGCGGGCGCCGGCCGGCAGGCCGAGCAGATCGATCAGGCGAGCAACCTCGCGACGATCTCGAGCGAGGTCGAAGATCGGGCTGTACTCGAGCAGATAGTGCGCGTCGAAGTAGTCCGACCACCAATCATCGGGAACAGGGAATCGGGAATCGGGAATCGATTGGTCCCGACGTGGTTTCGATTCCCGATTCCCTATTCCCGATTCCCGACTCAAAAGAATACCGGCTCTCGGTACGCTCCAAACACCGCTTCCATCGCGGCGCGAATCTCGTACAGGGTGCAGTATGCACGCGCACAATTCAGGATGTGCGGAATCAGGTTCGCGTCCGTCGCCGCCGCCGCGGTCAGCTCCGCCAGGCGACGCTTTGCAACATCGTTGTCGCGGGTCGCGCGAAGCTTCGCCAGGCGATCGTGCTGCAGTACCGTGGTGTCCTCACCAACCCTGAGCAGAGGAATCGTCAGCTCCGGCTCGTCGGTGATGAACTCGTTGACGCCGACGACCACGCGGCGGTGCTGCTCGATCTCCCACTGCTGGCGCGCCGCGGACTCGGCGATCTTCCGCTGGAACCAGCCCTGCTCCAGCCCCGGCACCACGCCGCCGACCTCGTCGATCTGCTGAAAGATCTCTTCGGCCTCGCGCTCGAGGCGATCGGTCAGCGCCTCGACGTAATACGAACCGCCGAGCGGGTCGGCCACGTTAGGCACGCCGGTCTCGTACGCCAGGAGCTGCTGGGTGCGGAGCGCCACCTGCACGGCTTCCTCGGTCGGAAGCGCCAGCGTCTCGTCCATCGAGTTCGTATGCAGCGACTGAGTGCCGCCCAACACGGCTGCCATCGCCTGGTACGCGACGCGCACGACGTTGTTCATCGGCTGCTGCGCGGTGAGCGTCACACCGGCGGTCTGCGAGTGGAAGCGCAGCATCCACGATCGCGGATCCTTCGCGCCGTATCGGTCGCGCATGTGGCGCGCCCAGATGCGGCGTGCCGCACGGAGCTTCGCGATCTCCTCGAAGAAATCGTTGTGGATGTCGAAGAAGAACGAGAGTCTCGGCGCGAACGCATCGATGTCGAGACCGCGCGCGATACCGCGCTCCACGTAGGTGAAGCCGTCGGCCAGCGTGAACGCGAGCTCCTGGGCAGCGGTCGCCCCGGCCTCGCGAATGTGGTAGCCGGAGATGGACACGGTGTTCCACAGCGGGGCGTGCTCGGCCCCCCATTGGAACAGATCGACGATGAGACGCAGCGCCGGTTCGATCGGGTAGCACCAGGCGTGCTGCGCCATGTACTCCTTGAGGATGTCGTTCTGCACGGTCCCGCGGAGCTTCGTGCTGGCAACGCCCTGGCGCTCTGCCGCGGCGACGTAGAAGCAGAACAGGATGACCGCCGGCCCGTTGATGGTCATCGACGTCGACACCTGATCGAGCGGAATACCGTCGAACAGCGTCTCCATGTCGGCGAGGCTCGAGATCGCGACGCCCGTCTTGCCTACCTCGCCCTCCGATCGAGGATGATCGGAGTCGTATCCCATGAGCGTCGGGAAGTCGAACGCGGTCGAAAGTCCGGTCTGCCCGTGTTCCAGCAGAAACTTGAATCGTGCATTCGTGTCCGCGGCGCTGCCGAACCCCGCGAACTGCCGCATGGTCCACAGCTTTCCGCGGTAACTGGTCGGGTGGATGCCGCGCGTGAACGGATACGCGCCAGGGAGCGACTCGTCAGGCACGCCGTTCGTGTCGAGCGCCGTGTAGAGCGGTTCGACCTCGCCCTCACTGTTGGTGAACGCGATGTCGCGCTTTTCTCCCTTCTCGTAACGCTTGCGCCACGCCGCCACCTCCGCGCGCAGGCGCTCGAGCTCGGCCGCCTGACGACGAAGAGCCTCATCCCGCTCGTCGGTCGTTCCGCTCGCAAGATCTCGCATAGACGTCATGATCGGGCTCGTGTCAGAAGGTCCACGCTTCGACTCAGCACCTCGTCGGCGACCGTGAACGGCGTTGCCGTACCCGATTCCATCGCCGACAGAGTCGAGTCGATGAAGGCATTTGTGTCCGCGTCGCGCCAGAGACGCCGTCGGATCCTGTGCTCGGTCACGTCGATCACCTGCTCCCGAAGGCGCTGGCGGCGCCGGCGTCGAAGTTCCCCGCTCGCCTCAAGATAACGGAGGTGCCGATCGAGCGCGGTGATCAGCTCCTCGATACCCTCCCCCTTCGCGGCGACCGTGCGCAGCACCGGTGGGGTCCACGAGGCCGTCTGTTCGCCGGCCGATGCCTCACGAGCGATGCGCGCTGGATTCATGATCTTCTTGAGATCGACCCCATGGTGCGCCGGGACGTTCCGCAGGGCCTCGCCGGCCCGCATGCCGAGCATGAGCTCGATGTCGGTGCGCACCCGGTCGGCGCCTGGCCGGTCCGCCTTGTTCACGACGAAAATGTCGGCGATCTCCATCAGGCCGGCCTTGAGCGTCTGAATCGAGTCGCCGGACTCGGGCACGAGGATCACGACCGTCGTGTCGGCCGCGCGGGCGATGTCGAGCTCACTCTGACCGACGCCAACGGTCTCCATGAGGATGCGATCGAAGCCGTACGCGTCGAGCACGTCCGCAACGGCTCGAGTGGCCGACGAGAGACCGCCGAGCGAGCCGCGAGTCGCCAGAGAACGGATGTAGACGCCGGGATCGAGCGCGACGCTTTCCATCCGGATACGATCGCCGAGCAGCGCTCCGCCCGTGAACGGCGACGTGGGATCGACCGCGATGATGCCGACGGTCAGCCCGGCCGCCCGGTACTGCGCGGCGAGCTGTGTCGTGACCGTGCTCTTTCCGGCACCCGGCGGGCCGGTGATGCCAATGCGTCGTCCGCGACCAATTCTCGGGTGAAGTGCGCCCAGCAACGTGTCGAAGCCCTGGCGCTGGTTCTCCACGATGCTGATGGCGCGGGCGAGCGCGGCCGGGCGGCGGGCCTCGAGATCGGCGATGAGCTTTGCTTCGGGCGAGGTAGAGATCGTCACGAATTGGTGGCGTGGGTGCCGTTGGATGGCGCGCGCACGTTCACGCCTCCGGGCGCAGGAACCGCGCGCGTCTCGGTGGTGCCCGGCTCGTCATGCTCGTCGCGGATGTCGCCCACGAGCTCTTCGAGCAGGTCCTCGAGCGTGACGATGCCTGCGAGTCGACCCGCACCGTCGCGGACGACAGCGAGGTGAGGCCGACCGCGCAGCATCTCGAAGAGGAAGTCGTTGCACCGCGCCGTCATGGGCGCCTCGGCCACCGGGCGCAGCCTAACGTGCTCTCCGTCGGTGTCCTTGAGCACGTCGAACGCGTGGATCATCCCGATGACGCTGTCGAGCGTGTCGCGATAGATGGGCACCCGGCTGTAGCGCGCTTGCGCGATTCGCAGCGCACGCTCCGGGCCGCGAATGCGGTCATCGAGCGCGAACACGTCCGACCGCGGCGTCATGACATCGCCGAGCGTCTTGTTCCCGAACTGGACGACCCCGCTGATGATCGCCATCTCGGTCTTTTCTCCGACGCCTTCCATTTCCCCCTCGCGCAGGAGATCCTCGAGGTCGTCGTGATCGGAGTGTGACGGCGCCGCACTGCGCGGCGTGAACACCGCGGCCACGCGCCGCGCCACGAACACGAACGGCGACAACGCGACCTCGACTACCCGCAACAGCGGGAGAACCAGGGGAAGCACCACGGTCGGCCAGCGTCGCGCGACCGCGCGTGGCAGGAGTTGGCCAACGATCAGCACGACCAGTGAGAAAACAGCCAGCCGTCGTGCCACGAGAGGCAAGCTGACCCCGCCTACCGAGCCAATCAGCGCCCCGGCGACGTATACAGTCACGGCGGTCCCGGTGGCTGCCGCGAGCAGGAGGCGTTGCGGGCGCTCGAGATAGAGCTCGGCGCTCGGCGCGCCGCGCAGTCGCTGCTCGACCCAATGCCGAAGCCAGATGCGACTCACCGAGCGAATCGCCGTCGCGACGGCCGTTAGGCACGCGACGATGATGAGGCAGACGAAGAGCGAGGCCGAAATGGTCACGACGCGCGCTCGCTCATCTGCTCGACGCGTTCGAAGTACACGCGTTCGATGCGACGCTTCACGACGCGCTCGATGACGACGCGAAATCCCTCGACATTGAACGCCTCGCCCGCTTCGGGCACGCGGCCGAGGAGCACGTAGACGAGACCGCCCACGGTCGTGACGCCCTCGCGACGGAAGTCGTGACCGACCAGGTTGGAGAGCTCGTCCACCGTCATGCGACCCGGAACCCAGAAGCGCCGGCCCTCTTCCTGCTCGATCGGCACTTCCTCGACGTCGTATTCGTCGTGAATCTCGCCGACGATCTCCTCCAGGATGTCTTCGATCGTGACGATGCCGGCCGTACCTCCGAATTCGTCGACGACGATGGCAATGTGAGTCCGGCTCGACTGGAAGTCCCGGAGCTGTTGGTCGATCGTCTTGCTCGCCGGGATGAACACGGCCGGCCGCACGAGCGTGGCCCACCCCCCTGACGGCTCCTCGTCGGCGATTGCCGCCGGAAGCATGTCTTTCGCGTAGAGAATCCCGGTGATCTCGTCGAGCGTGTCGTCGAACACGGGAAACCGTGCGTGCTCCGAGCTTCGCACTCGCGCGAGGACATCGGCCCATGGAGTCGTTCGATCGATGCCGACGATGTTCACCCGTGGAAGCATCACCTCGTGCACGGCGGTATTCCCGAGCGAAAACACGCCATGGAGGATGACTTCTTCCCGGTCTGTCACGTCCGCCTCGGTGGCCACGATCTGACGGAACTGCTCGGCCGTCGCTTCGCGGTCCCCCTCGACCGGAGTCGGCGGGATGAAAGACTGGATCACGTTGTCCAGCCAGACGCCGACGATCACGACCGGGGCAAGCACGCGCTCGACGACGCGGACCAGCGGGGCCAACCGCTCGAGTGATGGCGCGCTCAACGCGTCGCCGATGCTCCGCGCGACACTCTCGGAGAGCA
>Ga0075421_100009804_pt1 | contig 11813 bp, 12 predicted proteins | sample SoiMetdeltSBSDD5_FD_75292 | JGI IMG/M metagenome (GOLD analysis project Ga0075421, IMG submission 75292) | Bulk soil microbial communities from a Populus tree surrounding site in Tennessee, USA - Soil MetaG P. deltoides SBSDD5 | ecosystem: Environmental > Terrestrial > Soil > Tree plantation...
ACACCAGCTTCGGAGCCGGCCTGACGCAACATCTCCTGATCCTGGATCATTTCCTGTAAGAGGTTTTCGAGCTTTTCGTTCCCGATGAGACTGCTGCGGAGGTTTGCCAGACTGTTGCGCAACTCGAGCAGCTTGCGGAGGGGCGTGATCTGCTGAACCACTTTCGCCGGCTGAAAATCGTCCATGCTTTCGAAGCGCAACTCGACGTTTAGTTTGGTGTCGTCCTCATTCAACCGATTAGGGACCTTGAAGGCGAGCCGCGGCCCGATCTTCTTCATGACATCGTTGACGTTGTCACGGTCGATCGACACGAATTTTCGTTTGGAAATGGCCGGCAACGGTTTCTCCGGCATACCGGAGAGGTCCGCCATAACACCCACAACAAATGGCAGATCACGTTTCTCGATAGCATCACCGACCTGTACGTCGTAAGTGATCTGTACTCTGGGAGGACGAACGCGGCCGACTTTCTTCTGCAGACTTTCTTTAGGCATGATCGAAAATCCCCGGGACAGAAGGTTTCCCTTCCGTAAACTTCGTTTTTGACTTTGTCGTTTGCGCGGATGCTACCATGCGTTTCGCTGAGCGCAAACGATTTTCAAACTTTCCGGCCGGCTTGTTTGCACGCTGAGAGCCATACTGCCAGCCACTTTCCAATCAAGCGGATCAATCGAGAAACCTCGCGAGCCTGGCACTGAGGTCTATCTGCAGCATGAGGCCCCTAACGTATTAGATAGACGATCCGAATCTAGCGGGCTGCGGCGACTGCAGAGGTAGGGCATCTCATGCCTGCGAAAAACTGTGGATGGAAGATATCGATTCCGGCCGGAAACTCCGGAAATTCCAGACGGACAGGGGCGGGCTGAAGCGGATCACGTTGTCCGCCGGCCTTCGAGTACTTCCATTCAATGCCAGGCGTCTGGGGCGGACGAGGCTCCGCTTCGTCCATCATTCGGAAAATAGCCCACGGGCCGCTATAAGAAAGGAAGGCGGATGCGACGTCACGGGTTCGGATTCGAGCAATGGCGCCGGACTTCGTTCCAGGCGCGGCCGGCCAGGTAAATTGCTTCTGGAAAACATTAGTAAACTGGTAAAGCTGACCATCGACTTCGAACTCAACCGTTGAGGTCGAGCTGAAGACCGGGTCCAGTTTGGGACGCAGGCTATAGGTCATTAGAGGCTGGGGCCCGCCTTTTGAATAGAACGTGTCCCGTATGACCTGGGCACGGTTCAGAAACGCCAGCATCTCGGGCGTGACTTGCAGTTTCTGTCCATCGTCTGTCTTAGCCTTCCATTGAGAACTCTCTTTTTGTGTCATTGGTCCAATCGGTCCCGCCTGGAACTTCCAAATCTGTCCCGTTTCCGGCGCAAACCAGGAAGACAGTTCGTCGAGACTCGCATCTTGCGTTGCTGCCCTTCTGAACGGATATTTCTCGAAAGTACTCCCAAAAGACCTGCAGATCAGGTTGAGCTTTCCGTTGATTTCACCTGCTGTAATCGGTGTCACGTCCGGCTGGATAAATCGTGCAGACTGCTCGATAGGCTCCCTCAACAGGCGCTGAACCACCTGGTCCAAACCGTTCGGTTTGAATCCACGCGCGATTTGCCTCACAGCGTCGAGAGCGCTTTCCTTAATCGGAAGGGCTTCCTGGCTGGCCGCCGCTCGAGAGGCAGCATCGGTACTGTTCGCGATCTTTTGCATCGCACCGCGTAGACGCGCGAGCGCGTCCGTGTAGGGCGCACTCTTTTCGGTGACCAACAGTTCGCTTTTGGGTGCCACCACCGAGTGGACAGGGTGAAAGAAGTCGGTAATCTCAGCCGGGCTACCGGATACTGCCGGAGCCGATTTATTGTCGCTAGTTATACCGGCTGCCTTTCCCACTCTTTGGATGATGTTTTGGGCAGTCTTCTGCAGTCCTTCAGAAGTGAAATTTGTCTGGTCCGCCGTTTGCGAAAGGAGAGCCAACAACGGGGATCGATTGGAAGAGAAGATTTCCAGCTTTCGAACCGCATCGTCCGCGCTGTTGTACGCAACAACAGAATAACTATTAAGGTAATCTCGCCAGCTACGAATGTAATCGGCAACGTAGAGCCTCTGGATATCTGGGGCGAGGTCCGCTTGTTTCTTCGGGTCGCCATCATTCGCACCGGCAATCTCTTGAGCATCTCCAAAAACGCAGTCCCCGATCAGCGCCGATTTCTCGTCTTTGGATGCCTTCACGACAAAGTCCCATCCTTCAATCACGAAACCGGATGGTGGTTGGCTCGGACCTCTCAACACTTGAGCATAGTTAGGGGCCAGTTCGCCAAGACTTTTGGGCTTCGCCAAAGCCTTCTGGGCGTTCGACAAGATGGCATTGTAAATTCGATCGACTCCGCCAAGCTTGCGGAGATAGTCGCGTCCGTGGTTCAAGGCAATGGAATCTCCCGAAGCCGGAACTGGATTTCCATGCACAAGCTCGCCGGCATAGAACTCGATCTGCTGATCTGACAGCCGTTGCCATTCCGGTGCATTTTGGGATTCGACTTGATCTCGCACTCCTTTCAATACCTGCGACACTAAAATCGGTTCAGCGGCACATTTGTCTGACGAGATCGTTATGTGAGTTTTCAGTGTTCGATAGACGGTATCGTACTGCGCGTTAGCAGCGATGTTTTTGAGCTGGTCCGTCATCTCGCCGTTGAGATCGTTCAGAACCAGCTGCTGAAACCGTTGGAAATAGGCCGTTCTTGTCGCCTCCATAATCCGATTTCCAGAATACAGTCCCAGGTGCAGCCACCAACTGCCGCCATTTCGTAGCCGTTCGACTTGAACCCTCAGTGCGTCAAGTCTGCGAAGTTCGGCGAGCGTTACCGTGCTGGGTTTTGCAGTCCCTGCCGCGCTTGTCGCCCCTGCAACATCATTCAGGAGGCTTCGATTACCGATCCAGGAGATGAAAAATGCCAGAGTTAACGCTCCGCAAGATGCGAGCACACCCACGAAGACTCTTCTGCGATAAAGCTCAAAGCGAGCGTCGACGGCCGGGACGATATGCAGTGGAACATCTACGAGGACGACGCGGTGGAACAGGTCGGAAACGAACGACCAGCGCCGCGCCATTCGTTTGGAGCGATCTTTGCCGATGCTTGGAACAGGCGCGTCGGGCCTGAACATCTGGGTGGCATCGGCCGTAAAGTTCCCTCGCGACATGGTTTGTCCGTAATCGGTATTCGCCGGCGGAGCATCCGTCTCCACTTCGCGAACTGCGGTGAAATAGTATCCTCGAAGTAACGGGGCGGGCCGCAGAGCATCTGGGCGAAAAGCGTCAATCAGGAATTGAACAAGGGAACCTCGAATTCTTTTTAGCTCTCTGGGAAATTCATAGATGTCCGGATGGCGATTCGAATCGGTTTCGTAGGCCAGTTGTGTGATGCGCCGTTCGGCCAAGGATTGATAGAGCGCCCGGAACTCTTTGGTCAGTCGTTTCGACTCTACCTCTGCAAAAACCTCTCCCGGTGTGCTCAATGCTGAAGGATTTTCAGTGAGTGTACACCCCAGGACTTGTTTCGTATCCGATTCCGGAAGCTGATGAAAGAACTCCTGGAAGAACGGAACGCCGTCACATTTTGTGATGACTTGGTACACCGGATATCGAGCGCCGAACACCTCGCTGATCGCTCGTAGCCGATCGTGCCAATTGCGACAATACTTTTCGAAACGCTGTGGATCGGCCGAAGCGGCCGTGAATTCGCGGAGGTCGCTGCAGGCGACGACTCCCCGCAGCTTGGCTTTTTGCTCACGCCAGCCGAGCAGCCGCCGCCACAATGGAACGGACTCGGTTCCTCGGATCACTCGCAGCAGTTGTGTCCATCGCGCCAGGTCGCCCGAGAAAAACCGCCCGGCGATTTCGACGAATATGGTGTTTTTCGCCAACCACACATTGCAAATCCGTGTGGGCGCACTGCTGCTGGTCTCTCCAGCGTGGCGAAACAGGGGCTGGGGATCGAGGCCGGAATTGAGAAGAATACTCGTCTTACCGCTGCCTTCAGGGCCGACCAACAGTCGCCAGGGAAGCTGATATATCGGATAGCGTTTGTTTCTGAAATTGGGCGACTTTGCCAGTGTGGCATTCGCCTCAGCAATTGCAGCAGCCAGTGCCGCATCGTCCTCGTGGACGATTTGGGCGGGTTTCGGAGGCGATTTTTCTCGACGTGGCTTTGCCTGCCATCGACGCCACAACCCGAAAACATGAGTACCGACAATATATACGACGACGGCAATCAGACCGATGCCGGTCCATTTGAGTCCGAAGTCACGGAATTCGTCCGGATACAGATACGCGGCTCCGACCCAAACTAAACAGATATACAGGAATAACAAAAAGAGGAGACTCTTGAACGTCACCGATCGACCTTCTTGCCGTTACGGCAGCTGACTGCGCAATTGCTCGGCAGTCCAAATCAAATTAACTTTGAAAACCAGGAAAAAAAGAACGGTCAAGGCAACGGCTGCGAACATCACCAAACGAAAGCGGTCAGCCTGTTCAGTTTGCGGCAAGTCCGACGGGGTCGAATTCTCCGGCAAAACTCCAGCTGGTGAAAGCGGTCGGCCCCGTCCACGGATATTCTCGATCCGCTGTCTGGTTCGCTCGGCAATGGTATCCAGTTCCGCGCGCATTCCGCCTGAGTATCTCCCTTCAAAACCAAGCAGCAGGCAAAGCAAATATACTTCCAGAATGTTTGCCAGTTGTTCGGAGTCGCGACGCGATTGAAACTGCGCAAGCTTCTCGAAGAAGACAACGCCCGCATCTGTTTGTCCGAACAGTTCTTCCTGCAATAGCCTTCTCTCCCATTCGTTGCGTACGGGATCGTTCGAATGAAGCACTACTGAATCGAGCAAAGCCACAACAGCGAAATGCGTATCTCTAATGTCGTGCCCGTCATAACCAGCGGGCACCGCGATGTGTTCGATTTCCTGTAAGTTGGCTTTTATACGTTTTCGAAAAGTTTCAGCATCCGGAATATGCAGCCTCGAGGCCTGGAGGCGAACGATGCTCGTTAGGATAGCGTCATAGTAGAGAGCGAGATTGCCTTGCGGAGAAACTTCATCCCTTTCCCTCGCACTTTTTGCGCGGACAACTGATTCACTTGTCATGTTTAAGGGGCCCTACACTATACCCAACCGGGACCGTTTGCAAGAATGGGACCAATTCAAGGAAGGCGATATCCGACGCGGTTCAGGACGCGCTCAACGTTTGGTCCACAGTTTGCACAGCACGGGTCGTTTGCGTTAAGGTCTCACGTATTCTGATCTAATTTGGGAGTCCGCCATGCCGATGTCTTCATTGATGCGGTGTGTTTTTGTTTTCGTGCTGAGTGTGAGCGGTAGCGTCAGCTTCGGTATCGCACAATCTCTGGCGGTCAACCCGCCGCTTTCCCTGGAAGATGTCGTCAGAGACTTGCAGAGTGGCATTCCAGAAGATGTGATCATCACCAAGATCAAAAAAAATGGCAGACCGTTCAACTTAAGTGGCGAAGAAATCCGTGAGCTCACCAAGTCGGGAATCAGTACAACGGTCGTCAAATATCTCTTGGATCCATCACAGCCTTACTCTCCTCCACCGGTTCCTCCGGCGGCTGGGCAACCCGGTGCCAGCGGTCCGGCGGTTCGAACCAGAGACTATCCTCCAGATCCGCGCGCAAGCCGTGTTCCCGCAGATCCAGGTTTGTATCTGTTCGCAGACGGTATGCCGTTGAAAACCGAAGTCCGACTAATGCTTGGCGAGAAACAAGGCCCCGGTATCACCAAGGTCCTGATGAAGAAGGGCAAGGCCATCGGGTATCTTTTAGGGCCAACGGCGAAAACAAGAATCAGCGAAGCTTTACCGGTTTTTTACATGCGCCTTCCTGAAGGTAAGCCAATCGAAGAAGTCGTTCTGCTCGCCCTGAATCAAACCAAGGATCGGCGTGAAATCGAAATTGGACAGACCCTCGACAAGCAGGAGTTGAAGTCTGAAGACATGAGGCCGTTCGACTCACTTGAAGTAGGGCCGCGCCTGTTTAAGATCACTCCGTCGAATCTCTCAAAGGGAGAGTATCTCTTTCTTTTGCTGGGTTCCGCCGAGCCACCCAAGGGCAGCTACGGTAAGGTCTACGACTTCTCGATCCAAGGAAAATAGGGGCCAGACGGCCCATTTCCCTATTTTCGGAAACGTAGTACATTGATCCCGCCCTTCTGCAGGAACGCTCTTCCTAAAGACACAAAACCATGTCAAGACCTCCCCGGTGCGTCATTCCGCATTGGCCGCATCATGTCGTCCAACGCGGTGTTCGTAAGCAGCCGACCTTCTATGAAGACTGTGACTACCTCGTCTATTCACGCGTCCTACTGACAGCGAGTCGCGAAGCCCATCTGTCGATCATCGCGGATGCGCTGATGCCTAACCACATTCACTTGATCGCTTGATCGTGGTGCCGGAAAACGAGCGCTCTATTTCTGACGTTCTCCATCAAGCGCACACGGACCACTCGAGCTACTTCAGCCGGAAATACGGATTTACCGGCCATGTTTTTCAGGGCAGGCCGAAAATGTTCGCGATGCACGAGTCTTACATGTGGAACGCGATTCGTTATGTGGAACGCAATCCAGTTCGTGCGCACCTCGTCGAAAGAGCGGAAGACTATCTGTGGTCCAGCGCTGCGGCGCATTGTGGTTTACGCGCCGATATGCTCCCGGACACAGAATTTCTTCCAAAGGACTTCATCACGAACTGGTCCGACTGGCTGAAAGTCGAACATTCCGAAGAAGAGTTAAAGTTGATTCGGAAATTCACTTCGACCGGTAGAGTCAGAGCGCAGCCGGACCTGTTGAAACAACTGGAAACCATCACCGGCCGAAAACTGCTTCCGGGAAGCCCCGGTAGGCCTCGCAAATCAAAACCGGACCATCCTCCCTGGCTCTTCTAGAAAATCGGGGCCAGACGGCCCGTTTACCTAGTACATCCGTGCGCTGTCATCACGACGCTGGAGCGAAAGGCGCTCATTTAGAATTCGGGCTCCGGGCTTAGCAACCTGCACTTGGATATTTCTCCAGACGTCATGTCCGGGCCCGGCGCTCGGATAGTAACCGAGCGTGTATTGCTGGCGTAAGTCGCCCAGAAGCTGTTCGGAAAGAAAGCCGACGTCATAATCCCGACCCGTGTACAGCCGGATGATTCGTCCGCTGCCGGCGCTAGCCAATTTGCCGAGCATGTATTCGTAGATGTGATATCGAGGACGCCGGAGCGTCTTAAAAGACCTTCCGCTTGATCGCCCGTGGTTTGCTTTTCGTGTCACACCCGTCTGTGACCAACACTAGAATCCGTTTCTGATGTCTCGCTTTTTGCATCTCACTCAAACCTGCTGCAATGGCATCGTACATAGCTGTCTCGCCGTGCGCGCGAACGTCGCGTAACGCACTCTGGATCTTTTGCGGATCGCTCGTGAAGGACTGTTTGAGGTCGATGCGTGAATAGAACGTGATGACGAACATTTCGTCGTCGGGGGACAATGCCGACGCGATTCCGCGCACGGTGTGAAGCCCCTGGAGGAGTTTGTCCTGGAGGCTGCCGCTGACGTCGATCACTACTCCAAGACTGATCGGTAGGTGATTCGTGGGAGAAAAAGGAGATCTTCTGCTCGCGGCCGTCTTCGAGCACTCGAAAGTCATCGGCAGTTAGACCGCCTACGTATCGTCCGATGCACGCTGTCGTTGCTTTGCTCTTGTGCCTGCTGACTTCATTCGCTCAGAGGAATCAAAACGCGCTGAACGATCCGAATGCGCCGCGTGCAATTGGGGCGCGGGATACCGTTTGGATTGAAGAGATGACATGGCTGGAAGTGCACGATGCGATAAAAGCAGGCAAGACGACGGCCCTGATATTGACAGGAGGAATCGAACAGAACGGACCGTACCTTGCCACTGGAAAACACAACTACATCCTCAAGGCAATGGGCGAAGCGATTGCGCGAAAGTTGGGAGATGCCGTGATTGCGCCGATCGTCGCGCTCGAACCGGGTAATCCCGCAACCACGAGGGCTCCCGGCACCGTGCTTCTGTCGCAGTCTACATATCGGGCTGTGCTTTCGCATATGACGGTCAGTTTGAAGTCCCAGGGATTCAGGAACATCGTCATCATGGGAGACAGCGGCGGAAATCAAACCGCGATGAAAGAAGTAAGTGAAAAGCTGGCGGCCGACTGGAAGAGCGACCCGACCGCGCGAGTGCATTACATTGCCGAATACTACGGTCATTACGACGACCAAGTGTGGAATCCGATGATGGAGCGCCTGGGAGTCAAGGAAGTCCTCGACGGACTGCACGACGATTACGGCACAACTGCCGTCATGATGCTCGTCGATCCGGACAGCGTTCGCCTGAAGCAGCGGATTGCCGCGAAGCGAACAACAATCAACGGCGTCTCCATCGTCCCCGCCGAAAAGACCCTCGAGATTGCTCGGAAGATCATTGACCATCGCGCCAACGCTACGGTGGTGGCGATCAGAAAAGCGATTCGTTGACCGCCGAACAACTCATAGCCCAGCCGCAGATCAACGATCTATCCGCTCATCGTCGAAGCAACTGCGCTCCGCGGCGAAGCCCGTGGAGGTACGTGCTGGTCGCCGCGGTATTGATCGCAACCAGCAGCATCACCTCGCCCATGTTGATCTGACTGAACGTCTTGAGTTTGAAGAAGATGCGATCCTCAATCTGAGGATCTTAAAGGCTCTCGAGCTCGCGAATGATGTCGGCGAGCGCTTTGCGAAAGTCGCGGGCGGATTCGATGCCGAATGTCTTTGGCCGGAGTCCTCGTAGAAGCTTTTCGACATCATTGAAGCTAATGGTAGCTGTATCCTGAAAATGAAGATGGTAGACCCGGCAACGGCAGTTGCCCTCGGTAGACACGGGCGTGAAGTCGGAACCGCCTTCAAATAGCACAGATCCGCTGAGGATGATCAGGACACGCGTTCGTTCCCTCGGTCCCTCCAGCTGCTTCTGAAGAAATTCCCGGAAAAAAGCGGCGCGACCCTTGCGCGTTTCGATTGCCTTCAAGGACAGCCTGTTGGTCTCTGCAGGTTTGGGGTACGCGGCCACCAGTCGTTTCCACTCTAATTCGAACGGGTTCGACTGCTCGAATAGAGTCTCGCGATTTACAAGGTCCACCACTGTCGCCGAAATAGAACTGTTTTCGAGTTTCAATTGAGAGAGGACAGCGATCCCGGCAATGAGCCGGTTGGTGGTCGACCGGATGAAATCCGGCCGCTCCACCCACTCGGCTGGAAAGTTCAGCGGCGAAATCAATTCGATCTCGAGTGGCTGCTTGTTGGCCACGGACAAAACCAACGAAGGTGGTGGCGTCTCGGGGTTGTCGATGAAAGCGGCATCGGATTGCGGAAACGACACGGTGGGCAGTTTGCTGTCCAATGACGGCAGCAACTCTTCTGAGAAGTCGTCCCGCCGGATGCGCCGTTGCATCAGGCTGTGCTTGCCGGAATGACTGTCGAACACCGCGAAGACGAGGTTGTAATCTCCAGGCCGAAGAAAAAGGCAATCACCAAACAGGATTCGGGGTTCGGCCTTTGATCGGCGTTCATAAACCTGACGGCCGGTATTGGGCGGAATGATCCATTCACCATCGGAACCGCTGATGGCGGTGATGAATTCCAACGCGAGTCCGTCTTCCGGCCAGTCGAGGTCTTTGACTTCAATGCTTCCCCAATATCCGACTTCATAGCGCTGATCAAAACGCAAGTCGGGTCTGCCGACTTCGACTCTCCAGGGGATTTGCTCCTTGTCGTTGTCGTTCAACCATTCCGCCAACGGGATTTTCTGCAAATCGACTCCACTGTCCGGAGGCATCGCTTGCGCAAGACAACTTTCGGTGCGAACGGGAGGCGCAGACTTCACGATCTCCGACAGTCCAGTTGCATTCGAATTAAGAACGCGAAACCTCCTGCCGGGGCTGGACCTCTCATCCTGCCTGCGAAGCAATTCCTGCTGCTGACGCGCTTGTCGCTGCAGGCGGAGCTTCTCCGCGTCCTCAAGAAGCGACTGTTGCGCGCCGGCAGTGGCGAGCACTTGGAATAGGATCGCCGTCTGCAGCAGAATTCGCTTCATAGCCAGAAAGCTAAAGCTTGCCAATGAATTTCAGTGCGCCCCGCAGTTCTCGCTGCATCACCTCGTCGAGTTGAACGAGAGGCTTTCGGACTGTAGGTGTCTTGATGATGCCCATCCAGTGAAGGGCTAACTTATATGCGGCGATGAAATCCAGAACGCTGTAGAAAGCCATTGCGTTCAAGGGAACGATTTTCGAAAGGTAGATTTTTCGAGCTTCGTCCAGTTTTCCTTCTTTCACGAGGGTGAACATATCCGAGTTTTCGCGCGGAACAATGCAGCTAGCCGCGGAGGTCATTCCGTATGCTCCGTAACACAACATCAGATAGGTCAAACGATCGTTACCGGCCCACGGAATAATCTTTCCCTTGCAGCGGTCCATGATTTGCGCAACTTTTTCAGGTTTCTCGAGGAAGATCTTGCAGTAGCGGATCCGCTGAAGCTCATTGCTGATCTTTTCGAGCAGGTCGAGGCCGAGTTCGATGCCGGCTCCGCCGTCGTATATCGAAACAGGTAAGTCGGTAGCATCGTTGATGGCCTTGAAATGCTCATAAATCCCGTTTCCCTTGTGCGGATGCCGATACGGAGCGGTCGTGAAGAGATAATCGACACCGGCTTTCTTCCCGTACTTCGAGAGCTCGACCGAAACCGCAGTCGAGGACGATTCGACACAGAATCCAACCGGTACGCGTCCTCGAACCTGCCGGACCACGAGGTCGGCATAGGCCTTGCGTTCATCCGTGTCGAAGAGAAAGCCTTCGCCGGTGCTGCCGTGAACGAGAATCCCATGCACACCGTTCTCGATCACAAAATCAATCATTCTGCGGCTGCTTTCCTCATCGACGCTCTCGTCCTCCTTGAGTGGAGTCACGATCAAGCACTGGTTTCCGCTGATTTCTTTCGTCATATCTTTACTCTCGTTTTAACGGTCGAAACGGCGTTGCGACGTGATGTTGCCGGTGTTGAAACCCAGCCAGTGCATCCGTCCCAGATGCCGGGCGTGTTCGACTTTCATACAACGGTCGATCACAACTTTCATTCCGCCTTCTTCGGCAATGCGGGCGCCGTCGAGACTGATCACACCGAACTGCAGCCAGAGCGCGCCTGCGCCTGCCGCGACGGCGTCACGAGCGATACCCGGGACGGCATCGGACGCGCGAAACACATCCACAACGTCGATCTGGAAAGGGATTTCTTTTAAGGACGGATAGCTGGTCTCGCCGAGGATTTCCTTTTCTCTCGGATTGACGGGGACGATGCGATAGCCGTGCCGCTGCAAATAGAATCCAACGAAGTTGCTGGGCCGGAGCACGTTGGGCGACAATCCGACCACCGCAATCGTACGGGCGTTGTGCAGAAGACCTGAGATCAGGTCTGGATCCTGGTAACCCTCGAGTCCCGGTATTTGCGGTTGAATGTAGCAGACGTCGGTCATGCCCTCGCCTCCTCCGTGACCATTGTTTTCGCGGCGGCCTGCAGTCCGCGCTCGAGGTCCCAGATCAAGTCATCCAATGTCTCCAGCCCAACCGACAGACGGATGGTGCCGCTGCTGATGCCTGCGGCCAGAAGTTCCTGGTCATTGAGTTGCCGGTGCGTCGTGCTGGCGGGATGAATGACGAGACTCTTCGCGTCACCGACATTGGCCAGATGACTCCAGAGTTTCAGCGTTTCAATGAATGCC
>Ga0075421_100009805_pt1 | contig 11813 bp, 10 predicted proteins | sample SoiMetdeltSBSDD5_FD_75292 | JGI IMG/M metagenome (GOLD analysis project Ga0075421, IMG submission 75292) | Bulk soil microbial communities from a Populus tree surrounding site in Tennessee, USA - Soil MetaG P. deltoides SBSDD5 | ecosystem: Environmental > Terrestrial > Soil > Tree plantation...
GCCATTTAGCAACATGGTGGAAGGCCATGTAATGATGGCAAACGCCCAACAATTCGGCAAGATCCTGACGACTCCACAGAAACTATAAACACTGTCCTCTCTTTTCCTTTTCTTATGTTCCGCAGCCTGATTTTTGTTCCTGGCAATAGCATGCGCTTTGTAGAAAAAGCCAAGACACTTGCAGCAGACATAATCTGCTTTGACCTAGAAGACTCGGTGCCATACAACGAAAAGGACGCAGCGCGCAGGATAATAGCAGAAACATTGCTAGCACGACGACAGGAATACAGCGGCATTGTCTATGTGAGGACGAATTCGCCTGAGTCGGGACTCATACCTGATGATCTTAAAGCTGTTTTGCAAGAAGGAATAGATGGTATAGTAGTGCCAAAGGTCAATGATGTTTCTGAGATGCTCGAGATCAAAAAGCATATCGTCATGCTTGAAAAAGAAAGAAAGACTGATAAAATTGCATTAATGCCTTCAATCGAAACAGCAAGAGGGGTTGTAAACGCCTACTTGATTGCAAGCGCTGAAGAGCGAATAAAGGCCCTTGTTTTCGGAGTCTTTGATTTTCTTTATGATATGCGGCTTGACTACGATGAGCACGACCCCCTAGGATATTCTTATGTGCGTGCAAAGATTCCAGTTGACGCAAGGGCCGCAGGCGTCCATGCAATAGATGCAATATGGCAAAAGATCGATGACATCGATGGTCTTATCAGAGATGCGACAATGGCAAGACGCCTTGGGTATTCTGGCAAGAGTATAATCCATCCAAGTCAGATAGAGCCTGTGCACAAAGTCTTCCGCCCCAGCAAGAATGAAGTCGAGTGGGCAAAAAAGGTAGTGCAAGCGCTTGATCAGGCAATGAAGAAGGGTACTGGAAGAGGCGCAATAAGACTTGAAGGCAAGATGATAGATGTCGTTCACTACAAGCAGGCAAAGGCCATTCTAGATGCAGCAGACACATAAAAAATCATATATCATATGTGATGATGTGAATGGATGAATTAGGTATATCAAGTTTAAATCTCTATGTATCTTCTTGTGGCGGACATCCTGTGCATGCTGTGTGGTTGCACATGTAAAGGGATGTTACATTAGCGTTTCGCATCTGTTAGCATAGCATTGGCATGCGCTGCTTTATGAGTGATAAGGAATTGCAGATATTGACACTTGATAAATCTGCAAACACAGGTCAGGATAGTTGAGATCAGCTGCGATAAGAAGTTCGCTCATGATAATGGTTTATCTCTATATGCCAGATCAAACCTCATTGATCTTTTATTTCAGAAAAAAGCAAATTACGCCTAACCTCGGAGGATTTTTTTTCCTTACAGATCCGCTGGGGCTGCAAGAAAATTATTGACAGTAAGAAATGAAACATCGGAAATTAAATCATATACTAGTAATTTATTCTTGAATGATTAATACAAATAGAGTGACTTGTTCAATTAGAATTGGCACGCAAGAGGATCAGTAAATCAACGAAGGGTAAAAAACAGAAGAAAACAACAAGAAGAGCAAAAAATAGCAGCAGCAGGCAAAATGCGAAACGATTAACACTTGAAGAGAAACTGGCCCAATATCTCAATGAAACGCTATCTTTTGAAAACGCAGCAGTATCAAGGCTGCAATCAAGAATAAAAGAAATACAGTTGGAGGATGCAAAGCAGCAGCTCCAACAACATTTAGAGGTGACAAGAGAGCAACAAAATAGGCTAAAGCAACTTATCACAAATCTCGGAGCAAGACCAACCAACGATTCTGGACAACTGCCTATTCTGGTACCTCCAAGAGCTCTTGCCAATACGATAAAAAAATCAATGACTTCTGCGGAACAGCAAATAAAGTCAGCAAAGGAAGATCTGGTAATAGAGAATGCAGAAGTTACAATGTATGATACATTGCTTCAAGTGGCACAATTAATGAATGCTGGAGATGCTGTGCCTGTATTAAATCAAAACTTGGCAGAGGAAAGGGCTATGGCTGACTGGATAAGGGCCAATACGCCTGCGATGATAACACAACTCTATCCAGAAATACAGTCTTCTATTGTTTTACCCGAGGGAGAGGAAGGTAGAGAGGTGGTCGTAGAAGGAGCTGTAACAGCTGCTGCAACAGAAGACGAAGAGGAGAGGAGAGTGGGCACTAGTGCAGCCTAGGCCTAAATCACGCATTCCTGGCCCCTCTCACTAATTACAAGATATATGAATAGCCAGTGTGCAAGGTTCTGCAACAGAAAAGAGAGATCTTAGATATTACTTTGCCGTAAAGATTGAAAGTATACAAAGGTTAATGTTTTGCAGTCCGGCGTTATTTGCTGAGGAAGAAGAAGTACTTTAACGTGGTCCGCCCGAAGCAAGAATAACTTTCTTAATTGCTATAATTCCAATGTAGTACGGAATATTGTATAGTGCAGCAAGCGCTGCAACTTGCGAGCCAAAGAACTGAAATGCAAACACTGCAACAAGCACATTGTTGACATAGCTCGTGGCAATGAGGCCTGCCCTTTTCTCTTGAAGGCTACCTGTAGTTCCTGCATACCCTACTATACAGTAAGCAGCATAGCAGAGGAATGCTACTGCCACAGTTTGGAGCAGGAACATCTGTTCTGAATAAAAAAATCCTGCGAACTTGGCAAACATACCCCAGTTTATGAGTACAATGAAAATGAGCGATAGATGGAAAGAATTCTTGTCTGCAAATTTTGAACCTGCCGGAAAATACTTCTTGGTAAGCCAGCCAGCTGCCAACGGCGTGAACAGTGCAATAGAAAGCAAGAACGTCATTTGCAGCAAAGGTATTTCAAACTGCGAGCGAACAAATGCATAGACAATAGCTGGCAGCACGAATGGGACTGCAACTGAGGTGATAATTATCATGCCTATTACAAGAGGAAGCTGGCCGCCTATGAGGTTGACAACGAATGGCGCGCCAAGGCCTGTAGAGATACCAGAAAGGAGCAGGATTGGTAGAGCGAAAGGCTCGTAAACGACATATGCAAGAGCATACATCCCAGCCGGCAACGCAACTAGCTTGATAATTGACAGCACGGCAAGCTGTCTTGGTTTCTTAAATACCGCGACAAGGTCAGATGGGTTGAGCCGTAACAAGTTTAGAAACAATAGGGCACCAAGCCACACAAGGATATATGGCTCGATCAGCCTGCCAGCTGCAGGTAATAGGACGCCTGCAAACATAGATCCAGCTATGGCTGCAATTAGAACGATGTCATCATGGAGCAAGTGCTTTCAGCTGTTGTATCAATTCTTGTACGTAGTCAAATCCCTGCTGCCAAAATTCTTGTCTTGAAATGTCAATGCCTGCTTCCATCAGGAGCTCCTCCGGCTTCCTCGATCCACCTGCAGACAATATCTTGAAATACTTGGGGACAAAAGACGAACTACCTTCAAGCTTGTACTGCCCGTAAAGGGAAAGGACAAGCAAGTTGCCAAACGAGTAGGCGTAAGTGTAAAATGGCGTGTGGTAAAAATGAGGGATGTATACCCACTCCCATTCAAAATCAGGAGATATTGTTATCGAGGTGCCAAATTGCTCCTTGAGGTTGTCCATATATATTTTTGCGACTGCATCGATGGTAGCATTATTTTCGCCTATCGCTTTATGCGCGTCAATTTCAAAAAGCGTAAAGTACGCCTGACGGATTATTGTCGCATAAAGATTGTCTATTTGCTCTGCTAGCAAAATTCTGCGCTCCTTTTTCGACATCTTTTCTGCCATCTTTTCATTGAGCAGCATCTCGGCAAACACTGACGCAGTTTCTGCAAGCGGGAGAGGTGCATGGAAGACCATTAATGGCATGTCCGAGGCGAGCATGCTGTGTATTGCATGGCCAAACTCATGGGCAAGAGTCGATACGTCCCTTGAAGTTCCATCAAAGTTTAGGAGCACGTAGGGAGTCAGCTTGGGAGTCACACTATAGCAAAACGCACCACCACGCTTTGCCTTCCTTATTTCAGAATCGATATGGTGCTTCGCAAAGACTCGCTCGGCGAGTCTGCGGAACTGAGGGTCAAAGTCCCCAAAGCTATCCAGCACTGTCTCGACGGCTTTGCCATAGGTGAACTTTTTGCTGTCAGATGCTTTATTTGATATAGGAGCGTAGAGATGATATCTGTGCAGTTTTCTCATTCCTATCATCTTCGATTTTTCTATAAAATAATCATGAAACATGGCTACATTGTGCCTACATGCTGCCAGTAATGCTTCAACTGTTGCATCGTCAAGGTTGTTGGCTATGTTACGTACAGAGATTGGAGATCTATAGCCACGCATCAAAATTGCCTCGTCACGCCATTGCATGATGATGTTCTGGTAAATCTCGCCCAGCACACCGCTGTTTCTTTTATAGACCTGCAATAACGATTTGTAGGCAGCTTCTCTTCTATTGCCATCCGGGCTTCTAACAAGTGATACTAACTTTTCCTTGTTGTCAAATTTTTTCTCTATTGTTTTTCTGCCGTGCCGAAGCCTCATTGTAAATTCAAAGCCGCTTGTCATCTTATCATATATCTTGGTAAGTGCCAGGATGCCAGTAACTTCAAGAGTGCTGATTATTTTTTCCTCCGGCTCGCTAAGCGAATACTTGGCGACCAGCCGTTTATGGCGGAGATGTTCCTGATACTCCTTTGGAATGGCATTTATCAACCTGTTTGCATTTTCGTGATCGATCTGCTTTTTGAACCACAAATCAAAAAATAACATCCTATTGCTGATTTCTGACGCCAGTTTTTCCATCTTGGTGACTAATGCAGATGCCTCGTTTGAAGATGTATCAGCATAGTAGCTCAAGTATGCATAGCCGCTTGCAATTGACACTTTTTCAGAGATGCTTTCAAGCATATGAATAAGGCGTTCAAACTCCTCTGACGAAATATCGGGGCGCAGGAGCTGTCGGCTCCCTTCAAATTGCACAAGCTGCTCTTCGACTGATCTCAAAAACTGGGAAAATTCTTCACTGGAAGGATCTTTGACGAGATCACTTATGTTCCATTGCCCTACCTTCATATTGGCATAGCTACTAGTCATATGGATTACAGGCACTTACGATCTTGCCGTCACATAAGTATCTTGTTGAGTCTGAGGTAAAAAATTGCGGCCAAAAACAGCTATATGGGTTCTTGCTGTGAGTAAAGCTTACTTTGTATTCTTGGAGCAGATTTGGACGTGAGGCCGAATATGTAGTAGCTCTTTATTTGAAGTCTTTAGGATGGAACGTTGCTCTATCAAGAGGAAGCAGGGGGCCGGCAGATATTATCGCTAAATGCGGTAATGCGTACTGGTTCATTCAAGTAAAGTCAAGCGCTGGCGTGCCCCGGATCAGAGGTTACGAAATAAAAAGGCTCAGGGAAATAGCAGCATGCAAGGGGGGTCTGCCTATCATTTCTACCTTGCAGCCCTTCCACAGTGGGTTTAACACTGGTAACTATTCGATACTATTCTATATGCTTGACAACTGGCAAGCTCTCGACCCTGTGAGTGCACCGGAGAGTTGATGGTTGAATCTATTCGCTGGAACTGCACAATTATACTGTTGTAGTACAAAGTCCGAACTATGACTAGTACAAACACAAAAATAAGTAAATATTATTAATCAGCGATTTGGCGGACGCTACGTAATTTGTTTCTACCAAAAAATCAAGGTACTAGTATTTCGCCCCTTTTTGCATCGCTTTGTACTGCTCCACTATGGATCGTATCCTGCCTTCATGCTTTTCCTTATACTGGTTTTTGCAGCCAGTGCAGCAGAAGAATCTCTGAAAATTTGCAAACTCAAGCACTTTTGGTTTGCTGTTTATGGGTCCTCCACAGTATTCGCATTGCATCTTTACCTTCATATTCTCTACTACTTTTACATGGAAGTGTTTCTTTTGTTCCTCCAGCTGCTTGATAGTTTCTCCTCCTCCTAAGAACTGGCTTTTTTTCTTCCCTCTAGTAACTTTGGATAAATCAATCTCTGGTTTGACTGACTTGATAAGCCCGATGTTTACAAGGCGCTCATATCTGCTTTTGACTGTAGGAGTGCTCACCTTTATCTCACGAGAAATGGCACGGAAGGACTTTCTGCCGTCTTCCATTAATGATTTCAGGATTGCAACGTCAGTGTTGTCAAGGTCTACCGGCAACGCGTGCTACAATATATTCAATGCTAATGTGATTTAATTATTTTTCTTAAAAAAGAAAAAGAATTCTTGCGCTTGATTCAACAACAACTACTTTTGGAAGCCATTAAGTAGCAGAAGCCTCACTCGATGACGTATACACACTTTTCAGTTCTCTATCGGAGTAAACCTGTTGTTCCTTTGGTTTTGCGGCAGCATATCGTGGTCTGTATCTTCCAAGCAGTATAGAGTTCCCTACTACTGTTACTGAGCTCAGAGCCATAGCCGCCCCCGCAAGTATAGGCAGCCATCCAAACACACTTAGTCCTAGGAAAGGTACCAATGCGCCTCCTGCTATGGGTATCAAGCCAGTGTTGTATGCAAACGCCCAAAACAGATTCTGCTTTATTTTCGATACAGTCTTTTTGCCCAATTCCAGAGCAGTGGCTACGTCCCTTACATCACCTTTTATCAGAATTATCCCGCCTGTTTCCTTTGCTACATCCGTTCCAGAGCCTATCGCTATCCCCAAATCTGCTCGTGCTAGCGCTGGTGCATCATTTATGCCGTCCCCCACCATCGCCACGACTCTATCGTCTTCTGACCTGAGCTTTGCAATCACCTCTTCTTTCTGTTGTGGCAGCACTTGTGCAATTACTCTATCAATGCCAAGCTTGGATGCGATAGCCTTGGCAGTTCTTTCATTGTCGCCTGTCAGCATCATCACTTCTATCCCCATCTTGTTCTTGAGGGAGTCGACCGCTTCCCTTGCACTTTCCTTGACCGTATCTGCCATTGCAATTATTCCAGACAGCCCGTTATCAATTGATACAAGCGTAGCTGTCTTGCCTTCCTGTTCCAGCCTTGATAGTATTGAATCGATGCGGGCGTCAACTTTGATCCCGTTCTCATGCATCAGCTTTCTGTTTCCAATTAGGATTGTATGACCTGCATATGTAGCTCTGAGCCCATGACCTGACACCGCTTCAAATGACTCCGGAATTGATACAGGCAGACCGCTCTCCCTTGCCTTTCTGACTATCGCTTGTCCTAGCGGGTGCTCAGAACCTGATTCTGCAATTGCTGCCAGCCTCAATAGCTCGTTTTCGCCGATGCCTCTTGATATGTCTATAATGTCTGTGACCGACGGCTTGCCTTCTGTCAAGGTACCTGTCTTGTCAAATACTACAGTGTTTACCTTACTTGCAATTTCCAGATACTCGCCACCTTTGAATAATATGCCGTTCTCGGCACCCTTGCCTGCCCCCATCATCAGCGCTGCAGGAGTGGCGATGCCAAGCGCACAGGGGCATGCTATGATTATCACCGATACGAACGCAAGAAGCGAGTATGTTAGCCCTGCTCCTCCTGCAAAATACCAGCCAAGTCCCGCGCCAACTGCGATGGCGATTACTGCTGGGACAAAGTACTTTGCAACTTGGTCTACCATCCTCTGCATAGGTGCCTTGCCCATTCTTGCATTTTCTACAAGTGTGATTATCTGTGACAGCACGGTATCTTGACCCACTTTGGTTGCTTTTACTGCGAGAAGCCCGCTCTGGTTGATTGTGGCGCCGATAACTTCACTTCCCATCGACTTGTCCACAGGGATGCTCTCGCCAGTGATTGCAGACTCGTCTACAGAAGATGCTCCCTTAATTACAACGCCATCGACAGGCACACGCTCACCGGGTCTTATGACAAGCAGGTCTCCTTCCTGGACTTGCTCTACAGGAATTTCTTCCTCTCTGTTTCCTTCCCTTATCACCTTAGCCATCCTGGGCTGGAGATCCATCAGTTTCCTTACTGCGCTTGATGCCTTTTCCTTTGTCCTTGTCTCCAGCAGCTTGCCTACCAAGATTAACGTGATTATGATTGCTGCAGTTTCAAAATACACTGACTCAAATGGAAAATACCCTGGTGCAATTGTAACAGCTGCACTGTAAACGTATGCTGCAGTAGTACCTAGCGCTATTAGCGTATCCATGTTAGATGCTCTAGCCTTTATTCCATCCCACATACCCCTGTAGAATCGCCAGCCTATCCAGAACTGGATTGGTGTTGCTAGCGCTAGCATGACATAGTTGCTAGTCTCCATTGGAAGAGGAATTAAATCTTCAAGCTGCGAGGGAAACATGTGTGGAAGAGTTAGTATCACAATGGGAATTGTAAGGGCAATGCTTATTGCAACATGCTTCTTCAGCTTTCGTAATTCTCTTTCCGGCTCTGTAAATTCATTAAGGCATTGTGTGCTGCAGAAATAGTATTTCCTTCCGTCTACTATGTGTTGGATGGAATCAGGCTTTTCTTCAACAAACATGCCACAGACCTGATCAGTTGCCATATGCCTAACCTTTGGACCTTCTCTTATATAGCAACACGGGTTTACAATTGTAAAGAAGCCTAAACTCAACTACTTTGGGCTTGGCATGTATATGGGTCCTCCACAGTATTCGCATTGCATCTTTACCTTCTTACACCTAATCATCTGATGCATTAACCTGAACAATGATATATTGTTGTCAAAGGTAGCATATCTATCTGGTGTAACCCAGAGAAACGAGTATGTCTTGCTTCTGTTTTACTACTATTACTTTTCTCCTTGCTCTAGTTGCCATCTATATTAGTAAAGACAGTACACCACGATTAGCTTTAAAGAACATAGCGGCTTATAGTTCAAGTTTTAATCGGATCCAATATACTAATCGTTTTCTTCTGAATTAACAAAAATTGAATATGATGTGACATCAAAAATCTCTTCGCCATCCTTGGCCAGCGCAAACAGAGTATAGGCACCATCCTTGTCTACTGCATCTGCAAGGTCAAACATGACATTAACAGAGTCACTCTGCACAGTCCACCTATCGGCTTCGATCAGATTGTAGCCCTGCAGGGATTCATAATAATAGCCCGGCGGTAGTGGCTTCACTACCACTGCTACAAGCTCGCCGGCAGAATAGGACAGTAAGTTCTTGTTCTGTTCATACACTGCCCGAGTAGGCATTTCATCATAATAGATAGCAATATGGTCTAGCTGTCCGTCCAAAAGTGTGCCTGAGATCTCAATCTCGCTATCCTCCACGTCTACATCAAGTCCATAGTTGTTCTCGAAATTCTGCACTAATGCAAGGTAGTACTGGTCATACACTATGCCGATGCTTACATGAGTATGACGTGGATCTAGGATATTGTTCCTGTGGCCGTCATTGCAACACTCTTTGTCATTGTACATCATCTCATATTGCAGCTGCTCGATAGTGTATAGCGGCTCTATCTTTTCACATTGCACCAGAATATTCGTGACACACTGCTCATACTGCTCTGGGCTAAAGCCGGCAATGGCGACATTTTGTTGCACACTGCCTTCACCATCATTTTGGGTGTAGGTCATGTAGGGCTTTTCCCCATTTGTAGTCCAGTGGGATATCTGTCTGGTTCTGAAAACATCCTCTGCATGTATCTCCGCGGCCTGGTTGGAGCTCAGCTTGACTGGAAGCAAGCCGAAGTCGGTCCTATCTTTGTTTATCCTGTCGAGTACATGCTGCACAAGCTCTTCGCGGGGCACAGTCCTGGGCTGCTGGCTCTGCGGCTGCAGGATCGTAATTGCCGGATTGTCCTTCTGCTGGATTACAAAGTTGGCAAGAGCAGGAGCAAGCAAGATGATGCCTGCAAGAACAATTATGGCAATCACTATACCTGTCGCTACTTTGCGGGCGGCGGCACTTTTTTTCTTTGGTGGTGGTATAGGCACAGAAACTAGACTGTTTAGGACGCCGCATCGTGGGCAGGCCGACGACAATGAGCCATACCTGTAGCCACACACTATGCAGTCTATATATGAGTCTGTCGTCTGCTAATTACCACCCTACTTTGTATGGAATGCTATGTAAATATTTTTTGCACAAGTCATCCCGCAGAACACGAGCCAATATCGACAATTGCATGAATAAGAGTTCTAAGAAATCCTTTGATGATTTTCTAGCAGTTACGTAACATTACAACAACGCTATTCTACGTGATGTTTCGATACCATGACTGGCAGCAAAACGATATAGAGCGAGGACAATGATAAAATGGATGGGGATATTGTGTATGGTTGTGTTGGAACCGCATGTATGATACTTATTTTTTAAAAAGAACAAAGTGATCCTTTTACAGCCTAGATATTTCAGACTTGGGGTTATAGATCAGCGCCAGGACCTGTTCGCGGACCTCTTTCTTCTCTATTACTCCACGATGTGCTATAGTTGTGATCGAACTGTCGTTGCGAACACCGCGCATTTTCATGCAAAGGTGTTCGCCCTCTGCTATTACGAGCGCTCCCTTTACTCCCATCCGTACAAGTTCATCAGCTATTTGCTTTGTAAGCCGCTCTTGTATCTGGAGCCGGCGAGAATACTTTTCAACCAGCCTTACCAGTTTCGATACACCAAATACCTTGCCGGATGGAATATATGCAACATGTATCTTTCCAAAGAATGGCAACATGTGGTGCTCGCACATACTGTAGAACTGTATGTCCTTTGCGATGACGGCCTCTGTCTCTTCTGAAAAGCTGACGTCCAACTGGGCATCCATCCTATAACCTCCAAATATCTCTTCATACATGCCAGCTATCCTGTTTGGAGTGCCGACAAGCCCTTCCCTGTCAGGGTTCTCGCCAAGCTCTATCAATAATTGCCTGACAAGCTTGGCAACCTTTTTCCTGTTGATACTTTTTTTGTCTGTTGTCATTTTTTCCTTTTACCTTGCTCCTATAATCTTGTGTAGTTGTGGTACAACGCGCACCTGATCGTACATAGGGTAAACAGCGTCATAAAAGCCAAAAAGCACATCCAACGTTGGCTCGTCAATTCTATAACTTGGCTGTATTATAAATCCTGCTAGCTCCGACGGCTTGGCGATTCTGAACACTTCACGTACTATCTCTTTGAATTCCTTAAGGTTTGACGAATTTGTTACTACTACTTTGATATAGGTAGTTTTGCAGCTGCTGACTGCCTGCCTTAGGCACTCAAGCTCGTTCTTTAGCAGGTTGCAGTACTGCTTTTCATTTACTATCTTGGAATCTCTTAGCTTGAGCTCGACCTTACATATGTCCATGTATGGCAAGACTTTGGCAAACCTCTCAGCATCATAGCAAGCCGACTCCAGGTATGCTCTCAAGCCTTTTTGCCTGACGAATTTGGCTAGCTCTATGACTGCTTCATATTGCACTAGTGGCTCGCCTCCTGTGAAATTGATCTTGTATGTGTTTGGCTGAAGGCTCTTTGAGATAATCTCCTTTACCTCCTCAACGGAATAATCACTCCCGCTGTCCATTGGTAGGGCATAGGGTGTGTCGCACCAATGGCACCTAAATGGACAGCCTGCCAGTCTCACAAACATCGTTTTGGTGCCAAAAAGTATGCCCTCTCCTTCAATGCTTGTGAATATTTCACTTAGCTTTGTTGTTATGCCTGGTGTGGTTTTCTGTCGCATACTGGGTCTTGTCCTCTATTTGAGCAGTAGTAAATGCATTTTTCCTATTTATACACGATTCGCACCGACCGCAGTGCAAATAATCTCTATCCACTTTGATGCCATCAGAGTAGCAGCTCCATGTGTAGAATATCTTGTCGCCCAAGATCTTGTAGCCTGTCCTCACTAAAGTAGATTTATCAAGTCCCATGACAGCCGGTGATA
>Ga0075421_100009806_pt1 | contig 11812 bp, 8 predicted proteins | sample SoiMetdeltSBSDD5_FD_75292 | JGI IMG/M metagenome (GOLD analysis project Ga0075421, IMG submission 75292) | Bulk soil microbial communities from a Populus tree surrounding site in Tennessee, USA - Soil MetaG P. deltoides SBSDD5 | ecosystem: Environmental > Terrestrial > Soil > Tree plantation...
AGCGCAACCTCGAGCGCGTTCGCGATGACGCGCTGCTGCATCTGGCGCAGGCGAAGCCTCCGCCGGGCTCCGCTTGAGCTCCTGCGCGCGCTCGACGGCGGGCAACGCGCCGCCGTTCTAGCGATGTAGTTTGAGCACGGCGTAAACGGCATCGCTCGCAGGCGTTGGGATGCCATGCGTGCGGCCCAAGCGCGCGCACTTTGCCGAAGAGCCAATCCAGCTCCAGTCGGAGGGCCATCGAGGCCTTCCAGCCGGGCTCGATCTCGTTGGCGGCGAATCCCATCCGCTCGTCGAGAAGGCCTGGATCGCCGTTTCAGCTCGCCGAGATCCTGTCCTGGCGCCGCTCACGGACGCGACGTCGCGGGCGTAAGCCGTCAGACATTGACAGCGCAATTTCGCCTTCGCATCATTGCAATTTTGGTGAGCGGTCAAACCGAATGCAATCGTTCTAGGAAATTGCGGTGCACGAGGGGGCGGCATGGCAAACCGGATCATCGTGCTATCGGACGGCACCGGCAATGCCGCCGCCAAGGTTTGGCGCAGTAACGTCTGGCGCGTCTTCGAGTCGCTCGATCTCACCGCCAACGACCAGGTTGCGTTCTACGACGACGGCGTCGGCACCTCCGCCTTCAAACCGCTGGCGATCCTCGGCGGCGCCTTCGGCTGGGGCCTCAAGCGCAACGTCCTCGACCTTTATCAGTTCATCTGTCGCCACTATGACAACGGTTCGGAGATCTACGCCTTCGGATTCAGCCGCGGTGCGTTCACCGTCCGTGTCCTTTTGGGATTGGTCGGGCATCAGGGCGTCGTGCGCTTCAGTTCCGAGGCCGAGCTCAACCGCCGGGCCAGAGCGGCTTATCGCGCCTATCGGGCGGAGCGCTACCGCACCCTGCACGGCTTCGAGGCCGTCTTCCGCGGCCTTCGCAATGCTTTCGTCAACCTGAAGAACCGCGTCAGGCGCCATGCCCCCTACCGCCGCGAGGACAACCGGGAGGTCACCGCGATCCGCTTCGTCGGGGTGTGGGACACCGTTGCCGCATACGGGCTGCCGATCGACGAGATGACGATCGGGGTCAGCAAATACATTTGGCCGCTGGAGCTGCCCAACCGGACGCTCTCGCGCAAAGTGCAGCGCGCCTGTCATGCGCTGGCGCTCGACGACGAGCGCACGACTTTCCATCCGCTGTTGTGGACGGAGTCGACCGAGAAGCCGCGCCCCGCCGGCGACGTGACGCCGCTCGAGGCGGAACGCATGAGCCAGGTCTGGTTCCCGGGCGTGCACTCCAATGTCGGCGGCGGTTACCCGGACGACCGGCTGGCGCATGGCCCGCTCTACTGGATGATGCGCGAAGCCGAGAAGTGCGGCCTGCGGTTCAAGGCGCCGCCGAAGCTCGATCCCGATGCGTTCCTGCGCGCCAAGTCATCGCGCGACAAGGACGGCCGGCTGTACGATTCGCGCCAGGGCCTGGGCGGCTACTATCGCTACGGCCCGCGCAAGATCCAGGACCTCAACCACGCCAAGTTCTCGAACAACGAAGGCGATGCGGTCGAGGTCGATCTTCCCAAGATTCATGCAAGCGCGTTCGATCGCATCCGCAGCGGCAACGTCTACGCGCCGCTTGGCTTGCCGGCGCGCTATGCGGTGGTCGATGACAACAACAAAGTTCTGACCGGGGCCGCCAACCCGTTCGAGACACCGCAGCAGGCCGAGGCGCGCGCCAACGCGCAGGAGCATGTGTGGAACCTGGTCTGGTGGCGGCGCGTCGTCTACTTCCTGACGGTCATCGCCTCGGTCCACCTCGCGCTGTTCCCGCTTTTCTACAGGACCGATAAGGCCGCCGAGCATTCCAGCAACATCGGTTGGGTTTCCCAGCTGTTGCGCACCATCGAATCCGTCCTGCCCGGCTTTGCTGGCTGGTGGATCGACTCGTTTGCCGCCAACCCGTGGCGGTTCGTGATCGGCGCCGCCTTTGTCGCCGGCTTCATGTATGTCGGCATCCGGCTCGGACGGCAAATCGCCGATGACATGCACAAGCTGTGGCGCGACGCTCCGACCAGCGCCGCGCTGCCGACCGATCCGGTCTACAGGCTGCGCACCAGCAGGGAGTGGCGCTCGTTCATCGGGTTCATGAAACGGCGGTTCTTTCCCGCCGTCTCGGCCCTGGTCATCGTCTATTGCGCGCTGGCGCTGGTGAGCCAGGCAAGCTTCAGGCTCTGGGACAATGCCGGCTGGTTCTGCCGCAACAGTGCAGCGCCGCTGAAGAATCCAACCAATCGCCCCCAGGTCCTGGCGCAGTTCTCGATCGATCAGCTGTGCTTTGCGACCGGCATCGAGCTGGTGCAGGGCGAGCGCTATGTCGTCAAGCTTACGCGTGATCCGCCGGCGGAGCCGTGGAAGGACGGCAGCTTCCTCAGAGGCGACGCCGTCGAAGTCGACAACATCGCTGGGTTCGAGGTCGCCGAGCTCGATGGCTTCTGGGCGCGCGCCGGCATGTACGCTGACATCCCCTGGCGCCGCGTGCTTTCGCGGCCCTGGTTCCGTCCGACCGCGCGGATCGGCAACAAGGGCAGTGACGAGTATTACATGGACCCGCCGGCCGCGACGCCGCTGCGCAAGACCAAGGACGAGGAGGTGACCTTGACCTTGCGGCCCCGGCGCACCGGCGAGATGTTCCTGTACGTGAACGACGCCGTCATCGGGGTGCCGGGACTGGCCGGCATGCTCTACAGGCGCAACGAAGGGAAGGCGACGGTCTCGGTGTGTCACGACCGGCCGTTCCGCTCGTGCGAGGAGGCGAGCGGCCGGCCGTAACTTGAGCCGCTTTATGCGACCACGTTGCCGCGAGCCAAGTTGATCAATCGCGGCAGCGCACTGGCGCCATGCAGAGCCGGCATTGCAGCAATTCCTTCACAGTTCGGTGAATGCCCCGGTTGCGGGGGAAAACATCAATGGTCGCCCCAAGGCGCGGGGAGTAAGGTGTCCCCTGCCGGTCCGGGACGCGCACGCGAAGGCCGGAAGGCCTCAGCGCCCCGTCCCTCGGCCGGATGCTCCGGCAGCAGTCTTGTCATCACGCATGACGAGAACGAAGTCCGGCTTGTGCCGGCGAAGCTCGCTTCGCCGATGACCGCAGGATCGCGGTCACCACTCACCGCGCTCGTCGAGAATTGGGACGGCGCGTCGATCCGAGCTCCGCCGTTCGCTCCAATGCAACGCCGATCCCGGGAGGCCGTATCCATGACCCAGAAACCGAAGAGTCGTCGTGAAGTTCTCAAGACCGCTGCCGCGTTCTCGGCCGCGGCCTCGTTCGCCAAGATCGGGACCATAGACGCCGCTGCGGCACCTGCGGCCAACAAGGACGCGCTAGGTGCGATCGATCAAGCCCTGCGCCAGGCGGCGGACACCAAGGACGTAGCCGGCGTCGTCGCGATGGCGGCGACCGATAGCGGGGTCCTGTATGAGGGCGCCTTTGGCAAGCGCGATCTCGTCAAGGCTTCGGACATGACGCCCGATTCCGTGTTCTGGATCGCGTCGATGACCAAGGCGATTACCTCCGCTGCCGCGATGCAACTGGTGGAGCAAGGCAAGCTCGAGCTCGATCAGCCCATGGGCTCATTGGTGCCCGAACTTTCCGCGCCGCAGGTCCTGGAGGGTTTCGACGCCAAAGGCGAGCCCAAGCTGCGGGCGGCGAAGCGGCCGATCACGCTGCGTCAGTTGCTGACCCATACGGCCGGGTTCACCTACGACATCTGGAACGCGGATACCGGCCGCTATGCAAAGCACGCGCAGCTGCCCGGCATCATCAGCTGCAAGAACGCGGCCTTGAAGACGCCGCTCGCGTTCGACCCGGGCGAGCGCTGGGAGTACGGCACCAACATCGATTTCGTCGGCAAGGCGGTCGAGGCGGCGGGCGGCCAATCGCTCGATGTCTACCTGCGCCAACAGATCTTCAAGCCGCTCGGGATGGCCGACACCGGCTTCATCATCGGTCCCGACCAGCGCACGCGCCTCGTCAGCGTGCACGCGCGCAAGCCGGATGGGTCACTCGAACCGATCGAGTTCGGGGTGCCGCAGGATCCCGAGTTCTTCATGGGCGGCGGCGGCCTGTACGGCACGGCGCGCGACTATCTCGCCTTCCTGCAGATGCTCATGCACGGCGGCAAGTTCAACGGAGCCCAGGTGCTGCGGCCCGAGACGGTGGCGTTGATGTCGCAAAATCACATCGGCGCCCTCAACATCGGCGTCATGCGGACCACGGCACCGGATGCATCGCTGGACGTCGACCTGCCTGCGATGTTCCCCGGCCAGGATCTCAAATGGGGCTTGAGCTTCCTGATCAACACCAAGCAGGGGCCGGCCGGACGCAACGCCGGCACCCTGAGCTGGGCCGGATTGGCGAACACGTATTTCTGGCTCGATCCTGCGCGGCGCGTCGCCGGCGTGATCCTCACCCAGAGCCTGCCGTTCGTCGATCCGCGCGCCATCCGGCTCTACGGGCAGTTCGAGAGCGGCGTGTACAAGGCGATCGGCGCGGCCTGACCGCAGGGCGACCGCTCAATCGCAAGGCCGCGCCCGCTCCGCCGGCGGGCGCGGCGCGCGGGCGTAGTGTCGGCTGCACGACATAGGAACGTGGGCACGATTTGGCCGTTCCCGCTTCTAGATTGGGCGAACTTGCGTCAGTGCCCGGTCAACCAGGAAAAGCCCGAGAGCGGCCAGGAGCCACAGGGTTGCCACGGTGATCTGCTGCCCTCTACCGCAGAAGAACAACCATCCCGGCTGTTCGCAGCAAGAAGGATAACTTTCGATGTGCGACTACAGTTTGCACTATGTCGCCAACCGACCGGCGAAGGTCGGAGACAAACTGGTAACGACAAGGTTCCGCGAGTCCGCCACACGCGGATTCGCGGCCGTTGGAGAGCCGAACGTGGCCGTGTGCCTGCTTCCCGGCACCGAGCTCGCGTTCGACCGCGAGGTGGATTGCGATCGTGGCTACGGTTTGCTGCCCCACCGGACCATCACCGCGAAGGTGGCGCGGTTCCGGCAGATCAACAGGGACCGGCCCACCAGCCATCGCGATGCGCTCGAGTTTCCGGACGGCCAGATCGTGTTGCTGACGAGCCTGTGGGAAGGCCAGCACGCGACCGTGCTCCAGCTGCCGGCCTCGGCCACCGCCCGCGAGCCGGATCCGGAGGCACGCGCCGCCGTCAACGACCAGCCGGCGTTCTCGAACTGGGGTGTTTGACCTCATCGGCCAAGCCCGGTCGTTACCTGGTCGATAGCTGCCGCGTGATCCTGGGAATCGGAACAGGTTCCGGAACGGATCGCGCGCATGGACAATGAGCCGGAGTGGGATGGCGACGCGAGCCGTCCCGCTCCAGCCGCGGGCTTGCCGCGGCCGCGGACTTGCGATCCGCCGGGCGGCGTGCCGGTTCAGCCGATTACCGTTCGTCTTGCGGCGCGGCCTGGTGCGTCGCCGGGCGAGATAGCGATCGACTTGATTACCTAGAGTCTTCAAGGAACGCGCCGTCGCCAGCGGCACGGTTCGCCGCCGGCTATAGCGTCCGATTGGCGAGACGCCGGCATCCCTCGGTACGGCGCCCGGTTGGCCTCTGCGCTCGCGCAGTCAGCCGAGACCGAGCTGCGCCGATATTGCGCAACCCCGGCCTGGAGCATGGGTTGTGGGAACTCGCGACGCAGGCTACACATCTGCCGCCGAAGCTGACGCCCGCGCTGGCGCCATCTGCGCGGGGTATGATCGTTCGCGGCGGTGCGGGGAGAGAGCAACGCACGTGGCCAAGCGCACATTTCGCATCGTTCTGGTCAAGCCGTCGCATTACGACGACGACGGCTACGTGATCCAGTGGTGGCGCTCCACGATCCCGTCCAACAGCCTCGCCAGCATGTACGGCCTGCTGCAGGATTGCGCGCGCGACCGCGTGCTGGGTCCCGAGGTCGACATCGAGATCGAGGCCTATGACGAATGCAACACCATCATCGACGTCGAGGGCGCGATCCGGCGCATCAAGCAGGCCGGCGAGGGAATGGTCGGCCTCGTCGGCGTGCAGTCGAACCAGTTTCCCCGCGCCCTCGACCTCGGCCGCCGCTTCCGCGCCGCGGATCTGCCGGTGGTGATTGGCGGCTTTCACGTCAGCGGCTGCATCTCGATGCTCCCCGAGCTGCCGCCGGATATCGAGGAGGCGCGTCGCCTCGGCATCATCCTGTTCGCGGGCGAGGGCGAAGGCCGCTTGGCCGAGCTGCTGCGCGACATCGCCGGCGGGCAACCGCAGGCGATCTACAATCACCTGCGCGACCTGCCCGGCCTGGAGGCGGCGACGTTCCCGATTCTCCCGCGCGGCATCGTCACCCGGGTTGCCGGGCATTACACCAGCTTCGATGCCGGCCGCGGCTGCCCGTTTCAGTGCAGCTTCTGCACCATCATCAACGTCCAGGGCCGCAAGTCACGCTACCGCACGCCGGACGACGTCGAGGCCATCGTGCGCGCCAATGCGGCGCAGGGCGTGACCCGCTTCTTCGTCACCGACGACAACTTTGCACGCAACCGCAACTGGGAACCGATCCTCGACCGCCTGATCGAGTTGCGCGAACGGGGCGGATTCAAGATCCGATTGCTGCTGCAGGTGGACACGCTCTGCCACCGTATTCCGCGCTTCATCGAGAACGCCGCGCGCGCCGGCTGCAACATGGTCTTCATCGGGCTCGAGAACATCAATCCCGAGTCGCTGATGGGGACCAAGAAGCGGCAGAACAAGATCTGGGAATACCGCGAGATGCTGCAGGCCTGGCGCAACGCCAAGGTGATGACCTGGGCCGGCTACATCCTCGGCTTTCCGGGCGACACGCCGGAGACGATCGCGCGCGATATCGAGATCATCAAGCAGGAGCTGCCGATCGATATCCTCGAATTCTTCTGTCTCACCCCGCTCCCTGGGTCCGAGGACCACAAGAACCTCTACCTGCGGCGGGTGCCGATGGACGCCGACATGAACAAGTACGACCTGGAGCACGTTTGCACCGCGCATCCGATCATGTCGGCGGAGGCGTGGACGGGCGCCTATCAGGCGGCCTGGCGGATCTATTACACCGACGCGCACGTGGAGACGGTGCTGCGCCGCGGCGCGGCCAGCGGGCTCAACCTCCGCAAGATCGTCGACGCGCTGACGATCTTCTCCGGCGCCACCCGGATCGAGAACGTGCACCCGCTGCAGTTCGGCTTCGTCCGCCGCAAGGTCCGCACCCAGCGCCGCTTCGGCATGCCGCTGGAAAGTCCGTTGATCTTCTATCCGCGCCGCGCGACCGAGGCGGCGGCCACGGTTTGGCGATGGCTGCGGCTGATGCGGCGCTACCGCGGCATCATGCGGCGCGTCATGGCCGACCCGGCGGCGGCCAACTACGTCGACGACGCGTTGCGGCCGCCCCGGCCGGACGACCACGAGCTGCCGCACTTCGTGCAGGTGTTCGCCGACAAGATCCCGAAGACCTACGGCGCCCCGACGCGCGAGGCGGTGCCTAGCTGACCGGAGAGTCGAGGAACCGCCGGCTATTCGCGCTCACAAGGCAACCCGCGCGTTGCGGCGAGGGGTCTCGCAACAGCTTCGGGCCGACCGGGCTACTTCACCCTCAAGTTCTCGGCCGAAGTCTTGCCGCGGTTGGCCACCTCCTCGTACTCGACCTGCTGGCCCTCGTTGAGCGTGCTTAGGCCGGCCCGCTCGACCGCAGAAATGTGCACGAAAATGTCGCGTCCGCCGCCGCCCTGCGGCTGAATGAACCCATAGCCTTTCGTTGGGTTGAACCATTTCACGGTGCCGGTAGCCATCAAGTCATCTCCAGAGTGCGTGTGTTTACGGCCAAGTGAACGCTATGCGACATGGCCGATGAGGGGGGTCCGCCCACACCTCACTCTTAGCCGGCAGCGGTACAAACCGCAAATAGAAATATCTATCAGTCTTCCCTGCGGTTGACGCGACAGGGATCATTTTTCGAGGAGCGGTCGGCGACAAACGTCAGCCGGACACCATCCTCGCCGTCGTGAAACTGGCCGTCGCCCTACCGGCGCTAGCGCCTACATCACCGCGGCATTGCGGAGCGATGGAAATGCACGATCTTCCAATCGGGCCCTTGCTTTGCAATGACGAAGGTCACCCGACCCGCGCGGGTGCCGCCCTTGCCGTTCATCGGAATCGGAATAGACTTTTGCGGTTGGGGCTCTCTTTCGACTCACCGCAAGGAGGCGAGACATGAAAGCGATCGTACTGGCCGTCCTGTTCGGCTTTGCCGTGACCGGCGGCGCCTATGCCGATACGTGCAAGCAGGATGCGACCGACAAGAAGCTGGCCGGCGCCGCGCTCAACAGCTTCATGAAGAAGTGCCAAAACGACGCCAAGGCGGCCTGCGAGGCCGACTCCAAGGAGAAGAAGCTCGCCGGCGCCGCCAAGACCAGTCACATGAAGAAGTGCGTCACCGACAAGGTCGGCGCCTGAGGCGAAGCCGGATTGAGCGCACCGCGCGCGGGCTCAGCCGCGTGATCCCGAAAAGTGGAAACCGGTTTTCGGGATCACGCGCTAAGAATGCGCTGGAGTTGAGATGGCGACTCGAAGTGAAACCGTACTGCCCTAGCATGAGTTCAATCACGGGAGGCAAACCCCCATGGCGAAGCGGACAACGCACCGGAGCACCAAGGGCACCAAGCTCTACGCCGTTCGTGACAAGGAAGGGCGCTTCAAGGACATCCAGACCTACAAGCGCGCGCATTCCGCCGACCTGCGGCGCAAGAGCAAGAAAGAGAAGTAGCGTTCGGCCGTCGTTGTGAGTGGAGCGAAGCAATCCAGGGCGTTGGCCGGTTCTGGATTGCTGCCTGACGCTCCTAGTCATGACGCGCTTTCTCGCGTGGTTCTTCCGAGCTGAGTTTCGCAGCGTGCGCCAAGGCGCGCATCAGCGTGCCGCGCGCGCCCCGGCAGCACCCCGCGCTTGCAACAGGGCGCCGACGGCAGCGGGACGCTGAGCGTCGCTTTTGGGAATGCATCGCGTGCACCTTTGTCGCAGGTAAGTGCGCAATGAGCACGTCACGGACTTACTAAGTCCAGCTAGCGCTGATGGAGCTGGCATCATCGGCCGTAATTGCGGAGGTCGGCGGTTGCGGCCGATCCACCGGAGCTCCGGGAAGCTGCGTCACTGCATTTGGCGGCGACAATCGCGGATCGCGACATGACTGCGAGCCCAGGAGCAAATTACGAAACGAACCCAATTCCGCCGGCAGGCTCATGACTACGCGCCGGCAATTGGCTGCAGCGCCGAGGCCTCGAAGTTGTGGTGTGTCTTCAGGTGCGCAAAGTGCATCTCGACCTTCTTGCTCGCTCGTTACCCCGCTTAACGCATGTTGGTGCAATCGCGATTTGAATGCTTGGACACTCGGCGCCACTTTATCGTTTTTTCTCGGTCGGCCTGGCGGTTTTGCTGCGGACTAATTTCGCGGCAACTCGTCTGCTTTGCGCGCTGCCGAGCTCTAGGGAGCGCGCTGCAGCGGCTTTGGTGAGGCGGACGCCAGGCTGATCACCATTAGTGAACTCGATGCCGGCTGCCTCGAGTGCACGCTGTAGCGCGTCAATCGTCGATTGTTTCGCATCAGCGCCATTTTCGATGCGCGTGACAGTATTGGCAGTGACTCCGGCTCTTTCAGCGAGCTCCCTCACGCCCCACCCGATGGCGGCGCGGGCCATCCTTAGCTGAATGGCCTTCATTAGTACAGCGCCACAATCAAAGTTGACATGGTACCGATAATGTCCTAATGTACGTATACTGTGTACCAACGTGTTGTGACGGCATCATCCACAATTAGCGGATGCGGATCATCCCTGATCGATACGTCCGGCTGTCAAGACGGCGCTCGGAATCGAAATTCCGCGGCCCTGCGGCGAGGCCCGATCCGCTCGGCCACCAACACTTGAACGGTACGGGAATCAACGGAGAACGCAATGTTTGATAATTCCGCGAAGGCTTGGCAAGCCGTTAACCGCCGCCACTTTATTGGCGGCTCGGACGCCCGGGTCGTCATGGGTGGCGATGAGGCCGCCCTACTCCGCCTTTGGCGTGAAAAACGGGGCGAGGCCGAGCCGGAGGACCTGTCCGGCAATCTCATCGTCCAGCTGGGATTCGCGACTGAACACCTGAACCGGCAGTGGTTCGAGCGGACGACGGGGCATGTCGTCAAAGATGTCCAAAGGTGGGTCCGCCACCCGGTGATCCGCTGGATGGCTGCGACGCTGGACGGCGTCGTCGAAGGCACCGGAGCGGTGTTCGAAGCCAAGTTCATGCTGCCGTGGTCGTTCTCGGAGGAAGCGGCGACAGAAAGGCACATGGCTCAGCTCCAGCACAACATGTGGGTTACCAATGCCACCGCCTCGGTGCTCTCGATCATCACCGGCGGCGGCAAATGGGTCGAGATCAAAATACCAGCCGATTCGCTCTATCAGCACCTTCTTTTGACGGCGGAAAAGAAATTTTGGCGCTGCGTCGAGAGCGGCGAGCGCCCTCACCTCTTTGGCGTCGAGACACCGCGAGCTCGCATTGAGGCGTCGCGGATCGTCGACATGAGTGCTTCAAATGCCTGGGCCGAATTCTCCAGTGTGTTTCGGCGCACACGCGAGGCCCACCTCGAGCACGAAAACGCCAAGGCGGAGCTCAAAAGCCTCATGCCAGAGGACGCCAAGGAGGCGATCGGGCATGGGATTGGGGCCAGACGCTCAAAATCAGGCGCGGTGAGCTTTGATGTCCTGAGCGCGGAGAGCAGCAGCCATGCACCACTCCAGTGATACAATCGCTACCATTGCGGCTGCCCTCGCCAAGGCCCAGGTTGAGCTGACCAATCCAGAGAAGTCGCTCGTTGCCACCATCCGGTCCCCCTTCCCCCGGGAGGCAGACCGCACTTTTCGCTATGCCCCGCTGTCGAGCGGATTGGACATCGTGCGCAAGAGCCTTGGCCGGTATGAGATCGCGACGATCCAGTCTACAGAGATTGACAAGGAAGCTGGTCTGCTTCGCCTCACCACCATTCTTGCGCATTCGTCGGGCGAATGGGTTTCGTCAGAATGGCCGGTATGCCCGATCACGGACATCCCCTCGGCGCAACGCATGGGAGCTGCCCTCACCTATGCACGGCGGTACGCCCTTTTCACGCTGGTCGGAATTGCCGGAGAAGACGATCTCGATGCGCCGGATCTCGGTGCCGAGCCCAATCCCGCAGTCGAGCTGCGGGGACCCCCAGGTCGTGGCAAGCAAGCGAATGAGCAAGCTGCGCCAACGCGACCGCGGGCGCCCTCTCCTAACTCAGCAAGGACTGTCCTGGGAGTACAGCTATCAGCAAGCCTTCGGGAAAGCCTGATTGAGCAACTGGCGGACATAAATTCGGAGGACGAGGCGGCGGCCTGGGCGCATCGGAATCTGCCTGCCAAGAACACACTGACAGCCGGAGACGCGAAAATAGTGGAGGAGCGGTTCCAGGGAAGGCTCTCCGCGATCGGCCCCTCGCATGGTGCTGGTGACCGTCCGCCTGAGGGTATTGAGCCGCCTCATGCCGTCCCGGACCGAACCGGGGTGTCCAGCGCGGTGGGCGCCGCTACCCGCCAGAATGCACCGATGCGGGCCACCAAAAAGCAATCTCGCAGCGATGCAATCCGTGCTTTGGGAAAAACGGTTCGCCTGCGCGATAAGGATCACCGGAGATTCGTGCTGCGACAGGCGTGCCTCGTGTGCGGCCGCGTGCCGTCGGATCCGCATCATCTCACCTTTACACAACCGCGT
>Ga0075421_100009807_pt1 | contig 11811 bp, 14 predicted proteins | sample SoiMetdeltSBSDD5_FD_75292 | JGI IMG/M metagenome (GOLD analysis project Ga0075421, IMG submission 75292) | Bulk soil microbial communities from a Populus tree surrounding site in Tennessee, USA - Soil MetaG P. deltoides SBSDD5 | ecosystem: Environmental > Terrestrial > Soil > Tree plantation...
TCGAAGTGTGGGCGTTGCGTCCGTCCATCGAGTGGTGGGCGCTCGTCGCGTTGACACTGGTGAGCGGCTGGGCGTCGCTGAAGATCCCTTCAGTGCCGGTGAACTTCTCCATCTCCGATGTGTTCACGCTGACCGGTGCGGTCGTGTTCGGCCCGGCCGCTGGAACGGTGATCGTGGCAATCGACAGCGTCACCATCTCGGCACGGCTGGCGCGCGCCGGCCTGCCGGTCGAGCGGATCCTGTTCAACGCCGCGGCGCCGCCCGCGGCGATGTGGCTCTCCGCACAGGGGTTCTTCCAGGCGTCCGGAATTCGGCCGTTGCACGAAGCCCCGCTTGGCGTGGAGACGATCGGTCCCTGGCTGTTGATGTTTGCCGGCCTGTACTTCTTCCTCAACACGTTTGCGATCGCCGTCGCCGTGGCGCTGCATCAGAGAGCCAGCGCGTTCGCGATCTGGCGAAGCCATTTTCAAAGCCTGTGGATGACCTTCATCGGCGGCGCGCTTGGAGCCGCCTTCGTGGTCTTTGGCCTGCAGCTCGGCACCTACGGAGTGGTGGTTCTGTCGCTGCCGCTGGTGCTGGCGGCGATCCTGCACTTCGCCTATCGCAACGCAACCGGCCGCGTCGAGGATCAGTTGAAACATCTGGCCGAGGTGAACCGCCTGCACCTATCGACGATCGAAGCGCTGGCGCACGCGATCGATGCGAAAGATGGCGTGACGCACGAACACATTCGCCGCGTGCAGATGACGGCCATCGAGCTCGCCACCCGAATGGGCGTCGACGATCCGCGGGAGCTGCGGGCAATCGAGGCGGCAGCGCTCCTTCACGACGTCGGCAAAATCGCTATTCCCGAGCACATCCTCAACAAGCCCGGCAAGCTGACGGAAGCGGAATTCGAGCGGATGAAAACCCACGCCGGGATTGGCGCCGACATCCTCGGAGTCGTCGGCTTCCCATATCCGGTCGTGCCGATTGTGCGTCATCACCACGAAAACTGGGACGGCACCGGCTATCCCGCCGGCTTGAAAGGAACCGCAATCCCAATCGGCGCGCGCATCCTCGCCGTGGTCGATTGCTTCGACGCGCTGACGTCAGACCGCCCGTATCGCCGGGCCCTGTCCGTTCCCCAGACGTTTCGTATCATCGCGGAACGCTCGGCAACGTTCTACGATCCGGCCGTTGTCGACGCGTTTCGCGAGCTGAAGGCCGTCGATCCCGCAGCGATCGCGGCGGCCGAGCCGATCGTAGAGGTGCCGACCGCGTCGACAGCATCGGCGGCTGCGGCCGCTCGAGCCACCGACCAGATTCAGATGGCGGTGCAGCTTGGCGCGCGCCTGTCGCGCCACACCGACGATCTCTGGCAGACCGTTGCCGACGCGCTTTGCGCGCTGCCCGATGTCGACACCGTGGCCATTTTCCTCGTCAACGACGCCAACGAGCTGTTGGTGCCCGTGCGTGCCAGCGGCCGCCACTCACGGCAGCTGACGCGGGTGTCGATCGCCATGGGCGAGCGGATGAGCGGGTGGGTGGCCGCCGTAGGACAGCCGATGATCGGTGCCGATGCGGCGTTGGATCTGTTCGACGCCGGCGCTGACCCGCTGCGATCGGCAGCGGCCGTCCGTCATCGTGGGACACAGGACGAAACCGTGGTGATCGCGCTCTACTCGGCGCTGACACAGGTCTTCACCGACGTCCACGCACGACTGATCGAAGAAGCGGTGTCGTTGGCGGCTGCTCGAGCGTCAATCGACGCACTTACCACCTCCAAACAGCGGTGGATCAGACGGGTCGGATAAGACTCGGCTATTTCGCCAAGCGCGTCCACAGCCATAGGCCATCGACGACTTCGCGCGGGAGTCGATGGCCGAGTTGACGCGCGGCCATCACCAGCTGCCCGCGATGGTGGCCCTCGTGCGCGGCGAAATAAGTGAGCACGTGACCGACGTCGAGAGGCAGGTTGCGCCAGACGTAGCCACGCGACGGCGGCAGGTTTCCTCCCGCCTCGATCCCGAGCGCGAGGATTGCTTCGATACCGTCGGCGCTGCGCCGCAGCGCCGCGAGCAGCTGTTGCTTCGAAATGCGATACGGGCTGACCAACGCCGGCGCGTGAACGCCATGTTCACGCCCCAGCGTTCGAGTCCATCGCGCGCGGCTGTTGTGCAGGTGGGCGGCAATGCCGCGAAACGTCCGGCGTGGAATATTGGGCACCGGCGCCCCCCACAGGGACGCCGGCAAACCCTCGACGAGAAATGACGTCGCCCGCGCGTTGGTCCGCCAGGCGATCAGCAGGGGGTCGTCATTCTTCGGCATTCGTGCGTCACGAGGGATCCTCGCGCGCGCGTCAGAACCTCACACCGACGCCGACCCGCACCTGGTTGACGTCGAAGCCGTCGTTCCCAAGTGAGAATGCCGACGCGATGACCCCGTCGGCGAGAATCCGCTTGTAACGATAGCCCAAATCGAGCGCCAGCGGGCCGGCCTGGAACATCACGCCGGCGCCAGCGCCGACGAGCGGTTCGGTGCTGCCAAAGAACGCCAGGCCGGTATTGGTGAACGCGCCGAGCCAGCCCTCTGCGCCGACCGTCGGCTTGAGACGGGCCACGCCGGCGGTGCCCTCGACGTAGGGCCGTACGGCAGAATGCCGCGATGCCGTGAAGCGGATGCCGCCTTCCGCGTACCACGCCGACATACCGACATCGAGCGGCGTGAGATCGATCAGCTCGTCGAGCAGCGGCGCTTTGATGTCGGTCAGGCGGCCGGCCTCGCCGATCACCTGCAGGTGGTCTCCAACGGGCACGGCCACACCCGCGCCGAATGTCGGTGCCGACGCGCTGCTGCCGAACGTGGTTCCGCCGAAGCCCTGAAAACTCCCCCCACTCTGTGCACTGGCGGTTGTGGCAAGCGATAGCGCGGCGCACACGGCCGCGGTCGCGACTGTGGTTCGCATAGTACGCACCTCTGACAGGCGATGGCACGGCCGATCAGGGCAACCGCAATGCCAACCGGGGGGCTACGAAAACAGGCGCAAATGCGCGGGATCATCGATCACAAGGTGTCGCCTGCGCGACGACACCGTTCGCTGCCGAGGACAGCCCGGCGGGCCACCGCGCGCGCCCAAGGCTTAGGCGTTACCGGATGTTCTTGCCGGCCGACGCGCGCTCCAGCTCCTCGACCTGTCCGTTGAACGCGGTCCAACGGTTCTGCTCCTCGTGCAGCTGACCGATCAGCGCGCTTTCCTCGGCCTTGAGATCGGTGTCCGCCTTGTCGAGCGCGGCCAGCTGCTGCTTCAACGGAGCGAACATCATGTTCATCTGCTGGCGTTCTTCGGGCGACGCCGGCTCCTTGTTCCCGGCAAACGTGCTCAGCATGCTGGTCAGCGACGTGCGCGCCCCTTGATTGGCGCGCAAGCGCTCCTGCACCTCGCTCAGCTGCCGGGATATCGCCGCGAGGCGCTGCTCCTGCAGCTGCAGCCGCATGCCGAGCAACTGTCCGCGCAGGCTGACTGCCGCGGCGCGATCGAGATCCGCGCGGATCGCGCGCACCTCGATCAGCAGCTCGTCCATCGGTGTGCGTGCCGATGCCGGCGGCTGTCCCGCTTGCCCTGACACCACGACGGCGACGCCCGACGCGAGCAGCCCGCCGGCGATGACCGCGCGCGTTGCCCTCATGATCCTGCTCATCCTGCACCCTCCAGACGAGCGATTGTGGATCAGGCGCGGGCGGGGAACCCTACTTTCCGTACACTTCCTCGCGCTTGTGGAACTTGTCGCCGAGGATGATTTGATCGACGAGATCCTTGTGCACGCCGATCGGCGTCAGCAGCAGCGCCTGCACCTGCCGCTTGCCGTTGTCGACGGTCGACGTGCCCTCGACCTTTTCTTTTTTCGCGAACTGCACCGCCGCCGACGCCGCGCCGCGCGCCAGCGGTCTGAGCGGCTTGTAGACGGTCATCGTCTGGGTGCCACTGACGATGCGGCGAACGGCGTCGAGATTGGCATCCTGGCCCGAGACGAAGACTTTGCCGGCCAGGCCGTGTTTCTCGAGCGCGAGAATCGCGCCACCGGCGGTCGTGTCGTTCGACGTCACCACCGCCACCACCTGATTGCGGGCCTTCTTGAGTCCGGCCTCGGTCAGCTCCGCCGCCGCCTCGGCCGTCCAGTCCTTGGCCCAGCCGTCGGCAACGATCTTGATGTCCCCGCGCTGCACCGCATCCTTCAACGCCGACATCTGGCCTTCGCGAATCAGCTTGGCGTTGTGATCGGTCGGCGCGCCGCCGATCAGGATGTAATTGCCTTTGGGCGCTTGGTTGCGCAGGGCCTGAGCCTGCTGCTCGCCCACGCGCCGATTGTCGTAGGACAGATAGAGGTCGACGTCGGCGTTGAGGATCAAGCGGTCGTAGCTGATGACGGGGACCGACCGTTTCTTCGCCGACTCGACGATCTTGGCGGCCGCCTCGGCGTTATGGGGGACCACTACCAGCGCCTCGACCCCGCGTTCGAGCAGCGACTCGGCCTGCTGCAGCTGCCGGGCGTCGTCACGATCCGCGGCTTCTACCAGGACGTCGGCGTTGAGTTCCTTGGCGCGCTCGAGGAAGAGCTCGCGATCGCGCGTCCACCGCCCTTCGAGCGTGTCCATCAGCAGCCCGATTTTCGGGCGCGGCTCCGCGGCAGCCGCCGGGGGCCGGTTGGACGATCCGCCGCAGGCAGCGAGCACGACGGCAAGAACGGCGAGCAGAGATCGAAGCGAGAGGCTGTGGGCTGTGGAGTGGATCCTCGTGATCATCGAGACCTCCGAAGAGGGACGAGCACCATGTTGACGGCCCCGCAAACGCGCCAGCGGCTCGGGGGTCACAGTATGCACCGGTCCAGGCGATGAGCCAAACCGGACGACAACTCTCAGGCGACTTTCCGAACCACCCACGTGGTCATGCAGCGCTGATTCTGAACGACCGTCGTCTTCAGCGGGTCGACGAGCGTGCCGGCGAGCCGTTCGGTCAGCACCATCAGCTGTTCCTCGTCCACGAGATAGCGCTCGCTGCCGTCCGGCAGCAGAAAACGCCGGCCGGCGATGCGGCGCATGCGATCGGCCATGCCAATCGTGGAGGCGAGACGGCAGAACAGCATGCCGCCGCCCCGGAGCACCCGCCACATCTCCTTCACCATCGCCGTGAAATGTTCGTCGTCACGCGCGAAATGCAGCACGGCGCTGCTGATCACGGCGTCGAACGCGCTGGCAGCGAAGGTGCCGCGCTCGACCGGTTCGACCCTGAAGTTGTCGGCTGGTAGATGCGGGGCGAGGTTCGCGGCCAGGCGGCGGGCGCCATCGACGGCGCGAGGGTCCTCGTCGGTCGCGCAGACGTCGACGCCCAGTCGCAGGAGCGGCGCGAGATTCCTGCCGCTGCCACAGCCGGCGTCGAGGACGCGCATGCCGGGGCGAATCGCTCCCCGCAGCAGCTGGTCGAACAGGTAGATGTCGATGCCGCCGAAGCTGCGCAGGAGCTCCGAATAGCCGATGCACTCGTCCGGTCGTCCCGTCAACAACGCCTCGAACCTACTGGCTGGCTTCGCAGTTGATCAGCCAGGACACGCCGAAGCGATCGACGAGTATGCCGAACCGGTCCGCCCAGAACGTCTTCTCGAGCGGCATGATCACCGTGCCCTCCCTGGCGAGGTCGTCAAAGATCCGTTCCGCCTCCGACGGGTTGGCGATCTGCAGCGAGAGCGACACGCCTCTCGGACTCTCGTAACGATCGGGCGCGACGTCGCCGCCCATCATCACCTGCCCACCGATCTCGATGCTGCCGTGCATCACCTTGTCGGCCCAGTCAGGAGTTACGGTACCGGCCATGGGGGATCCACCGTAGCGGAAGATTTCCCCGAGCCGTCCGCCGAGGGTCCTCTGGTAGACGCGGAACGCCTCCTCGCAGTCACCTTTGAAGCTGACGTACGGATTCATCTTCATGACCCACTCTCCTGTGAGCTGCGCGCGGGGATGTCGTGCTAATGACGCGGCAGACGCACGGTTCGCGACGGACTGCTGGACTTGCCCTCGTTGACGACGATTCGCGCGTTCTGGCCGATGGGGAGCGCCGACAGGGCGGGATGAATTCTCGTGAACAGTTCCTCGGCATTCGGAGCGAAGAAAAAAAGCCCGGTTTCCTCGTTGCCCTGCCAGTGTCCGCGGTAGCTGCCCTCGCCGGCAATGCTATCGAGGTCGGCGATCAGCTGGTCGAAGTCGAGATCGGCGTAGACCTCCTCGGGAAGGGTCACGCCATCGAGATAGACGGCCACGCACTGGCTCGAGCCGAATTCGCGCAGCACGCCGCCGTCCAATTGGATTTCCGATCCTTGAGGCGCGCCGGCGCGTTCGAGCGCCTGCACCGCCGTCTGCAGCGCGCCGTCGAGATCCAGCAGCTCGATTTCGATATCGGCGAATTCGATCCGACCGTCCTCGGTCAGCTGCGATCCACCGCCGGTGACGCGGCCGATCTTGGCGGCCTCGAGCACCTCGTTGAGCGGATCCTCATAGCGGTCGCCGCGATCGATCGGCCCGATGTGCTCGTAAAAGCGCGCGAGAACGAAGTGTGGGTAGTCCATGAGAGTGGTCGCTGCCGCGCGATGGTACTACGGAAATCTCGGGCGCACCTTCAGACTGGCCTGCGCCCCCACGCCTGCACGACACGCGGACACCCGGCGACCGTGTTCGGATCGGCCGCCTGGTCGTACAGCTCGCGCACGATGCGACCGATCTCCTCGCGGGTCGCCAGACCGTCCTCCAGCACGGCGCCGGCAATGTTCTGCATCGTCAAGGGATTGATCAACTTGGTTTCACCGGTCATCGCCACCGGCGGCACCACGTTGACACCGACGTCGGCGAAGCCGCATTCGCGCAGGAGCAGCGGCAGACGGGGGCCGATGTTCGGGTCGCCGCCGCGGCGCGTCACTGTCGAGCAGTAGAGCGCGTGGTAGCGATCGAAGGCGTCGGAGCGCGGATAGGTGAAGTGTCCGCTGAAATCGATGTCCTCCACCGCAATCTGACCGCCCGGCCGCAGGCTGGCGAACATCGTCCGCAGCGCAGCCGCCGGATCGCGCAGATGGGTCAGCAGGAACCGCGCATAGACCATGTCGAACGCGGCGGCGGCTGGCTGGCCGCGCAAGTCGAGCGTCCGGAACTCGACGTTGGTCAGGCCCAGCTGGCTCGCCTCGTCGCGGGCGATCGCGAGCTTGGTCTCGTCGATGTCGACGCCGACCACGCGCCCACGCATTCCGACCATCCGCGCGAGCGTCAAGGTCACATCGCCGCCACCGCAGCCGGCATCGAGGCACGCCTGGCCTTCGCCCACTCCGAGACGGGCGAATAGCGCGGTTGAGGTCGAGTGCATGACGCGACCGAGGACGCGCAGGCGCTCGCGCCCTTCGATCCCGCCGCGGATCACGTAATGCGTCGCATCAGCCATCAATGTGAAGCCCAGCTTGCGCTGGCCATGATTGGCGGCGCATCATTGGCGCCGCAACGAATGAGCGTCATCGTTTGTGAAGGAGGCAGCAATGTCCGTCGCCAAAGTATCCGAGATCAGCGCCACCTCGACAAAGAGCTTCGAGGATGCCATCAATAGCGGTCTCGCCCGCGCCCACAAGACGATTCGCAACATCCGAAGCGCCTGGATCAAGGAGCAGCAGGTACGGCTCGAGCAGGGGAAGATCGTCGAGTATCAAGTGAACATGCTCGTGACGTTCGTCCTCGACGAGTAGCCTCCGCATCGGCCAAGTTCAGGAGCGCGCGCGACAGGCTGCCCGCACCTCGAGCTGACGAGCCGCGGCTCGGATCAGTGCGCTGTCGCTCCGCAGCGCCAGTGCCAATCGATCGCGGTATTGCTGACGGCTCCGCGCCGCCTGGTCCGGTTTCTTCTCGTGGTCGTAGCCCTCAGCGGCGCAGACCCAACGGTGAGCCGACAGCAGCGGCAGATACTGCCGGAACGGACCGTCGGCGTGATCGGCCTGATACGCGTCGGCGAAAACCGCCTCCCGCTCGGGGCAGTCGTGAACGCCTTCCCACTCGTAACACGGCCGGAGCGCCTCGACGTAGGCGGCGGCCAATGCCTTCGCCTCGTCCCCGCCGATGCCGACGAGCCGAGCGGCGTATCGCGTGCGCGCCTCCTCTACCAGCATGTCGAGACGGGCCGGCTGCGCGCGGCCCGTGCCCAGGTTCTGTCTCGCCCGCAGCAGGTAACCATCGAGCTCAATCCGAAGATCGGCCGGATAGGCTCGTGAATCGAGGGTGACCAGCGGCGTGAAGACCAGCGCGTCCAGCAGCGCATCGTCCCATGACTGCGCGTCGAGCGCCGCCGACGCCACGATCAGCGTGACGGCGCCCGCGCAGAGTCGGCGCCGGTGCATCACCTCACCGGCCCGCCATCCTGAGCAGATCGTCGAGCGGGTTGCCGTCCTTGTTCATGTCGAGCATCGACGCGAGGCCGCCGAGGCCGGACGATCCGGAGGCGCCGCCCCCGAGCAAGCCGCCGAGCATTCCGCCAAGCCCGCTCGCGCCCGCCGCGCCGGCGCCGGCCGCGCCGGTTCCGCGCTGCGTCGAGAGATACCCGGTGATCAACATCGCCAGCATCGGCAGCATCCTCTTCAACAGGCCGGGATCCAGTCCGGATTGCGCCGAGGCATTCTGCGCCACTGTGCGGCTGACGTCGCGGGATCCGAAAATCTGTCCGAGCACATCGTTGCCGCGGCTGACGTTCGTGGGATTCGGCGACAGCACGTCCTCGAGCAGACTGCCGCCACCGAGTTGGCCAATCAGACCGCCCAGCCCTTCGATGCCGGCGGGCTGCGTTTGTGCCTGCTTCTTGAAGCCGCCAAGAATGGCCGGCGCGAGCGCCGATGCGCCGCGGGCCGCATCGGCTTCGCTGATCCCCAATTCCTTCGCCATGGCCTGAAGGCCGCCTGACTGCGCCAGGATGTCCGTAATCTGCATGCTACCTCCGCACGCGACCGAAGCTCGGCCATCGACCTCGCGGTCCCGCACCCGAACCAGTATCAAGCTCACGTCATAGCACATCGCGTGGCCGCCGCGCGAGGTACGATTCACCGGCACCGGCCTTGCCCGCGCGCGCGGCGGTGCGGTAGTGTCGACGAATGGCAACTTTGACCTCCAGATCTCGTCAACTCGGCGCCAACGGTCCCGCCGTGTTTCCAATCGGACTCGGATGCATGGGCATGTCCGGGATGTACGGTCAGGCGGACGAGCAGGAAAGCATCGCGACCATTCACGCGGCGCTCGACCGCGGCGTCACGCTCCTCGATACCGGCGACTATTACGGGGCCGGCCACAACGAAATGCTGATCGGGCGCGCGCTGCGAAGCCGCCGCGACCAGGCGCTGGTCTCGGTCAAGTTCGGCGCGCTGCGCGGTCCGGATGCCGGGTGGCTGGGCATGGATACACGTCCCGCCGCTGTGAAGAACTTCGTGACCTACAGCCTGACCAGGCTCGGCGTCGATCACATCGACATCTACCGCCCAGGGCGGCTCGACCCGGCCGTGCCGATCGAAGAAACGATCGGCGCGATCGCGGAATTGATCCGCGGCGGATACGTCCGCTACATCGGTCTATCGGAAGTGGGGCCGGAGACGATTCGGCGGGCGCACGCCGTCCATACGGTCGCCGACCTGCAGATCGAGTACTCGATCGTCAGCCGAGGTCCCGAGGCCACGATTCTTCCGACGCTTGGCGCGCTTGGAATCGGCGTCACCGCCTATGGCGTCCTGTCGCGCGGCCTGTTGAGCGGATCGGCGCCCCAGGCACGCGGCGATTTTCGCGCGCACCTGCCGCGTTTCAGCGGCGCCAATCGCGCGCAGAACGATCGGCTGGTCGCCAGCCTGCGGGCACTCGCGGGCGAGAAGGGTGCCACCGGTTCGCAGATCGCGATCGCTTGGGTGCTGGCGAAGAGCCCGTCGATCGTGCCGCTCGTCGGTTCGCGAACGCGGGCACAGCTCGAGGAATCGCTGGGCGCTCTCGAGATCGAGTTGTCGGCGAGCGACGTCGCCCGGATCGAGGAGATGGTGCCGGCCGACGCCGTCGCCGGCATGAGGTATGGTGAAGAGCAGATGCGGATGCTCGACAGCGAGAAAGCTCGCTGATCGATTACCCTTCATTGCTCAGCGAGGCAACTGACATGACGAAGCGAAAAGCCGTGCGCACAAAGAAGCCACGGAAGTCCGCAACCGCGGCGCGGCGGCGGAAACCGGCTCCGAAACGATCAGGCGACCCCCTGCTCGGGCCACTCAAGGATGCCGTGCGGCGCGACGTCGGACACGTTCGTCTGGAAGCGGCACGTGCGGGCGACGCGCGCGTGAAACGCATGATCTACCCGCCCGGATTCCGCTGGTCGGTCGACATGAAACCGCTCGTCGGCACCGACTACTGCATGCACGCGCACGTCGGGTTCCTCGCCCGCGGGCGCATTCACATCGAATACCCGGACGGCTGCCGCGTCGAATGCAAGGCGCCGCAAATCGTCGCGATCGAGCCAGGGCACGACGGCTGGGTCGTCGGCAACGAACCGGTCATCCTCATCGAATTCGATTTCGAGGGCGACACCATTCGCCGCCTCGGAATGCCCGACAGCCATCGTCACGCATAGTCGCCACCACCACTCCGAGCGGCGACCTAGCGAACGGCGAGCTGCGACCTCCAACTCTTCCGGAGTCGAAGGAGCAGCGACGTTCGCTTGTGACTGTCGGTGTTCTCGGACTCAGCAGGTCGATCGATTGACAGGATGACGTTCGCGCCGGCGCTGCCGCCGCTCGAGGGTAGCGGACCAGTGCGACGTCTGCGGAGAATCAGGGCGACTCCAAGCGCGACGCCAAACAGGACCCCCGCGCTGACCGCCAGCCGGATTCCCGGCACGAACGCCGCGACGACGAGGGCCATGGCGAACAGGCCCAACCCACCGAGACCGGCGGCGCGGATGCGAGAGATGTTGATGACGTCGGTCGAGATCGAGGGGTCGGTTGGCGCATCGGTCAATGCGTTCGGTCGACCTTGGAGCCGGCTGATGAGCCAGGCGATCGCCACCCCACCGAGGACACTGGCGACCAGAATCGGCGTTACGACGAGATCCATACGCCCTCCTTGGGACCGTCACCGGTCACCGGCGAGCCGGTCACAAGTAAACTTATACTAGTACATTGGTACAATGTCAATCGGCGCCCCCTCAGGGGTCAGATCTTGTATTTCAACATTCGAATGTTGAAATACAAGATCTGACCCCTAAACAGATCAAGACACCCAGGTTGCGAACGCCCGGACGACCACCCATCGGCCCGACGACCCCTGCTGGCGCAGCCAGACATAGCCGCCTTCGCCACACAGCCCTCCGCAGTGGGCCTCGTAAGCAACGACGGCGTCCAATCGATCGGGACTGAACGCCACGGCGGAGAATGACAGCACGCCGGTGGCGCCGACTTCTCGACGGAACCGCGCCCACAGGTTTGCGTCGGCGGAACCAGAGAGTCCTTCCACCTGCACCTTCGATACGGCGCGCGTGCCATCGGGAAGCACCGACGGGCCCAGCGGCTCGTCGCCGACCAGTGGTCCTCGAACGGCAGCCAGCAACGCGTCAGGTACGCGTGCCGCTTTGAGCTCCCGGACGATGAGGTCGCTGACTGGCCGCGTTGGGATGGTGCGATCGACGACGGCGAACGTGCTGCCGGGAACCGCGTGGAACGAAAGGCCGATGACGGCGGCGTAGATCGCCTGCGTGTCGGACTGGACAGGCGCGTTCGATTCGCGCCTGGATTGCGTCGA
>Ga0075421_100009808_pt1 | contig 11811 bp, 9 predicted proteins | sample SoiMetdeltSBSDD5_FD_75292 | JGI IMG/M metagenome (GOLD analysis project Ga0075421, IMG submission 75292) | Bulk soil microbial communities from a Populus tree surrounding site in Tennessee, USA - Soil MetaG P. deltoides SBSDD5 | ecosystem: Environmental > Terrestrial > Soil > Tree plantation...
CAAGCACGGACCGTCCACTTTGTACGACGGTGAGCTGGGCAGGTTGATGGTCGAGACAGTCCGTGCCGACGGTGGCGCCATGGGATTGGCCGACCTCAACGGCTACCGGGTGATCGAGCGCGAGGTCGTCAGCGCCGAGTTCAGCGACCTAGCAGTCTTCGGCCGCCACGATCTCAACCAGACCGTGGCCACCATCCGCTCCCTGCCCCAGTCGCTGCCGTCGATGCCGCTCGACGAGCGGGCCGTGCAGCTGGCCAAGACGATCAGCGGCGGCGCGCCCGACGGGCTTGGCGACACCACCAACGTCACCGCGGTCGACCGGCTGGGCAACGCCTGCGTGATCACGACGACCCTCGGGCTGGGCGCCGGGGTGTGGCTGCCCGGCTACGGCGTGCACCTCAACTCGATGCTCGGTGAGGGCGAACTGAATGTGGCCGAACCCGTTGCAGGAGAACGTGTCGGGTCGATGATGTGCCCGCTGGTGGTGCTGGACGGCGATGGGGCGCTGCGGCTGGCGCTGGGTTCGGCCGGTGCCTCGCGCATCCGCTCGGCGCTGATCCAGACGCTGATCAACGTGGTGGTCGGCAAGATGCCGGTGCGCGACGCGGTGTACGCGCCGCGCCTGCACGCGGCGGACGGGCTGGTGCACGTCGAACCGGGCTTCCCGCGGGAGCAGACGCGCGCCATCGCCGAGGCCGGATTTGAGATCAACCAGTGGACGATCCCCTACCACCACTACTTCGGCGGTGTCTCGGCGGTCGGCTCGGCCGGCTGCGGCGCCGACCCCCGCCGCGACGGAGCAGCCCTGCTTGTGTGATGTTGCATTTCCGCCGCCGCCGTTCGGGACCGATCATTTGGCAAACACGCTTGTCGTTTGTCAAATGATCAGGCACGATCGGTGGCTCCCATGGCGGAAATGCCGCGCGCTTCGCACGCGCCAATATTAGAGCCTGATTTGGCCGTCGCCGGTGATGACGTACTTGGTGGAGGTCAGCTCGGGCAGGCCCATCGGGCCACGCGCGTGCAGCTTCTGCGTCGAGATGCCGATCTCGGCACCGTAGCCCAGCTCCCCGCCGTCGACGAACCGGGTGGACGCGTTGACCAGCACCGCCGCGGCGTCGACGCCCTGGGTGAAGCGCGTCGCCGACTGCAGCGAGCTGGTCACGATCGCCTCGGAGTGGCCGGAGCCGTAGCGGCGGATGTGGTCGATCGCGGCCTCCAGCGATGGAGCGATCGCTGCGGAGATGTCCAGCGAAAGATATTCGGTACCCCAATCCTCTTCCGTGGCAAGCACCACGGCCGGATCGTAGGCGGCGACGGCCGGGGACCCGTGCACGGTCACCCCGGCGTCGGCGAGCATGTCCAGCGCGCGCGGCAGGAACTCATCGGCGATGCCGGCGTGGACCAGAAGCGACTCGGCGGCGTTGCACACCGATGGGCGCTGCACCTTGGCGTTCAACAGGATCCGCAGCGCCGTGTCGATGTCGGCCGATTCGTCGACGAAGATGTGGCAGTTTCCGACGCCGGTCTCGATCACGGGTACCGATGACTCCTCCACGACCGTGCGGATCAGCGACGCCCCGCCGCGCGGGATCAGCACGTCGACCTGACCGCGGGCGCGCATCAGCTGCTTGACAGTGTCGCGTGTGGACGAATCGACCAGCTGCACCGCATCGGCGGGCAGGCCCACGTCGACGAGCGCGCTGCGCAGCACCGCGACGATCGCCTCGTTGGAGTGCGCCGCCGAGCTGGAACCCCTTAGCAGCACCGCGTTTCCGGCCTTGAGCGTGAGCCCGGCGGCGTCGGCGGTGACGTTGGGACGCCCCTCGTAGATCATCCCGACCACGCCGAAGGGCACGCGGATCTGCCGCACCTGCAGCCCGTTGGCGAGCGTGCCGCCGCGCACCACCTCTCCCACCGGGTCGGGCAGCTGCGCGATCTGGCGCAGGCCGTCGGCCATGCCCCGCACGCGCTGCTCGTTCAGGCGCAGCCTGTCCACAGTGGACTCGGCCGTGCCGCCCTGCTTCGCCGCGGCCACGTCAACGGCGTTTGCCGCGAGGATCCCCGAAGTCCCCTCCACGAGCGCATCCGCCATCGCCAGCAACCCGGCATCCTTGGCCGCCCGCGATGCTCCGGCGAGAAGGATCGACGCCGCACGGCTTCGCTCGTAAATGCTCATGCTCGCTCCCTCACCCGAGTAGGACCAGGTCGTCGCGGTGGATGACCTCGCGTTCGTATGCTGGGCCCAGCGCGGCGGCCAGCTCCGTCGTGGTGCGGCCGATCAGCGCCGGTATCTCGAGAGCATCGTAATTCACCAATCCGCGCGCGACGGGGCGTCCGGTCACGTCGAGCAGGTCCACCGGATCGCCGGCGGTGAACGCCCCGTCGACCTTGGTGATGCCCGCCGGCAGCAGGGAGGCACGGCGGGAGACCACCGCCGTGACGGCGCCGGGATCCAGGTGCAGGCGGCCGCGCGGGGTGGTGGCATGAGCCAACCAGTGCAGGCGCGCTGCTCCCGGTACCCCCGCGGCAAAAAGAGTGCCCACGTCGTCGCCGCACAGGGCCGGGGCCGCAAGCGAGGCGGCGGTCAGGATGACCGGGATGCCGGCGGCGGTGGCGATCCTGGCTGCCTCCACCTTCGTCACCATGCCTCCCGTGCCCACGCCGGCCTTGCCCGCACCGCCGATGTCGATGCCGTCGATGTCGTCAAAGGTGGCAACAGTGCTGACGCGCTCGGAGGTGGGAAGCGCCGGTTTGCCGGTGTAGAGGGCGTCCACATCGGACAGCAGCACGAGCAGGTCGGCCCGGACGAGCGCGGCCACCAGCGCGGCGAGGCGATCGTTGTCGCCGAAGCGAATCTCCTCGGTCGCCACGGTGTCGTTCTCGTTGATCACCGGGACTGTGCCGAAGTCGAGCAGCTTGCGCAGCGTGCGGTACGCGTTGCGATAGTGCACGCGCCTGGTGACGTCGTCGAGGGTCAGCAGCACCTGGCCGACCACCCTGCCGTGCTTGGAGAACTCCTCCGTGTAGGCGTGGATCAGCCGCCCCTGGCCGACGCTCGCGGCGGCCTGCTGCGCGGCCAGGTCACGCGGTCGGCGCTTGAGCCCGAGCGGGGCAAGCCCGGCGGCGATGGCGCCGCTGGAGACCAGCACGATCTCGGCTGGGCAGGCGGCAAGCGTGCCGACGAGCGCGGACAGCCGGGTCGGGTCGAGCCCGCCGGCCGCCGTGGTCAGCGACGATGACCCCACCTTCACCACGATCCGCTTGGCACCGGTGACCTCCACACGCATGCCAATAGGGTAATCCCGTGAATCCGGAGGAATATGTCGAGGCGGTTTTGAGCCTTGTGGAACGGATTCCGCCCGGCCGGGTGATGTCCTACGGCGCCATAGCGGAGTACCTATATGACAGCTCCGGTCGCGGTTCCGCACGGCTGGTCGGCACGATCATGGCGCGCCACGGCGGGGGGGTGCCGTGGCATCGCGTCGTCAACGCAGCGGGCCGGCTGCCGCCGGGGCACGAGAGCCGCGCCCGTAAGCTGCTCATGGCCGAGGGGGTGCGGTTCAAGGGAGACAGGGTTCTCATGGCGGAGGCATCTTGGTGGCCGAAGGATTCGCGGTAGGCGACAGCCTCGGCGACACGTTGCGGGCGGCCTTGGTGCTGGCGCACCAGGCCCGCCACCGCGGCGAGCTTGACGACGCACGGGCGGCGTTCGAGCGGGTCGCCGTGGATGCGAGGGCCTCCGCGCTCGACGAGCTGGAGCGTGCGGCGCTCGCCGGGCAGGGCGAGCTGGCCATCCAATCGGGCGAACCCGCTACGGCGGCAAGGCTTTTTCGGGCGGCCGGGGACGTCTGCCGCGAGGTGACGTGCCTGGCCCTGTGCGGCGACCCGGTTGGAGCGGTGGCCCTGGGCGAGGCGGCGATCGGCGAGGCCGACCGCTTCGACCACACCGTCCTCGCCCGCCTGCACGCCGCGCTCATCATGCCGTACACGCAGATCGGCGCTTTCGGCCGCGTGTCGGAGGCGGCGAGGCAGGCGCTGCACCTGTCGTCGCGTTTGGACGATGGCGACCTTCTGGCCTACGTCCACCGGGCGGTGACTCACGCCTTCATCGAGCAGCAGCGGTTCGGCGACGCCCTCACGCACGCCGGTGAGTCGCTTCGCCTGTGTGAGGAGCTGGGTACCACCGTCGATGCCGGCCTGTGTCATCTGGCGGGCGCGTCGGCGCTCAAGCAGGCCGACCGGCTCGCCGACGCCGCCACCGAGCTCGTCGTCGCCATCGAGATATTCAGCCGCACGCATGCCAGCCTCTACGCCGCGCGCGCCACCGCCGTGCTGGCCGGGGTGCGGGTGGCGCAGGGGCGCGCGGATGAAGCGTGGGAACTCGCGCGGGACCTGCTGGACAGGAGCGATCCCTGGACCGACGGTTACCTGCACCGCGTCGCCGGAATGGCCGCCCACAACCCGGTCGAGGCGGAAAGGCACCTGCGCCGCTCGGCAGAGCTTTTCCGGGAACAGGGCGCTCAGGTCGATCTCATCGAGACGTGCCGGGAGTGGGGCCGCCTGCTCACCGCCCAGGGCCGGCTCGTCGAGGCTGTCGAGGTCTACGACCTCGGATTGCGGGGCGCGAGCACCGTGGCGCAGGCCTGATCGAAGCAGCTGACGGCCTCCATCAGCTGCCCGCGCTCGGCGAGAAAACGGCCCAGCACGCGGAAGGACTCGGCGACCTCCAGCGGCTTGCCCGCTCGCGCATAGGCGTCGGCGGAGACCCGGAAGTAGTCCTCGGCCTGCGGGGTGCTCGCGGAGGCGGCGATCTGGCCGAGAACACGCGCGGCCCGGCCAAGGTCGCTGTGCTTGTTCGCCGCGTCAAACGCCTGTTGTGCCAGGCGGCGCGCCTCGTCGAAGCGCATCGCCTTGCGGTACAGGTCGGCCAGCACGCACATCGCCTCGAGCGGGCGGTCGGTGCACAGCGGCTGCGCGCGCCGGGCGTGATCGATGGCCTCCGCCAGCGCCCCGCGCGCCGCGAGCTGCTCGGCGCGGGTCAGGTGGCTGAGCCCCAGACCCGGGCCCAACCTGGTGCGCGCCAACAGTTCCACGGCCCGATCGAGGGCGCCGGCCGCGTCGGAGATGTGGCCCGAGCGGCGCAGCGTCGCCGCCAGCTGGTGGTAGAGGTCGGCCCCCTTGCGAAAGTCGATCGACTCGGCGATCGACAGCGCGCCGTGTGCGGCCTCGATCCGGCGCTCGCGCGACCACACCTCGACCCCCGCGCAGGAGAGCCACAGCACCGCGTCAGGGTCGGTCAGCTCCTTGAGCGTGGACTCGCAAAGGTACGCCGCGTACTGCGGTTCGCCCGCGCGGGCGAGCGCGACCGCGCGCCTGGCGATCGCCGGGGCGCGGCGGGCCAAGGACTTGTCCTGCAACAGCTCTTCGGCCTCGGCGAAGACCGGCACCGCGGCCGCCGGGTGCCCGGCGGCGAGGGTCGCCTCGGCCAGCCCGAAGTGCGCCCAGAACTCGTTGGCGACGTCGGCGAACATCCTGCGCGCCGTGGCGACCTTCCCGTCGGCCAGCAGCATCCAGCCCTGGGCCAGTTGCTCGCGCCGGTCCAGTTCCTTCTCGCTGACGAGCTCGACCTTGAGGCCGGCGTCCCACGGCACCCCGTTCAGCAATCCGTCACTGAACGAATCCATGGAGTGAGTGTAGAAGGCATTGACGCAAGTTGCATCGGTCGTGGATAACGATTGGCGACCTGGTTAGCGGCAGGCCCGAATCGCTTGCAGCGTAACGTTTACGTCGAATGCCTCACCATCGTCCGAGGTCCAGCCACCGTCGGAGCGCTGGGTCTCGGCCAGCCGGCGGCGCGCAGCGGTCAGCGTCCAGTCGTCAGTGGACACCCCCACCCGGCGCAGCGACGCGGCGAGCCACGCGGCGTCGCCCGCCGAGAGCTCGGCCATGCGGTCGGTCAGCACCACCTGCATCCGCGCAGCGTCATAGAACATCTCCTGCCTGTGGAGCACCGCGGCACCGAGCCATCCTGTGACCAGATAGGACGGCCAGGTGCCGTCGAGGCTGAGGCTGTCGCGGATCACCTCGGCCGCCCGCTGCGCGTTGTCACGGTAGTCGCCTGAGACCGCGAGCCAGAACGCGGCGTTGGCGGTCAGGTAAAGCGTCGCCTCCGGGTCGCCCGGCCGCGCCCAGGGCGGCGCGTCGGCCGCGAGGCTCTCATCCTCCTGCCACGTGCCCTCCGGTCGCTGGCGCGAGGAGAGCCAATGCACGGCGCTGCGCGCCGGCTGCCTGCCCAGCGCGCCGAGATCGTCAAGCAGCGCCAGGCGGAAGCAGGTGGCATCGATCGACGGAGTGCGCCCGCTGTAGAACGCGGGCCACCCGCCGACGAGCGTCTGCCCGGCCTCGCACCCGTGCAATAGCTCCTCGCCCGGCAGGTTGCCGGCGCGCAGATAGGACAGGCGAGCCCGGTCCACCGGGTCGCCTTTCGCCACCACGAAGCCTATGGCCGCGTCCAGATCCACCACGACGGAGAGCCTAATTTCCTTGCCCCTGACCGACCTCATCAGGTCGGCCAAGGTCAACTGCCAAACGGTCTAGACACCAACAGTTAGTCATTCTGTGCGTGGGCCCCCCGTCAGTCGAGCCGGAAACCTACCCCTAGTAGACGGGTAGAGAGGGATCGATCGTCTTGATCCAACCGAGCACGCCGCCCTGCACATGCACCGCGTCCTTGAAGCCCGCCGCCTTCAGCGCGGCAAGCGCCTCGGCGCTGCGCACACCCGACTTGCAGTGCAGCACGATCTGCCTGTCCTGCGGCATCCGCGCCAGCGCCTCGCCGGAAAGGATGTCCCCCTTGGGAATCAGCACGCTGCCGGGGATCCGCACGATCTCGAACTCGGCCGGCTCGCGCACGTCGACCAGGAAGATGTCCTTGCCCGCGTCCTGCCAGTCCTTCAGCTCCGCAGCGGTGATAGTGGAGCCGATCACCGCCGAGGCGGCCTCGTCGGAGACGTTGCCGCAGAAGTCCTCGTAGTCCTCGAGCAAATCGGTGACGGTCGGATTGTCCCCGCACAGGGCGCACTGCGGATCCTTGCGCACCTTGATTTTGCGGTACGACATCTCGAGCGCGTCGTAGACCATCAGACCACCGACGAGCGGCTCGCCCACCCCGGTGAGCAGCTTGATCGCCTCGGTAACCTGGATGGAACCGATGCTCGCGCACAGCACGCCGAGCACGCCACCCTCGGCGCAGCTGGGCACCATGCCGGGCGGCGGCGGCTCCGGGTACAGGCAGCGGTAGCAGGGGCCGTGCTCGGCCCAGAAGACGCTGGCCTGCCCGTCGAAGCGATAGATCGATCCCCACACATAGGGTTTTCCGAGGAGTACCGCCGCGTCGTTGACGAGGTAGCGAGTGGCGAAGTTGTCCGTGCCGTCGACGATCAAATCGTATTGCGCGAAGATCTTCTTCACGTTGTCGCGGTCGAGCGCCACGTTGTGGATAACCACATTGACATAGGGGTTGATCTCACGAATCGTGGCGGCGGCGGACTCGGCCTTGGAGCGGCCGATGTCGGACTGGCCGTGGATGATCTGGCGCTGGAGGTTGGACTCGTCAACGGTGTCGAACTCGACGATGCCCAGCGTGCCCACGCCGGCCGCGGCCAGATACATCAGCGCCGGAGAGCCGAGGCCGCCGGCGCCCACACACAGCACCTTGGCGTTTTTCAACCTCTTCTGCCCCGTGACACCGACGTCAGGGATGATCAGGTGACGGCTGTAGCGGCGGACCTCATCCACCGAGAGCGATTCGGCTGGCTCTACGAGCGGCGGCAACGACATGGTCACATTCTCCCTCGGCCGGCTCGGGATTACGAGCCGGCGGGTGCGAGCTACGTCACGCACTGGGATATCACGCGCTGGGATATCACGCGCTGGGATATCACGCATTGGGATAAGGCCACGGGTTGGCGACGCAGCCATGCAGACCGAGCGTCTGCTGCTGCATCGTGGGCGCCAGCTGCCCCTCCCCCGGACACTGCTCGTGCTCCCTGCCCAGCTGGTGGCCGACCTCATGGTTGATGACGTGCTGGCGGTAGGTGAGCAGCGGCGCCCCCGACCGCACGAAGTCCGCAGTGGACAGTCTCCAGCGGTCGAGGTTGACCACGACCCATCCGTTTGCGTGGCACGACGTGTAGGGGATCCCGTCATCCCTGATGTCCAGGCCCGCCTTGGCGCACAACCGGTAGGCGGTCTCGCGGGTGACAAGGGCGATTGTGAAATCAGAGGGAGCTCCGTCGGGTACCCGCTGAAATCTTTGCTTCTTGTCGAAAATCCAGCTGCGCGAGTCGGCTAGGGTCGCATCGGTCAGGCGGCTGAACTCGCTCAAGTCTGAGTCCAAATTAGACTCGACGCCTAGGCGGAAGCGCATGACCGGCCCGGCGGTGCCCAGGATCGGCCCGGCCGAGCTGTCAAAGGTGAACCTGCCCGGCCCCGAGCTTGGAAGCTGATCCTCGTGCGGATCGGGTGCGGGCTCCGATGCGAGCGATCCGGCCGGCAGCGACCATTGGCTGGGCGGCTCGTGATCGCCGCCTTGGATGAACCCGATCGCCACCAGCGCCGCCACCACGAGCAGGGTGAGGCCAGCCCGCTCCGTACGGTTACCAATCACCCACCCATGTTGCCACGTAGCTAGAAAAATCCGGATTTGCCGGGCGTGTCGACAGGGTTTTTTGGCCCTTGAGGCGGTTATGGGAGGAGTGCGGCAAGCCGTCGGTTGACCGCGCCAAGCGTGGCGCGTACCACCGCGCGGCGCGGATCGCCGGAGACCAGCGCCGACCCGGCAAGCTGCTCGACCCAGCCCCCGCACACCAGCAGCACCACGACCACCGCGACATCGCAGCTGCCCATCGGCACGATCGCGGCGTGCTCGACGAAGCAGCGCCCCGCCTCCCCCGTGCTCGTCCCGTGTTTCAGCAGCTCGTCGACTGCCTTAGCCGTCGCCGCGGCACACAACCGCAGGACGTAGGCGTCCACCGCCGGCCCGCTGGCAAAGCCGGTCGCGCGGCGGCCGTCGGTCGTCAGCCGCACCTCGACCGTGGCGTCAAGGCCGAACGTGCTGGTCTGGACGTGTTCGATGACCGCGCGGGGACCCTGGTCGCGATCGGTGGGCACGGCCGGTGGCGTGGCCCCGGGCGGATGCTCCGTCTCGGACGCCGAGCGCCACGTCGGGGGTACCCTCTCGGGCTGCCTTACATCACCGTAGAAGCGCAGGTCGGCTGGTCGGCGTGCCTCTGTGGAGGGCCTCGGCTCGCTGGCCGGGCCCACCTCGGTGGGCGGCCGAAAATCGGTGGGTGGCCGGAAGTCGGTCGGCGACTGGAACTCGGCCGGCGGCCTAAGATCGCCGGCCGGGCGGACGTCGCTCGGCTGCCGCCGCGGCACGCTGACCGGATGACGCTTGCGCGTCTCGCGTGACGGCGGGGCATCATCGAACGTGCCCGGCGGCGTGGCGCCAGGACCCACCCGCGACCCAGGAAGCGTCATGGGCGGCTGCGGCGTCTGTCCTCCCGGATCGGGCCGGCCCGGGATGTGAGAAGGCGTCGGCCCACCGGAAACGTCGCCTGGGCCGGCATCGTCCGAGCGCCCGGGCGGCCCGGTGAGGGCCGCGTCCAAGCCCATCTGCTCCTGCAACATCCTCGCCACCATGCGGCTGATGGTGGACGGGTCAGCGCCCTCGGCAAGCTCCAGACGCAGATGATGGCCGCCGGTCGCCGTGGTGCGGATAGTCGCCTGCCGTACCCCTACCACCGACCGCACGGCCGCAAGAACCGCCTCCGTATCGAACCCGACGGGGCGCTCCGCCGGAGGAACATCGGCCTGGCTCAGGCGCGAGACAATGCGGCTCAACTGGGGCGCAGCGGGCTGCTGAGCGTCGTCGGCCGGTTCGACCGTCGCGGGGACGTCGGGGTGTGACGGGACGCGTTGCGGCAGCTCATCGGCGGGCACGGCACCGTGGCCCTCGTCCTGCGCGCGTGCTGCGGGCGGTTCGGGCTGCGTGCTGCTCTGCGGTTCGGCAGGCGGGGCAACCTGGGCGGCGGCGCCGGGGTCGGCTACGGGTGAAATGTGCCGGCGACCCTGAGGATCGGGACCCGGCCCCGACTGGACATCCGCCAGCGGATCGGCAACGTGCCCAAGATGCGCCCCGCCCTGCGGATCGGCAACAGGCCCCGGGCTTGTCCCGCCCTGCCGATCAGACACCGGCCCGAGGCGCGTCGGCGGCCGGAACGGCGCCCCACCCTGCGGATCGGCGACAGGCCCAAGGCGCGTCCCACCTTGCGGACCGGCCACCGGCCCGAGACGCGTCCCACCTTGCGGACCGGCGACAGGCCCACGATGCGCCCATGCCTGTGGATCGGCGACAGGCTCCCGATGTGCCCATGCCTGTGGATCGGCGACAGGCTCCCGATGTGCCCATGCCTGTGGATCGGCTATCGGCCCGCGATGCGTCCCGCCCTGCGGATCGGTCACCGGTCCGGGGGGCGTCCCATCTTGCAGATCAGCCACCGGCTCGAGGTGCCTGCGTGGCTGAGAATCCGGTACCGCCGAAAGATGCGGCCGAGCCTGTGGATCTGCGACCGGGGAGCCGGGTCGCGAGGACGGGTCCTGCACATGGCCGCGCCAACCCTGCTGGCCCCCCGCGCCCGGAGGCGAAGCCGCGCCAGGCAGTGTCGCACCGCCAGGCGGAATCGCCGCACCAGGGGGCACGGCAGCGCCAGGCGGCACGGCAGCGCCAGGCGGAATCCCGGCACCAGGCGGCACGCCAGCGCCAGGCGGCACGCCAGCACCAGGCGGCACGCCAGCGCCAGGCGGAATCCCGGCACCAGGCGGCACAGCAGCACCAGGCGGCACGCCAGCGCCAGGCGGCACAGCAGTGCCAGGCGGAGCCGTGCGTGCCTGCTGATCCGCGATCGCCTGCTGGCCAAACCGGGACTGCGTATCGGCAACAACCGGCTGCGACGGCGGCGCGTTCCGCACCGATGCCGCCGGATCGGGCAGAGGCGTCAGTGGCGGCAGCGGCACGGGCGGCAGCGGCTCGAATCGCGGTCCGTGCGACGAGGCCTGATCGAGCGCCGTGTCCCCGAGGTCCGTATCGCCGTCCTCAAGCCCCAGCCCACTGTCCACCTCGGACCCCGGCTTCGTCTTGGCGGCATCGCTGGCACGCTCGTCGATCTCGTTGTCCTCGTCGGCGAAGGCCAGTTCGAACCGCTGTCCGAGGGTCAGTTGGGCCGCCAGAGGTGGGTCCTCCTCATCGATCACCTCGTGCTCCTGCGGCGGCGCGGGGGCCAGAGGCGGCGCGGGGACCTGGGGTGGGGACGGGTTCCAGACCGGCAATCCCTGGGGCGGGGTGGGGTCGTCGAAGGCGGCGTGCCGTGCGAACTCGGCGGAACGCTGAGCCAGCTCATCTGCGTAGGGGTCCTCGATCATGCCGAAGGGGACGAAGTTCGGTGGGACGTGGAGCGGTGCAGCGGCGGGTGCGGCCGCACCGGGTTGAGCGTCGATGCCGCGGCGGTCGCCGACGGTGGGCAGTGACTCCAGTGACGGCTCCAGCGCCGCGCCGGCGTTCGACCATTTTTGGGTCGCCCAGGACGCGGAGTGCCCATTGACCACGCCGTTTTCGTCGTGGTCACCTGACCTGCCAACACTCGTTTGTCCCAGACCATCCACCGTGCGCTCCTCAGTCGCCCCATGCTGAGGCTACCGTGAACGGTGAATGACGATAAGTTGCAACGACGGGCCAGTTAGCAAGATCCG
>Ga0075421_100009809_pt1 | contig 11811 bp, 9 predicted proteins | sample SoiMetdeltSBSDD5_FD_75292 | JGI IMG/M metagenome (GOLD analysis project Ga0075421, IMG submission 75292) | Bulk soil microbial communities from a Populus tree surrounding site in Tennessee, USA - Soil MetaG P. deltoides SBSDD5 | ecosystem: Environmental > Terrestrial > Soil > Tree plantation...
CAGTCATGGGACTGCGGGGTGCCACTGAACGCGCCTGGAGAAGTTTTTGTTCCCAAAGTTCGTGCGGGCCGGAGCAATGCGTGTCAGGATCGCGGGGGAAACCTCAGAAAGAAATGAGTAAGGTATGAAAATACGACAGTGTCCACGATGCCAGCAGCAGATGTTGATATCCACCGGCGCTTTCTGGACCTGTTACGCATGCAGCTATGCGATCACAGGACATGCGTTGAGCGTGGATCTCGGCCATTCACCCGATGGTGCACAAAAAAGCAAAGGGTCACGATCACAATAACCGGACTATCGTCGATGAAGGTGTCCCGATCATGGAGCGTTCGCCGCAGCACATGAGGGATGAATATCCGGTGATCATCAGTCTGGCGATATCTTTGGGTTCCATCATTGTTGCGATCGTCGGTTGGTGGTTATTGCGGACATGAGTTGTGCTTGCGGGGTACAATCCTCCCATGCAAAGAAAGTGGATTGTTCATAGAATGCATACCAGGACGGCGCATAAGGCAGACGGGTGAACGAGCCAGGAGTCCAGCAGAGAGCCGCAGTATAGGTTTCTCGCGGTCACAGTCGACGCGATGAGCATGGGCCACGCAATATGGCCTCCAGTGCCTGCACCACGCCGACGGACAGACCTTTGATCGCCGAGAGTATTCAAATCGTCATCCTCCGTTATCCACCACCACCGGTCCGCATCCAAGAAACCACCTGCCCCATTCGGACGTTCTTCCACGGCTGCGAGACCTAGCCTACCGCGAAGTTTCTCGCAAGCAAGCGACGTCAGAGACGTGCCGCATGTTCCGACCAAAACAAGTGGAGACCATGGGAGCCGTCCGTCTTCATGTTCAGCGCAAGGTCGGCGAGCGCCGACCGCGACGGATCGATCCGGATCAGGTACCGGCCGCTGGATACGTGTGGCACGCTGGACAATGGCCTGGTCCGGAATCACCAACGGCTTGCCGTCCGCAGCACTGTTCCGCCATAAGTGTCCAGGAACTCCTGCAAATCTTCCGCATTCTTTGCATGGTACATCGCTTCATTCACGACAAACTCACTCTTGCGACCGGTCGGCCAAATGAGTGCTGCCACCTGGCGCGGCGGCCCGCCGTTCAGTCCTGGTAATTCAGGCTGCGATGGCGCGATGGCCGCATCGATCATGTTAGGGTAGGGCGCTCGGCCGGTATGTGTGATCGACATGATCACAGTCATGGGGTAGCAGACGAATGAACGAGGTGAGAAACAGACATGATGATCGCTCCTGTTTTCGGTCAAGGCGGGCGACGATGGTCAATAAGCAGAAGGCGATCGGGCGGTTTCTTCAACGTACGCGTGACTTCACCGAGACGGAGAGAATGTTGTTCTACGTAGTCGTCCGGCCGCAAGATTTTTTATGCGAAACATGCCTCAGGACGTGGAGGGACTTAGGGACGGGAGCGAGCGGCAATATCGGCTTGTCTCATAGTCGTACAACCGGCCGCGTAGCCTGGTATACTCCACCGTCCTTACGCGGTTGGTGCGGAACAATGTGGCGGTAAGCCGCTGCACAGGTCGGTATGACGGAGACATGGTAAACCAAGCTTCCGGAAGACGCACCAGATGGTACAACGCGGGTATCACAACTCCCCGACCACATTGAAACACTAACCATATCGGGACTCGCTCCAGAAAGGCACTCGACACCTCTTATGAAACACGAGACGATCCGTCCGCACCATGCGCCGCCCGCACGGGGTTTTTCCCCCGGCTTTGCCGCACTCGGCCTCGAAGCCACATTGCTCACCACGCTCGATGCATTGGGATACGAAGAACCGACGCCGATCCAACGGGAGTCGATTCCTCCGCTTCTGGCGGGGCGCGATCTGCTGGGGCAGGCTGCAACCGGAACCGGCAAGACGGCCGCCTTCACCCTGCCGCTGCTTCAACGCATCGCCCATTCGGTCCGACGCCATCCGTCCGCATTGATTCTCGTGCCGACGCGCGAGTTGGCGATTCAAGTAGGGGCGGCGGTTCAACGTTACGGTAAGGAGCTTCGCATCGCCGTCCTTGCCGTGTATGGAGGACAGGCCATCGGTCCGCAGTTCCATGCCCTGAAGCGCGGGGTGGACGTTGTGGTGGCCACGCCGGGCCGGGCATTGGATCATATCCGACGCCATACGCTTCAGCTCAAGCATCTGCAGATCGTGGTGCTGGATGAGGCCGACGAGATGCTCGACATGGGATTCGCCGAGGACCTGGATGCCATTCTGGAACAGACACCGGCTGAACGGCAGACGGCATTGTTTTCAGCCACCATGCCGCCGCGCATTGCAGCGATCGCCCATCGTCATTTGAAGCACCCGGTTGAAATCAAGATTGCCCGCGAGCCGCTCAAGGCCGGCTCTGCTCCGCGCGTGCATCAAACCGCATATCTCGTCGCACGGCCACACAAAGTCGCAGCACTCGCTCGTATTCTAGATATGGCCAGCCCGAAATCGGCCCTCGTGTTTTGCCGGACGCGTTTAGAAGTGGATGAACTGACTGCCGTGCTAAAGGACCGTGGGTACCGCGTCGAAGCCATTCATGGAGGAATGAGCCAGGCTCAACGCGATCGCGTCATGAACTCGTTCCGCTCCGGACAAACCGAACTGCTCGTGGCGACGGACGTGGCCGCGCGGGGATTGGATATCCCGAGCGTGTCGCATGTGATGAATTACGATGTGCCGTCGGCTCCCGAAGTCTACGTTCATCGTATCGGACGCACCGGCCGGGCCGGCCGGGAAGGCGCTGCCGCGACCATCGTAGAACCTCGCGAACAGCGATTGCTCAGAAATATCGAGCAGCTCACGAAATCCCGAATCGAATTGGTCCCGCTGCCGACTGTCGCCGACCTCAAGAGGAAGCGACTAGAACGGACGAGGCGCTCCGTGGAGGAGGTCCTCGAGGCCGGGGACCTGGATCTGTTTCGGGTCGTCGTCGAGTCGCTTGCTGAGAAGTTCGATCCGGCGGAGGTTTCGGCGGCGGCGGTGAAGCTGGCCTACCGATCGCAGGGTGGTGAGCGAGTGGAAGAAGAGATTCCTGTCATGAGGGCATGGGGAGAGGATATGCCCCGGATGTCGGGACGCCCCGGATTTGAGTCACGGGATCGCGGGCGCGGACCGCAGGCGAGAGAAGGCCCCGGCAGGCCATTCGGCAAGCCCGGTCGACCGGGACGGTACGCTGGTATGGCGAAACTCTATATCGGTGCAGGTCGGACAGCCGGCATTCGTCCCGGAGATTTGGTCGGCGCGATTGCGAATGAAGCCAGCGTGAACTCGAGCCAAATCGGCGCGATCGAAGTGACGGATCGATTCTCGCTCGTGGACGTACCGGAAGAGTTGTCACGTGGAATCATCGAGGCCCTGACTCGGACCAGGATCAAAGGACAGAAGGTGACGGTGAGAGTGTTTCGCGAATAAGGAAGAGGGGACGCTTCACGAATATCGAGCGACGAGATACGATTCACGGGGATGAACGACGAGCATTACCATGGAGGAACGGCAGATGAGCGGGAGTGAAGTTAACTCAGCGCAGCGACTCATGGGGTTGATGTTTCGGGCACACCCATGGCATGGAGTCTCGATCGGCGAGGAGGCTCCTCAGGCAGTGACGGCCTATATTGAGATCGTACCGACGGACACGGTGAAGTACGAAGTGGACAAGGTGAGCGGTTTTCTCAAAGTCGATCGTCCGCAAAGGTTCTCGAACTTTTGTCCCGTGTACTATGGGTTGGTTCCGCAAACCTACTGCGGGGAACGGGTCGCCACCCTGTTCGCCAACAGAGCGAAGCGACAGAACATGATCGGTGACGGAGACCCGCTCGATATTTGCGTGCTTACGGAGAAGACTATTCCGCACAGCGACATTCTGCTCACGGCGCGACCCATCGGCGGGCTGAGCATGGCGGACGGTGGCGAGGCCGACGACAAGATCATTGCCGTGATGAAAGAAGATGCCGTCTACGGCAACTTTACCGATATCGGCGATTGCCCGCTGACCCTGCTCGATCGTCTCCAACACTATTTCCTGACCTACAAGCATGCTCCCGGCTCTACCCAGCACAAGGTCGAGATCACGAGCATGTATGGCCGGGAAGAAGCGCTCAATGTGATCCGCGCCAGCCATACCGACTACCGTGCGAAATTCCCGGAATTGGAATCGCGCTGGCCGAAGGGATTGTGAATGGCCGGCGACCTGGGAAGGACAGGCGAGACGGTCGAGTGGTCTCTACGCTCGCAGAGCCGGTTTGATCGGAATGTGCTCGTTCGATGCGCGCAATGGAGACGTCATCTCTGATTTCCCGTAATCCTTTTCTTATGTGTTCTCGCCTGTCTCGTAACAGAGTTCTTGAGTGTTCCTGTATCACGATGGCGAGAGGGTCCGACATGCCTGGTCGCGCAAGTGAGAAAGTTAGGCCGCAAGAGCATCGACTTTCTCGATCACCGGTAACTTCGCAAACAGGTCTGCCTTCTCTTTCAACGCAGCCGCGACCTCTCCTGAGAGGTGCGCCTGCCGACCGGATTCGTCAGTGAAGGCATCGAAGATGCCGAAGGTCGAGGGTCCCAGGCGGATTGCAAACCACACTGTCGTGCCCGGTTTTTCCTGAACGATGGCCAAACCACCGCGAAGAAATTGTTCAACTTCGGATTCTTTTCCCGGCGTTGCTTCCAATCGAACGCAATGCAGTTTTCACCATGGCCTTTCCTCCATTCAAGAAAATGTTTCGGGTCGGAGTGATCACACAATCTCGTCTAACGTACGACAGGCGGAGGTCTAAACAAGTGTCCTGCGCCAATGCGCTGAGATGGACGTATCCAAATGGCATCCATTATTAGTCAAGTGTAGGATACGAAGCGGAACCGGTTTTCATTCATCGCGACACGTCGTGCAAGGCGCGCTCATCCACGCAACAGCCATCGGGTTATCGATACTTCATCAACAGGGATGCCAGTCCATCTGCTATCGACCAGATGCGCTCCTCGGTTGACACTTCTGACCGCCTCCACGTAGCCTGTGCGCATTTTCTCATCAGAAAGGACTATCACCATGGCAACACGTCAAGTCACTTCCGAACGGATCCTGCAGCTCGGCCTGGAATTTTGGGGATCGAAGACGCTGCTCAGTGCGGTCGAGCTTGGGCTCTTTACGGAACTGACCAAGGGCCCGTTGGATGCGAATGTTTTGGCCAAGCGACTCACACTTCATCAACGGAGTGCGCGTGATTTCTTCGATGCACTGGTGGCGTTGGGCATGTTGCGACGGACTGGCACGCGTTACGCCAACACGCCTGAAACTTCCTTGTTCCTCGACCGGGGAAAACCTTCCTATGTCGGCGGCATCCTGGAGATGTGTAATGCTCGGCTCTATCATTTCTGGGGTTCGCTCACCGACGCCCTCCGCACCGGCAAACCCCAGAATGAGGCTAAAACCGGCGAAGACTTTTTCGGCACGCTCTACGCCGACCCGAAACGGTTGGAAGGGTTCCTTAAGGCCATGACCGGTATCAGCCAGGGAACGGCGCGGGCTATGGCCGGGAAATTTCCCTGGCGTAAATATCGCTCATTCGCCGACGTCGGTTGTGCACAAGGAGGTGTGGCGGCCGAAATCGCGTTGGCGCACGAGCATCTCGACGGAGAGGGAATGGATTTACCGGTGGTGAGACCGATCTTCGAAGACTACGCGCGAGCGAAGGGCATCGAGAAGCGTCTGCGATTTCATGCCGGAGACTTTTTCAAAGACCCGCTTCCGAAGACCGACGTGCTGATTATGGGCCATATTCTGCATGACTGGAACCTCGACGAAAAGAGGATGCTTCTACGCAAGGCGTACGACGCATTGCCGTCCGGTGGCGCATTGATCGTGCACGAAGCCATCATCGACGATGCACGCAAGAAGAACGCGCTTGGTCTGCTGATGAGTCTGAACATGCTCATCGAGACACCAGGCGGTTTCGACTTCACCGGCGCAGACTGTACGCGCTGGATGAAGGAGGCCGGCTTCAAACGGACAAAGGTCGAGAAGTTGGTCGGGCCGGATTCGATGGTCGTTGGTATCAAGTAACAATGGATGCGGCCATACAGAATCCGGATGAGTTACGCTTTCTGGCCGATCAGTCAAACTTTCTGTGCCCTCCGTCTCAAGGGTGATGGAACCATTTGAAAACACTAAGAGGAAGGGATTAAGGCAGAAGGTTGTCAATGGGCCAGGAATGGCTGCCTGCTCGCCATCCAGACCGCTAACTCATTCTAAAATCACACGAATCTCCAAAGAACGACCGACGGCAGTCTCGCGCCACTATTCCGACAGCATCCTGCATGGTGCAAATGGTACCATTGAAACTGCGTGCCAAGTTTATTTTGGACGGAAGCGCCGGAGATGCGAATTTGGTCCTGAATTGTGATTGAATGTAAGACGAATTGGTCAGCTGATCGATCCAGTCCGGTGCGGAGAAACAGGGTCGCTGTTGATGAGTCTCCATTGTACTAAGAAAGCTGCTGTGCCAGGCTTATCTATGTATGGTATCGCGTTGTCTCTCACGAAAAGTGAAAGGCAGTTTCAGTGAGACGGGGAGGTAGGACTGTGTCTTTAGGGAGCAGATCGTGGTTGTCGCTTGCGGTCTTCACACTGGTGGGTCTGACCGGTTGTCAAACCACCACTCAATCACCATGGGGTGCGGATCGTCCGCAAATGGCCCTGGCTGGAAGCGTAAGGATGGCCGATCAATCCTTGTATGTACGGTTGGGAGGGAAGCCCGCGATCGTCTCGATCGTAGATGATTTCGTGACAAGAGTTGTGTCAGACATGCGCATAAAAGGCCGGTTCACCGAAGCCGATATCCCGCATTTGAAGGCGATGCTCGTCGACCAGATTTGCCAGACGTCCGGTGGACCATGCGTCTATGAGGGACGCGATATGAAGTTCACACATGCCGGAATGTCGATCGTGGGCGAGGAGTTCGAAGCGCTGGTTGGAGATCTCATCGCCACGCTGGACAAGTTCGAGGTCGGCAAGCGGGAGCAAGGTGAGTTGCTGAGTGCGCTCCGGCCGATGAAAACAGACATCGTGGACAAACCGATTGTCTCCAAGCCGTAACCTGCGCAGGCCGTCATGAATCCGAGAAGGTCCTCGAGCCCGCTCTGATTCACCCACCGCTGCCGGAACTTCGTGAACAACGCTGTCTGCTTCCTTTTCTGGTCCTGCCATTCACCGGCCATGCTCTGATGTCCATAAATCTCTGCTGACTGCCTCACGTGTCGATGGGAGAGGTCGCCGATTCTCTGCCCGGAACAATCGATATCCGACGCTGCTTGGTCGATTCCAGAATAGAGCGGCTGGTGATGTTGTGCCGGCCCAGTAAAATGGTTCGAAGGATGATTCAACTCGAAAAAATCGGTGCGCCATCCGTTGCTGTAGATGTTTCATCAGGGGGCGCCGGCCGAAATTCTACGGACGGATTCGATTTGATGCAGTACGCGAGCAGATGTTCAGAAGGAAACAACATGACCTGATGCCCGCTCCGGTCGACCAGGCGGAGCGTGTCCGCCGGCCAGTAGGCATCCGCAATCTTGCGGGCATCTCCACTGATCCATTGGGCGAGGGTATGAGGCAGTCGCTCAACGGAGGTTTTGACGCCGTATTCGCTCTGGAGGCGGGATACGACGACATCGAACTGAAGCTCTCCGACAGCGGCGAGGATCGGCTCGCGGCGCACGTGGTCGGGTGAGAAAAAGATCTGCATCACCCCTTCTTCTTCGAGTTGCTGCAGTCCCTTTTGGAATTGCTTGTATTTGGAAATGTCCTGCGTGCGGAGGACACCGAAACATTCGGGAGGAAAATGAGGAATTGGATCAAAGGCCAGAGATCCGGATACGCAGAGGGTGTCGCCGATGGCAAACAGGCCGGGGTTCACCAACCCGACCACATCACCGGGGAAGGCTTCTTCGATCGTTTCGCGGTCACGGCCGAACAGTCGATGAGGCCGTGTCATCCGGATCTTGCGGCCCAACCGGGGATGATAGACCATCATGTCCTTTTCAAAACGCCCCGAACAGATGCGAAGGAATGCCATCCGGTCGCGATGCTGTGGGTCCATATTTGCCTGGATCTTGAACACGAAGCCGGAAAAGGCCTCATCGGTCGGTCGCACCTGGCCCTGCGTGCTCGGGCGGGGTCCTGGAGGCGGCGCGAGATGGATGAAGGCGTCCAGGAACGGCCCGACGCCGAAGTTGGTCAGCGCGCTGCCGAAGAACACCGGCGTGAGTTCGCCGGCAAGAAAGCGGGTGTGATCAAACGAGGTGCCTGCGCCGGTCAGCAGGCCGATTTCTTCTTGAAGCGGACCATAGGCGTCGCCGAGCTTCTCCGCCAGGCGTGGATGGGGAAACGTGTCGATCTGCATCGGAGCTCGGCGTTGATTGTGCGCCGTGCGTTCAAAGAACAATACCTGGCGTTCGCGAAGGTCGTACAGCCCTTGAAATGAGGCCCCCTCGCCGATGGGCCAATTGAAGGGGACCGCTGTCATGCCCAGCGTGCGCTCGATCTCGTCCAAGAGGTCGAACGGCTGGCGCCCCGGCAGGTCCATCTTGTTGATGAAGGTGAGGATTGGGATGCCGCGTCGCCGGCAGACAGCGAACAGTTTCTTGGTCTGCGGCTCGATACCCTTGGCGCCGTCGAGCACCATGACCGCGCTATCCACCGCCATGAGCGTGCGATAGGTGTCTTCGCTGAAATCCTGGTGGCCGGGCGTATCGAGGAGATTCACGCGCGCGCCCTGGTAATCGAACTGGAGCATGGTGGACGTGATCGAGATCCCACGCGCCTGCTCCAACTCCATCCAGTCGGACGTGGCCCGACGCTGGTGCGACCGCGCCTGAACGGCCCCAGCCAGGTGCACTGCGCCAGCATACAGCAGCAGTTTCTCTGTCAGCGTCGTCTTTCCCGCATCCGGGTGCGAAATAATGGCAAAGGTTCGCCGGCGAAGCACTTCGCGTGGCAATACTTCGGCGGACGAGTTTTCAATCGGCAAGGACATGGACGACCTCCAGCTAAATCGGACGGTCAACCTTCTTTTCTATCAGTAGGGGGACCATTCCAGCAAGGAGAAGAGGAAAGGAAGGGGCCTGCTGTTCTCCTGATGACACTGGGCGCTCACCGTCTCGCGCCCGTTCACAATCGTGACGCGCATTATTCTGCGCGTCGTGAACCTCGCAGGACGCGCGCGATGAAACTGTGCTCGTCCGATGCGCGCAGTGACAGCCCCCCTGACTCCTCCCCTTTCCGTAGAGTCGAACGGAGGGCGCGCGCAGTGAGAGATCAAACAGGCCCTCCCTGGGAAAGAGAATGAGTAAGCAAGTTCAAAACAGGCCACTCTCCATGGGAAGAAAATAAGAAAGATTACAGGAGGGGAGGATTGAGGCACGTGCCGATCAAGGGCGACGGTCAGGCTGCTCGGTCTGTGGCTGCTGCAGGGCGCAACTAGTGTCCGGGGGAACCTGGCAACAATGATACGGCGATGGAGACCGCAATCAGGACAATAATGATCCATTCGAGCACCTCGGCGCGTCTCGTCGCAGCATTATCGGTCATCTTGCCGTAGATGCTTTCGAGGGTCTGGAGTTTGCGAGAGATACTCGCGTCCCACGATTCAAGATGGAATCGTTGTGATACCAGACGGTGCACACGGGCCAGATACTGGTCTCCCAAAAGTTTGAGCGTATTGGTCACGCGCTCAAAGAGAATGGCGCTGTCAACCTGCAACCGCGCAATGCGGCTAACATCGGTATGAAACGTTCCAGGCAGCGTCATCCGATTCCACTGCCGTTTGGACAACGCGTCGTATGCCTGATCCAGGGACTGATCCAGTTGTTCGTCGAGAAGACGCATCTCCAGCAGTTCCACGTTGGCGAACTCCAGCACTGCCCGCACGTCGTCCATTTCCCGCCCGACCACGAGGGCTGCGTTCCAGTCGATGACCGTGACGTCGTCCGTTCCAAAGCAGATCCGCTGAGCGACCGCGTCACGAACCTCCTCCTCCGCCAAGACCTGTGCTTCGGAACGGAGCAATTGCGCGATTGCTTGGGCATGCTCCGTGGTTAGCAGTTCTCTCCAGTCCGCGGGTGTAGAGGCCTCGATTTGAAAGATGGCGAAGTCCTCCACGGCATCGGGGATGTGCGGTCGTTCCACCGCATCCTCCAGTGTTCCGATCAGCTCATCAACTTGCCGACGGGAATCGGCCAGCAGAATCGCGTTTTCATACAGATCGAGGCTGAGCGACAAGAGGTGTGCGAATGTGCCTTCGATCGGGAGACTATAAGTGACCGAGACGGCTCCGAAATCGTAGAGAAGGAGATCGACTCCGGTACTGGTGCGATAGCCGTCGATGGTAAGGGGCTCGATCTCCTGGGTCATGCGCAGCGGGGCCGGACTGAAATCGAAATAAGAGGGGGCTCGGCGTTTGTGGTTGATCCGGCTGCGTTCTTTGATGGCTGTGACACGCCGTTCCGCCGCATCCAGATCGAGGGCGCGCCCGACGTTATAGGCAAAAAGGACGTAACACGAGCCCTTGTCGATGGTCAGAATTGGGCTTTGCAGCACGTTCATGGGTCGCGCCTCGACAGCGTGGGTCATGGTAAACGCAAAGGCAATTCCGACTTTCACTCAGGGGGGATCAATTTCGTGGCACGGTCGAGGATCACCTTGTTGCCAGCAGCCTGTTCCGGTCACTTGTGACGACTGTAAGGAGAGTTGGCTCCGGCATGTGTTACGAACTTGTTAATGTTTGGCAAACATATACTTAACTGACCGCGGTGATCCGGATCACGATGAACATGTGCTTCGGGTCCGGCTCGTTAGCTTCCCTCCTGCAGTTGTCTGTCTGCGTATCTGCGGTGCAGTTTGACCCGTGTCCCACGTTTCTTGCGCATGCGAATGTTGAGCATTTCCACGGCCACCGAAAACGCCATGGCAAAATAGATGTAACCCTTCGGCACATGCACATCGAACCCTTCCATCATGAGGGTCACGCCCACGAGAAGGAGAAACGCCAAGGCAAGAATTTTGATCGTCGGATGTTCATCGACAAAATCGCCGATGCCCTTGGCTGCCATCAACATCACGAGAACCGCCAGAATAATGGCGATCGCCATCACCGACACCTGCTCGACCAGCCCGACAGCCGTGATCACCGAATCCAATGAAAAGACGATATCCAAGAGCGCTATTTGGAGCAGGACCATTCCCATCGTGGCAGCTACACCTGTGTCTCCGTTCTCTTCAAGGCCTTCCAGGCTGTTGTGGATTTCATGTGTCGCCTTGGCCAGAAGGAACAGGCCGCCTCCGATCAGAATGAGATCGCGACCTGAAATCGCCTGGGCGAACACCGTAAACCAGGGTTCGGTGAGTCCCATCACCCAGGAAATCGAAAACAACAACGCCAGGCGGGCGATCATCGCGAGGCCCAGCCCCATCTTTCTCGCGAGGGTGCGCTGCTTCTCGGGCAGTCGGCCGACAAGGATGGAAATAAAGATAATATTATCGATTCCCAGGACTATTTCGAGCGCGGTTAAGGTTCCTAGCGCAATCCAGGCGTGAGGGTTTGCCAGCCATTCAAACATCAGCGTCTCCCATACTTAATGTGAGCGTAGCAACTCGGACGGAGGTATCGGAGCCCCTGTGGCGCGCGAGTCTAACGTTACTCGATAGGCAGCGCAATCGTGCGGTCAGGGTCGTTCGTCGATCGGCTCCCGCATCCTTAGTTTCACCGACGTGCCATCAGCCATACGCTAGACGCCA
>Ga0075421_100009811_pt1 | contig 11809 bp, 7 predicted proteins | sample SoiMetdeltSBSDD5_FD_75292 | JGI IMG/M metagenome (GOLD analysis project Ga0075421, IMG submission 75292) | Bulk soil microbial communities from a Populus tree surrounding site in Tennessee, USA - Soil MetaG P. deltoides SBSDD5 | ecosystem: Environmental > Terrestrial > Soil > Tree plantation...
CAGGGGCGGCGAAGCGTCTCTTCGCGGCGCAGGGGATGATGGGCAACTTCCCCGATGAAAGTCCGTGGGTGGCGAAGTACGACGTGACGGGCGACGGCCAGAAGTTCGTGTTTGTCAGGAAGGCGGCACAGTAGGCCTTGCAGAACCTCCGCATCGCCATTCTCGCCGCGTTTCCGGCATTTCTCGCGGCACAGCCCTACGACGTGGTTGTCCACGGCGGCCGTGTCCTCGATCCGGAATCGGGCCTGGATGGGATTCGTAGTGTCGCAATCACCGGCAGGAAGATCGCTGCCATTTCCGAGGGGAGGCTGCGCGGCAAGATCGAAATTGACGCAGCCGGACTCGTGGTCTCACCCGGATTTATCGATCTCCATTCCCACGGTCAAACGCCCGAGAACTACCACTTAAAAGCCATGGACGGCGTCACTACCGCGCTCGAACTCGAGATCGGCGTCTCTCCCGTCGGCGAGTGGTATGCGTTGCGCGCGGGGAAATCGCTGATTCACTATGGCGCCAGTTCGGGGCACTTGCCGGCGCGCATGGCGGTGATGAAGGATACTGGCGTGCTGGTGCCGCGCGACACCGCGATGAATCGCCTGGCTTCCGCGGACGAGCAGAAGGCCATACTGGCCGCCGTGGAAAAGGGACTCGATGAAGGCGCGCTCGGCATGGGCCTCGGACTGACCTACACTCCCACGGCCACCGCCACCGAGGTTCTCGACCTCTTCTATCTCATGGGCAAGTGGAAGCGCCCCGTGTTCGTTCACGTCCGCAGCACTGCCATCACCTCGCCCGGGATCATCGAGTCTCTCCAGGAGATGATCGCGGATGCCGCCATTTCCGGCGCGCCGCTCCACATCGTCCATATCAACAGCAGTGCGCTGCGGCGAACCGCCGAGGCGCTTCGCATGATCGAATCGGCGCGGGCGCGCGGGCTTGATATCACCACCGAGGCCTACCCGTATATCGCGGGTGCGACCGCGCTCGAGTCCGCTCAATTCGAACCCGGCTGGCAGGAGCGCAAGGGCCTGACGTACTCCGATCTCATGTGGGCCGCGACTGGCGAACGGCTCACCGCCGAATCTTTCGCGCGCTACCGCAAGCAAGGCGGCCTCGTGATTCTGTTCTCGAACACCGAGGAGATGGTCCACAAGGCGGTGTTGCATCCTCTCTCGATGATCGCCAGCGACGGAATCATGGAGAACGGGAAGGGCCATCCGCGCGCGGCCGGCACCTACGCGCTGATTCTAGGCCGCTATGTACGCGAAGAAAAATCGCTCTCCCTGATGGACGCGATTCGTAAGTGCTCGCTTATGCCTGCCCAGCGCCTGGAGGCCATGAGCCCACAGATGCGCCAGAAGGGGCGCCTCAAGCCGGGCGCTGACGCCGATATCGCGGTCTTCGATCCGGCTCGTGTGATCGACCGGTCTACGTACCAGCAGCCGGCGCAATACTCCGAAGGGTTCCGGTACGTGCTGGTGGAGGGCACGATGGTGGTCCGGAACGGTAAATTGCAGGAAGGCGTCCTGCCGGGGCAAGGCATTCGAGCCAGATAGGTTAGAGTGGAAAGTTCTTGAACCAGATCCTGCGTGCGTTCTCTCCCAGGATCAATTTACGCTCGTTGCCCTTCAGCGGGAGAGCTTCGGTAAAGATCTTCAGGTGCTCGGCGTATGTAATCTTTGGCGTCCAGGTCTCGTTCGGATAACAACTGGCCCAGACACAGCGCTCGGCGCCGTACGCGCGGATCACCTGCATCGCCGCGTCGTGCAGGTCTTCGCAAGGGTAGGATTGCTGCGTGCCGGTTCCGATGAAGTCCACCTTGGCGTAGAGGTTTTTGAAACGAGAGAGATCGAGCACGGCCTTAAGATTGCGCTGGAGATTCGGACCGGGCTTCAAATCCATGCAGTGGCAAAAGCCGTAAGTCAGCGACGGAAATGCCGACATCATCTTCGACGCGCTTTCGACCATCGCATGTTGCATGAGAAACGCATCGATGGAAATGCCCTCATCCACGGCCACCTTCCAGAGAGCGCGGACGCTGGGGTCGTCGAAAGACTTTGCTTTGGGAGACGGGATACTGCGCAGCGACTTGACGCCGTACTTGCGCACGAACTGCCGTAGCAGACCGGCACTGCGAGGATCGTCGGGGTCGAGCGTGCACACGCCGCACGCCCAATCACGATGCTCGACCGTGGCGTCGCAAAGATAGCTGTTGTCGTAGCCGTAGAAACTCACCGTCTGAATCATACGCACCGCCGACACGCCAATCGCTCGACTCAAATGATGCAGATGCTCCGCCGATCCGACCCACTTGGGAGGCCGCAACGGGTTCTCCTTAGGCGGATAGCGCTTTTCGTCGAACGAAGTAACGTGTGCGTGGCAATCGATGACCAGCATGTAGACAACTATAATGGCACTCAATGATTCGTTGTTCCGTTCTCCTGCTATTGGCAATTCTGGCTCAGGCGCAGATGAAACGTGCCGGCTTTGCATCGGGTTACATGTACAGCTACTACGTGCCACAATCAGCGAGCACACCGTGGAGGCCCGCCTGGTCGCCCGACGGCAAAGAGATCGCGTTTGGCATGTCGGGATCGTTGTGGAAGATCAAGCCGGGCGACACGACCGCCTATGAGTTGACATCGGGCACGACGTACGACTCTTCTCCGGCGTGGTCTCCCGATGGAAGATTCATCGTCTATACCGGCGAAGACTCGAAGGGCGTGAACTTGATGCTGCTGAACGTCGCGACGCTCGAGAGCACGGCCCTTACGCAGGGCGGCGACATTTATGCCGACCCTGTGTTTTCCCCCAACGGAAAAAGCATAGCTTTTGTGCGGGGTATGCAGGGTACACCGCGCTCGGCCAATGGCTTTCTCGTTTACACGATGCCGTTCGATAACGGAAAGACCGGCCCTCCCGCCCAGATCACGGCGCAGAATTCCTTCGGTCGGGCCAGGCTTTACTTCAGCGTGCACGACGATCACATTTCCCCCAACTTTTCGCCCGACGGCAAGGAGATGCTACTCGTTTCCAATCGTGGAATTCCGCTTGGTTCGGGCGCGATCTGGCGCGCGAAAGTAGAGCCGAATGCGATGGCGAAGGCAAGGATGATTCTGCGCGAGGAGACCCTGTATCGCACGCAACCGCAGTTTTCGCCTGACGGGAAGCGGATTCTGTATAGCTCGCATCGCGGATCGCAGTTCAACAATCTGTACGTGCTGCCGGCCGACGGCGGTGAGCCGTATCAAATGACCTTCGGCGACTGGGATCACTTCGATCCGCGGTGGTCGCCGGATGGCGAGCGAATCGCTTATATCTCGAACCGCCATGGCATTTCGGAATTGCGTCTGCTTCGCACCTACGGTGGCGAGGATGACAAAGTGGAGATTCAACGCAGAGTGTGGCGCAGGCCGATGGGAAAGCTGGAGGTGCGGATTCGCGGTGCGGCCCGATTTTACCTGATGGGCAGCGACGGAAAGTCCTACGCGCCGCCGACTGCGTACCACCGGGTCGCAGGACGGTCCTCGCGTCGTGATTTCTTTCACGCCGAGGACAAGTTCACGGTGGATCTTCCGCCCGGCGAAGCGACGCTGGAGGCGGCAAGGGGCGTGGAGTACGTACCCCAATCGAAGAAGGTGACGATCCGGCAGGATACCGTAACGATCGTCGAGATCGATTTGCAGCGAATGACGAGCATGAACGCGGCGGGGTGGTGGAGCGCGTCGGATCACGTCCACATGAACTATGCCGGCAACCTGCACAACACGCCGGAGAACCTGATGATGATGGCGCGAGCCGAGGATCTGGATGTGGTGGGAGAGAAAGTCTGCAATAAGGATCACCGCATCTTCGACCACCAATATTTCACCGGCCGACCGCATGCGCTTACCAACTCCGAGCAGATTCTCTCGTTCGGCGAAGAATACCGGCCGCCGTTCTACGGGCATATCAATTTCATCAATCTCACCAAGCATTTGATCTCGCCGTTCACGACGGGCTACGAAGGGTCGGGCATCGAAAGCTTGTATCCGAGTAACACCGATATGTTCCTCGCCGCGCGCAAGCAAGGGGCAATCGGCGGATACGTGCATCCGTGGTCCGGGGATCCCGTTAGAGCCGGTTATGGCGTGGCGCGGGGATTCCCGGTGGATCTCGCGTTGGGTTCGTTTGAATATCTGGAACTGCTTACGAGCGCCAGCCACTTCACCGGAACCGCGCCTGTCTGGCATCGTGCCCTGAACTGCGGCTTTCGCGTCACAGCATCGGCGGGAGAGGACTCCATCCTGGGTTTGCACGCGACGCCGATCATCGGGTCGAGCCGATTGTACGCTTACGTGGGCGACAAGCTCGAATGGCCTCGCTATGTGGACGCGATCCGGCAGGGGCGAACGTTCGTGACGAATGGTCCGCTTCTGACGTTTACAGTCAATGGGCACATCCCTGGCGATGAGATTCAATTGACAGGCGACGCCGTCGAAGTGAACGCCGGCGCGCAATCGATTGTGCCTCTCGAAAAGCTGGAGATCTATTTCAATGGTAAGGTGATCGCCTCGAGCGACGGAAGCCCGACCCGGAAGCGCATTCCGATCGACCGGAGCGGGTGGATCACGGTGCGGGCCACCAACTCAAAGCCGCAGCATCCCATCGATGACAGTTACATCGCCGGCGAGACAAGTCCGGTCTACGTTTACAAAGGCGGCCAGCCGATCCGCTCAAAAGTGGACGCCGAGTATTTCATTAAGTGGATCGACGATATCACGAGACAGGCTCAAGCCCATTCCGGCTGGCGGTCCGATAGGGAGCGCAGCCACGTTCTTGGCCAATTTCGACAAGCGCGGGCCGTTTTCGAGCAGCGCGCAAAGGAGAGCCAGTAATGCATCGCAGAGGGTTTCTCACTACTGCCGCGGCGGCTGCCACGACGGCCGCCGGAGCGGCTTCGGTTGACCTGTCGCTTCGGTGCCGCAAGGACTTTCCGCGGGCAATGAACGAGACGTACTTCAACTCGGCGGCGCAGCACCCGCTCGGAAATCACTCCGTCGCCGCCATGCACCGGTACATCGATTTCCTGCATAGGGGGCCGGGCGAGGGACGCAAGGATTTTTGGGAAGACGGCCTTTCGCAGGTGAAACCGATGTTCGCGAGGCTGATTAATGCGAAGCCCTCGGAGATTGCTTTCACCGGCTCAACCACCATCGGCGAAAACACGATTCTCAACGGCATGGACCTGCGCGGCGGGAATGTTGTGACGAATGATCTGCACTACACGTCCTCTTTGTCCAACTACCTGACACGGCAAAAGCTGCAAGGGCTCGATGTCCGGGTGGTGAAGCACCGCGATTGGGTGATCGACCTGAAAGACATGGAACGGGCGGTGGATGCGAAGACCAAGCTCATCGCCGTCTCGCTGGTTTCCTCAGTGAACGGTCACCTCGAGAACATCAAGGCGCTGAGCGATCTGGCGCATTCGCACAAGGCTTACCTGTTCGCCGACATCATTCAGGGCTGCGGATCGACACCCATCGATGTAAGGGCCATGGGAATCGACTTCGCCTCGACAGCCATGTACAAGTGGCTGCAGGGCGAGCATGGGTTCGGCTTTCTGTACATCAAAGAAGATCTGATCGGAAGCGTCCTAAAGCCGACCGAATTCACCGGCCACCCCGATTTCAACTATGCGCCGTGGGTGACGAAACCTGCGCCCGGCCCGGCCGGATTGATCAATCACGCTCCGCAAGGAATCGGCGCGTTTGATTGCGGAACGCCATCGGTCATCACGTACGCCGCGCAGCACGCATCCTTCGACTACATGGCTAAGATCGGAGTCGATAATATTCGCGCGCATTCCAATCGATTGATCGCCAGGCTCCAGAAGGAACTCCCGCCGCTCGGCTACACGCCGATCACACGGCCGGGAACACAGTCGTCGATCGTCACGTTTCTCTGTAAAGACGCCGAAGCCGTCAGGCGCAAAATCCGTGCAAGCAAGGCGAAGATTCTGCTGACCGGACCTAACTCGGCACTGACCGTGGGACGGTTCGGCAACCACGTGCGATTCTCGGTTTCCGTCTTCAACAACGACCAGGACATCAACACGATTCTTGAAGTGCTGGGGTGAAGCAGGTTCAAAAAAGGTGCTACTATGACGCAAACTGCGATCAGGAGGGCACATGAAGAAGGTTCTTCCGCTCTTCGTTTTTACGGCAGCCGCGTTGTTCGCGCAGGGCCGCTCCAGCATACTGGGCACTATCACTGAAGAATCGGGCGCCGTTATCCCGGCGGCGTCCATCACGGTTCTTAACACCGGCACGCAGCAGAAGTGGACCGTCAAATCTGGCGACAGCGGACTATACGAAGTACCAGCGCTCGAAATCGGCACTTACGACGTGACGGTTGAAATGCCCGGGTTCCGCAAAACGACCGTGCGTGGGATCGCGTTGGAGGTCGACCGGCGTGAGCGCGTCGACGTGAAGCTTCAGGTCGGCGAGGTTACCCAGCAGATCAACGTGAATGCCGAGGCGCTATCGGTAGCAACAGACGATGCGACCATTGGCACGGTGATCGACGCGGCTAAGATCCGAGAGCTTCCGCTGCCCGGGAACCGCAATCTGTTCCGCCTGGCATTGCTCGCTCCCGGCATGAGCCGCGGCCCGGCGTCGAGCGTCACAACAAGCGGATTCGGGCCCGGCTTCGGCGTCGCCGCGATGGGCCAGAAGGTGCATAACAACGCGATCTACCTGGATGGCGCACCGCTCAAGACGGCGATTCACGGGGCGGTTCGCATGCGGCCTTCCGTCGAAGCGATTGAAGAGTTCCGCGTGGAAGCAGGGTGGTACTCGGCCGAGTACGGCACGCAGTCCGGAGCCCAGATTGTCGCCACGATCCGGCCTGGCACAAACGAATTTCACGGCACGCTGTTCGAGTTTCTCCGTAATGAGGTGTTGGATGCTCACAGCTTCTTCGACCCACCGGGCTCGAAGAGAACACCGCTGCGCCGCAACACCTTCGGCGGCGTGGTCAGCGGACCGGTATGGATACCCAAGGTTTACAGCGGCCGGAATCGAACATTCTTCACTTTTAACGGAGAACTCTACCGCGAGCGCCGCAGTACGCAGGGATTCGGCATTTATCCCTCGGCTCGTATGAAGGCCGGCGATCTTACGGAAACCTTCTTCCGGCGCGCGGACGGCTCTCTGATCCCGATTATGGATCTCGAATCGCGCGCGCCATTTCCGGGAAATCAGATTCCGGCCAGCCGCATCTCGCCGATTTCCACGAAGCTGTCCCAGTTTTGGCCAACTCCCAATTTCGGCTCCGGGCAATTCGACGGCGGCAACAATTTCCAGGGCGTGAGCCGAAACCGCGACAACGACGATCAGTACTTCGCGCGCATCGATCACAACTTCGACAACAAGAACCGGCTCTTCGGACGTTACGGAATTCAGACGGTACAACTGCCGGTCTTCCCCCTCAACCCGCACCCGTTCTTCGTAAATCGGCGTCCACGCCGGCAGCAGAATGCGACCGTCAACTACACGCGCGTCTTGACGCCGACCTGGCTCAACGTCTTCAAGGTCTCTTACAACCGGGACATCTTCAAGACGAACGACGACGTTAGCGGCACAAGCTTTAATATCCTGAGGGATCTCGGCATCCCAGGACAAACGAATGCACCGAGCGATACCGGCCTGCCCAGCATCGGTCTCGGCGGCAGCGTCTCGGGGCTCGGCACTACCGACATCAACACGATCTGGGATGAATCGCGACAGCTGTCCGACCAGATCACCTTCACCAAGGGGAAGCACTCCGTCAAGATCGGCAGCGAATTCACGCTGCTGCGGCTCGATCGACGAACCATCAGCTTCGTCCGCGGCGCATTTGACTTCACCGGCATTCACGCGGGAACTGCTCCCGGAATTGCAGGCAACGAACGGGGCCGGCTCGCTTGGGCCGACTTCCTGCTCGATCAGCCCCAGCAGGTCCGCCTGGGCTTCACCGACAAGCTTCCGCCGGGCGCAGATCCCGGCACTTTTCCGCGTACGCGCTTCTGGCGATCGCACAGCTATGTCACTGACGACATCAAGCTCACTCAGAAGCTCACGATGAACGTCGGCGTCAGGTACGAGTTCAACTCCGCGATCACCGACATCGGTGGCCAATCTCGCAATTTCGATTTCACCAAGCAGGAACTGTTTCCCGCCGTCCTGACGAAGGGCCCGCTCAACGACCCGAGCAAAAGGCTATTCGCGCCGCGCATCGGCTTTGCCTGGCGGCCCTTCGGCGGCAACAGCACCGTGATCCGTACGGGCTACGGCGTCTTCTACAACGTCAACATGATGAACATGTTCGTACCGGCTTTGGCCGCCAACCCGCCGAACAATCTCAATATCAACGAGCTGAACTCGGCGGGCGCGGTGCGCATCCGCATGCGCACCGCCGATCAGGCCGCAGCCTTGAATATCAACTCCGAGATCAACTCGGCGGACACCAAGCGCGGCGTCGGCGACGTGCAGCAGTGGAACTTCAATATCCAACGAATGCTGCCGAAGGCCGTACTGGTCGAGGTAGGGTACATGGGGTCCAAGTCGGCCCACTTCGATTCTCCACGAACCGTGAATCCCTACGTGCAAGGGACTGCGCAACGGATTTATCCGAATTGGGGACCGATCGAGAACATCTCGCTCGACGCAGCGGGCACCTACCACGGGCTGCTGATGAAAGCCGAAAAACGAATGGCGCAGGGCATCACGTTCCTGCAAACTTACACGTGGTCGAAGACGATGTTCGACTCCTTTGCTTGTTGCGGCGCGCAGCGGCACAACAACCCTTACGCATGGAAGCTCGAGAAAGGATTGGCGGAGAGCGATCAGCGCCACCGCGCCACCACGGCGTTTCTCTGGGAACTGCCGTTCTATCGAGGGAAACGGGATCTTCGAGGACAACTGCTGGGCGGCTGGCAACTGAATGGTTCTCTCAACCTCGAAACCGGTCTGCCCATGCATCCCACTCAAAGCGTGGCGCCCATCGATGACGGCTGCCCACGCTGCAATCGCCGCCCGGACCGCCTCTCCGACGGGAATCTCGATTCCAGCCAAAGGACGCTGCAAAAGTGGTTCGACACATCCGCCTTCCTGCTCGCTCGCGGGCATTATGGAAATAGCGGCAGGAATGTGTTGTTCGCTCCCGGGCTGACGAATCTCGACTTCGCGGTCTTCAAGAATTTCCCCATCGGGGAACGCAAAGAGATCCAGTTCCGGTGGGAAAACTACAACTTCACGAATACGCCGGCCTTCAATCCTCCGACGCTCGAGATCAGTTCCGGCAATTTTGGCCGCATCACGAGCGCCGGGCTGGGCAGGGAGATGCAGTTTGGGCTCCGATTCCAGTTTTAACCGGCTGCTCACGCTGAGCCGTAGAAAGCTGATTGCAGCGCTGGGCGGCATACCGGCGGTGGCGCGTACACAGCCCGTGTATGGCTCGGAGAGCATTTACACACGGATGTTCGGCATTCGACCCTTGCTATGCGCGCGTGGACATACCACGGCGTATGGTGGTTCCCTCATGCCCGCTGAAGTGATGCGGGCGATGGTGGAAGCCAACGACTTCTTCGTCGACCTGAACGAACTCAATGAGGCTGCTGGCCGGCGCATCGCGTCCCTAATGCAAGCCGAAGCGGCGATCGTAACGGCGGGCGCATTCTCCGCCATGGTCCTCGGCGCGGCGGCCTGCCTCACCGGCGCGGACGCTGAGAAGATCGACGCGCTTCCTCATCCCACCTGGCGCAAGAAGGAATGCTTCATGCAAAAGGCCCATCGCGAAAGCTATGATCGAGCTTACCGTACGGCCGGCATGGTCATCCGGGAATTCTCGACAAGAGAGCAACTGGCCGGCGCCATCGGTCCTGAAACCGCGATGATCGCGGCGCTGGCGAGTACGGAGAAGGCTGCGATGAATGACCGCACGATTATGCGGCCACACGAATTCGTAGAACTGGGCAAGAAGACCGGCGTGGTCACGCTCATCGATGCCGCAGCCGAGATTCCTCCGGCCGAGACGCTGACGCGCTTCACCAAGATGGGTTTCGACCTGGTGGCAATCAGCGGCGGCAAAGGTTTGCTTGGGCCGCAGGCCACGGGCATCCTGGCTGGGCGGAAGGACCTGATTCACGCGGCCTCATTGAATCACTCACCCAACACAGGCATCGGGCGGGGGATGAAAGTAGGCAAAGAGGAAATCGTCGGCCTTGTCACGGCGATGGAACTTTATCTCTCTCGGGATCGCGACGCTGTGCATGAGACCTGGAACAACAAGGTCCGTTTTCTTGTTCACGAACTGCAAGGCATCCCTGGTCTGCGCGCAGAGCAACAGCTCGCGGCAAATGGTCACGATCATGGCTTCCTCGAAGTCCTGGTGACTTGGAATCCGCAGATCATCCCGCTCACCGGGAAGAAGCTCACCGACATGCTCAAGGGCGGTGAGCCGCGGATGGTCTACTATCCCGAATATGGTGATGAGCATAGCGGCGTACTGCAGACGCGGAGTATGAAAGAGGGCGAAGAAATTCTCGCCGCCCGGCGCCTACGCCAGGTTTTCCAGGCCAAGGTCTAACCCGGATGCGGATGGTGGGTGGTCATCTCATGGCCCATAGTCTCCCCCAGGCGGATGCGCCAGATCGATCCCTTCATTGAGAACGCGATGTCTTTCCCATCCGGCGACCATGTCGGAAAATTCGGTCCGTTCGTGATCCGCGGAAGGTAACACTCGAGCGCATAGGGCTCGCCCGTCATGATTCGCGAAAAGACTCGTCGCTGCGTTTGCGCCGGCAAGAGAGCGGCAATCAACACCAGGCCCAACACCAACTGCATACACGCTGATTCTAGCTTGCGTTAGACTGAGCTACCAAGAAGGCCGATATGAACATCAACCGCCGCCAACTTCTGAGCTCCACCTCGCTTGGCGTCTCCGCGCTCGCCGCGGCCGCCTCCAAGCTCCCGGATTTCTCGTCATACCGCAATGAGTTTCCTCGCGCCACACAGCAGGTGTACCTCGACGCGGCCGCCAACATGCCGCTCCCGAAATTTGTGGCCGAGGGCATGCGCCGTTACATGGACTTCCACATGTATGGACCCGGCGACGGACGCGGCGAGTACGCGAGCAAGACCATCCGCGAAGTCAAACCGCTGTTTGCCAAGTTGATTAACGCCAAGCCTTCGGAAATCGGGTTCGTGGTTTGTACCAAAGCCGGCGAGGCCGCGGTGGTAAACGGCCTGCGGATCCAGGAGTCCGGTGGGAATCTCGTGACCAACGATCTCCACTACGCGGGCTCGATTCACGATTACATCGGCCGCCGCAAAGCCGGCATGGACGTGCGCATCGTGAAGCATCGCGACTGGCGCATCGACATGCGCGACATGGAAAAGGTCGTCGACAAGAAAACGAAGCTCATCTCCATCACGCTGGTCTCGAATGTCAACGGTTGGGTGGAAGATGCGAAGGCGCTGAGCACACTTGCGCATGCTCATGGCGCCTATGTCTACGCCGACATTATCCAAGCCGCCGGCAGCGTTCCGGTTGATGTGAAGGCACTCGGCATCGACTTCGCCGCGTGCTCCAATTACAAGTGGCTGCACGGCGCTCGCGGCGCCGGCTTTCTCTACGTGCGCGAAGATTTGCAGGGCGGCGTAGTGAAGGATCTGAGTTTTCCCGGCTACGTTCATTTCAATTACGCTCCGTGGGTTCCCCAGCGCAACGCGACCGCCGACGAATTCCCATACATCTCGCCAAAAGACGCGGGCCGCTACGAGGCTGG
>Ga0075421_100009813_pt1 | contig 11807 bp, 10 predicted proteins | sample SoiMetdeltSBSDD5_FD_75292 | JGI IMG/M metagenome (GOLD analysis project Ga0075421, IMG submission 75292) | Bulk soil microbial communities from a Populus tree surrounding site in Tennessee, USA - Soil MetaG P. deltoides SBSDD5 | ecosystem: Environmental > Terrestrial > Soil > Tree plantation...
ATCCCTTTTGCATGCGCCGCTTGCAGGCCGGCAGCAATCTGCCGAGCGACTTCGAGCGCTGCCGGAATCGAGAATGGGCCATCATGGGCAAGACGCGCTGCAAGCGTATCGCCTTCTACGAATTCGAGGACCAGCCCACACAGACCTTCCGTTTCTTCGATCCCGTAGATCGAAGCGATGTGCGGATGATTCAGCGTTGCCAGTAGGCGTGCCTCGCGGTACATCTTCTCGAGCGACCCGCGATCTACAAATTCAACGCTGTGCAAGACCTTGATCGCAACGTCTCGCTCGAGCCGCGTATCTCTTGCGCGATACACGTTCGCCATTCCACCACTGCCGACGAGTGGTCCGATGCGATAGTGCCCCAGGGTCCTCCCTTCGAGAGAAGTTTGCGGATTGAAGTCGAGCGATTCTAACGATAGTCCGCCGGCCGGCTGTTCCATGAACTCTCCGACGACAGCAGTTTCGTTGAGCAACGATTCAACTTCCCGGCGCAGTTCAGGATCGTCGCAAATTTGATCGAGATACGAGCTGCGCTGCTGGGGTGGTTGCTGCAGCGCTGCATGAAACAATTCCTCAATCGTTTTCCAACGCTCAGGATGCATTCCCGGGCATCCTAACACGGGTTGAGTACCGTTCAATCACCCGGTGCGGCTTCCAGTTCAGAACTCCTCTGGACGACAGCCGCTGTCTTGCCACTCAACCAACCGGAGGTCGCGGCGAATAGATAGAGTGCGGCAATAATGAGGATGGCCCACGTCAGTCCTATATTGTGTGCAATACGGCCGACCACCGGCGCGAGTGGGACTTGCACAACAATCGCAGCAATACTGAACAGCGTCGAAACACGGCCCATGAAGTGTTTGGGTACGGCTTCCATGATGCTGCTGGAGAGCGCAATTCCTCCGACGCCGCGTGCCACTCCGGCTATGAGATACATGCCTACGGCGAAGCCAAGCCCAGCGGAAAAAGGCAGTCCAGCAAAACTCGCCGCTAGAATGAGCATCGCCGCCGGAATGATTAACTGCCACCCGAACCTTCGGATCGTTCGCGCCGCGTAAAAAGTACTGACGAACGCGCCGATACCCCAGCCTGCGTTCATCCATCCATACCCGACTGCACCGGCGTGAACGATACGTTCGCTGATGGGTGCGGTGACCACACTTGTGACCATCATGGCCGCTACAAAGAACGCCCAGGTCAAACCCAGGAATCCGAGCGAAGGCCGCGCCCGCACAAAGACGAGCGAGTCGCGAGCTTCCTGGAAAAATTGCCGCACAGGATGGTCGATGTGCGCCGGGTCATTCAGGGCGGCGGTTTGGCGGCCTTTTCTCAACAACAGGTAACAACTGAACGAGAAGACGTACGTGCATAGGTCAATGAGCAGGATTCCACCGATGCCGATCCGGCCATATAAAAAACCGACAATCGCTCCAGCTACCAGCCATCCGCCTTGGAAGCCCGCTAAAAGCATGGCGTTCGAGTGCGCGAACTGCGCCTGCGGAGTGAGTTCCTGCAGCAAGGCGGTGATCGTAGGCCAGAACATCCAGAAGCCAATGGATACCATCACCGACATGATGAACAACTGCCAAACCTGCAAGCTTCCGTACAGCGCCAGCAGTGCGACGGTAAGAATCAGCAACGCCCGCGTCGCGTCGAGGAACATCACGACATGGCGGCGGTCCTCGCGATCCACAATCACGCCGCTGAACGGCATCAGTAACAACGACGGCAACGCCTGCGCCACGACAAGTAATCCCAGCAACTCTTCGGATTTGGTGGCCTGAAGAATGTACCAATTCACGGCGGCAGTGTTCAGTCCGCTACCGACCATGGATACAAAATTTGCAGCGAACAGCAGACGCAGAGGCCGATCGGGAATGAAATTGTTCACTAACGCAGTGTAACGGAAAAACTAAAAAGACACGCGAAGACGCGCGGTCTATGAAGCTGTGAACGAATTGAAACCGATCAAGAACCACAGAGACACAGAGGCACAGAGAAAACGGCGCAGTAAGAATTCGTTAGTTGCGTCGTTTTCTCTGTTTCTCTGTGTCTCTGTGGTTCTCACTTAACGGGGTTCTGCTTAGCGGCGCCGTCCATGAGTGACTGGGTCTCTATACCCGAGCATGCCAGCGACATAATCATGTCGAACGGTGCGAGCACGAGCGTCTGTTTCGGAGCCGTCCATGGCCCAGTCAGCATCTTCGGGTCTTCGATCGTGGCTTCAATTTCGAGCGTATTCTGGTCTACACGGCGGAAGCGTTCCACGATGCGCAGCGCATCGGAATGCGGAGAAACCCTGCCTTCGGCAGACATCCAGGTGTTGTCCGTAAAATTCTTCGTGTCCACGACGAAGGTGTCCCCTTCCCAACGGCCCACAGAATCTCCGCGGTAGGCGGGAGGTACGTCGTCCCGATGGGGTCTTCCGTCTGTAGGGATCAGTCGAAATCCGTGATAGGTCTCCGTAAGCATCACAACAAACTTGGGCGTCGAGACGATCTGTCCGACTGCGCCCACATCCCAAAGACTCACGTTCAACGTCCCGAATGCAGTCGGGATGCAACGTAATGTCGGATCGTCCTTATCGCCCAGCGTTTTCGCTTTTGCTGCGGCATCAGCTCGATAAAGGCTGGTAAAGGAAGGTGCCGGCGTGCCTCTTGCACCGCCGCGTCCGCCTCCTCGTCCCCCGCCGCCTCGTGCGCCACCAACATCAGCACCGCCCCACCAGACTCCGGACAGGTCAGGCCGTCCATCCGCCATACGTGGTATAGGGCCGGGAGACGTTGTGTTGGCAGGAGTCGCTGTTGCCGCAGTTCCAGTCTGCCCCGCTTGCGGCGCAGTGAGACCTGCCGCGACAGGCGCGAACCATACGACCAGGGCAACTGCTGCCACCAGCATAGATGGAATCAGAACTTTCTTCATCGTGGATACCTCCCTCAAACGCGCTCGTGTTCGTCTGCTTTATTGGGCGCCTGGTCCCTGCTGGGGACCAAACAAGCCGTAGATTTTCCCATCCGCCGTTACGAGCTGCTGCAACATCCCCATCTTCTGCGAGGTATCTCTGGCCAGAAAACCTTTGATCGTCACTTCGGAGCCCGCTTTGATGATGTTCGGCTTGTATCCATTACGAATCATTCCACTCGGCGTGCCGGCTTCGAAGGCCCACCTTTCCACTTTGCCGTCCGGACCCTTTACATCAAGGAAGAACCATGAATGCGGGTTTTCGAGCCGGACCTGAACGATCGTTCCCTGAACCGTTATCGGCTTCGTCATATCGAACGCTGCGGCAAACGAGTGATGCGCCTCGGCCGGCAATCCAGCTCCGAACAAGACCAGGAAACACACCAGTGCGGCGTAGATTGTGCGCTTCATAAGTAGACCTCCTTTGAGTTCACAGGCAACGGCTTTGTTGGTGGTCATTTTCCGTCAAGGTTGGACACCGTTGCAACGGATTAGAATCCGAGACAATACAGCGTGAATTCTTCATTTTCTTATCCCTGCTGGCGAGCCTAAAGGGCTAGGATTGTTGACGGATGGTGGATGGAGCAGCACTAAGAAAAGTCGAAGAACACTGGGGCAGCCCTGTGGCGGCGCAGTGGAGGACCGAAAAGCGTCTTCACTGGACCGAACATCCCCGAGTCCAGGAGCGCCTGAATTTCCTTGTCAGTGGAGATCCACGCAAGGACCGCTTTCAGTACTTTATCGACAAGTACTATCGCAGCCGGCGGCCGGACAAATACGTCCAGCGCGCGCTGACTCTTGGATGCGGCCACGGCGAGTTCGAAAGAGGCCTGTCTCAATATCGATTCGCGAAAACTCACGAAGGCATCGACATCGCTGAGGGAGCGATTGTTGAAGCCAGAAGGTTAGCAGAAGGCTCTGGCCTGCGGCATTTGAACTACCGCATCGCGGACTTGAATACGGTGCAGTTGCCCAGGAATGCCTATGACGTGGTATTTGGCGTTTCCTCGATCCATCATGTGATGTGCCTCGAACATTTATTCGCTCAGATAGCGAAGAGCCTGCGCCCTGGAGGGTTTTTCTTTCTCGATGAGTACATCGGTCCGAACAAGTTTCAGTGGACCGATGCGCAGCTCACTTTTATCAATGCACAGATCGCCGCGTTGCCTACGAGGCTGAAGCGATCGATTATCGATCAATCGGTGAAAGGCAAGGTCGGACGCATGCCCATTGCAGATATCGATGCAGTCGATCCCTCAGAGGCCATCCGCTCGGCAGACATTCTTAACGTGCTCCGGTTGAATTTCGATATTGTCGAAATCAAAGGCTGCGGCGGGTCCTTGCTACACATGCTGCTCGAGGGAATAGCCGGGAATTTTGCGGAAGATGATCCGGAAGCGACAGGCTGCCTCGAGTCCATGTTCCGCACCGAAGATGAGCTGATTACTGCCGGAAAGCTGCAGCACGATTTCGCCGTCATCATCGCCAGGAAAAAACCAACTCGCGCTCAGAGGCTCGTGGGTTGCCGCATCGCCTATCTGGTTTCAGGATTGCGCGCTAGTTTGGAAGAAACCCGAACAGCGATGGCACAATCTCAAACTCGTCGATCGTAAACGTAGGCGATTCGGGTGTGATATCGGAATAGAACACATACCTGCCGCCGGTCAGTTTCTGTTTTGTTGCAATTTCCTTATGAATCGGGCTGCCAGGCTCGATCAACCAGAGAATGCGTCCTTCTCGAAAAATCGGAATCTTCACTGGAGCGGTGTTGCGAACGTCGATGCGGCTATGCCGCCGGATAGCCTCGGCTCTTTTCTGCGGCAGCCGGTTATACAACACCCAGACATCCTGGGTGGGCAGATAGTAGCGAAGGATCCGCCAGTTCATGAACCAGTTTTGTTCGTGCGTGTCCGTTGTGATGATTACGGTTGGCCGCTCTACCGCCGTGAATTCGGCAACTTCTTTCAAAGTCGCTCGCGATATTTCATCCATCGCCCGAGCGTGGCCCAGTGAGGATTCGGTTACTCCAAATATGAATGCGTTCTTGATCGATCGCCCGGCGGCGGGTGCAGCTCCGGCCGGCACCGCCAGGAAATTCAAGAACAGTGCAACATTTAGAATGAGTGCCGCCGACAGAATCATCTCCTTTCCTCGAACTTGCGATAGAACGAAACCGCCTAACAGGCACAGAGCTGGAATCGAAAATAACGTGTGGCCTGGAGCGTCAACGTGAATCAGGGCTTGAACCAGCAGTCCTGGAACAAGCCATAGGAAAAAGAAGGCCCCCACAGAACCTATCAATGGGAGACGATCACGATTTCGAAACCAGAATGGAACGGCACAAATCCAGCCCACGACGGCCAAACTATTCCAGATTGCGAGTCTGCTGATTTGCCGCAGCCAGCCGGTGGATGCTGATCCCAGCACGATGGAACCGGGCTGCGACTGATTGACCGCGTAGTCGACCAACAGCTGTTGAAAGCTCGCGAAATCCGCGAATCCGCCCACGGCATAAATCGTCGCTCCGGCCCAGATTGCGACTGTAGCTGCGAGAATGGCTATGGCTTTGAAGACAGTGCGCCACGACTTCGTTCCCACCCAGAGGCAGGTCAGCCATAGGGGAACCAGAAACGCGATGAGGTCCGGCCGGAACCCGCTGCCTATGCCGAAAGCAACGCCACTCCAGATGGCAAACTGCTTGTCCCCATTCCAACAGCGCCAGCAGCAATACGCAATGAGCAGAGAAAAAAGCGCAAGGTGGAGACGAAGCGGGCCGCCGTTTGCGTCCGATGCGGAGTGCCAGAATACAGGGTTCACCAGCAGCAGAAGTGCGCTCGCCGCACCGGCCCAGGGCGAAAACATGCGGCTGCCGAGCACGAACACGAGCGCCACCGACAAACCGCTCCCCAGCACTGTAATTACAGCGAAGGTCGGCGCCGCATCGTGGAAAAAGAAATTGATGACTCGCGCGTACGCGACGAAGAAGGGATAACCGGGAGGCTGCGGCTGGTGAACACGCGGGTCGAAGGTTTCCAGAGCGAACGCGAGATTAACGTTATCGATTCCGAAGTAACTGGTAAGGACGGGTATGCGTGTGAGCAGCAGCAGTGCAAGAAGAACGATCCAGAATGCTTTTTGCTCTTGCCGCCCATCCATGGGGCGATCCGCCCGAGTAACGGCCGGGTCGGAGGCCTGAATTCCGCGCATATAACTTCACTTCGCCGCGGTTATCGACTCCACCCGGATTGTCCCGGCTTTGGCGTCCAGTGTGCCTGTAACCGTGACGCTCTTTCCCGCGAACTTTTCCGACCTTTCCTGGTCGCTTAGTGTGTACACATTCTTGCCGTCGTACAGAACATACACTGTGCCATGTGAGTTGACGCAGGCAATGGTGCACTCGGCATCTGTCGATCCCATTCGCATGCGGGAATGATCGGCTAAAGGGCACATGTTATCCGTAATAGTGCCGGTAAATGTTCCTTTGCCTTGTGCTGCCGTCAGCGTCGTAATGACGAGAAGACCAACCACCAGCGCCTTCATAATTTAAGTGGATACTCCCGCGATCTTTCTCGCAGTCTCGGCGATGCGATGCAGTATATCGACCGTGAGCGGTTTTGTGAACCTTAACCCTGTTTTCCAGCGGTGAGCAATTTGGTTGCAGTGTAGATGCTGCAGATTTAAGGCGGCTCTTGCGCCATGCCAATGTATGCTGGGTTCTATGATCAAAAACATAGTCCGATACGTGACTCTCTCGTTATGGCTCGCCTCGATGATCGCTTGTACGCAAGCTGCGGGACCGGACGCAGCTGCGACTTCCAAGATCGAAACTGAGGAACAAAAGACGCTATACGCCCTCGGTCTTCTGCTCGGCAGAAACGTCAAGCCGTTCGCTCTGACGCCGGAGGAATTGGCGATTGTTAAAACGGGCCTCACGGACTCTGTGACTGACGCTAAACCGCAGGTCGAAATTGAAACCTACGGCCCGAAGGTGAATGAACTGGCGCAGAAGCGAGCTGCCGCTGGAGCAGATGACGCGAAGAAGAAAGGACAGGAGTTTGCGGATAACGTTGCGAAGGAAAAGAACGCGACGAAGACTGCGTCCGGAGTCGTTATCCGAACGATCACTCCAGGCAGTGGCGCGAGCCCTGCCGCGAACGATGTCGTCAAGGTTCACTACGAGGGAAAGCTCATTGACGGTACGGTATTCGACAGCTCAATAAAGCGTGGGGAGCCAGTAGAATTCCCACTGGGCGGCGTTGTGCCCTGCTGGACCGAAGCACTGCAGAAGATGAAGAAAGGCGAGAAGGCACAAGTGGTATGTCCCTCCGAGGCGGCCTATGGCGATCGTGGCGCACCACCGGATATTCCGCCCGGCGCTACGCTCAGCTTCGAAGTGGAGTTGCTCGATTTCCATAAGCCTTAGGTGGATGTGAACTACGATTTTCTGGTGAGTACGTATCGAACCGAGCGACTCAAGGTCCTGAGCGTTTGGAGTATGTTCCGCGATCAGGATATGGATGTACGTCCTCACCCAACCGACACCCGCGGCCGCAGCGTGCGCGAACAAATGATCCATCAATGTCTCAGCGAGGATCTTTGGTTCCGGACTTTTTTCGGGATCGATATTGGGGCAGCGGCTCTTCCCGATGATGAGACCAGGCTGTCTTTCATTCGGAAGTACGACGGCGATTCGGAAAGACGATTAAAAACGCTTTCGGTTCAGGCTCCGGAATGGTGGGAAGAGGAAGTCGATTTCTTCAAAGCCACCCGAAGCCGCGCCTGGGTGATGGTCCGCCGGATTGCGCACACGGCCCATCATCGTGGACAACAGACCGCCATGCTGCGCATGCTCAACCGCGAACTGCATTCGACCTATGGTCCGTCGGCCGACACCGGCGGCCTGCCGAAGAACGGAGCGCCCACTATCTATGCGTATGCGGATGCAGCTTCCTTAATTGCGGGAGAGTCCGGCGCCGGTGCCAAATCAACCCTTCCAGGTTCATCCGGCCTACCTGTAACAGAGCGCGGGTAGGCTACTGCCCCAGACCGAAAACTACCAGTTTCGCCTGAGCGGGTTGTGCGGGTGCATTTCCCGCGCCTGCCCCACGACCGCCGCCTCCGCCTTGATTACCCATAAAGGCGATGTACTGAGCGCCGTCCAATTCAAAAGTCATTGGCGGACCCATGCCTCCGGTCAGCCCGCTTGGCACGTCGAGAAGTTTCGTCCCATCGTCTGCGCGATACGCAAGTAACCGACCGTCCTGCCGCACCTGAAACACAAGATTCGAGGCAGTGGTCAAAGCTCCTCCACCACCAGCCCCACCGCCATCGCCGCGCCAACGTTCCTTTTGCGTGACCGGATCCCAGGCGAGCAAAGTTCCACGTTGACCTTCCACAGCTGCGGGTCCGATCGAAGGTGGTTCAATGGCTGTGGCCGCGCCACCCGTCGCCACGCCGACGCGAACAACGGGAGGCAAACCCGGTTTTGGAACGAATTCCCGATTGACCGCGAACACGTACGTCGAGTTCAGCGACGCCGGCAGATACATCAGGCCTGTATTCGGATTAAACGCCATCGGTGCCCAGCTGTGTGCCGAGCTTGGCGCGATACGCACCGGCTGTGTTTCATATCGTGCTGCTGCAGGGACGATCGGCCGGCCGGTTTTGGGTTCAAATCCGGTTGTCCAGTTCACTCGAGCAAAAGGCGCTGCGGAAATGAATTCGCCGGTGGCGCGGTCCAGCACGTAAAAGATTCCGTTCTTGCTGGCCTGCATGATGACCTTGCGCTGCCGGCCGGAGATATTAAGGTCTGCGAGGGTCAACTGCTGCACACTGTCATAGTCCCAGGAATCGCCCGGTACAACCTGGTAATACCACGCCAACTCGCCGGTCCCCGCACGCACGGCCAGTATGGAGCACGTATAGAGATTGTCCATCCCCTTCGAACCGCGCAGTTCTTCAGGCCAGGGCGTACCATTCCCGGTTCCGACGTAAATAAGGTCCAGATCGGGATCGTAGGACAGGCCGTCCCACACTGTTCCGCCTCCACCCAGCTTCCACCATTCGCCCGACCAGGTTTGAGCAGCGCGTTTGAGCGCTTCATTCTCGAAAGGTTTCGAAGGATCGCCGGGAACCGTGTAGAACCTCCATAGTTCCTTTCCACTGTTGACATCGTAGGCGGCGAAGTAACCGCGCACGAAAAACTCACCGCCGGCGCTGCCGATGATGATCTTGTCTTTCAAGACTCGAGGCGCCATGGTGAACGTATATTTTTCGTTGGCGGGTGTTGCCCTGACGACCCACAAGACTTTCCCGCTGCGGGCGTCGAGAGAGGCCAGCCTTCCATCCAGAACCGGTACGATAACTTTGTCGCCATACACAGCGACGCCGCGGCTGACCGGGCCGCAACAGACACTGTCATCCTTGGAGTCGTCGAGGGCCCGATTCACTTCCGGATCCCATCTCCACAGTTCCTTTCGGGTGCGCGCATCGACTGCAAATGTGACACTCCAGTTCGTGATGCCGTAAATCACTCCATTTGACGCCAGTGGCGTGGCCTCTTGACCGCCGCCGCTCGCACCGATGTCGAACGTCCACGCTGGGGCGAGCCGGCTTACATTGTTTGCATCGATCCGTTTCAGCGGGCTATACCGCGTTTCCGCGTAATCGAGGCCATATGTCAGCCACTCTCCACGTTCCTTGCCGCCGCCCTTCAACGCAGCGTCGTTTATAGGCTGCTGCCCGAAGAGAACCGTTACATACGTAATCACCATAGAGACACAAAGACTGAGAGAAAGCCGCATTAACGAACCTCGTACTCGTAATGTTTTATTAGTTCACACCGGCAGCCTGGAGCACTTCACGGATGGCGGCCCGGGTCGCCGCATCACCTGCGATATTCATTCCTACAGGTATGCCTTCGACGATTCTCATCGGGGTCCAGCCGCGCTGGTTAGGCTTATTCCAGATTTCGACCTTCGCTCCCTGTGAAGCCAGGAAACGAACGACAGAAGGGACATGCTTGTATGCGGCGCCGTGCATCGCAGTCTCGCCGTTCTTGTCCACCGCGTTGATGTCACCGCCAAGTTCGAGCGCGAGCTTTACAGATGCGAGGACTTCGGGTTCGATTCCCGGATCCTCTTGCGGAGAGCTTGTTCCGATGCCTGCAGCCACCATCAGCGGCGTCGTGCCGTCCACATTGGTCAGCAACGGATCGGCTCCGAGTTCCGCGAGCAGGCGCATGAGGTCGACGTCCTTGGTTCTGGCGGCAAGCAGAAAGGGCGTCGCACCGATCGAGTTGAGTGTCGTCGTACCCATGCTCGGGCGTCTGGTGACACGTGCATTGAGGTCCGCGCCGCGAGCAGCCAGTTTGCGAACGAATTCGAGACTGCTCATGTTGCCGGAGCCCGGAGGCGCCGGGCCATTGTCGCCAATGCCGGTTTTTCGCACCCATGAGACCTGGTGGAGAGCCGTGAAACCTTGCGGAGCTGCATTCGGATCGGCACCAGCATCGAGCAAAAAGGACGCCAGTTCGTAATGTGCGTTAGCGGCTGCAAGCAAGAACGCATTGGCTGTATCCGGGACGGCATTGGCGTTCGCGTTGGTTGCCGCGTTCCCGCCGCCTCCGCCTCCTCGTCCCCCGCGCCGCGGCAGCGATTCGTTCAGATTCGCACCCGATGCAAGCAGAGCTTTGACGGCGTCGATTTTTCCTTCGCGCACAGCAAACAGGAAAGCGGAAAAACCTCCGGTCGACTTGGCGTTCAAATCGGCGCGTCCCGCAATAAGTGCGCGGATCACATCGGCATGTCCTTCAGCCGCAGCCCACATGAGGGCCGTCTGTCCACGCCAGCTTTCCTTAGCGTTCACATCGGCCCCACCGGCCAACAGGACTTTCACGGCATCGGCGCGGCCGGTCTTGGCCGCGGTCATCAATGCCGTTTCTCCTTCAGGCAATGCCGAATTCGGATCAGCGCCGGCCTTGAGCAGCGCCTCAATGAAACTGGCATTCCCATTGATGCAGGCGAGGTGCAGCGCTGTCACTCCGTAGCGGTTTGCAGCCTTGACGTTGGCGCCGGCGCGAATCAGTAGTTCGGCGGTCTGCAGATCGTTGACGCGTGCTGCCCAGTGAAGAGCAGTAGTTCCGTCCGGTTCGCGGCCGTTCACATCCACTCGTTGTTGAAGCAACGCGCGAATCGCCGATTTGTCACCGTTCTTCACGGCGTCTACGAGGGGAACGGGCAGGCTGAATGCCTGAGTTACAAACAGCAGGCACACCAGAGTCAACAGAACGGCCAGTCTTTTACACATCATCCCAACCCCTGATCAAACTTCCAACAGTTCCGGCACTTTTCCGTCGCTGTCACCAAAGCGATCGATCTGAACTCCTGCCCTCTCGAGCAGCGTCAAATGCAGATTCGCCAGCGGCTTCGGGCTGGCATATTTAACGTGACGGCCACCTTTGGCCTTCCCAGCCGGTCCGGCCACGAGGATTGGCAGATTGGTGTGATCGTGAATATGGGGGTTGCCCATGCCGCTTCCCATCAGATAGAGCGTATGATCCAGCAACGACCCGTCGCCATCGGGCGTGGCCTGCATTTTCTCCAGGAAATAGGCAAACAGGGCGACATGATAGGCATTGATCTTCGCCAACTTCGCCAGCTGGGCGGGATCGCCTGCATGATGCGACACGGGGTGATGCGCTTCAGGAACCCCGATTTGCGGATACGTTCGGGTGCTGGCTTCTCGGGCCATCTGAAACGTAATGACGCGCGTGATGTCTGCCTGTAGAGCCAGGACCTGTAAATCAAACATCAATTTGACGTGGTCTTCCCAACTCGCCGGTA
>Ga0075421_100009815_pt1 | contig 11805 bp, 9 predicted proteins | sample SoiMetdeltSBSDD5_FD_75292 | JGI IMG/M metagenome (GOLD analysis project Ga0075421, IMG submission 75292) | Bulk soil microbial communities from a Populus tree surrounding site in Tennessee, USA - Soil MetaG P. deltoides SBSDD5 | ecosystem: Environmental > Terrestrial > Soil > Tree plantation...
CGCGGCCCGCCGCAGCGGGTTTGGCCCGCAGGCTCAGGAGGTAGGTCTTGATGAACGGATCGACGTGGCCGTCGAGGACGGAGTTCACGTCCCCTACCTCGTGCGCCGTCCGGTGGTCCTTCACCATCTGGTAGGGCTGCAGGACGTACGACCGGATCTGGCTGCCGAAGTCGATGTCCTTCTTCTCCCCCTCCTCGGCCTGGCGCTTCTCCTCCCGCTTCCCGAGCTCCAGCTCGTACAGACGGGAGCGCAGGACGCGCATCGCCATCTCGCGGTTGCGGTGCTGCGAGCGCTCGTTCTGGCAGGAGACGACGATGCCGCTCGGCATGTGGGTGACGCGGACCGCGGAATCGGTCACGTTGACATGCTGCCCGCCGGCGCCGCTGCTCCTGTAGGTGTCGACTCGGATGTCCTTGTCCTCGATCTTGACCTCGATCGAATCGTCGAGGTCCGGATAGGCGTAGACGCTGGCGAAGGAGGTGTGCCTGCGGCCCGAGGCGTCGAAGGGGGAGATCCGCACCAGCCGATGCACGCCATTCTCCGCCCGCAGGAAGCCGTAGGCGTTGCGCCCGCGCACCATGAGCGTGGCGCTCTTGATCCCGGCCTCCTCCCCCTTCTGGTAGTCGAGTGCCTCGACGCGATAGCCGTGTTCCTCTGCCCAGCGCAGGTACATCCGGTACAGCATCTCGGCCCAGTCCTGGGATTCGGTGCCGCCGGCGCCAGGGTGGATCGTCAAGATGGCGTTCCCGGCGTCATGCTCGCCCGTCAGCATGAGATGCAATTCGCGCTCGTCGAGCAGGGTCTCGAAAGCCGTCACGGCCGCCGACAGCTCGCCCGTCACCGGCTCCCCCTCGCGCGCCAGCTCGACGAGGACGTCCGCGTCCTCGGCCTTCTGCGCCAGGACTTGCTCCGACTCGATCTCCTCGGTCAGGCGGGTGCGGTGCCTGAGGATCTGCTGGGCCTGCGCGGGGTCCTTCCAGAGGTCAGGATCGGCGGCCTTCTTCTCTAGCTCTTCGAGCCTTCTCCTGGAGTCGTCCCGCTCAAAGATGACCTCGGAGGCTGGCGAGGCGTTCCCGTAGCGCTTCCGCGCGGCGGACGAGATCGTCGAGATCCGGATCACGTGGCATCGACTGCGCCTATGGCGCCCGGCCTCCAAGGGCCCGGCGCGGAACGGCCGCGCGGAGCGCGGCGCCGGAGAGGAGGGTGACTATAGCACACGCCCAGGCGAAGACATCGCCGGTACGCGCGTAGAGGGTGGGCCCGGATTGCTTTGCGATGCGGCCCGACAGGATCGTCCGGACCTCGAGCGGGGTCGACGCGACGACCCGGCCGCCCGGGTCGACGAGGGCGCTGATGCCGGTGTTGGCGGCGCGCACCAGCCAGCGGCGGTTCTCCGGGGCGCGGAAGACCGCCATCGCGAGGTGCTGGCGCGGTGCCGCCGATCGGCCGAACCAGGCGTCGTTGGTGATGTTGATCAGGAAGTCCGAGGAGATCGCCACACGACGCACGAGCTCCGGGAAGATCGCCTCGTAGCATACGAAGGTCCCGGCCTGGCCCGCGGGCGTCGCAAGCGGGCGGAGCCGCCGCCCTGGCGCGAACTCGGCGATGGCGCCCTGCACCATGCGGTCGACGAAGAACAGCACCTTTCCGAGCGGGACGTACTCCCCGAACGGCACCAGGTGCACCTTGTCGTACGAGGAACCGACACCGTCCGGCCCGATGACGAAGGCGCTGTTGGTGGCCCGGAGGCGCTCTCCTTCGTAGTGGTAGCCGACGCTGCCGGCGATGAGCGTATAGCCGCCCTGCCGCGCCGAGTCCTCCACCATCTGGAGGAACTCGCGCCGTGGCTCGATGGGGACCGCAGCCGTCGCACCCACCGTGGCCGCCGGACGATAGAACGACAGCGGGCTCGACGACTCGGGCCAGATCACGAGGTCCGCGCCCTCTTGCGCCGCCTCATCGCTCATCGCAAGCAGGTCCGCGACGATCCTCTGCTCCTCGCCGGGGCGCCACTTGACGCCCTGCGCCACGTTCGCCTGGATCGCCGCTACGCGGATCGGGGCGGGCCCGGACGGCGGGCCCGCGCTCCAGGACTCGGCCAAGGGCAGGATGGCGCGCCCCCCCAGGTGTGCGGTCGCCGCAAGAGCGAGCAGGAGGACCCCGGCGGTGCGCGGGGCCCGCCCCGGCGGGCGGAGCAGAAGCAAGGCCAGACCGCTGTTGGCGAGGAGGACGACGAACGACGTCAGGTACACCCCTCCCAGCGACGACAGTTGCAGCAGCGCGAGATTGCGCCACTGCGAATAGCCGGCCAGCCCCCACGGGAAGCCGGTCAGCAGGTGGCCCCTCAGGATCTCGAGGCCGACCCAGAAGACTGGCGCCAGCAGGAGGCCGCGCCAGCCCCAGCGGACGCTGGCGGCGGCGACGAGCGCCGCGTACAGGGCGACGTAAGTCGCGAGGTACAGGACGAGCAGGGCGAGGATCGACGCGGCGACGACGATTGACAGCCCTCCGTAGAGGCTCATGACGATGGTGATCCAATACAGGAGGGGCGCGAAAAACGCCGTCCCGCAGGCGAGGCCGTAGAGCGCTGCGGTTCGAGGTGTCGTGCGCGCGGCCACCGCGAGCAGAGGCACGAGCGCCACGAAGGCGAGCCAGCCGAGATCGGCGGGCGGAAACGCCAGGAAGAGCAGGCCGCCCGAGAGGAGGGAAAGGAGAAGCCCCGCCGCGCGCGGCGCGTCAGCGCCGTTCATGCAGCAGCCGGAGCGCCTCCTTCACGTCGATCCGGGCCTCCGCCGCGGCCCGTACGGCCTCCCGGAACAGCCCGCGACGATCGTCCGGTGGAGGCACCACTCCCGGCCGCCGGGCCCGCAGAGAAGACCCGGGCGCCCGTTGATCAGCAAGAGGCAGGAACTGGCCGATCGGCTCCAGCCGGACGGACCCCGATCCGCGGCAGGCCGCGCATCCGGGCGAGGTCCAGAACGAGTCGTTGGGTGACGTCCCCGGCAGCCCCACGGCGGCCAGGACCTCGGCGAACTCGAAGCCCAGGCGGCAGAGAGGACAGAGGGACTCGAGGAGGCGTACCGCGAGAACGCCGGCCGGCTCCGGAAAGGGGCTGGCGGAGGATCCCAGGCGCGCCACCTCTGCGGCCGCTTCCGAGGGGTCGATCGCGTCGATCGCCGCCAGGACGAGCCGCTCGCGCGCCTCGGCGTACAACGACGCTCGCGCGAGCGCATCCGCAGGGAAGCGCGTCGCGACCAGGTCCGGCCGGTCCTCTCGACCGGACACCCTGCTCAAGCCGGATTCCCGCCAGGATGCGGGCACGGCGCGGTGCGGCAGCCGGCCGCCCAGGAGCCCCAGGACGAGATCGAGCCCGGCCGCCTGCTCGGGCGGGTCGATGCCGGCGAGCAGGATCAGGCCCCGACGCTCCGAAGCCATCCGGTCCAGCGCCGGAGCCAGGCCGGAGGGGACGCCATCGGGATCGGAGGCGGGGCGCGATGCGACCACTTCCTCCCGCAGATCAAGAAGGTAGGAGTACCCCAGGAGCCCGGGAAGCGCCAGGACCGAGACGACAACGCGCCGCCCGCCGGGGAGCAGCGTGAAGCGGCCGGCGCGCGGCAGGATCCTGCCGCGCGCCGCGATCCGGGCCAACCCGTCGATCAGGGCGGCGATCCCCGCGTAGGGGCCACGCGGCAAGCCGTGCGACAGCGTGCGCTCCCCGCGCCCGACGAGGAGGACGTCGGTGCCGTCGGCTCTCGGAACGATCTCGACCCGGCGGGCCCGCCGCCTAATCGCGTCCGCCAGGATCGCCCGCAGCCACGCCGAGGGGGGCGCGCCGGCCGGGAGCCGATCGGGCGGCCCCCCGTCCAGGCCCCGGCCGGCGTCGGCAAGCAGCAGGAGATGGTCGCCGGCGCTCCGGAAGATCACCCCCGGCTCCACCTCTCCCGGATAGAAGCGCTCGAGACTCTTGGCGATGAAGGCGGGCGGGCAGATGATCGGCTCGACCGCGAGCCCGGTCAGGAGCCGGAGCGCGGGAGAGAGCGCCAGCGCGTCGACCGAAGAGACTGCGAGATCGAGGACGCCGCCCGAGGCGCGCACCGGCAGCACGCCATAATGATGCGCCAGGCGTCCAGGGAGGGCGGAGGCGGCGGCGCCTTCGCGCACGTCGCGGACGAGGTCGGGACGCAACGCCTCGAGACATTCGCCGAGATACGCGTGCAGCGAGGCGGGCAGGACGCTCCCGAGACGGACGAGGTGGCAGCCGAGCCTCCCTCCCGACAGCCTCTGGGCCTCCAGCCCGGCCCGCAGACCGTCCGGCGTGACCAGTCCGGCCTCGAGGAGCAGCTCTCCGAAAAGGCGCCGCTGCTCCGCGGCGCGGCGCGCCAGAGGCACCGTCACGGTCCGGACTCCTGGAGCACCCACGGATCGAGCCCCTCCTTCTCGCGCAGCTTGGTGGCGACCGACTCCGCGGTAGCCCGCTCCTTCCAGCGTCCCACTCGGACGCGGAAGATCGGGGAGCCGCCGGAATCGTCCTCCTGCAGCGTGGCCGGCAATCCGTGCGAAGCCAGCCGGTCGCGGAGCCTGCGCGCCTGAGCCTCGTCCCGTGTGGCGAGGGCCTGGACGACGTAGGCGCTCCCCGGAGCGATCGCGTCTCCGGGCGCGGGCCGGAGCACCGGCTCGGACGGTGCGGATCCGGCGCGCCGGCCGGGCGCCGGAGCCGCCCCCAGCGTCTTGTAGAACGTGAGATCGGGCGTCCCCTCGGCGGCGCCGGCGCGCGCGGGTGCTGTCCCCGGCTGCGACATCCGGGAGTCGGCGAGGTCGCCCGTCGCCAGGCGTCCGACCCAGCGCGACGCCAGGAGGAGCGCGAGGCTCGTGCCGCCGACCGCCAGCACCAGAAAGCGCAGGCGGCGGCCGTCGCTCACGGTCCGCCTCCCAGGGCGCGCGCCAGCTCCGCGGGGCCGGGCGCCGCGACGCGCACCGAGTTCTTGCCGGAGTTCTTGGCCGCCTGCATCGCCTCGTCGGCGCACTTGATGAGGCCGAGGCTGGTGCGGGCGTGCTCGGGGTACGAGGCGATGCCGAAGGAGGCTGTCACCGGAACGTGCGTCGTGCTGTCGACGACGAACGGGCGCGTGGCGATGGCGAGGCGCAGCCGCTCGCAGACCTCCTTGGCGCCGGCGAGATCGGTCCCGGGCAGCACGACGCAGAACTCGTCACCGCCGTAGCGGAACGCGCGGTCGCTGCCCCGGATGCCGCCGACCAGCCGCCGCGACACCTCGCGCACCGTCTTGCTGCCGACCGCATGGCCGAACCGGGCGTTCAGCTCCTTCAGGTTGTCGAGGTCGAGGAAGACGAGCGACAGCGCGGACCCGTAACGCTGCGCGCGGTACACCTCCTCGCTCAGGCAGCGGTCGAAATAGCGGCGGTTGTAGCAGTCGCTCTGGTCATCCCGGATGACCAACTCCCGGTAGGACTCCACCTGCCGGGCGTTGAGAAGCCCGGGCAGCAGCTCCGGCAGGAGCCGCCTGACGCGCGGGAGAGCCCCGTCGTCGAGAGGGCCGTTCCCACCCGAGAGCAGGAGCATCCCCACCAGCCCGCCGCCCGCCGCCAGCGGGGCGGCAAGGAGCGGCCCGCCCTGCAGGCTGCGCAATACTTGAGGTGGCGAGTGCAGCGCCGTCTCCCACGTCTCCGGCCGCCCCTGCCCCCGCAGCTCCGCGAGGTCGAGCGCCATCAGCCCGCTGCGGCCCGGGTCCCCCGCAGGGATGGTGCCGGAGCGCAGCCGGAAGATGTCGCACTCCGGATCGTAGAGGTACAGGAGACCGACCGCGGCCGGCGCGTACTCGAGGGCCTGGTGCAGGAACGCGTCCGCCGCCTCGTCGAGGTCGATCCGGCGGCAGACGGCCAGCGCCCGGCGCGCCAGATCGAGCTCGTCCTTCTCGTCCATCCGGACCTCCCGCCGCTCCTGGCGCCGTCCGCTCAGCGCTGCTTCAGCCCGGCGAAGATGTCGATCGGCACCGGGAAGATGATGGTGGAGTTCTTCTCGGTCGCGATCTCGGTCAGCGTCTGCAGGTAGCGGAGCTGAAGCGTCGTGGGGTTGGCCGAGAACTTGTCCGCCGCCTGCACCAGCTGGGAGGCCGCCTCGAACTCCCCCGCCGCGTGGATGATCTTGGCGCGCTTCTCGCGCTCCGCCTCCGCCTGCTTGGCCATGGCGCGCTGCATCTCGGGCGGCAGGTCGACGTGCTTCACCTCGACCGCCGAGACCTTCACGCCCCAGGGTTCCGTGTGCTTGTCGAGGATCTGCTGCAGCTCGGCGTTCAGCCTTTCCCTCTGGCTCAGCAGGTCGTCGAGCTCGACCTGGCCCAGGACGGAGCGCAGGGTAGTCTGCGACAGCTGCGAGGTGGCGTAGTGGAACTGCTCCACCTCGACCACGGCCCTCTTGGGATCGAGCACGCGGTAATAAATGACCGCGTTGACCTTCACCGACACGTTGTCGCGGGTGATCACGTCCTGCGGCGGGACGTCGTGCACCACCGTCCGGAGCGACACCCGCACCATGCGATCGATGGGCGCCCAGATGATGGTCAGGCCCGGTCCCTTGGCCTGGGGGAGCAGACGGCCGAGCCGGAAGACGACGGCCCGCTCGTACTCGTTCAGGATCTTGATGCTGGCCATCAGCCAGAAGGCGATCACGATCATGACGAACAGCGGGATCGCTCCCAGAGCACTGATCAGCGGCACGTTCCTCCCTCCTTCTCGCGGGCGCCGGACGCGGCGCCGCTCAACGAACCTCCTCCACCTCGAGGACCAGGTCCTGCACCCCGCGGACGACGACCTTTGCCCCTTTCGGCACCGGCCGGCTGGCGCGCGCGTTCCAGTACTCGCCGTGCACGAACACCCGCCCCTCCGGATCGATGTCGGTCAGCGCGGTCCCGCGCTCGGAGAGCATCCCGTTCGTCCCAGTGGTCGGCGCACGCCGCCAGACCCGGGTCACGAGGAGCGTCAGGAACCCCATGAGCACGGCGGCGGCCGCGGCAATCCCCACGATGATCAGGCGCGCGGCGCGCACGCCCGGCAGCTCGGGAGCGTTGCGGAACAGAAGGAGCGACCCGACGATGAGGCAGGCGATTCCCCCGGCCGTCAGCGCCCCGTGGCTCACGACCTTGATCTCGAGCACGAACATCACGAGCCCGAGCACCACGAGCGCCACCCCGACCCAGTTGATCGGCAGGATCTGGGTGGAGAGCATGAACAGCAGCAGGCAGACGCCGCCCACCAGCCCCGGCGCGATGAGCCCCGGATGCGTGAACTCGACGTACAGCCCGACCATGCCGACGAACAGCAGCAGCGCCGCCAGCGCGGGATTCGCCAGCATGCTCAGGAAGCGCTCGGAGGCCGGCATGTCGAGCGCCACGATGCGGGTCTGGGAGAGGCGCAGCGTCTCCTTCTGCCCCGAGAACCTCTTGATCGGCCGCCCGTCGAGCGCTTTCAGGATCTCTCCCTCGTCGCTGCAGATGTAGTCGATGAGCCCGAGCTTGAGGGCCTCCCTCTCCGTGAAGGCGACGCTGTCGCGCACCGCTCTCTCCGCCGCCGAGGCGTTCCGGCCGCGGTTCGTCGCCAGCGTCCGGATGTAGGCCGCGGCGTCGTTCTCCACCTTCGCCATCATCGGCGAGTCCTTCGGGATCTCCCCCATGGCGGCGACGGGATGCGCCGCGCCGATGCGGGTCCCGGGAGCCATCACCGCGACGTCGGCCGCGATGGTCAGGAAGAAGCCGGCCGAGGCGGCCTTGCTGCCATGGACGAAGACCACGATCGGCGCGCGCGAGTGCGTGATGGCGGTGATCATCTCCTCCATCGAGGTCGCCAGGCCTCCCGGAGTGTCCAGCTTGACGATCAGGAGCGCCGCCCCCTCGCGGTTGGCGCGGTCGATCGCCTCGCGCAGGAAGCGGGAGGTGATCGGGTGGACGGCGTCGTCCAGGGTGACCGTGTAGACGAGGGCCGACTCCCCCGTCGCGGCCGCCGGCGCGGCCACCGGCGCCGCCAGGGCCGGGAGGGCGCCCGGAATGAAAACGGCGAGGGCGACCACAGCTCCGACCAAGGCGGCCACGACCTCCGCCCGCACCGAGGCGCATCGGGCGCTCATCAGGCCTTCTCCCCGAGGAGCCGCCGCAGGCGCGCCACGCCTTCGCGCATGCGGTCGCGCGGCAGGGCGTAGGAGAGCCGCAGGAAGCCCGGGGCGCCGAACGCCTCCCCCGGCACCACCGCCACAGCGATCTCGGACATCAGCCGGCGCGCCAGCTCGACGGAGGTGGCGACCTTCAGGAGGCGCATCGCCTCCCGCACGTCCGGGAACACGTAGAAGGCGCCGCCGGGCAGGGAGCAGGCGACGCCGCGGATGCGGTTCAGCGACGGGACCAATTCGTCGCGCCGGGCGCGGTACTCGTCGCGCATCCTCTGGACCGAGTCCTGCGGCCCGCGCAGCGCCTCGATGGCGGCCACCTGGGAGACCGCCGCCGTGTGGGTGGCGTCGTGCGACTGCACCTTCTTCATGGCGTCGAGGATCGGCCTGGGGCCGAGCGCGTAGCCGACCCGCCAGCCGGTCATCGCGTAGGTCTTGGAGAGGGAGTTGACGACCACCAGCCGGTCGCGCACCCGCTTCGCGTGCGACGCGAACGAGGCGAACGGGCCCGCGCCGTAATGGAACGCGTCGTAGGTCTCGTCGGAGACCAACAAGATACCGGAGCGCTCGGCGAAGGCGACGAAGCGCTCCACCTCCTCGGGCGGGATGACGGCCCCGCTCGGATTGCAGGGGGAGTTCAGGATGACCGCCCTGAGTCCCGGGCCGCAGCGCTCGAGCTCCTGCGCCCGCGCCACGGGCCCCGCCGGCGTCTCCTCGCACGGCAGGACGACCGCCTCGGAGCCGCACATCCGGACCTGCTCCGGGAAGGACACCCAGTACGGCGCATAGAGCGCCACGCGGTCGCCCGGATCGAAGAGCGCCGTGGCCAGAAGGAACAGTGCGTTCTTCCCGCCGCAGGCGGTCACGACCTCGTCCTCGCTCCAGTCGGCGCCGTACAGGGACCGGTACCGATCGGCGACGGCCCGGCGCAGATCGGGAAGCCCCGCGGTGTCGGTGTAGTGGCTGTAGTTCTCGGCGATGGCGCGCTGGCCGGCGCTCTTGATGTTCTCGGGGGTGTCGAAGTCCGGCTCGCCGGGGCCGAAATCGACCACGTCCGCCCCGCGCGCGCGCAGGGACTTGGCCTCCATCATCACCTGGAGCGTCGGGGAGACGCTGATGACGTCCAGCCGCCGGGCCAGCCGCAGGGTGGGCGGCGTCATCCCCGCCCCGTCAAGGCGTAGCGCGCCTTGAGGCGGGCGACCACCTCGGGCGGCACGAGGCCCGTCACGTCGCCCCCCAGCCGCGCGACCTCTTTCACCAGGCGGCTGCTCACGTAGGAGTACGCCTCGCTCGGCATCATGAAGACGGTCTCGACACCAGGCTCCAGGCGCCGGTTCATCAGCGCCATCTGGAACTCGTACTCGAAATCGGAGAGGGCCCGGAGGCCCCGGACGATCGACTGCGCTCCGTGGGCGCGGGCGTAATCGACGAGCAGCCCGTCGAAGGAGTCCACCGTGACGCTCGGGTACCGCGCCACCACCGCGCGCACGATCTCCATGCGCTCGGCGAGGGGCAGCAGCGGCGCCTTGTCCTCGTTGCGCAGGAGCGCCACGATGATCCGATCGAACAGGCGGACGCCGCGCCCGATGATGTCGAGGTGCCCGTTGGTGATCGGATCGAAGGTGCCCGGGTACAAGGCGGTGACCTGCATCGCTTCTCCCGCTACGACGCCGTGCGCGACAAGGGCGAGGCCGCCCGGGCGAGCATCTCCGCTGCGTGGCGCAGCGCCTGCGGAGTCACGGTCTCCCCTGCCAGCATGCGCGCCAGCTCGCGCACCCGATCGTCCCCGTCCACCGCCTCGATGGCGACCTCGGTGCGCCCGCGCAGGGCGCGCTTGGCGACGCGCACGTGGCGATCGGCCTGGGACGCGATCGGCGCCAGGTGCGTGACGCATACGACCTGATGCCTCGTCGCCAGCGTCTTCAGCTTGCGCCCCAGCATCTCCGCCGCCGACCCGCCAATTCCAGCGTCCACCTCGTCGAACACCAGGGAGCGCTTTCCTTCGCCGCCGAGCAGGACGATCTCGAGCGCCAGCATGAGCCGCGACAACTCGCCCCCCGAGGCGACGGCCGCCAGGGGGCGCATCGCCTCCCCACGGTTCGCCGACAGCAGGAATTCCACCACGTCGCATCCGGAGCCGTCAACGGCCACTTCCTCCCCCTCGATCCAGATGCCGCTGCCGGGACCGGGGCGCGGGCGCAGATCGACCGCGAAGCGCGTCCCGGCCATCGCCAGGTCGGCGAGCTCCGACTCGACCCGCCGCTCCAGGTCGGCGGCGGCGGCGCGCCGCCGGCGCGACAGCCCCTGGGCCGCGGCGGCGGCGGTCGCCCGCAGCGTCTCGAGTCGGCGCTCGAGGTCGGCGACGCTCTCCCCGCCGTCGGTCAGCTCGCGCAGCTCCGAGGCGGCGGCCTCGCGATACCGCAGCAACGCCTCCTCGTCGCCGCCCGGCACGTGCTTGCGGACGAGCGATTCGATGGCCTGCAGGCGATCGTCGACGGCCTGCAGCCGCTGCGGATCCGCGTTCAACCGCTCGGCGAAGTCCCGGAGGCCGAAGGCCAGTTCCTCGATCTCGGAGCGTGCCGACTCGACGCGCGCCAGGTCGTCCGACAGGGCCGGGACGAAGCGCTCGATCTCGCGCGCCGCGCGCACCCCTTCGGTCAGGCGCGCCAGGGCCGATCCCTCGCCGCCGTACAGCGCCTCGACCCCGGCGCGGCAGTGGCGCAGCACGCCCTCGGCGTTCCGGAGCATGTCGCGCTCGGATCGCAACGCCGCGCGCTCGCCGGGGCGGACCGCGGCGGCGTCGATCTCCTGGATCTGATAGCGCAGCATATCGGCGCGCTGCGACAGCCGCTGCGCCCCGTCGCGCAGCGACAGGAGCCGCGCCGAGGCGGCCGCCAGATCGGCCGCCACCGACTGCATGGAGACGAGATCCTGGCGCAGCCCGGCGCGCCGATCGAGGAGATCGCGGTGCCGGGCCGGCTCGAGCAGCGCCTGGTGCTGGTGCTGGCCATGGATGGCGACGGTGAGAGCGCCCAGCGCCTTGAGGTCCGCGATCGGCGCGAGCGACCCTCCGATGAAGGCCCGGCTGCGGCCTTCCGCTGCTATCTCGCGCCGCACCACGACGCGGCCGCCGTCCGTCTGATAGCCGCGCTCCTCGAGCAGCCGCAGCGCCGGGGCGTTGTCCGAGAGATCGATCTCGATCTCGACCGAGCAACGCTCCCCTCCGGTGCGAATGATCTCGCTCCCGGCGCGGCCGCCGAGCCCGACCATGAGGGCGTCGACCAGGACCGACTTGCCGGCGCCGGTCTCCCCCGTCAGGAGGTTGAGGCCCGGGCCCAGATCGAGCGTCGCGTCCTTGATGATGGCGAGATTCGCGATGTGTAGGCAGCAGATCATGCAGGCGCCGGCCGCGCGGGAGCGGCCGTTTCGGACTCTAACAAGTGATCGAAAGGTTGTCAACGCGAAGATCGTGTGTTAACTTACGCCCCGCGAATCGCTTGCGCCGATTGGCGGCGCTCGAGGAGGTGCTGGAGGATGGGGCACGGCCTGCTGCTGGCGGCTACGGCGCCCGGGCTGCGTGCCGATCCCCTCCGATTGGTGGCCGAATCCGGCGCCGTCGCGCAACTCATCCTCCT
>Ga0075421_100009817_pt1 | contig 11804 bp, 5 predicted proteins | sample SoiMetdeltSBSDD5_FD_75292 | JGI IMG/M metagenome (GOLD analysis project Ga0075421, IMG submission 75292) | Bulk soil microbial communities from a Populus tree surrounding site in Tennessee, USA - Soil MetaG P. deltoides SBSDD5 | ecosystem: Environmental > Terrestrial > Soil > Tree plantation...
AAATACTGCGACCCCGCGAAGCTGTCGAAGTCGTCGACGATGACCGGCTCGGCGACGTCGAGTTCCTGAAGGGCAGTGTGGTGCAACAGCAGGGCGTGGCGGCCCAGCCGGCGGGAGCGGTGGGTGACCGTGCTGTGGTGGCAGCCGAGGCTGCGGGCAATCTGCCGGTGGGCCGAGCCGGCCACGAGGCCGGCGGCGATGGGCCGGCTCAACTCCGGGCGCTTGAGGTAATAGGAGAACGCGAAACTCTGCTGGGAAAAGGTGCGGCGGCAGCTGAGACACCGGAACCGGGGCACGATGCGGCTATCGCAGCGACGGCGGTAGGAGCCGTGCGGGATACAGCGCAAGGTGCCGGTATGACGCTGGTGCTCAGGGCACTCCGGCCACGGGCAGAAGGCGGGGACGAAAGACTCCGGGCGCACAATCTCGACGATGACCGCGAGGTCCACGCCCGGTTTCTATCAAGATGCAGGCCAGAATCGATCTCACACAGGAACCGGGGGTTGCTCTGAAGAATAGCACTCGGCGCGTTCGCCGATGGACGCTCATCCCAGGACAGATCCTGCGGGTGAACGGTCCCCTACACCACACTCTGGGCGCCACTATGTAGCCTGCCCCTGATAAATCGACGGGCGCAGGACCCGTTGCCGGACCCTGCGCCCGAATCAAGCCGAACCGGAAGGGTCTAGTGGACCACGTTCCCGTCGAGGCTGACTCGCAGCTCGACCTTGTCGTCCACCGAATTCACTTCGAAGCCGAGCATCACGGCGAACCAGGTCCCCGCCTTCGGATTCGCGATCGACACGCTCTCCGGGCAGTCCAGGGTCGCGGCGTCGAAATTGAGGTTGCCGTCGGGATCGATCAGCACCAGGTCGATGTCGTTGGCCGGATAGTGGGAGTAGCCTTCCCTCCAGCCGAGACGGAACTCGGCCAGGGACGTGCCGGCCGGGACGGACACCGCCTTCACCAGCTGCTCGCCGTTGTGAATCTTCGACTGGGCCGTGATACCGGGCTGCGAATCCGAAATCGAGAGGACCGCGATGTCGGTGCTGATGTCCCCGGCGTTCGTCCAGTCGCCGTTCACGGTGATGCGGACCAGGCCGAACTCCGGGTTGTTGATGACGAGCTGGCCCCCCGTGATGAAGCCCTGGAAGAAATAGCCGCTGCTGCCGGGCTGGCGCGACGTCTTGGCGCTGTGCACGGTGAAGAAGATGTCGTCACCGAACAGCTGGTTCTGCTGGTCCGGCGGCAGCGAGGCCTGGAAATTCGAGAGGGCGATCACGACCTGCGCCGTGTTGGGGTTGACCTCGTAGATGATCTCGTCGTGCTGGCCCGGCTTCAGCGGTCCGACGGACCGGTGCACGAACCCGTTGCTCACGGGCAGGCCGGCGATGATCTCGACATTGCTCTTGACGCTCTTGGACGGGGCCGGCGACACCGGCAGGACATCCGGCACCGAGCCTCCCGCGAGGAGCGCGCGGGCCGCCGCGGCGTCGACGTAGCCGGTCCCCTGGTCCTGCGGTCCCGATCCGTCGCCCAGCAGCCCGGGATTCGCCGAGCTGATGATGGCGTTCGTGACCTGGCGGGCCGTGGCGCCCGGGAAGGCCTGGCGCAGGACCGCGGCGATCCCGGCGACGTTCGGCGAGCTGAAGCTGGTCCCTCCCGCGAAGCTGATCCCGCCGGTGGTGGACGCGAACCCCTGGCCGTAGTCCCAGTCGCCGTTGGACGTGACGTCCGGTGAGCGCCGGCCGTCCGCATGCGGACCGCGAGAGCTGAAGGAGGCGGTCTGCGTGTGGTTCGTCGGGCGGAAGAGGGAGCCGATCCCGAAGCCGAACTGGAGGTCGGCCACGATCTGCTCGTAGGCGGCGATGCTGGCGGCTCCGACGGAGATCGACGCCAGCGAGCTGGCCGGGCTCCCCGAGGTCAGCCCGGACGGGCCGGCGTTTCCGGCCGAGGCGGTCGTCACGATATCGGCGGCCAGCAGGGCATCGACGGCCGAGTCGAACAGGTCACGACCGGCGAACAGGGTCGGGCCTCCCAGGCTCATGTTGACCACCTGGATCTTCACGCCGCTCGGGTCCCCCGCATCGTACGCGGCGCGGAGATCGACCGCCCGGTCGATGGCGGCCAGGATGGCGGAGGTGAAGCAGCCGGCGGCGTTGCACACGCGCAGGGCATAGATGCTCGACAGGGGGGCCGAGCCCAGCATCGGGATCCGGTTGGGTGGCACGATCGCCGCGGGCAGGTGCGCCTGGACCGACCGGAAGAAGGTGCTTGCCGTGTTGAACGAGAAGTTGACGTTGGCCGAGATCATCCCGGCCACGAACGTGCCGTGACCGTCGTTGGCGAAGTTCGAGCAGCCTTTGCCGTCGCCGATGAAGTCCTCGCACCCGACCACCGACCCGTCGAGGGAGATGTGCGGGAAGCCCGGCCGGATCCCCGAGTCGATGACCCCGACGATGACCCCCTGGCCGGCGAAGCCGTCGGCATGCAGGGTGTTGACGTGCGTCGTGGCGTTGTTGACGAGGTAGGCGTCCGGGTGGGCGGAGGCGAACCCGGCGAAGTCGGCGGTCGCAATCGCCTCGGCCGAATCGTACGAGATGTTCTTCGAATCCGCGACGGCGGCCAGCCCGCGGGGCCGGGCCGCGAACTCGTCAACCGGCTTCGGCAGCGGCAGGCGGATGTCCTTGCTGACCGCTCCAGGGCCGGTCAGGGCGCTGATGCGCTCCAGGGCCGAACGCGGCACGCGGGCGGCGATGCCGTCGAAATTCTTGTACTGGCGGAGGATGGTCCCGCCGGCGGCCTTGATCACGTCGACGACCGGGCCGTACGGCTTGGCCGTCTTGATCAGAACCGATTCCATGTCCGAGGAGGGTGCGGCGGGTGCCGCCGGCCCGCCGGCGGAGGGGTCCGAGATCATCCTCTGAGTGGCGGCGCCGGCCACGGGCGCCCCTGCGAGACCCGGGAGACCGAGTACGAGGACCAGCAGGGATACAGACAGGGCAAGAGTCCTTCTGCTCATGAGCCGCATGGGCGCTCCTTATGGGTTGGCGGTCGGCCAGGAAATAGCGCTACGCATATACGAGGCATCCAGCAACCTGTCAAGGGAAGAAACAGGAAAGGATGCGGAAGGTCGCAGAGACGCTGCGTGCCCTTCCCGACCGGGAGCAAATGACGTGAACGGCCTTATCTCGGGCTGCTTAAATGCATCGCGGCTCTTCGGAAGGTTCAGCCAAGGGCCGGCCATCCCCAGGCGAGGATCGACGCCGTCGCGCCTGGCGGTCTCGCCGGCGCCCCGCCGTCAGCCCCCGGCGCGATGCTCCGGCGCCGGGCCGGCCGACACCGACACGATGTTGTCGTCGGGATTGCGGTCGATCAGCTTGTTGAACGGGTCGATGCCGGCCTTCTTCGGCTCCTCGTCCACGACCATTTCGAAGGTGGTGCCGGACCCGTCGACGCGGCGTTTCTCGAGGGCAAGCAGGCGCCCTTCGGACGGGCCCTTCGGGTCGCGCGGGCCGAAGACGCCGATGTCTATCCAGTCGTCCAGGGGGGCCGAGGTCTCCCGTCCCTTGCCGTCGGCGCGGAACTTGGCGGCGGCGACCTCGATGCGGACGACGTACTTGCCGTCCTCGCGCTTCGACCAGGTCGCCTGGGTGGCCTTGTTCTCGTACAGCGTGATGTTCCGGAACAGGTCCTCGAGGATCGCCAGGCGATCGGGCGGCACCGCCCGCTTTATGTAGTCGAGGAACTCGAGCGAGTACGTGTACGGCGGCTTCTGGAAGGCCACCGCCCGGACGTACTCCGCCAGGGCCCGGTTGAGGGGCGCCTCCCCCACGTAGTCCTTGAGGGCGTACATCACCAGGCTCCCCTTGCGGTAATGGATGTACGGCTGGTCCTCGACCAGGTAGATCGGCAGCTCCTCGATGCGCTCGCCGCCGCGTCCCGACAGGTAGCGATCCAGCTCGTACTTCAGGAACCGGCGCATCTTGTCGCGGCCGGCCATGTGCTCCATGACCATGAGGGCCGAGTACTGGGACATGGTCTCGGACATGAGCGTCGCCCCCTGGACGTTTCCCCCCATGACCTGGTGCGCCCACCACTGGTGCGCCACCTCGTGGGCCGTGACGTATGAGACGTAGTCGATGGCGTCGGGGCGATCGTCGAGCCGTGCGATGAAGCCGATGCTCTCCGAGAACGGGATGGTGTTCGGGAACGACTGGGCGAACCGGGCGTAGCGCGGGAACTCGACGATCCGGACCTGGTGGTGCTGGTAGGGACCGAACTGCGTCGTGAAGTAGTCGAGCGATGCCTTCACGGCGGCGATCATCCGGTCGACGTTGTAGGCGTGATCGGGGTGGTAATCGATCTCGATCGCGACGTCGTTCCACCGGTCCCGCTTCACGACGTAGCGGGCGGAGAGATAGGCGAAGAAGTCGAAGATCGGGGAGTCCATCTCGTACCGGAAGTAGCGCCGGCCGTTCTCCATCCACTCGCGCTTCAGGTACCCGGGGGCGATCGCCATCTGGTCGGGGCTGGTGCTCACCGTGGTCGCGAAGTGGATCCAGTCCGCCTCGCCGGACAGGTAGTTGTCCTGCCGCGCCGCCGCGTCGTCGATCTTCGGGAAGCGCTGCACCGGCGGCAGGTCGCGCCGGCGGCGCTCGTTCGGATCGTCCAGCTCGACATTCCGGACGTAGCCGACGTGCGGGAAGAAGTCGAAGCTGTTGAAGAAGGTGCCGTTGTAGACGATCTCGTTGCGCGAGCCGTTGTTCACGAAGCCCCGGTTCTCGACGGCCAGGTCGTAGCTCACGTGCAGGATCGCCCCCGGGGCCAGCGGCGGATCGAGCCGGAAAATCCGGTAGCCCAGGTCCTCGTCAACCATCTCGGGCTTCGCGCCCTCCGGCTCGAGGGTGCGGACACGCACGTCGGGGTTCAGGTAGAGGTGCAGGCGATCGACCGGGGCCCCGGTCCGGTTTTCCAGCGTGTAGGTCCCCCGGATGGCGACCGACCGGCTCTCGGGATGGATGTCGACGTCGGCGTAGACGTCGGTCACCCGCGGCTGCGGCAGCCGGAGGTACTGCCGGTACTTCTTCTCGTACTCGGCCTGGCGGTCGAAGCGGGTCTTGGCCGGCCGGTAGATGTTCAGGACGTTGGTGTTGTAATAGATGAAGCCGCCCGTTGCCACCGCGCCGGCCAGCGCGGCCAGAAGGGCCGCCGCCGCGGGCCGCGTCAGGCGATGGCGCCCCTGCCGCAGGCGGAGCGCAAGGGTCGTCTCGGTGCCGCGCACCCAGAGCAGGTGCGCCAGGCCCACGAGCCCGACGCAGATCAGCCCCCAGTACAGGAAGAACCAGAACATCGGCTGCACGAAGTGGCCGTATCCGTTCATGTCGGAGTAGGGCGCATCGGGGGCGGTCCCGAACCGGTACAGGTGATGATCGAGCCGGAGCGCGGGCAGGACGAACCCCGCGATGTAGAACAGGCTCGAGACGAGCCAGCCGATGAACTTGCTGTTCACCACGACCTGCACGAAGAGGCACAGGGCGGCGTAGAACAGGAACTGCGGCATCGCCACGAGGAACAGCCCCTTGAGATAGACGGGGATCTCGAAGTGGGTGTATCCCGTGGACGCCTGGATGCCCAGGCTGGTCAGGAAGACCGCGACCAGCATCGTGACGAGGATCCAGCCGAGGGCCGCCAGCTTCGAGGCCCAGCCTACCCACGTGCGCATGGGCAGGGCGTCGAACAGCTCCGACATGCGGAGATTGCGCTCTCGCCACACCAGGTCCCCGCTGTAGAACGTGAGCACGAGAAACACGAACAGCCCGAAGTTGCCTCCGATGGCGCGCAGCATCAGGTTCGTGACGGGATAGATCCGCGTGCCGTAGAGGTCGTCGAGGGAGTACGTGCCGCCGAAGAGATTGACCAGCCCGGCGAAGAGCATGATCAGGAACGGCAGCCCGCGCAGGGCGCCGAACGTCTCGATGCGTGTCTGGCGCAGGAACTGCGTCCAGGTCGTCCGGGGACCGAAGGACGGGGCGGCCGCCGGCAGGGGGGCCGCGGCGGCCGTGCGGTCGCCGCGCTCCTCCGGCGCAGCGGATGCCCGCGCGCCACGCCGCCCGCGGGCCTTGCCTCCCTGGACGGTCGTGAACTTGAAGCGGACCCAGGTGAAGACCATGACGGCCGCCGAGATCGCCAGCCACAGGAGGCGGTTCTCGAGCAGCGCGCCCATGAGCGGCATCATTCCCGCGTTCTTCTCGGCCACGGTCCAGTACCGCGTGACCAGCTCGAACGCGCCGAAGCCGTACGGATCGAGCAGCGCGACGAGATGCTTGTTCTCGATGTCCTCGAGGAGGATGCTCGAGGTCAGGTAGGCGACGAAGAAGACCACGACGCCGGCGTAGGTGTAGAGCAGGCTTCGCGTGAGGGCGGCCAGGGCGAAGAAGAAGGCGCCCGTGATGATGACGTTCGGCAGGACGAACGCCAGCATCGAGAAGACGTAGGGGGCCAGGCGGAACGGCCCGATGCGCTCGGGCTCCAGCCAGGGCATCAGCCCGCCGATCGCCACCGCGAGCAGGACGGCGCCGTAGACCACCCAGGAGATCGCCAGGGAGCCGGAGAGCCGGCCGAACAGGTAGTCGACCTTGCGGATCGGGTACGAGAAGAAGATGGCATCCGCCTGGGTCTCGACGTCCCTGTGAATGCTTCCCGCCGCGAACGCCGTGGTCAGGAAGGTTCCGATCACGGTCATCACCAGCAGGATCTGCATCAGGACGAACGGGGCGTTCCGGTTGACGCTGCCGATCGCCCCCCCGATCTGGATGACGTCCGTGGTCACGGCGCCGAAGGCCATGAGGAAGAAGAGCGCCGCGGCCACCCAGAAGAGCGGCTGCCTCAGCTGGTAGCGGATCTCGAAGGCGCAGATGCGCAGGAGCATCGGGATCAGGCCGCCTTCGCTTCGGCTGCGCGCAGCGTGGAGAAGTAGACGTCCTCCAGGTCGGCCGGGACCTCCTGGAACGAGGGGTCCGGGCGGGTCGGGGCCAGGACGTGGATCGCAGTCCGTCCGGCGACCAGGTGGGTCGAGATGACCTCGAGATCGCGCTCGTGGTCGGCCAGCTGCTCGCGCGGCACGATCTTCTTCCAGATCCGGCCCCGCAGCGTGTCGATGGCCGCCTGCGGCTCGCCGCTGTGGAGGACCCGACCCGAGGCGATGATCGCCATCCGGCTGCACAGGTCGCTCACGTCCTCGACGATGTGGGTCGAGAGGATCACCACGATGTTTTCGCCGATCTCGCTGAGCAGGTTGTGGAAACGCAGCCGCTCGGCCGGATCGAGGCCGGCGGTCGGCTCGTCGACGATCATGAGCCGCGGGTTCCCGAGCAGCGCCTGGGCGATCCCGAAGCGCTGCTTCATCCCGCCGGAGAAGGTGCCGAGCCGCCGCTTGCGCACGTCCCAGAGGTTCGTCCGGCGCAGGACGGCGTCCACGACCTCGGCGCGCTTCCGCCTCTCGACCAGCCCCTTGAGGACCGCGAAGTGGTCGAGCAGCTCGAGCGCCGAGACCTTCGGGTACACGCCGAACTCCTGAGGCAGGTACCCGAGGGTCCGCCTCACCTGGTCCTTCTGCCGCAAAACGTCGATGTCGCCGAAGGTGATCGAGCCCTGGTCGGGCTCCTGCAGGGTGGCGATGGTGCGCATCAGGGTCGATTTCCCGGCGCCGTTCGGCCCCAGGAGCCCGAACATGCCGGCGGGGATGCGCAGCGAGACCCCCTTGAGGGCCTGCACGCCGTTGGGATAGGTCTTGGTCACGCCGTCGATGACGAGTTCCGGGTTCATGCCTGGCTCCTCCGCGTTCGTTGCACGCTGGACTGCCGGATAGTACGCCAGGACCGGGACGCAGGTTCCCGGAGCCGCTTGCGGGCGACGATTCTGAGGCAATGGGGCTATGATCCCGGCCCGTGACCCCCGCGCCGGTCGATCACCCCGCAGGGCGGACGACTTCGGTCCGCTGGATCATCCTGGCCCTGCTCTTCCTCTCGAGCTTCGTGGCGTACCTGCTGCGGACGAACATGTCCGTCGCGGGCGAGTGGATGATGAAAGACCTCGGCCTGACGCACTTCCAGCTGGGGATGGTGCTCGCGTCGTTCGCCTGGGGGTACGCGATCTTCCAGTTTCCCGGCGGTGTCTACGGCGACGCGGTCGGCAGCCGGAGGGCGCTGACCCACATCGCCATCGCGTGGGGCGTATTGAACCTGCTCGTCGGCATGATTCCCGGCCGGACGCTCGCGTCTCCTTCCGTGATCCTCGCCGCCCTGATCGGGCTTCGCTTCCTGATGGGGGTCGCCCAGGCGCCGCTCTACCCGGTCCAGGGGGGCGGCACCATCCGCGACTGGTTCCCGGTCTCGGGTTGGGCCTTTCCGAACGGACTCAGCAATGCCGGGCTGACTCTGGGCGCTTCGGCGACCGGCCCCCTGATCGCCTGGATGCTGGAGTCGTTCGGCTGGCGCCCGTCGTTCGTCCTGACGGCTCCCCTGGCCTTCCTGACTGCGGCCCTGTGGTGGTGGTACGTCAGGGACCGTCCAGCAGAGCACCCGGGCGTCAGCCGCGAGGAGCTGGCGCTGATCGATGCGGACCGTCCAGCCCCGCCGGCAACGGCTGCGAGAGCAAACTGGATGCGGGTACTGAGGAACCGCGATGTCCTGCTCCTGACACTCAGCTATTTCTGCAGCAACTACGTCTTCTACCTGTTCTTCAACTGGCTGTTCATCTACCTGGTCGAGAGCCGGGGATTCAAGGCCCTCGAGGGGGGCTTCTACGCGTCGGCCCCCTGGATCGCCGGGGCGGTGGGCGCGCTCGCGGGCGGGGCGATCTGCGACGGGCTCGGACGACGCTTCGGGAAGCGCTGGGGCTGCAGGCTGCCCTCCATCGTCGGCCTGACGCTGACGGCGGGCTGCATCGTCGCCGCGGCGACCGCGGGCAATCCGATTGTCGCCGTGGCCTGGCTGTCCCTCTGCCTCGGCTTCCAGCAGATGACCGAAGGGCCGTTCTGGGCCGCGACCGCCTCGGTGTCGGGAAGGCACTCCTCGACGGCGTGCGGCGTACTGAACACCGGGGGGAACGTGGTCGGCGGCATCGGGGCGCTGCTCGTGCCCCTGACGGTCGAGGGCCTCGGCTGGGAGGCGGCCCTGGCGACCGGATCGATCTTCGCCCTGGTCGGCGCCGTCCTGTGGTTCTGGATCCGCGCCGATCGTGTGGGTGAGGAGCTCCAGTGACGGCCGCAGTCCCGGTCCTCTCCATCATCCTGCTCGGAGCATTCCTCCTCGTGCTCCGGCTGAAGGACCGCCTCCCCGCCGTCGCGCGTCACGAGGTCCTCCTGATGTCGCTCCTGGCCGCCGCGGCGCTCCTGCCCCACGTGGTCTTCGTCGCCCGGGAGGGCTTCAACCTCAACGAGTTCTTCCACTACTACGTCGGCACCAAGTACTTCCCCGAGGTGGGGTATTCCGGGCTGTACGAAGCCACGGTCATCGCCGACTACGAGGACGACCCGTCCTCGCTGGACCCCGACCTCCAGGTCCGGTCGCTCCGGTCCTACGAGATGGAGCCGCGCCCCGCCGTCATCGCGAGGGCGGACGCGATCCGCGCCCGGTTCACGCCGGAGCGCTGGGCGGCGTTCCGCAGCGACATCTCGTACTTCCGCGAGGTGGACGGGGTTCTCTGGAAAGTCGGGGAGAGCCTGCAGGATCACGGCTACAACGGCTCGCCGCTGGTCACGGCGGTCCTGGGCGGGCTCGCCCGGCAGCCGTTCCTGTCGACCCCGGCCTGCATCCGGCTCGCGGCGTGGCTGGACGTTGCGCTGGTCGTCGTCGCGGGGGGGCTGCTCGCGCTGTGGGTCGGCCCCGGCACGGGCGCCCTGTTCGTCTTCCTCTGGGCGGTCAACCCGTTCAACGACGCGGCGTACACGGGCGGGGCGTACCTCCGCCATCTGCACGTGCTGGTCCTGCTGCTCGCCTTGATCGCGTACACCCGGCAGCGGATGGCCCTGAGCGGCGGCGCCTTCGCGGTGGCGGGGCTCCTGCGCGTGTTCCCGTTCATCCTGCTCGCGGGCCTGGCGCTCCAGAACCTGCTCGGCCGGGACCGCCGCGCCGTGCTGCGCCGGCACGCGCCTCTCTATGCCGCGGCCGTGGCGGCCGTCATCCTGCTGGTGGCGGCGACGGCACTCCTGCCCGCGCCGGCCGGAGAGAACGCCTGGGGGGAGTTCGGCCGGAAGCTCTCGCTCCACAGCGGGAGGCTGTCGGTGAACCTCCTCGGGCTGAGCTATCTCTTCTTCTACGGGGGCGATCACAACGTGGCCGCGATCCAGCGCGCCTGGGAGGAGGGCCGGGCGGTCGACTGGTCCGCCGAGGCGACGAAGGCGCTCGCCGCGAACCGCGGGGCCTGCCTGAGCGTGCTGGTCCTGCTGGGGGCGGCGCTCCTGGCGTTCCTGCATCGCGGCCGGCCGCCCGACGGCCTGTTCGCGGGCCTGGTCCTGGTCTACGCCTGCCTGCACCTGGCCCACTACGACTACGTCGTGCTCAGCCTCGTCCCCTTCATGTTCCCGGGGCGCCGCGACGCGCTCGTGACCGTCGCGGTGTTCTGGATCGCCGCCGCGGCGGTGCGCCTCGTCCCCCAGGCAGCGGCCGTCCCCGACCTGCGCTTCTTCGTCCTGAGCTGGCTGACGGCGCTTTACGTCGCGGCGATGCTGGTGCGGTGCTTCCGGGCGCAAGGCGCGGCGGGCGGGGGCACGGGCGGCGCGGCGGAACCGGCGGGATTACACACCCCTAGCCGGCGCGGGCCGGCCGGGACAGGTCGCCGGGCCGGTTGATCAGGAGCTGCTCGAACTCCACCGCGGGGAGCGGCCGTCCGAACAGGTAGCCCTGCATGATGTGACAGCCCTCCTGGAACAGCAGGGTGCGCTGCTCCGGGGTCTCGACCCCCTCGGCGATGACCTCGAGGCCGAGGCCGTGCGCCATCCCGATCACCGCCGCGACGATGGCGGCGGTGCCGCGATCGGAGACGACCTCGTGGATGAACGACTGGTCGAGCTTCAGCGTGTCGATCGGGAAGCGCCTCAGGTAGCTCAGAGATGAGTAGCCCGTCCCGAAGTCGTCCGCCGCGATCCGGGTCCCCATCGCCTTGAGCATCTTCAACGTGTCGACCGTCTCCTCGGCGCTTCGCATCAGCACGCTCTCGGTGATCTCGAGCTCGAGCCTGTGCGGGTCGAGCCCGATCCCGCCGAGCGCCTGCTCGATCATCCTGGCCAGGTTCCGCTCGCGGAACTGGCGGCCCGAGATGTTGATCGCCATGACCAGGGGGGCGTGCCCCGCCTTCTGCCAGGCCATGGCCTGGGCGCTGGCGGTGCGGAGGATCCAGTCGCCGATCGGCAGGATGAGGCCGGTCTCCTCGGCCAGCGGGATGAAGTCCGAGGGCATGACCAGCCCGAGGTCCGGGTGCCGCCAGCGGATGAGGGCCTCCGCGCCGGCGATCGACCAGGTCCGCACGTCGATCTGGGGCTGGTAGTAGAGCTGGAACTCCTCGCGCTCCAGGGCGCGGCGCAGCTTGTTCTCGAGCGACAGGCGCTTCACCGCCGTGACGTTCATCGACTGGCTGAAGAACTGGCAGTTGTTGCGGCCCGCCTCCTTCGCCTGGTACATCGCGGCGTCGGCGTTCTTCAACAGGGTCTCGAGGTCGGTCCCGTCCTGCGGGAACAGGCTGATGCCGATGCTGGCGGAGATGAAGACCTCCTGCTCGTCCAGGCGGAACGGCTGCTGCAGGGC
>Ga0075421_100009819_pt1 | contig 11802 bp, 7 predicted proteins | sample SoiMetdeltSBSDD5_FD_75292 | JGI IMG/M metagenome (GOLD analysis project Ga0075421, IMG submission 75292) | Bulk soil microbial communities from a Populus tree surrounding site in Tennessee, USA - Soil MetaG P. deltoides SBSDD5 | ecosystem: Environmental > Terrestrial > Soil > Tree plantation...
AGCAGGTAGCCGGACAACAGCGTTCGAACTTCGAGGTACTGATCCTGGGCCAGCGGCGTCCAGCGGCCGAACCCGTCGGGCAGGGTGTCGAGCAGCGCGCCAACCGCGTCGTAGGAGCCGATCGCCTCGCGCATCGATGGGGCGAGCAGCCGCTTCAGCGCGGCGGTGCCGCGCCACCGCAGCTGATGACCGAATCCCGGCGTGGCGTGGCGATCGAGATCCTGACCGAAGAACTTCTCGGTCATGGCCCGCTGCCGCACCGGGGAGCGCTGCAGGTACGGGTAGAGCCGCTCGACCAGGCGTGGCCGCCACGCCGAATCGGGCTGCCGCGCCCAGAACCGCCGGACTTTGGCTTCGCGAAAGAGATCGTATCCCGCGAACTGCTCGTCGGCGCCTTCGCCCGTGAGCACGACCTTGATGCCGGATTGGCGTACCAGCTTCGAGAGCAGGAACAACGGCGCCGGCGCGGTACGCAACAACGGCCGCTCGGTGTGCCAGATCACATCGACGAATGCCGCGGCGATGTCGTCACGAGAGACGACGATCTCGTGATGATCGCTGCCGATGTGCGCGGCCATCGCGTGCTGGTACGGCGTCTCGTCGTACTCGGCGTCGGCGAATCGCAGCGAGAACGTCGAGAACGACGCGTGCGTGGCGGCCAGACCGAGCGCCGCGACAACCGAGCTGTCCAGGCCGCCCGACAGATAGCATCCCACCGGCACATCGGCTCTGAGCATCCGCAGCCCGGTGCTGGCCTCGAGGGCGGCGCGCACCGCCGCGACCGCGTCCGCCTCGGAGCCCGGAAACCGGCCGTTGCCCGCCTCGGGAAACGCCGGTGAGTAGGCCCGGCTCTCCGACACCCGGTTGTGGCGAATGGTGCGGACGGTGCCCGGCGCCAGCTCTTCGATCCCCTGAAATCCGCTGGCCGGAGCAATGCTGGTCCAGAACGAGAGCAACTGCTCGATTGCGCGCGGGTCGAGCACGCGCGGAATCGCGGGGTTGGCGGCGAAAATCGCCTTCATCTCGCTGGCGAAGTAGATGCGCCCGCCATGCTCGCACACGTAGAGTGGCCGGACGCCGAACGGGTCGCGCGCCAGCACCAGCGCGCGCTCTGCCGCGTCCCAGAGCGCCACGCTCCATTGCCCGTTGAAGCGGCCGAACGCGTCCTCGCCCCATTGCTCGTAAGCATGGACGATGACTTCCGTGTCACTGCGCGTACGAAAGCGATGACCGAGATCCTCGAGCTCGCGACGGAGCTCGAGGTAGTTGAAGATCTCGCCGTTGAACACCAGCCAGATCGTGCCGCGCTCGTTGGTGAGCGGCTGTTGACCGGTGCTCAGGTCGATGATCGACAGCCGCGCATGGCCGAGGCCGGCCGTCTGATCGCGGTAGATGCCGAATTCGTCGGGCCCACGGTGCCGGATCGCCGCAACCATGCGGGCGATGTCATCGACCTGCGGCGGCGCGAGGTCGTCGTCGCGATTGACGATGCCGGCGATGCCGCACATCAGGCGTGGATCTCCGCCACGGGTTCAACCAGCATGGGCCGCGCGTGAAGGTAGCGCGTCGTGCGCCGTTTCTGATCGATGTCGCGATAGATGCGCGCGACCTGGTCGGGCTGAAGACCGAGCGCCGGCGCCGCTTCGACCGCCGAGATGCCATGGTTGTGCGCGTAGAGGCACAAATCCATCTTGTCGTAGGGCAGCGCGAAGTAGAACTCTTCCTGCGTCTGCGGGAGTGAGAAGGTGTCGGTGGTCGGCGGCCGGCGCCGAATCGCTTCCGGTACGCCGAGATACTCCGCCAGTGCGAACACCTGCGATTTGTAGAGATGCGCGATCGGCTTCAGATCGGCCGCCCCGTCCCCCTGTTTGACGAAGAAGCCCTGGTCGTACTCGAGCCGATTCGGCGTACCGGCAACGGCGTAGTTCAAGCGATCGGCGTGGTAGTACTCGATCAACTTGCGAATGCGCTGCTTGAAGTTGGTGGCCGCCACCAGCTGCAGATAGGCGCCGGCCGGCATGCGCGCCGACTTCCGCTCGCCGGTTGGCGTTTCCACCACCAGCTCCGAGACGTTGAGGCGCTCGCCGTCGAGGATCGATGGCAATGCGATCTTGCACTTGAAGCCGTCGCCGTAGTCGGGAAAGACCGTGCGGATGGCTTCGTTCTGACGCGAGTAGCAGCCGGCCGCCGAGAGAATCTCGGCGAGATCCTCCATGATCGTCGGAATGCCGAACGTGCCCGTGAGCAGCCGGCCAAGCTCCGCCGACTCCGACGACGAGTCCCGTTCGGGCATGAGGATCGCGAGCACGCGCTCGGGCCCGAGGGCCCGGGTTGCCAGCGTGGTGACGACCGAGCTATCGATCCCGCCGGAGAGTCCCACGACGATGCCCCGGCGGCGGAGCTCCGCGACCTGCGTGCGAATCGCTTTTTCAATCTGCGACGCTGCTTCAGCGGCGTCGATGCGCAACACGTCTTTCGAGAACATCAGTGTCCCTCTCGCTGTGCGAGGACATCGAGTGCGTTGGAGTCTGGCGCGCAGAATCCGCCGGGCGGCTGACCGAGGGTCGCCGGGAGCGGCCGCGCGAGGTAGTGTCGCACCGGAGCGTCGTTTACTTGCGACGCCTCCGGCGTAGGGCGGCATAGACCGGGACGGCGGCGGCCATCAGGAGCAGCGAGGCCGGTTCCGGAACCCGTTCGACGGAATACACTTCAATCCGTCCGATTCCGAAGGACGTCGTTCCCTGCTCACCGAAGAGATTCCGGCCGTTGGCCGTGCCGAAATTGGTGGCCGTCGCGGTGCCGAAGGAGAGCTGCCGGCCGAGGATGCCGAGGTCGCCCAGGCCGAACTCGATGCCGAACCCGCTATCGATGAACCACACCTGCGACGGATCCGTAGACGGCTTCTGACGGAGCATGCTGCCGGACGAGAGATTGAACAGGAACGCCTCGCGATCGCTGTTCTCGAAGGTGTAGTGATGCCCCGCGTCCAGCTCGCGGCCGTCGCTCGCGAACTCGACCAGATTGCGGTCGAAGCTGATGGGGCTGTATGCGCCAATCAGGAAGCTGGTCCCACCGACGATGGCCTCCACGACGACGAGGCTCGGGCCCTTGCCTTCGAGGGCGAGCCAGAACTCGTTGGTGACCAGCGCGGGCTTTTCGGCGGACAGCGTCAGGGTTGCATCGCTGCCCAGCCAGCGGGCCAGACAATCGCGCGAACCCAGGTCGAGCAGAGGGTCGGCTGACGCAGGGACGGCAGACAGCAGGAGAAGGCAAACCAGCTTGGCTACTCGCATCGACAGACTCCACGAAGTGTTAGACCCGCCAGACACACGGGCTTTATCGGCCTCTCACGCCGACTTAGCAATACCGGTACCCCGTGCTTTCCTGCGCCCGGGAACAGATCTGCACTGAAAGTCCTCCGACAGGTAGACTCTTGTCGCAGTTCTGGCGAACATTCTCTCATCGGGTGACTTCTGTCAACGGGTGAACTGTCTGGGGCGAGCCGAGTGGAGGAGTGACCGCACGCCGGGTCACATGAACCGCTCGAACCATTTCTGAAACATCACCAGCGCGAACAGCTGGCGGTCGTTCGACTCCCGCCGGGACAGATGGGCCTCGATCATGGCGGTCACCTCGGCCGGCTTGAACAGGCCGTGCCGCGCCAGCCGCTTTTCCGACAGCGTGTCGAGCAGATAGACCTTGAGATCCTTGCGCAGCCACGCCGCCATCGGCGAGGCGAAGCCCTGCTTCCGGTGGGTCAGGATTTCGTTCGGCAGATAGTCTCTGGCAACCTGCCGCAGCAGGTACTTCTTGGTCCAATACCGGACCTTCAATGACGATGGAATCGTCGCGCAGAACTCCACCAGCGGGTGATCGAGGAAGGGGACGCGTACCTCGAGCCCCTGCGCCATGCTCAGACGATCGGTGAGCGTGAGGATGTCATCCGGCAGATGCGTCTGAAAATCGCTGTAGAACGCCCGGTCGAGCAGCGAATCCGCCGGCGCGCTGTTGAAGCGTCGCGAGAATTCCGCGGCCGGCGGATCGGCGACGACCGCCCCGAGCGCGCCGCGATTGAGCAGCCGCGACTTGGCGGATTCGCCGACCACCGTCAGATAATCGAGATATCGATCCGCCGGCGACTGGCCGGCCGATCGGATGAATCGTTTGGCGTGATTGACGGAGTAGTGGCCGTTGCGCTGCTCGGCCAGCCGTTCGACCGCGGGATGGACCACGTGATCGCGCAGCAGCGACGGCACCCACTCGTAGCCGGCGCTCAGTTTCAATCCGAGATAGCGCTCGTACCCGCCGAACAGCTCGTCCCCGCCCAGACCGGTCAAGGCGACCGTCACGTAACGCTTGGCAAGATTGCAGATGTAGTACGACGGGATGACCGAGTCGTCTGCGAACGGCTCGTCGAACGCCTCGACCACGTGCTCGAGGACTTCTTCGACGCGCGGCTGTACCTCGTACTCCGTCTGCAAGGTGCCGTATCGCGTCGCCACCATGCGTGCCAGCGGCCGCTCGTCGAAGTGCTTGCCGGCGTTCTGGCCGAAGCCCATGGTGAAGGTCTGCACCGGGCCCGAGGCGCCGTTGACCATCAGCGCCACCATCAGGCTCGAGTCGATCCCGCCGCTCAGAAACGCGCCGAGCGGCACGTCGCTCATCAGGTGACTGCCCACGGCGTCGCGGAACAGCGCCAGGAACCGCGCGGCGAACGCCTCTTCGTCCATCGCGGGATCCGGCGCGAAGCGCAGCCGCCAGTACTGCTGAATTTTCGCGGCGCCATCCTCCCAGATCAGGAGGTGACCGGGCGGCAGCTTGCGCACTTCGCGGTAGATGGTGTGGGGCGCGGGAACGTAGCCGAACGTGAAATAGCGGTCCAGCGCCAGCGGGTCGAGCGTCAGCGGCAGGCGGTCGATGCTGCGCATCGACTTCAGCTCCGACGAGAAGAACAAGCGATCGCCGGCAATCGCGTAGTGGAGCGGCTTGATCCCCAGGCGATCGCGGACGATCACCAGCCGCCGACGACGGTGATCCCAGAGCGCGATCGCGAACATGCCGCGAAGACGCGACACGAACTCGGTCCCCATCTCCTCGTAGAGGTGACCGATCACCTCGACGTCGCTGCCCGAGCCCAGGGTGTGGCCGCGCGCCTCGAGCTCGTCGCGCAGCTCGCGGTGGTTGTAGATCTCACCGTTGCAGACGACCGTCACCTGGCCGTCTTCCGTCGAGATTGGCTGGTGGCCGCCGGCGACGTCGATGATCGACAGCCGCGTCATGCCCATTCCGAAGCCGTCGGCGCAAAAGTACCCTCGGTCGTCCGGCCCGCGATGGTGCAGCACGCCCACCATGCGTTCGAGCATCGCGCGCAGAGCGGCAGGCGTTTCGAGCGGCGCGTACAGTCCCGCAATCCCGCACATGCGCTAGTGCTCCTGCTGCAGGATTTCCGCGAGGAGCCGTCGTCGCGTATCCCAGGCGTCCCGCAGATGCCGCTTGAGTTCCTGCATTTCGCTGCTGAGCCGCTCGCGAGTGTTGAGGGCCGCGAGGATGGCCGCGGCGAGCTCGTCCGGAGAGTGGCGCGTGTAGATCGTGCCCCGGCTGAAGTAGTCCCGCAGCGCCTGGGTGTCCGACGTCACCAGCGGCTTGGACAGCGCGACCGCTTCGTAGGCCCCGCACAGCAGGCAATGATCCATTTCCGTGAGATCGATGATCACGTCGGCGCGGCGGAGCAGCGTCTCGTACTCGCCATCGGGCAGGAAGCCGGTGAGCACGACGTTCGGCGGCAGATCGAAGCGCGCGCCCGCGCGCTGCGTGTCCCCGGTCACATGGACGATGACGTTCGACGGCAGCAGGGCGGCCGCCTCGATCACTTCGACGAATGGTTCGTCGGCAGCATACGTGCACACGAACACCACCGAGCTCGTGCCTTCAGCGGCTGACGGCGGAGGATCATCGCCCACATCGAGGGCCGGGACGCGATCCGGCAGGACGAAGGCGGCCCCCTCGCGGCGCACGATCTCTTCGAGCGCGTGGTTGGTCACGAGGTTGAGGTCGGTTGAGCGCCAGATCCAGCGCAGCACGGCCCGATAGGCACGCGTGCCGTAGTTGAACGGCACCACCGCCTCGTTGTGCAGATCGGCGATCAGGCGATAGCGGAACAGGCGCTTCAGCAGTACCGCCCAGCATCCAAGGACGATCGACGGGCACTGCACGAACAGCACGCGCGGGCGGCGGCGCACGAGACAGCCGACCGTCCAGAACATCAGCGGGAAATACCGGAACAGCCGGCTGCCGGCCGCCTCCATCTCCACCAGCTCGAGCCCGAAGGCTTTGGCGAGTTCGCGCGTCCGGCGATGACGCTCCCACGTAATCCACACCAGCGGCCGCTGGAGCTCCGCCGTGCGGCCGCTCGTGGCCAGCGCGTTCGCCGAAATCGATCCGGGCTTTGGCTCGAAGTTCATACGGAACTTGACCACGCGGTGAGCGAAGGGCGAAACGCGACAGGCGAGCCTGGGATTAGCGTGGCGATGCTACCATGCCCTGTCGCGCGAATCGACATCGATTCGTCGCATCGTTGACGATGGGTCGCGCGTTCGAGTGTCATGATTGGCTGCACGCCCGGCGCCGATCGAAATGCGCGCGGAGCTGCGGCTCCGCATGCGCGGTCAGCGCTCGATAACCCGCGGGCGTGATGTGACTTCCGTCGGCGGTCGCGAACTCCGGCCGACGGACCTGCAGGCGATCCGAGAGCACGGGTTGCAAGTCGAGCAGCAGGAGCTGCCGGCGCCTGGCCAGCTCGCGAAGCCAAACGTTGAGCTCCAGGACCGCTTCGTTGATCCGATCGGAGTAGGTTGGCCGCCCGAGCAGCGCATCCGCGCGCGTTGCCAGCCCCTCGTACAGTCCCGCCACCCGTCCCATCGTCACTTCCGTCGCCAGAATCGTGTCGACGCCCGCCTCGCCGGTCCGATCGACCATCGCGAGATAGTGCCGCTCGACGTCGGTAATCGCCTGGTGAATGCCTTCAGGCGGCGAATCGATGAGGTCGTTGTCGAATCCCCAGATGATGACGGCGCGGGGATGATGCGGGAGGATGTCGTCGGCGAGCCGCTGCGCGAGTTCAGGAGTGTGGGCGCCTGCGCGGCCCTTGTTGGTCACCGGCAATCCGGCGACGGAGGTGAGCGGCCACGAGGCCGCGTACGAAGTGCCCAGCAGCGCGACGCTGCCGTCATCGTGGCCGTCGGCGCAGGCCGGTGGCTGGCGGTTGCCGCCGATCGCCACCGCCGATCGCACGTCGGCCGTCCGCGACGGCTGCGACACCCACCATCGCACGTGCTGCGCAATCGCTTCGGTCAGCTGCGCCAGGCGGCTGTTGTAGGCGAGCTCAGGCGGCACCGACGCCCGCTCGACGCTGTAGCCCAGTTCGCGGAAGTACCGCTCGCTCTGCAGCATCTCGAGCGCGTCTGCCACGACCAGCACGCGCTGCAGTCCCAGCGCCCGGACGATCGCGGCGCTTCGCACCGCCGCCTCCCGGGTCGTCACGGCCGTCGTTTCGATTCTCAGCCTCTCGATGGGGACCCCGACACCTTGCGCGGTGCGGGCCATGATCGCGGCGGCTGCGCAGGTCAGTTCCTCTCGCGCGCGCCCGCCCGCGAACACGACATAGGGCGCGCGATGCTCGGCGAAGAGTCGCGTCGCGAGCGCGACCCGGTGCTGCGAGCCGGCGTCGAGCGCGCACGCGTCCGGCGACGTCGAGCCGTAGGTGACGATCGCATCGGCATCGCCGCTGCTGTCGGGGCGAAGGAGCGGATGCGACACGGCGTGCGGCGCCACCATCCAGCCGAAGCCGAGGACGACGACCGCCAGGACGAGGCGGCCGATGCGCGACGCCGAGCCGCGGCGCAGCCACGTGACGGTCACGCGCGCACCCAGCCCATCGCTCGCTTGCCGACGTGATAACACTCCCGCAGCCCGCCGCGCAGCCATGACGGCGTCACCGCGAGTGCCGTGAGCTTGAGCGTTGCGCGGCGCCGCGGGTCGTGCCGGAGCGACGCGAAAAAATACCGCCGCGCCGCCGCGGCGTCGCCCTGTTCGAGCAACACCTGGCCGACCCAGGCATTGGCCTCGGCCAGCACGGCGTCGATGCGCGACTGTGACAGCGTGATCCGCGCCCGATCCTCCGTGATGGCGCGCGTGACGGTGGTGAGAAAGCTGCGCGCGAAACAGATCGCATGACGGCTGAGCGCGTCCGGCATGCCGATGCGATACGTGATCGTCGGCAGGTCGATGAACGCCACCGGGCCGTGCTTGCACGTCCGCAGGTGGAACTCGTGATCCTCCCCGGTCGGGCGCAGACTCTCATCGAAGCCGCCGGTCTTCTCCAGGCGGTCGCGGCGGATCAGCACGGTCGACGTATGGACCAGGTTTCCGACGATCATCGGCGAGTACAGATCACCAACGTGTGCGAAGCGTCCGGCGAACGGCCCGGCGGGCACCCCGTTCAGCTCGGCGACCGGGCGGCTGACGGCGAACAGCTCCTCGACCGTGAACTGCGACCACGCGCTGTACATCGTGCGCAAGTACGCCTGGCTGGCGACGACGCCGTCGGGGCCGACCGCAATCATGTCGGTCCAGCACATGCCGACCTCCGGGTACGTGCGCATGCAGGCGAGCTGCAGCTCCAGCTTCCAGGGCTCCCACAAGTCGTCCGAATCGAGCAAGGCGACGAAGTCCCCGCGGCTCTCGGCGAAGCCGCGGTTCCTCGCGGCCGACACGCCCTGATTGTCCTGCGGGATGTAGCGCAGGCGCGACTCCGTGGACCATTCACGCGACACCAGGGCCGCGGTGTCGTCGCTCGATCCGTCGTCGACGATCACGATCTCGACGCGGCGATACGTCTGCTGGAGCGCGCTCCGCACCGTCGCGGCCAGGCAATGCGCCCGGTTGTAGGTCGGAATGACCACGCTCACCAGCGGCTGTTCCATCGCTCCTTTGCCTCGGTCTCCGGGTCGTGGCCTCTGACGATTTCCACGGCCTTCCGCATGATCCGCGCGCCGGCGATCGACGCCCGGTGCGCCAGGCCGCGCGCGGTCCGCTTCTCGTACGAGAGCTGCCAGAGCGGCCGCTGAACGGGCGCGAACTGCACCTTCAAGCGGTTACTGCCCCGCATGTAGTCGTAGGCGGTCACTCCGCGCTCGATCAGATGCGACTTGAGCAGCAGGTGTGCCGCAATCCCCGGACTTCGCACCGCGCCGTCACCCTCCACCGCCGTTCCCGCGAGATAGTAGTAGAACCGTTCCCTCGCCAGGTATCCCTGGACGACCGCCAGCGGATGACCGCCGCCGCTCAAGCGCGCCAGCACCGCTCCTCCGCGCGGCACGAGCTCTCGCGCGAGCGTGCGATGAAACTCGGTGAACCGCGGCGATGAAAAGCACCCGCGCAGTCCCGCCTGTGCGAATCGCAGCTCGTGCAGCCTGACCAGATCGTCGTAGAACCGATCGACCTGGCCGGCGTCGCTCGCCACCTCGAACGTGAGCCCTTCGCGTTCCACGGACCGCAGCAGCCGCCGCGCCTGCTGACGCGAATTCGGGGACAGCCGCTTGAGATAACTCTCGATCCCCCCCGAGAGATCGGCCACGAACGACGCGCCGTACGACTGTTCGGACAGCCCGCCCGGCCAAGCCGATGCGGGCCCGGTCCACAGTCGCAATGGCGATTCGTCAGGCAGCGACGACAGCTGCAGCGAATCGCAGCGATGCGCGTCGCGATTCCACAGGACCCGCCCGAGCGCCTCCACGCTCGGCTGTTCCATCCCCTCACGGCACAGCACGTCCAGGTAGTCCGCGCACGTTTCCTCCAGCCGCGACTCCCCGGTCGAGAGAAAGCGCAGCTGGCGTGGCGCCAGCCGTCCGGTGTCGGTGCCATAGTGCACGCTGCCGACCCGACCCACGTACAACGGCAACGCCGCCATCAACGTCGAGCGGTCTTCGACGACCACGACGCACAGGCCCCGGCCGCGTTCGCCGTAGGTCTCGCCGTAGAGCCGCCACCACGTCCACAGCCATTCCCAGCGAAGCGACGGTGACGCCGATTTGCTGGCGGCCCACAGCGCTTTCCACTGCGGCTCGAGCGCTGCCCAGTCGCGCGTGTCACGAATCACGCGGCAGGTGAGCGGGTGGGCAGCGCGGAGTTCCGCGGCTCCGGCTACTCGTTGACCAATCAGCATCGACGCACGTTCTCCAGGGGGCCCGCTGCACCTGAACGCCGTCGATCACCACGACCCATCGCTGGGGCCCAGCTCCGACAGCACTCGCTTGGCGTCCGCCGCACCGGCAAACGACGCGTTCTCAGCCAGCGCCCGCTTGAGGGACGCGCGCGCGCGGGCGACGTCACCTTGCTGTTTGTAGGCGAGCCCCAGATGGTAGTGATACGTCGAATTCTTGGGATCGAGCTTGATGGTCTGCTCGAACGCCTGGACCGCGAGCTCAGGCGTTTGTTTCTTGTAGTACACCCATCCAAGAGTGTCCTGGGCCTGCGGCGATTCAGGCATCACTTCAACCGCGGTTCGCGCGAGGTGCAGCGCGACGTCGAGGTTCTCGCCGCGATCGGCGTAGATGTATGCCAGGTTGTTCGCGGCAATCGCGGCTTTCGGATCGAGGCCGATGACGCGCTCGTACTGACGCTGTGCGCCGGCGGCGTCCCCTTGCATCTCCGCGAGGACGCCGAGCATCGTCAGCGCCGCGATCGGACGGGTTTGACGCGTCGCCACCGATTCGAATTCCTTCTTCGCTTCCGCCAGTCGTTTCTGCGAGACGTACATCTGTCCGAGCATCACGTAGCCCGCGAGCAGGCTCGGGTCGGCTTCCACGGCCTTGCGCACGTGCTGCTCGGCCGCTGCCGTATCGCCGATCGCGGCTGCGGTCCTGCCCGCCAGGAGCAGGAGATCGGGCCGCAAAGGCTCCTCCCGCAGGCGTGCGGCCACCCGCTCGACCGCAGCAGCGGGCTTTCGCTCCGAGAGGTCGAGCGTCACCAGCCCCGTGAGGGCATCGATCGATTTCGGCTCGATCTCGAGGGCGCGCTCGAACGAGGTGCGCGCCGCCGTGAAGTTCTTGCGCCCGACGTAGGCGAAGGCGCGCTGCACGTGGAGTGGCGCCACCCGCGGGTTCCGTTGCAGAAGCGGGTCGAGAATCCGTTCCGCACCCGCCACATCTCCGGAGGCGAGCAGGCCGCGCGCCAGCGTGACTTGCGCTCGCACGTTGTTCGGTTCGTTTCGGACCGCGTCACGAGCCAGCGTGACCGACGCATCCACTTTTCCGCTCGCGAGGTCGATCTGCGCGATCTCGACCTGCGCGCCGGCGGCGTGGGGATTGAGCTGGAGTACCTCGGTGAACGCCTGACGCGCTTTCTCGAACTGCTTCAGCGACGCGTAGGTCTGGCCCAGCGCAAACTGCACTCGAGCCGATCGCGGCTCGAGCTCGGCCGCCCGGGTCAGGGTCGTCAACGCTTCGTCGCCTTTGCCCTGCGCCAGCCGCACGTGCCCCTTCGCGACGAGACCGTCGACGTTGTCGGGGCGCTTCTGAAGCATCTCGTTGACCGTTTGCTCCGCGCCGGCGATGTCGCGTCGAGCGAGCTGCACGTCGGCGAGCCGTTTCGAAGCGCTGTCCGCCGTGGCCGGAGCCTTGCGCAGGTCCTGGAGCAACTGGACGGCCTCGTCCGGGCGGTTCTGCATGATGTAGAAGTCGGCGAGCGCGAACGGCACCGCCCCCGAGGTCTGCAGCGTCTTGACGAACGGTTCGGCCTCGGCTG
>Ga0075421_100009825_pt1 | contig 11799 bp, 6 predicted proteins | sample SoiMetdeltSBSDD5_FD_75292 | JGI IMG/M metagenome (GOLD analysis project Ga0075421, IMG submission 75292) | Bulk soil microbial communities from a Populus tree surrounding site in Tennessee, USA - Soil MetaG P. deltoides SBSDD5 | ecosystem: Environmental > Terrestrial > Soil > Tree plantation...
CTGCGCATCGGCCGGCATCGCGCGCCTCAAGACGTCGAACCAGTTGACGATCACGTGCGGAATCGGCGCCTGCTGCGGCACTCCTTTGAGGAGCAGGAATCGCCCGTCCCGCCCGACGTCGAACTCCACCAGCACGTTGTTGCCGGAGTCCGGTACGTCGACGAGGACCTGCGGACGCGCGCCGTCGAGCGTGGCACCGGCACCGACCTTGAGAACGTACATGTGCGAACGATTCGTGCCAAGGCCCCGGTAATACAGTTCGGTGCTGTCGCGCGACCATCGAGGCGTACTCGTAGGGCCGTTCGACACCTGCCAGCGCGCGCTCGCCACATTGGGATACGGGCTGACGTAGATCTGGGGGAGTCCCGACTCCACCATGCGATAAGCCAGCCAACGTCCATCGGGGGAAAGCCTTGGCGTACGACCGTGCGGCACGACCACCTGAGATACGCCCGTCGTCAGGTCCAGCTGCTTGATCCCGTCCGAGTCTGTTCCAGTGACCGCGTAGAGAATGGTCGTCTCGGACAGCCCGGCGGCCGGGTATTCGCCACCGCTCGCGATAACCTGTTTCAGCGGCCCGCTTGTGATCTGCGTCGGCGCGCCGGCGCCATCGGCCCGCTGTTGAAAAAGACGGCCCAGCGCGCCGAGTTGCAGGCGTGAAGTAAACAGCAGGTTCGTGCCATTCGCCGTCCACATCGGGGCTTCGCTGACACTCGTGTCGCGAGTGATCGGCGTCAGCGTGCGTCGCGCGAAGTCCCAGATGACGATGCTTTGCCGGCCCAGTGACGATGATGATTCAAGCGCTACTCGAGTGCCGTCCGGTGACAGCTCGGGCCCGCTGTAAGGACCACGCGCAAGATCGGTTGCACTGGTACGCCCCGTGCGGTCGACCCACACGAGATCGGCCTGGGGGCGAGTTCCCGAGTCCGGCATGTACGCAATCGTGCCGCCCGAGGACACGCCGAAGTGCCCCGCGCCACCATTGTTATAAAGCACGCCGGACATCACGGGTATGGAAGCGCTGGTGACTTCAAGGCGCGATGCATCGAACGGCGCGGCCATGAGTACGCCCGCTCTGAGATACACGAGGTGACCGGTCGGCACGTAGATCGGGGCGTGTCCGGTCCGATCGAGCAGGACGCGCCATTTCTTTGTCGCCACATCGACAACAGCGACCCGAGACTCTTCCAGCGACCCTTTAAAGACGGTGAAGAGCACTCCGCTTTCACCCGGGACGATGGCTGGAAACCGGTGAGCGACCTCGCCGGCGGATTTATCGACGGATGTGATCTGCTCTCTCGTACCGCCCGATTCTGAGATCCGTGAGATTCCCGATCCTCCCCCGGAATAGATGAAGCCGTCATCAGACCACGCCACTCCTCGATCGTTGGCGTCGATGGTTCCGATCTCAAACGGTGTTCCCCCGGCGACTGGCGCGCGCCACAGCTTTCCATTCGCGACGAATCCGATCTGCGTGCTGTCGTGTGAGAAGAAGGGATTGTATGGCGAATCCGTCGATGAGACGACACGCATCTCGCCGCTTCGAAGATCCTGGAGGCAAACCTGCGGCCCCAAGTTGCCGCCGACGGCGATGTAGGCGACACGCGTGCCGTCGGGAGAGATAGCAAGACCCGGCCCGCTTGGCCCGGCCCATGTCAGTCCATCGGGCCACTCGATCGCAAACCGCAACGCCGGAAGCGACGCTGGTGTCGGCCACATTTGCCATGCAGCAATCGCCGCGACCAGCGCGCCTCCAACAACGCCTGCGGCGAGCATCCACCACGGGCGCGGCTTGCGCGGCGCACTGGCGACCTGCGGAACACCCTGACGCGATTGCGCCCCATCGGATGCATCGCGAATCTCGAGTCTCGCGACGCCGATGTCGGACAACCGATCCTTTGGCTCCTTTGTCAGACACCGTTGCAGCAGTCGCTGCACCGGGAGCGGAGTGTCCGCGGGCAGCGCCGCCCAATCGGGCTCACCGCGCACAACCGCCGCAAGGATCTCCGTGATGTTGTCACCAGGGAATGCTGGTTTCCCCGTCAACATCTCGAAGAGCACGCAGCCGAAGGCCCAGATATCAGTGCGCTTGTCCACGGCCTTGCCCTTCGCTTGCTCCGGCGACATGTATGCGGCAGTGCCGAGGATGATGCCTTGTTGTGAAAGGCCGGATCTGAACGTCGGGCTGAGGACAGTCGGCGAATTGGAATCGCTGGATGCGGGTGCGCCGACGGGGTCTAACGCTTTCGCCAGTCCAAAGTCCAGCACCTTGACGACACCGTCGCCGCGGACCTTGATGTTGGCGGGCTTGAGATCGCGATGGATGATGCCGCGATCGTGCGCCGCCTCGAGCGCCTCCACGATCTGCCTCGCGATCGGCAGCGCGTCGTCGAGCGGAAGCGCCCCTCGCGTCAGACGCTCGGCCAGATCTTCTCCGTCGACAAGCTCCATGACGAGCCCGCTGCCTTCCATGCCATACACGTGCGCAATGTTCGGATGATTCAGCGCCGCGAGTGTCTGTGCTTCGCGCGAGAACCGCGCCATGCGTTCGGGATCACCGGCGAAGAGATCGGGAACGATCTTGATCGCGACCTCACGGTTCAACGCTGTATCGCGTGCGCGGTAGACCTCACCCATGCCACCCGCGCCGATGGAGGAAACGATCTCGTACGAGCCAAGCCGGGCGCCGGAGGTCAGCGGCATGGGCGGGCATTATAGCGTTCGCGCAATGAATCGTGAGGTGCGGAAGCTATCGCCGCGCCGCAAGGGTCTTCCGGGTCGCCTCGAGCGTGAATGCGAGTGATTCGCGCGGAATGCTCGACACGAACGGACCGATAAGCCACCCGAACATAGCCGGGATGCTTCGGGTCAGGGAAATCGCCTCGCACTGAACGTAGGTGCCGCCGTCCCGTTCCAGGAACCTCCAATACGTGTAAAGTCGCCAGAGATATCCACCATCGTGGCCGGGAGGCAGTTGGTGTTCTTGTGGTGTGTCCGGATCCGCCACTTCCGCGATCCGAAGACTGTAGATGCGGCTCTGCGCGCGATCCGGGGCTGGATGTGTGAAGCGAGCTTCATTCTCGGTATCGACGACGACCGTGATCACCTTTTTCATGTAGAAGCGGAGGTCGACGCGGAACGTATCACCAGTTCGTGAGACGAGTTTCGAACGCGCAATAGCCGGCCGGAAGATCTCGGCGTGACGGTTGTAGTCCTGAAGGAGATCGACGGCTTGCCGGAGCGTGGCACCCGGAACGAACGCGGCGCCGAGCCAGTGGTGCATCAGTCCGTCTGGAACATCAATTTTTTTTCCTGCCTCGCGTGCCGACAGCCGCTCGATGTACAGTTCGCCGTGCTTCAATGCGGCGAGCTTTGCGCGCCGCTCCGTCTCTGCCAGCGCGTCGAGTCGGAGGAACGGTTCCGGCACCATTTGCGCCTCGGCCGCGCGCACGTACCGGTCGAAGGCGGCAACGGTGCGCGGTTGCAAATCGGCTGCACCTACCGGTGATGCGAGCAGCGCGAGGAGAGCGAGGCTGATGACCGATTTGCTGAGGGTCACGGCAGATTCCGCAAGCCAGTATGACGCGAATAGCGCATTTAAGAAGAGGCCAATCGTGAATCGAAACCGACTCATCATGACCACGGCGGCTACGGCACTCGTCGTCACTGCCCTCGTCGGCGTTCGCGCGCAGGACGATGCGCTGGATCCTGTGAAGGTCGCGCCGAACACGCACAAGATCGCGCTCGAGAACGCGTTTGTGCGGATCCTCGACGTGCATATCCCGCCGGGATCCATCGAGCCGCGTCATCGCCATCCGCACGGTCTCAGCGTCTACTTCACCGACTGGGACGCCGAGGTCACTGTCGACGGCAAACCGGCGCAGGTGAATCAGCGAAAGGCAGGCACGTTCGCCTGGAGCGATGCCGTCGTTCATGTCGTCCGCAATGTTGGCAAGACGGAAGGACATGTGCTCAGAATCGAGTTGAAGCAGTAGGCATTTTCTCTGGTATCGGTATTGCTCCCGGAGTGCGCCGGAGGGTGCGATGTTTCCAATCGGCGATGATGACCAGGGATCAGGAAGCGGACCGGCAATCGTCACGATCGCATTGATCGTGCTGAACGTTCTCGCCTTCATGCTCGAGCTGGGTCAAGGCTCGGAAGCCTCTCTCCAGTCTTTCATCACGGCGTGGGGCGTCGTGCCTCGTGAGTACAGCGTGGGTCGCGATCTGCCGCCGCTCATCCCACTTCCATTCTGGGCGACGCTCATCACCTCGATGTTCCTCCATGGCGGATGGATGCACCTCGGCGGCAACATGCTCTACCTGTGGATTTTTGGCGACAACATCGAACGCTCCATGGGCAGCGTTCGGTTTCTGATCTTCTACCTGATTTGCGGCATCGCCGCGGGCTTCGCTCACATCATGTTCGCCGGTGGGTCAGCGATTCCGAGCGTCGGCGCGTCCGGTGCCATCAGTGGCGTACTCGGCGGCTATTTGCTGCTCTTTCCGCACAATCGGGTTCGCGTTCTTACGCGCGCCGGCGTCACCTCGGTGCCAGCGATCCTGGTGCTTGGTTTCTGGATTGTGATCCAGTTGATCAGCCAGGTTGGATCGATTGGACACACGAGCGAGGGAGGTGGCGTCGCCTATATGGCGCACATTGGCGGTTTCGTCGCGGGTCTGGTGCTGGTCAAGCTCTTCGCCGCGCGGCCCGCGACGGCTTTGGCGCGCTGACGGTCGAACGCTCTGGACGTCAGCGTTGAGCGAGCGGACGCACGCATTCATTCCCTCGACCGATATTCCGCTCCTCTACTTCGGATTTGCGCATGCGTGCCTGGGGACGGCGTTTGCCGTCCTGGTTGTCGACCCGGCGATCCCGGGCCCGTTCTTCCTTCATCCCCACCTCGTTGCTCTCGTTCATCTCGTCACGCTTGGCTGGATCTCCGGTTCAATCCTCGGTGCCTTCTACATCGTCGCGCCGCTCGCACTCAGGATGCCGCTCCGTACGGGGTGGCTCGATCGAGCGGCGTTTGCCGCGTTCGCCGTCGGCGTCGTCGGAATGGTCACGCGGTTTTGGGCGGGGCAGTACACGGCGATGTCATGGCTCGCCGTCCTGGTCGCGGCAGCAGTGCTACACGTTGCCATTCGCAGCTGGATCGGACTGGTCGCAGCAGTTGTTCCGTGGCCAGTAAAACTTCACGTCGCGCTCGCCTTCGTCAACATGATCGTGGCAAGTCTCTTCGGCATCGTCCTCGGACTCAATCGAAGTTTTGCGTGGTTCATCTGGTCGCCGCTGTCGGGCGCGTACGCTCATCTCCACATTGCGGCCGTCGGGTGGGGCACGATGATGTTCGTCGGTCTCGGCTACAGATTGATCCCGATGATTGTGCCGACGGCGATGCCGACAGCAAGGTCAATGGCGTTGAGCGCGGTGCTGCTTCAATCGGGTCTTGCGGTGCTCGTTCTTGCGCTGATGACCCAGTCTGTTTGGCAGGCGGCCGGCGCGCTGCTCATCGTCGGGGGGCTGGTGAGCTTCGTGATGCACGTCCGAATGGCACTGCGCTATAAGCTGCCTCCTCCGGCAGCTCTCCCTCGCCCGGACTGGGCGACGTGGCAGACGCACGTCGCACTCCTGTGGCTGGTCATCGCTGCTGGCGCAGGTGTGTTTGTCTCGTGGCCAGGGCGCGATGCAGCTTTCGAGGTGAACTGGGTGTACGGTGCAGCAGGACTGGTTGGTTTTCTCGCTCAGGTCATTGCCGGCATGCAGGGCCGGCTGCTTCCCATGCACGCGTGGTATGCAGCCTTCGATGCCGCTGGAAGAAAACCGCCCTCACGGTCCGCGCACACGCTGGCAAGCCCGCGTCTCGCGCAACTCATTTTCGTTTGCTGGACGCTGGGAGCCGCCGCGCTGGCGCTCGGTCTCGCGCGGGCAATTCCGTCGATGGTTCGTGTCGGGAGCGGCATTCTCCTTTGCGCTGTCGTCCTTGGCGCGTGGCAAGGTGTGAGGATCAATCGCCTGTCGCGCAGCGAGGGTGACGCAACTCGGCGGAGCGGATAATCGGAGATCCCGCAGCGTCCTCCTGTTGACGGTGTAAACTTGGCAACCTCGCTAGACACGAGTTGCTGATTGAACGTCTCCTGTTGGACGCTTGCGTTCGTCTTGACGGGAATCCTGTCGCAGGGTCAACTGCCGGGACTCTCACAAGCCGCACCACGTTCCGCTCTCGTCGTTGGACAAGTCATCGATGCCGGAACGGGTACTCCGATCAGTGGCGCACTGGTCGAAGTAAGAATGCAGGCGTCGCTGGGGCCTCCACCACCGGTCCAACTCACTCAGACTCCGAGAGTCTTAACTGGTTCTGACGGTCGCTTCGTCTTCCGGAGACTCCCGAAAGGGAATTTCATGGTGACGGCGATCAAGCCCGGATACCTGGACGGTGCTTACGGTCGCCGCCGTCCCGGCGGTGATTCGCAGGCGCTGGTGCTGTTCGACGGTCAAAAGGTTGGCGGCCTTCGGATCTATCTATGGAGGCATTCGGCGATTACCGGAGTGGTCGTCGACGAGGCAGGCGAGCCTGTGGTCGGCATCCAGATGCGAGCGTTTCTTCGACGAACCTCTGGCGGCCAACGTCGGTTTAGCGGAGTGGGCAGCATTGGTTGGACGGACGATCGCGGTGTGTATCGTATTCACGGCCTGCTTCCTGGCGACTACCTGGTTGCCGCGGTTTCGACGAAGGTATCTGTCGCTGCATCGACCGCTGAAGATGTCCGTCGACGCGGCACGACGCCGTCGGCGATCGCCGAAATAGGTGCAGCGACTGCGGCCGGGCGTGGGTCATCGATTCACGTCGGTGACGCGCTCCTGACGCTCGCCGGATCCGCGATCGGTCCGGCACCATCGAGCGACGGTCACGTGTTCGTCTATCCGACGACGTTCCATCCGAACACCGCGAGCCCATCGCGAGCCACGATTGTGACGGTCGCCTCGGGAGAAGAGCGCAGCGGAATTGATTTTCAGCTCGTGCCGGTTGCGACGAGACGAGTCTCGGGTGTGATCGTGACCAATGACACTGTCCGCGGCGGCATTCCCGTGCGACTCATGGTAGAGGATGCGGCGGACGCGCCACTCGAGCAGGAAGTCGCAACGACAGTAACCGATCGTGCCGGAGCATTTGTGTTTCCCGCCGTCCCGGTCGGTCTTTATTCCTTACGCGTGATCCAGGGCGGCCGCCTCGCGAGTGGGCTGGCCGGCACGTCAACGATCATTCACACGAGTGCTGGAACGATCTCGTCGGCCGATCGGGCGAGCATGAACGTGTTCATGGACTCGTTCAGCCTGCGGTGGGCGAGTTTTCCGATAGCGGTTGGACGCGACGACATCGCGAACCTCTCGATTGCGCTTCGACCCGGTCTTAACCTGACTGGTCGTGCGGAGTTTACCGGTTCACGCGAGAGACCAGCCCCACGTCTCGGGCAAGTTTTCGTCACGATCGACTCGCTTGCCGAGACATCACGCCTCGCGGCCGTCGCAGGTCGTTTCGACGGTTCCGGACAGTTCAGCGCATTTGGTTTCGCTGGCGGCCGATACGTGATTCGAGTCGGGCCGGCTCCGCAGGGATGGTTCCTCCAGTCCATTACCTACGGCGGCCGCGACGTATTGGACACGCCGCTCAATATCGAGGCCGCCGATGCGACGGGGGTGACGTTCACGTTCACCGATCGGCCGACAGAGGTCATCGGCACGGTTCGCAACAGTTCTGGCAACAGCGATCCAGGTGCCACGGTGATTGTCTTTCCGTCCGACAGTCAGACCTGGTCGAGCATGTGGATCAACTCGCGCCGGTTCCGCAGCATGCGCGTCGAATCCACGGGAGTATTCAAGCTTTCCCCCCTGTCCGCTGGCAGCTATTTCATTGTCGCCATTCCCGACGAAGTCGCTGGCGACTGGCAGGATCCATCTTTTCTCGATGCGCTGAGTCGCACGGCATCGCAATTCACGCTCGTAGAAGGCGAGTCAAAGACGCTCGATCTCCGCATCAGGGAGTTGCGGTAGGAATGCGCGCGCTCTCTGCGTTCTGTATTGCTGTGTTTCTCGGATCGGCTGGTTCGGCAGTCGCTCAACAAGCACCACCGCCGCCGCCGCGCGAGATCGCGCGCAAGCCTGGAGTCGGGACTGCTTCCATCTCCGGCACCGTCATCAGCGACGATACCGACGCGCGGCCATTGCGACGTGTGCGGGTGTTCCTGAACAATCCCGACGAAGAGATCGCTCGAACGACGATCAGCGACGATGATGGCCGGTTCACGTTCGCCGCGCTTCCTGCCGGACGTTATGCGATCGGTGCCGCGAAGGAGGGATACGTCACGACAAACTACGGCGCCAGCCGGCCAGGCGGACCGGGATCACCTGTCGTCGTCGCTGACGGCGTCGCGCGAAGCGATCTCACGCTTCCGCTTCTTCGCGGCGCCGTGATTACCGGCACGCTGCTCGACCCCGACGGTCAGCCAATCCCCGGCGTGAGCATGCGAGCGATGAAGTACGGCTACACCATCAATGGCGAGCGTCGGTTGACCGCCGTGACCGCGACGATGGCGGGCCACATCACAGACGATCGCGGCGCGTATCGCATATACGGATTGGCTCCGGGCGAGTACACCATCGCGGCGCCAGCCATTCCGCAACTCTCGACGGGCGACGCGATCCTGATGATGACCGACAGCGACGTTCAGCGGGCACTCGACGAAGTGCGGTCGTCACGCCGAGGCACAGGCGCTAACGAAGCGTCGGCAGTCGCCGGAACAGACGACGGCCGCGCGATCGGCTATGCCACCGTGTTCTATCCAGGAACGCCCACGCCGACGCAATCAGTCGTGATTCCGCTGAGCAGGGCAGAGGAGCGGACGGGCATCGACTTCCAGCTTCAGTACGTGCCGATGTCGACGATCCGCGGCAGCATCATCGCGCCGCCGAATGTGATGTCGTCCCAGTTGACCGTGCACCTGATTGCAGTTGACGAGGTGATTTTGTCCGAGACCACCAGTGAGTCGCGGAGGACGTCCGTGACCGGCAAGGGGGAGTTCAGCTTCGTCAATGTGCCGCCAGGATCCTATGTTGTCGTCGCGAAGGCGCAATCAGGATCGACCGTCTTCTGGGCCTCGACCGACGTTGTCGTCGACGGACAAAGCCAGCCGGAGGTCTCGCTGTCGATGCAACTGGGACTCAGCGTCTCGGGTCGGATCGCTTTTGACGGACGAACCGCGATTCCGAATTCGTCGCGAGTCCGAGTGTCGCTGATCCCTCTCTTGGCCGGCGCCCAGGTCAGCCTGGGTTCGGCGGCCGCGGGCGTCGATCCCAACGGACGCTTTTCAATCACCGGCGTTACCGCGGGCCGTTACCGGTTGCAGGCGTCGATCGATGGACCGTCCGGCTGGATGCTCAGTTCGTCGACCGTGAGCGGGCGAGACGTGCTCGATGTGCCGATCGATCTTCGGCAGAGTGTCGATGGCGCTATCGTGACGTTCTCGGATCGTTCAGCGGAATTATCCGGGATCGTGCAGGACACGTCGGGTCGAGCGAGTGCCGCCGATACCGTGATTCTGTTTCCGGCGGACCGAGCGCTCTGGACGCCAAGGTCGCGGCGCATCCGCGCCGAGCGCGTCGTCGCCGACGGGAGCTTTCAGTTCCGTGCGTTGCCCGCCGGCGAATACTACGTTGCGGCGACTGCGGAGGTCGATGAATTCGAGTGGTACGATTCAACTTTTCTCGAGCGCTTGACGACAAGTTCGGCGTTGAAGGTCGCGATTGGTGAGGGGGAGAAGAAGACCGTCGACATCGTTCGGCAAGCGCCACCTCGATAGAAATGTCCAGTCTCTGGTAAATCACAGCGCAGACTGCCCGATAATGCGCTCAATGCGGCCGTTCAGTTATGTGGGGCTGTTGGCGACGATACAAGTGAATCTTGTAATTTGCGGATCGCTGAATGCTGATTGTTGATTGAGCATCCGATCAATCAGCCAATCAGCAATCAAAAATCCGAACTTTCAGCAGACACGTGACTAGAGCCAGGAAAGGAGAAAAGAGAAGTGAGAAGAGAGTCCGCTCGCCATTTAAAGGCGCCGAAATTAGCCTTGGCGTAGGGGACGCTCGTTCGCCACATGTCTCGTATCGATTTTGCTAGTTTCCGCGCTCGACGAATAGCCTGGCCAAAAGCTGATCGACCGGCACGAAGTCATCAGTGAGAGTGATCGCGCGACCGGACGTTACATACGCGTTGAATCGGTCCGCCGATAGCGGCGTCGTCCTGAGCGATGGTTCGTCGCGCGCGGTGATCGCATCCAGCGCCGCACGATTCAGCGGCGCCCGGCTCGCCATCAGCACATACGTATTCCGATCGAACGGCTGGAACGCGGCACTGCGGCCGAACATGTAGACGTGCGGGAAAACCGCGCGCAGCGCATTCGCCTCGGCTTTAAGAAACTCTCCTCCCTCGAACTTGTCGATGATGTTGGAAAGGTAGATGCCATTCGGCTTCAACCGGGAGGCGATGATTCGGTTGAATTCCACCGTTGTCAGGTGATACGGAATCGACAGATCGTTGAACGCGTCTCCGTAGATGAAGTCGTACTGCTTCGGGTCGGTCCATTCCGTCAGGAACACACGAGCATCCCGGTTGAATGATCGAATGCGCGAGGTCCGCGGCAGACCCAGGCGGTCAAACACAACGGCGATGACCGCGGGATCGATCTCGATGACGTCGACCGTCGATGACGGATAAGCGGCTTCGACGTAGCGAGGGAATGAATAGCCGCCGCCGCCGATGAAGAGCGTGTCGAGCTGCTGCCGGCCCGTGGCGTGCGCCTGTGTCAGGTTCGAGTAGGCACGCTCGTAGCCGTAATCGAGCGCGCGCGGGTCGTCCGGGACGATGAAGCTGTGAACCAGCCGGTCGAGCATCAGCATCCGCGCCGCATGCCCGTTCTGACTGGTTTCGATCACCTTGATGCAGTAGTAGTTCGACTCGACGTCGCACGGCGCCAGGTAGTGTCCTGCCCGCCATCGGATGCCGACCGTGACGAAGATCGCGAGCGCGACCGCGGTGGCGGCAAGCATCGCTGTCCTGCTTTTCCGCCGATCAGCGGCGGCGACTAAGAGACCGGTTAACAGGAGAACAATCGCGACGAGCCACACGATCGTTCGCGTCCCCAGCCAGGAGATCAGATAGAAGCCGGTGAGGAAGGTGCCGAAGATCGATCCGATAGTCGAACAGGCGTAGATAGTGCCGACGATATGGCCGCTGCGTTCGAGATTCGCGAGCGCGAGCCTGACGACGACGGGGGACACCATCCCGAGCACGAAACTTGGCAGAAAGAAAATCGCCGCGACATACACGACGATCCGCGGAAGAAACGACAGGCCAAACGTGGTGCCGACAATCGCGTGCGTGACAACGAGGATGCTCAGGCTGGAAACGCCGCCGGCCATGAATATGAGACCCAGCGTGCGACGCGAGGCATAGCGGTCGGCGACCACACCTCCGACGAAGTTACCGACGGACATTCCCGCGAGAACCACGCCGATCACGCTCGTCCAGGTGTAGAGCGATACGCCGATGTACGGCGCCATGATTCGGCCAGCGATGATCTCGATGATTAGCGTGCAGGCGCTGCTGATGAAGGCGAGAAGGCACGAGATCCACATAGTTGAGGGGATCGTATCGTCTGGGTGCCAAGGGTGCCAAGGGTGCCAAGGGTGCCAAGGGTGCCAAGGGTGCCAAGGGTGCCAGGGGTGCCAGGGGTGCCAAG
>Ga0075421_100009826_pt1 | contig 11799 bp, 10 predicted proteins | sample SoiMetdeltSBSDD5_FD_75292 | JGI IMG/M metagenome (GOLD analysis project Ga0075421, IMG submission 75292) | Bulk soil microbial communities from a Populus tree surrounding site in Tennessee, USA - Soil MetaG P. deltoides SBSDD5 | ecosystem: Environmental > Terrestrial > Soil > Tree plantation...
CCGGTGAGGCTGAGGCAGCCCTCGAAGAATTCGACCTCCTCGCCCAGCTCAGCCTCAAGCCTCGGGTTGATGATCACATGGAAGGGGACGGCCGCGCGCTCGCGGTCGGCGCACACCTCGGGCGAGAGGCCGGCGACGTAGTCGGGGCGGTCCTCGATGACCGCGAGCCGCAGCCCCTCGCCGACCTGCGGGGCGGCCAGGCCGACGCCCGGGGCGGCGCGCATCGTCTCGCGCATCTCCTCGATCAACTGTTGGACCGGCCGACCGAGAATCTCCGCGCGTCGCAGCTCGCGGGCCGGCGCGCGGAGAACCGGCTCGCCGACCTGACAAATCTTCAGTCCCATTCCGTCCGGCTCCTTTCCCGGTGCTCACCAGATGGAAGGCAGCGCCGCCTCGTCGCATTCGAGCGTCGCGCCGTCGGGGAGGATGTGGACGACCCGCGCGCCGCGCGCCCGCAGCCGGGGCGCGAGCAGCCCGACGCGGTGGCAGTTGGCCCGCGGCTGGCGCAGGTGGCGGGTCAGCGGCTGCGACTCCGAGCACATGATGGCGACCCGCAGCTCGGCCGCCAACTCCATGACCCGGTCGAGCCCGCGCGCCAGCTCGGCGGGCGGCGCCATGACCTTGCCGCCACATTCGGGCAGGTGCTCATAGCCGACGCCGGCCGAGGCGAGCGCCGCCGCCAGGGCCGGCCCCTGGTACTGCGGCCAGCGCGAACGTGCCGCGCTGCGCACGTCGCAGACGAAGGCCACCCGGTGGCGCGCGAGCAGCCCGAGGAAATCCGGGAGCGGGTGGCGGCCGTGGCCGATGGTGTAGATGGCCGGCGCGGGTGACGGCATGACGTCCCCGATTGTATCAGGTGAGGCCGGGGGAGATAATACTTGGCAGTGGCGAGTGGCGCTACCGGGAGTGAGAATTATGGCGGACCCGCGGCGGCGACTGCCGCAGAACATCCCCGGCGACTTCTTCGTCGACGAGACTTGCATCGACTGCGACACTTGCCGCCACCTCGCGCCCGATGTATTTCGCGACCACGGCGACGCCTCGAGCGTCTACCGCCAGCCGGCGACCGGCGACGAGACGCGGCGCACGCTCATGGCACTGGTCGCCTGCCCGACCGGCTCGATCGGGACGCAGGGCGGGCAGGACGCCCGCGAGGGGGTCGCGGCCTTCCCCTCGCCGGTCGCGGCGAACGTCTACTTTTGCGGCTTCACCTCGGAGGCGAGCTTCGGCGCGTGGAGCTACCTCATCGTGCGCCCGGGCGGCAACGTCCTCATCGACTCGCCGCGTTTCGCCACGCCGCTCGTCCGGAGGATCGAGGCGCTCGGCGGCGTCCGGACCATCTTTCTGACGCACCGCGACGACGTCGCCGACCACGCCGCCTTCGCGCGCCACTTCGGCGGCGCGCGTGTCATGCACGCGGCGGACGGGGCGGCCCGGCTCGGCGTCGAGCGCGTCCTCGAGGGCGAGGACGAGGTCCGGCTCGACGAGGATCTCCTCGTCATCCCGACGCCCGGCCACACGCGGGGCCACATGGTCCTGCTCTACCGCGACCAATTTCTCTTCACCGGCGACCACCTCGCCTGGTCGCCCGCGCGCGAGACGCTGACCGCCTTCCGCTCGGCCAACTGGTATTCCTGGCCCGTGCAGACGCGCTCGATGGAGCGGCTCTTGGATTACCGCTTCGAGTGGGTCCTGCCCGGCCACGGGCGCATGAGACACGACACGGCCGAGGAGATGCATGCTCACCTGCGGCGCTGCGTCGAGTGGATGCGGAGCACCCCGTGATCAGGTCAGCCCGACTGGCGGAGGGCGATTTTAAGTCTCGCCTCGAGTCTGAGGCGGAGCCGGTGGACGCGTAACCGCAGGAGGTTGAGCGAGAGGTTGAGCCGCGCCGCCAACTCCCGCCGCTGCCTCATCCTCTGCGCGCCGGGCAGATCCTCGTAGTAATTGACCAGCAGCCAGCGGTCCTCCGGCGACATTTCGGCCAGGCACCTCGCCAGCAGCTCGAAGCGCAACTCACACTCCGGGTCAGCCGCGGGGGGCGGCACGGCGAATTCCTCCAGCGCCGCCGCCTCGCGCGAGTGCGCCCGGTAGCGCTCGAGGGCGACGAGGCGCGCCACCCCGAGACTGTAACGTCTGACGTCGAGCACCGCTTCGCCGGCGGCGAGCCGCGCAGCTACGCGGTCGATCGTCTCGTCGGCCCCCGACTCGGGGCTGTCGTCCCCCCTCACGCAAAAGAAGACGGTGAGCCGGGACCGCAGCCGGTTATATTCTTCCCCCGCGCGCTCGCGGTCACTTCCGAGCGCATCCATGAGCAACTCGAGACCCGTTTCTGTGAGCTCCATCACCCTACCCCGTTTCATGAGAGCTGCGCTGCCCTCGGGCGCCCGGCCCCCTCGCTGCTGGCGCGGCCGAGTTGTCCCCGTCTGCCTTGAGCGAGTCTTGTGCCGGTCCCAAGGCGTCAGGCCGCCGGGCCGCAGTTTGCACCGTATGTCTTGCCCTGATAATTAGTTAAGCCTCGGTGGGAGGGGTCCGCGGAGATCGCTGGCGGGGTTCGGGGACAATCAGAACTGATAGCCGGGAATCAGTTCTGATTGTCCCCGGCGCGGCGGAGTGGGAGGAGGCGCGCTTGAAAAATCAGGGGCCGGCGGTTAAACTCCGCTCGTCCTTCAGCACGCGCGACGGCTAATGCGCACCATCAACAATCCGTAAATTCGGTCGAATCACGGCACCGACGAGAGGAGAGAAGCCCCAATGTACAGGCAAGAACTGATCGGCGAGGCGGCGGCGCTCCGGCACGCCTTGTACGTCAACAGTCGGATGCGGTTGGAGTTCATGGGCGGGTTGTCGAAGCTCCTGCGCGATTACGGAGTTTCGGTCTCGGACGAGTTCCTGCGGGAGGTCATCGTCACGGTCCCGGAAGAGCTTCCCCACAGTTTCCTCAATGCCCAGGATGCCGCCATGGCCGTCAGCGAACTCGCGGCGGCGCCGGATACGAGGGGGGGGCGGCCAATCGGCGAAGAAGGTGAGGGTGAGGGACCGGTGGGTGACGACGATCAAGGCACCAATCCACTCCCTGATGATGACGAGGTAGATACCGGAGGGCATGACGAGAAATGATGGGGGGCGTCAGGGGGTGACGGCAGATTCCGGGCAGAGCGGGATGGAGGGCGAGGGGGTGCGAGCGGACCCCGGTCGGGAGGAAATCGGGAACATCCTCAGCGTGCAGCTCTATGATCCTCCTTCCTGTCGGTTGATTCTCGATCAGGCAGCCGCCGTCACCTGGGCGGATGCGCGAGTCATCGACCCGGCGTCGGGTGAAACGCCGCGCCCCATGCTGGACCGCGCCTCCCGCTCCGCCCGCGTCTCCTTCGCCGACTCTCGGTCTCACCCGGCGCGGGGATTCGACGTCAAGATGGAGGCTGTCGTCCTGCCGCTCGTCAGGCGGACCTGGCGAATTGACTTGACCGATTACTCGCGGGCACAGCTCATCAGGTACCGATCGAGAGGACATTACCGGCCGCACTCGGACGAGATCGCCGGGCCGGTCAAGCGCTACTTCTCCGTCATCTGCTACCTCAACGAAGATTTCGCCGGCGGGCGAACCGTGTTCCCCGCCTTTGATCACTCCGTCACCCCGAAAACCGGTCAGGCGATCATCTTCCCCGCCGGCTACCCGCACTACGCGGAGCCTGTCACTGCGGGGGAAAAATATGTCATCGCGTCGTGGGTCACGGGGCCGCCTCCGGTCCGCTGGTTCTAGGGGGCGAGCGCTTCTGCCGAGGATGGCGAACAGACATCACATCATCGTGTCGGCGGAAAATAGCGCTTACATGGCCTGGCAGTGCCAGCTCTTTCATTACTCCTGCCTGAGCCGGCTACGGCGCGCGCCGGTCATCTTCGTCCACGCCTCCGGGGCCGCGTGGCACCCCGGGTTTTTGCAGATCATCAGGGCGGGGGGCATCGTGCGCACGGCCCCGAGCTACAAAATGACGGCCGGCGGCAAGACGTACCCGCCGCGCAACACGCCGGGGACGTTGCTCGAAGCGGCAGGGGTTTTCGAGGGCGACGATCAACTCCTCGTCCTCTGCGACCCGGATATGGTTTTCCTCCGCGCTCCTGATTTCGCCGACTCACTCGCGGCGGAAGCCGTTGGCTACTTGGACTATGGTGACCCGGATGTGCGCGACGCGGCCGGCCGGTTGGGCGTGCCGCAGGCCCTCAGTGACGAGCTCAACCAGCGGTTAAACTGCGGGGCGCCTCACGTCATCCCCGTCCCCGACGCGCGGCGCCTGGCAGAGCACTGGCTCGCAGCGATCGACGCTTTCACTCCCGGGCTCTGGGAGGTGAGCATGTATGCTTTCGGGCTAGCTGTGACTAAGCTCGGGCTAGGAGTCAAGGTCACCCACCTGACCACCCCTTACCGCTCCTTCTCGGACCCGTCCCGCGGGGCGATGATTCACTACTGCTTCGGGGATGAAGTCTGGAGCAAGCGCGAATACTGGGGAGAAGAGCGGGCGGCGCTGGTGTGGGCACCGACGGCCGAGGCGCCGCCGGGGACGGTGCTCGGAGAGATCCTCGCGCAAATCGCCGAGGCTGAGAGGTTCTATCGAGGGTCACGCGCTTAACGTCCCGAAAGCTTCAAGCGCTGTCGCCAAGAAATTGCCACAGAGGCACCGAGGCGCAGAGAAAAACTCAGCAAGTCTCTGTGTCTGCGGTGTCTCTGTGGCCAGCTTCTGGATGCATTCATGTGACATCCGCTATAGAATGAGCAAGGTCTCAGCCCGCACGCACAAAGGCCCATATGCCCCTGACTGCCGGCACGCGACTCGGCCGTTATGAAATCCAGTCCACGCTCGGCGTGGGCGGGATGGGAGAAGTTTACCTCGCCTATGACACGAAGCTGGCGCGAACTGTCGCCGTGAAGACTTTGACGGTGAGGGAAGGCCCCAGCCGGCAGGCGCTCGGCCGGTTCGCCCAGGAAGCCCGGGCCGCTTCGGCGCTCAATCATCCTCACATCGTCCATGTTTACGAAGTCGACGAGATGGACGGCCTGCACTTCATCGTCATGGAGTTCGTCGAGGGCGAGACCCTGCGCAAGCGGATCGCGCGCGGCGGGCTGAAGTTAGACGAGGCGCTGGAGATCGCCGCCCAGGTCGCGAGCGCTCTCTCCGCCGCGCATGCGGCCGGGGTGATTCACCGCGACATCAAGCCCGAGAATATCATCATGCGCCCGGACGGGTACATCAAAGTGCTCGACTTCGGACTCGCGAAGATGCCGACACGGCTCCCGCTCAGGCTCGACGCCGGCGACTCGACCCTCTCCGAAGTGTTGACCGACCCGGGAACCATCCTCGGGACAATCAACTACATGTCGCCGGAGCAGGCACGGGGCGTAGCGGTCGACGCGCGTGCCGACGTCTGGAGCCTGGGGGCAGTGATTTATGAAATGATCGCCGGGAGGCCGCCCTTCGAGGCGGCGACGGCCAGTGACGCGCTCGCGGCCGTCCTCGACCGGGAGCCGCAGCCTCTCAGCCAAATCCCCGAGACGGTCAGTTCGGTGGTCACGAAAGCCCTGACCAAGAACCAGGAAGAACGCTACCAGACGGCTCAAGAGTTGCTCGCCGACCTGAGGCGCGCCAAGCATCAGCTCGAGGTCGACCTCGAGGCGGGGCGCCCTGGCCTGGACGGACCGACCGGCGGCGGGGCGGCCCCGGCGATGACCGCCGCAACGATCCATATCACCGGCCGGATGTCGAGCGCAGAGTACCTTGTCGACCTTGTCCAGCGCCACCGGAGAGGGTCGCTGCTGACCGCGGCGGCGATCCTGCTCGTCGCCGCCGCCGTCGGCTACGTGGTGCTTTCCCGTTGGCCGATCTCGCGGCGCTCGGCCCAACATAGTCCGCGGCGGCTGACTGTCGACCAGGGGTTGCAGAGCGGGCCCACATGGTCCCCGGACGGGCGGTGGATCGCGTATAGCTCCAACCGCGGCGGCAACTTCGACATCTGGCTGCAGAGCATCGACGGGGGGAACCCGATTCCGGTGACTCAGTCCAAGTCCGACGAATTGGAGCCCGACTGGTCGCCCGACGGGAAGTCGATCGCCTTCCGGTCAGAGGGGGAGCAGAGTGGGTTATTCATCGTGCCGCCCTTCGGCGGCGCCATGGCGAGCAACATTTCCGTCTTCGGTTACCGGCCGCGCTGGTCAAGCGACAGCGCGAACATTCTTTTCTTGAGCCCGGGCGCCCGCCTCTCAGAGCGGCCGCGGGTCTACGTCTACTCGCGCCGTGGCAACTCGTCCCGCGAGATTCTGGCTGGCGGGGCCGAGGCCGTGAGGGGCGTCAACGGGGGAATGGTCGAATGGCACCCGGACGGGCGGCGCGTCTCCTACTGGGATGATGCCAGGGCGTTCTTGACAGTGCCGGTCGACGGCGGCGCGGCCGTCAAGTCCTCGGTGGCCCCGGAGGTGGAGAGTGCGATCAAAGATCTTGGTGTCGACTTACTCCTTTTTCGCTGGGCGCCATCGGGGAAGGCGCTCTACTTCGAGGGACTGGCGCGGGGCGTGAGGAATCTTTGGAAGGTCACCGTCGACCCTCAGACATTGGCCTGGGTCGATGGGCCGGAACGCTTGAATTCGGCCGGCCTGGGTCCCGAGACGGGGCTCGCGCCCTCCAGGGACGGGAAACAACTGGCCTTCTCGACCGGCAATCAGCACGTCGGCATTTGGCTCTTCCCGTTTGACGCGCGGAGCGGCCGCCAAGTCAACGTCACGGAAGGCCGCTCGGTCACGCCGCTCGACGTCAGCGCCGGGTTCCCTGACCTTTCGCCCGACGGCAAGAAGTTGCTCTACGCCGCCTGGGTGAGGGGCAATGATCAGCAGCAAATTTGGGAAAGGTCGCTCGATGACGGGCGCGACCGGCTGCTGATTCCCGGCGATGAATTCGACCGCTTCTGCCCGCGCTGGCTGCCGGATTCGAGGCAGATCATCTACAGCCGCTTCGACCGGCACCAGGGGCCGGCCCCGCTCGCGATCTTCAACCCGGAAGGCAATCGGGAGCTGCTGGTCACTTCGCCGGGGCGCGGCCAGGACTATGTCTATGATGTCTCGCCCGACGGCCGCCGGGCGCTCGGGAGCACCAACCGGCGTGCGCGCGACCAATCGGCGCTGGCGATCTTCCCGCTCACCGGCGCTGAGGCGGCGCCGGAGGTGGCTGAGCTGGCTTTCGACCCGGGGAAAGAACTCTGGGCGCCGCGCCTCTCTCCCGACGGGCGCTGGGTCTGCTTCATCGCTCAGATGGAGAAGAGCAAGCCCGGGGTGTCGGTCATCTACGTCATGCCGTTCGCCGGAGGCCCCTGGGTCCGGATGACAGAGGAGGACGTCTGGGCGGACAAGCCGCGCTGGTCTCCCGACGGCAGGACGATCTACTTCATCGCCAACTACAACTCACGCTTCCTCAACGTCTGGAAGCGAAACTTCGACCCGGCCGCAGGCCGCCCCGTCGGGCCGCCCGCGCAGGTGACCACCTTCGAGAACCCCGGCAGGCTGATCCCCGGCAACGTCTCCGGCCTCGAACTGTCCTTCAATAAGAAGTTCCTCGCGCTCCCGATCCGAGAAGTGACGGGCAGCATCTGGGTGATCGACGACGTCGACCCATAGGCCGCCGCCCTACTTCTGCCCCGGCTTGATGTTCAGGTGGCGGGCGAGGCGGTGGAGGTTGTTCGGGTGGATGCCGAGCACCTTCGCCGCCTGTGTGTAGTTGCCGCCGGCCTGCTCGAGCGCCTTGAGGACGAGTTGGCGCTTCGCCTCGCCGAGCGCCACGTGGTAGCGCGTCACCTGGTCGCCGGCCGGCGGGGCCGCCTCGAGAATCTGCTCGGGCAGGTCCTCGGGCTGGATGAGCTCGGTCGAGCCGAGCACGATCGCGCGCTCGATTGCGTTCTCCAGCTCGCGCACGTTCCCGGGCCAGTCGTAGCCCGCGAGACAATCGCGCGCTTTGGCCGAGAGCCCGCCGACCCGCCGCTTGCACTTCTGGCTGTACTTCGCGATGAAATGCTCGGCGAGCGATGGCACGTCCTCCGGCCGCTCCCGCAGCGGCGGCATGGTCAGGGAGACGACGTTGAGCCGGTAGTAAAGGTCGCGGCGGAAGCTACCGTCGGCGATGGCGGCCTCGAGGTTTTTGTTGGTCGCGGCGATGATTCGGATGTCGGCCTTGAGCGTGCGCGTCCCGCCGACGCGCTCAAACTCGCGCCCCTGCAGGACGCGGAGCAGCTTGGCCTGGAGCGCCGGGGCCATCTCGCCGACCTCGTCGAGGAAGAGCGTCCCGCCCTCGGCGAGCTCGAGCTTCCCCTTCTTCTGGGCATGCGCGCCGGTGAAGGATCCCTTCTCGTGGCCGAAGAGCTCGCTCTCGAGCAGCGTCTCGGTGATCGCGGCGCAGTTGACGGCGATGAACGGCTTCCGCGCGCGCGGGCTATGGCGGTGGAGCGCGTGCGCCGCCAGCTCCTTGCCCGTGCCCGACTCGCCGCGGATGAGGACGGTCGAGTCGGCGGGGGCGACTCGTGAGAGGAATTGGTAGACTTCCCGGATCTTCGCGCCCTCCCCGACGAGGTCGTCGTTGCTTTGGATGTCGGCGCGGAGGCGCTGGTTCTCGACCTCGAGCCACTCGATATGGCGGACGTTGTCGAGCGCCCCTGAGGCGCTGCCGGCGATCGCCGTCGCGATTTGCAGGTGCCATTCGGTGAACGACTCCTCGCTCTCACAGATGTCGAGGTAGACGAGGCCGATGACTTTGTTGAGGACGGTGAGGGGCACGCAGATCAGGGCGCGGACGTGCGAGGCTATGAGGCTCTCCGACCTCCCCAGCGTCTCGCTCGCCAAGACCTCATTGCTCATGACCGCAACGCCCTCCTCGATCACCTGCCGGGCGACCGTGCGACTCACCGACAGCGGCCGCAGGGCGGGGGCGAACCGCTCCAGGACGTACGCCGTGCGCGGCGCCTCGAGGTCATGGTCGTCGATCATGAGGATCGCCCCGCGCTCGGCCGGGATGATTTCGAGGAGGGACTGGAGCAACTGGTGCTCGAGCGCCTGGAGCGACTTGATCGAGTTGATCGTCGAGCCGACCTTCATGAGGACGTTCAGCTCGCGGGTCATCGAATAGACCGCCTCTTCGAGCCGGAAGCGCATGAGTGACGTGGTGACCAGCGCCCGGTCATCAAAGCTCACCTCGTGGAGCCTGGGGAGTGTCGGTTCGTCGTCGAGCAGGAAGAGGAACAGGGAACTGCCGACACGAATCCGGTCCCCGTGGTTGAGCGTCTGCTCCCGGACCTGCGCCTCGTTGATGAAAGTGCCGTTGTAGCTCTCGAGGTCGGTGAGCCGGTAGATCTGGTTCTCCCGATCGACCTGGCAGTGCCGGCGGGAGATCGACTTGTCGTTGAGGGCGATCCGGTTGCTGACGTCCCGGCCGATGGAGAGAGACTCCCCCGTGAGGTCGAAGATCATGCCCTTGAGCGGGCCGGCCAGGGAGATCAGTTTCGCGTTCATGGGCGGCTCTTGTCCGCTGAAGTCAGAAGTCGTGAAATGGCTCGCGCGGCATTAGTCTAAAGGAGGGGGGCGCCGGACACAAATAGGACCGGGGCGCAAGGTAAGGCGCCAATGAGGGCCGAGTTGGTCGCGTGTTGAGAGTGAGGGAAAAGGAAAGTGGAGCTAACCGGGATCGAACCGGTGACCTCTTGAATGCCATTCAAGCGCTCTCCCAGCTGAGCTATAGCCCCATACTCAATGACCCAGGGCGACAGCAGGCGCCCCCAAAGCGATCCACATCATAGCCAAACCGGCCGGGGCAGTCAAGCGGCGCGGCCGAGGTCGTCAGCGCTCAGATAGCCGACGAGCAGTCCTTCGCCATCGACCACGGCCAGGTGGCCGAGTTGGTTGGCCTCGAGCTTCCGCGCAGCATGCTCGACCGAGGCGCGGACCGGGACGAAGAGCGAGTCGCTGACCGGCTCCATGACGTCGCGCACGGCGAGCCGTTCCCACTCTTCACGCGGCGTCTCGCCGAGCAGTTCGCGCATCCGGGCGAGAGAGAGGATGCCGTGCAGGCGGCCGTCGCGGGCGACGGGGAAGCTCGGGTAGCGGTGACAGGTGAGGATGCGGTCGACGAATTCGCCGACGCCGAGCTCGGGCGGCACACTCACGGCGGGCGCCGTCATGACCGCGCCGACCGTGCCGGCGGCGCCCCACTGCTCGCGCCGGCGCGCCCCGGCCTGCTCGCCGGCGCGCTCCCGCTCGCGGTGGCGGTAGTCGCTCTCGGCGGCGTTCTTGAGGAAGAAGCCGATGAGGAGCATCCAGACGGCCGTGAGCAGGTCGCGCCCGCGCGTCCAGAAGGCCCAGAAGATGCCGTAGGAGCTGAGCATGTAGGCGATCGCCACGCCGCAGCGCTTGGCCGTCAGCGTCGCCGCCAGGATGTCCCCCTTGCGGTGCCAGAGGGCCGCACGCAGCACCCGCCCGCCGTCCAGCGGCAGCCCCGGCAGGAGGTTGAACATGGCGAGCACCAGGTTGCTCCACGAGAGGTAGAGGAAGACCTCGAGCGCCGCGTAGGCCCAGAGCGGCCGCCCGGGCACCTGCTGCATGACCAGGAAGCCGGCGAGGAAGACCAGCGTCAGGATGAAGGAGGCGGCCGGCCCCGCGGCCGCGATGCGCAGCTCGGCCATCGGAGTCCGCGGCTCGCCCACCAGCCGCGCCCAACCGCCGAAGATGTGGAGCTGAATGTCGTGGATGCGAATGCCTTCGAGCCGCGCCATGACCGCGTGCGAGAGCTCATGGATGAGCACCGAAGCGAAGAGCAGCGCCGTCATGACCGCCCCGAGCGTGATGTAGAGCGCGGGCGCGAGCGGGATGCGGTAGGGCAGGTAGAACTGCGAGACCAGCCACACGTGGAGCGCCACCACCGGCAGCCAACTGTAGTCGATGATCACCGGGATCCCGGAAATCCGCGCGAGTTGGAATTGGCGGAAGCGCATGGGGCGATGATAAAGACTCGCCGGGCGAAGTTCAACCGGCGATTTTCAACCCCCCCCCCGCCCCCGCCGCGAGGAATCCGGCGATCTCCTCAGCGAGCAGATCCAGCTTGCCCTCGAAGAAATGGCCCGCGCCCGGGACGCGCGCCAGGTAGTAGTGGCTCGCGTCCGGAAGCCCGTGGAGGAAGGCTTCGAGAGGCGCAAGCGGGGCGATCTCGTCCTGCTCGCCGTGGACGAAGAGCGCCGGCTTGGCGCAGCCAGCGAGGAACTCCAGCCCGAACCTCGTCGTCGTGCCGATGGCGATCAGGCGGCCGACGCGGGCCTCGGCGCAGCCGACGCGGAGGCCCACCGCCGCGCCGAACGAGAAGCCGGCGACGACCACCTCGCGCGCCGCGGGCTGGCTCGCGAGCAGGTAGTCGAGCGCGACGCGCGCGTCCTCGGCCTCGCCGCGCCCCTCGTCGTAGGCGCCCGTGCTCCGGCCGACGCCGCGGAAGTTGAAGCGCAGCGTCTCGAACCCGGCCGCCTCCAGGGCCCGCGCCGCGCGGAAGACCACCTTGTTGTGCATCGTGCCTTCGAACTGCGGGTGCGGGTGAAGCACCAGCGCGACGCGCTCGGCCCGCCCGCTCTTCGGCCGGTAGATCGCCTCGAGGTGCCCGTGCGGGGCGGGGATCAGTAGGTTGCCTTGCGGATAACTCGTCATCCGATCTTCTCCGGGGAGAAGGGGCGAGAGAATGTCTTTCCTCCCCTCTCTTTATTCGGGGGCCAAGAGAACCTTGAGCCGGCCCGGGG
>Ga0075421_100009830_pt1 | contig 11797 bp, 7 predicted proteins | sample SoiMetdeltSBSDD5_FD_75292 | JGI IMG/M metagenome (GOLD analysis project Ga0075421, IMG submission 75292) | Bulk soil microbial communities from a Populus tree surrounding site in Tennessee, USA - Soil MetaG P. deltoides SBSDD5 | ecosystem: Environmental > Terrestrial > Soil > Tree plantation...
TCTATTTCGCCGAGCCCAGGTCTGTTGGGCCCAGCCCAGTTCTGTTGGGCCCCTGGCCCAAAATATTGTGGTGGTAGTTTCCCATTGCCACAATGGCTAGGCCTTGCTAGACTGAGCGACGTTCTGCACAACTGAACGAACGGCCTCCGGCGGTATTCGCGGTATGTCCCTCGCGAATAGCGACGGCCGCTCCGTTGTCGCGGCCGGCAAATCGCAATCGCAGGCTGGTTGTTGCAGGCATTCCTTCTGCGTATACGGACCACTAGATGCGCCTCGAACGCCTCGAAATATCTGGATTCAAGTCGTTTTCAGACCGGTCGGAGCTTGCCTTCGACCAGGGTGTGACCGCGATTGTCGGGCCCAACGGCTGTGGCAAGAGCAACGTCGCCGACGCCATTACCTGGGTTCTCGGCGAGCAGAGCGCCAAGAGCCTGCGCGGCGACAAGATGGAGGACGTCATCTTCAACGGCAGCGACGCGCGAAAGCCCGGCGCTACCGCGGAAGTTCGTCTACGCCTCGCCGGCTTGCCACTTCCGCCCCGTCCCGGTATCCCGGCCGAGGACGTCGGTGGTCTGAAAGAATTCCATCCGCCCGCTGACGCCGGCCACGCCAATGGCAACGGACACGTGGTCGAGAGCCACGCCAACGCGAACGGCAACGGGCATGGCGCCGCGATGCTCGAGGAACTGGCGGAGGCTTTCACTCGCGATGTCGAAGTGACCCGGCGCCTCTACCGGTCGGGTGAAAGCGAATATCTGATCGACGGCGAAGTGTGCCGCCTGCGCGACGTGCACGAGCTGCTGATGGATACAGGCCTCGGCGCGAAGGCCTACGCCATCATCGAGCAGGGCAAGATTGGGATGATTCTCAGCTCGCGGCCCGCCGATCGCCGCCAGTTGATCGAAGAAGCGGCCGGCATCACGAAGTACCGGTCGCGCCGCCGCGCCGCGGAACTGAAGCTCGAGGCCGCGCAGCAGAATCTCGTGCGGATCGACGACATCGTGTTCGAGGTCGAGAAGCAGCGCGGGACGCTCAAGAGACAGGCGGCCAAGGCGCGCCGCTACAAGCGTCTGCGCGACGAATATCGCCGCTGGGAAAAGGTGCTCTTCGCCCGGCGCTACCGGGAGCTCGCCGCGAGCATCGAAGGCGCGCGCGGCAAGCTCGGTCTGGCGCGCGAGCGGGAAGCGGCGGCTGCCGGACGCGTCGCCGAGGTCGAGACAGAGCTGGGACGGCTGCGCATTGCGCAGGCCGAAGCCGACAATCGCGCGTCGGCGATTCGCGAAGACGCTCACGCCCGTGAGCTGGACATCAATCGCCGCCAGCAGCAACTCGAGTTCAATCGTCACCAGGCCGAGACGCTGGCTGTCCGCGGAACCGAGATCGAAGCCGAGATTGGCGATCTCGAAGCGCGCCGGGAGCCGGCGCGGATCGCGATGGAAACGCGACGCAGCGCACAGGCCGGCGCCGAGCAGTCTCGTGACGAGGCCGCCTCGGTCATGACGACGGCGAATGCCGCGTATGCGGAAGCGCAGCAGCAAATCGAGGGGTTGGACACACAGGTCGAGACGGCGCGGCAGAACGTCTACATGTCGCACAACGCCGTCATGGCCGTGCGCCACGTGCTCGATCACACCGCTGCGCAATACGAACGTGTCGGCGAGGCACTCGCCAAGCTCGACGTCGAGGAAGACGATCGCCGCCGCGAGCACGATCGCGTGACGTCCGAGCGCGTGCTGGCCATCGAGGCACTGAGTCGCGCGCAGCAGACGCTGGAGTCGATCCGGCTTCAGCACGCGGCGCGGAAATCCGAACTGGCAACGGCGCGCACCGAGCACGAGGGACGGGCGCGTGAGGTCCGCACGCGCGAGCAGGAGCTCGCCGCGGTCGAGGCCCGCCTGGCCTCGCTGCAGGAGCTGGCGACGAGCCGCGCCGACTTCGGCGACGCAGCGCGCATGGTGCTCGTGCAGGCGAACGGCCACGTTGGACAGCAAGGTGCCGTGGCCGACTACGTGGACGTCGATCGCCGCTACGAGCGTGCGGTTGAAGCCTGTCTCGGCGATTTGCTCGAGCACGTGATTGTCGAGCGGCACGACCAGGCCGCGGCCGGTCTCTCGCTCGTGCGCCAGCACGACGCCGGGCGCTGCGGGTTCGTCGTGGTCGATCCCGGGTCGAATGGATATCACCCGCGCGAGATGCTGCGGCTGCCGGGCATCGTGCCGGTGGCGGACGTGCTGCACGTGCAGGGACCGCACGCCATCACCATTCAGAAAGTTCTGCCCGAAGCCTACGTCGCCGATACGTTCGAACAAGCCGTGTCATTCTCGCGGCAGACCAGCGCGCCGATCGCGACGCTCGACGGCGACGTGTTCCGCGGCCCGCATCTCGTCACCGGCGGTGCCAAAGTCGAATCGCGCGGCATTCTCGCGACGAGACGCGAGATCAAGGAGCTCGGCGAGCGCGTGGCGGCGGATCGCGAGCAGCTGGCCCGGCTGGCATCCACCGTCGCTCAGCTCGAAATCACGATCGCCGAAGCGACCAGCGCGATCGCCGGTTTGCAGGCCGAAGAGCACGCGCAGGAAAAATTGATCGTCGCGCACGAGGCGCAGCGGGAGCGCGCCGATGAAGAGATCGCGCGGCTCGAGCGCAAGGCCGAGGTCATCGGCGTCGAACGCCGCAGCGCCGAAGAAGAGCGCGCGGCGCTCGAGGCGAGGCGTCACGAGGCCGAGGCCTCGATCGTTCGCCTCGAGAGCGACCAGCACGCCGCGGAGGAGCGCCTGGGCGAGGCGCAGCGCACGCTGGCGGATGCACGCGACAAAGCGGGCGCGCTGGGCGCTCAGGCCGCGGAAGCCCGCGCCAATCACGCCGCGCTCGTCGAGCGCTCGGCGGCGCTGGCGGCCGAGGTGCTGCGCCTCGAGGAAGGTGCACGTGAGCTCGAAATGCGAATCGGTGCGCATCACGCCGAGCTCGAGCAGACCCGCACCCGCCGCGAGTCGCTGCTGCAGTCGATGGTCGAGGGGCAACGCACGCTCGACGAGGACATCCAGACGCTGGTCGCCAGGCGCGACGAACTGCGCGTCGCTGACGAAAGTGCCGCTGCGCTGCGCGGCTCCGTGGACGCGCAGGATGCGGTGATTCGCGAGGCGAGGGGAGCACTGGAGGCCATTCGCGGCGAAGCGACGGATCTCGAGGTCCACTGTGCCACCGCGCAGAGCGATCTGACGCATCTGGCGCAGAGCTGCGTGGATGCGGTGCAGGTCTCGCTCGACGAGGTCCTGGCCGAAGTGGAGCAGATGGAGCAGGCTGGTCAGGACACACCGGATGCCGCGGCGATTACGGCGGAAGAGCCGGATCCCGAGGCCGAGGAAGAAGGGCCGCCTGAAGGCGGCCCCTACGTTGCCGCGGGTATGGGTGAGCCCGCGGTGGTCGTGGAATCCGAACCGCCGCCCGCGTCCATGACCGCGGAGGAAGCGATCACTCGTCTCAAGGAGAAGATCGATCGCCTCGGGCCGGTGAACATGATGGCCATCGAGCAGTTCGACGAGCTCGAGCAGCGCCACGTGTTCCTGACCACGCAGCGCCGCGATCTCGTCGAATCAATTGCTCAGACGTCGCAGGCCATCGCCCGCATCGACGAGACGACCAAGGTCCGATTCAACGAGGCGTTCACCGCGATCCAGGCCAACTTCCAGGTCACGTTCAGCACGCTCTTCGGCGGCGGCCGGGCCGGTCTGACCCTGCTCGACGAGAACGACCCGCTCGAGAGCGGCATCGACATCGTCGCGTCGCCGCCCGGCAAGCGCCTGCAGAGCGTGCAGCTGCTCTCGGGCGGCGAGAAGGCGCTTACCGCGATCGCGCTGATGTTCGCGATCTTCAAATACAAGCCGAGCCCCTTCTGCCTGCTCGACGAAATCGACGCGCCGCTCGACGATGCCAACGTGCACCGGTTCATCGAGATGCTGCGCGGTATGCTCGATCGCACCCAGTTCATCCTCATCACCCACAACCGCCAGACGATGGAAATCGCCAACCGGCTGTACGGGGTGACCATGGAAGAGCCGGGCGTATCGAAGCTGATTTCGGTCCAGCTGAACTAAGATCGTCCGCGATCGTATTGGGAGGCATGAAGGTCCTCAGATCGCTGCTCGTCGTCTGCCTGCTCGGCGCCGGGATCGCGTGCGACGTCAAGATCGCCAAGGACGGCGACGTCTCGATTGACATCGCCAGCGGGAAAGCCAGCGACGAGTGGAAGCGTTCCTATACCCTGGCCAAGGGCGGACGCCTCGAGATCATCAACGTGAATGGCGTCATCGAGGTCTTCCCGGCTGACGGCCCACAGGTCGAGGTCGTGGCTCGCCGCGAGGTGCGCACGCGGACCGAGGAGGAAGCGAAGGCGCGCCTGGCCAGGGCCGAGATGCTCGAAGACGTCGGCCCGGATCACGTCAGAATCGAGGCGAAGCCGAACGATCAGGGTGCCAGCTTCGGCCCTCACGGCAGAGTGAGCATTGAGTATCGAGTTTCGGTGCCAGCCGGCCTCGCCAGCTCCTTCCGGACCGAGAACGGTGCAGTCCGCCTGGAGAATATCGACGGACGCGTAACTGTGGCATCGACCAACGGTCCGATTGTCGGCCGCGGACTGTCAGGATCGGTCGATGCGTCCACAGTCAACGGTGGCATCGAGATCGGACTTCGGGCGGTGAAGGGCGACTCGAAGATTGTCACGGTCAACGGGCCGGCCACGTTGATCGTGTCGCCGGAGATCAACGCGGAGCTCGAGGCTGCGGCAGTGAACGGCGGCGTCACGACGCAGGACGAACTGCCGCTGACCGCGAGCGAGCGCTCGAATCGCCGTGTCACCGGCCGCCTCAACGACGGTGGTCCGAGAATCAGCGTGCAGACCACGAACGGGGGCGTTCGCGTCGGCATCACCGGCGACTTCGCACGCGGGCGCGGGATGCGCGGCCGCCGCCGCGCGGAAGCGGGCGGCGGATAGCACGTGGCCAACGAGGACAAGGCCACCAGGTATCACCGTCTTCAGCGGCGCGCGTCGATCCTCTCCACCGTCCTCACCGTCGTCGTTCTCACCGGCCTGCTCGTCACGGGCGTCTCCATCGCGATTCGCGATCTCGTCAGCGGCTGGGTTGGCACCTCATTCGTGCTCCTCGTGCTTGGCTACGTCGCTGTACTCGGCGTCCTGCTCGAGGTTGTGCAGCTTCCGCTCGCGTTCTACCGCGGCGTGACGCTCGAGCGGCGTTACGGCCTGTCGACGCAGACGACCACGCGCTGGTGGATAGACCACATCAAGGCGGCAGCCATCTCGCTGGTGTTCGCGGCGGTCGCGGCGTTGATCGTACTGTCGCTGATCCGCTGGGACGCGGAGCGGTGGTGGATCGCGGCGGCGATCGTGTTCACCGTCATCCTGGTCGTGCTCGCGCAGCTTGCGCCGGTGGTGTTACTGCCTCTCTTCTACGACATCACGCCGCTGACGCGCAGCGAGCTTCGCGATCGGCTGCTGGCGCTGGCCGGCAAGGCCGGAACCCACATCGCCGGTGTCTTCGAGTGGCGTCTCAGCGATCGCACGAAAAAGGCAAATGCGGCGCTCGCCGGGATCGGACGGACGCGGCGCATCCTGCTCTCGGATACGCTGCTCGCCGGGCATTCCGACGACGAGATCGAAGTCATCCTCGCGCACGAGCTCGCGCATCACGTCTATCGCGACATCTGGTCGGCGATTCTCGTCGAGACCGCGCTGATTGCGCTCGGCTGCTTCGCGGCCGATCGTGTCCTTGGCTTCCTGGCCGACAGCGCCGGTCTTCAAGGAAAGAGCGATGTCGCGGGGCTGCCGCTGCTCGTGCTGGCGACCGGTGCGGTGTCGCTGGCGCTGATGCCGGTGTCGAACGCGCTCTCACGCGCGCACGAGCGGCGCGCCGATCGCTATGCGCTGCAGATGACCGGGAATGCGCCTGCCTTCATCACCGCGATGAAGAGGCTGTCGGCGCAGAACCTGGCGGAAGAGGATCCCTCACGCATCGTGCAGATCCTCTTCCACACTCATCCACCGATAGCGGCCCGAATCGCGGCAGCGCAGCAGCAGGTTCGTGTCCGTCCTCAGACGGGCAGGTCCGGCTGAAGCCGGACACTACGGTGTGGAGGTCGCGCGAGCGAGCCGAGTCTCGGCCCGCATTCGTGAGTCCGTGGCCGCGGAGAAGAACTGATCCCAGGCCACGCGAATGCGATCGAGCTTGGTGATTGCCGCCGGATCGGCGGTGTTCCCCAACGACACCACGTAGACAAATGCCTGACGGTACACTCGGGGACTCTCCGCCGATGAGGGTCTCCGCCGCCCGACCGCCGCGATCACGTCGTCGATCGTGACGGTGCGGCGCGTGCCGGAAAACGTGACGCCGACTTCGGGATTGGACGACGCCGTACGCCGGGGGCTCACGTTGGTCGGGTTCTCGACGTAGAAGAATGGCGGCACTTGCGTCTGATCGACGAGCCCCATCGCGTATTGATCCAGCAGGCTATAACGCTGAACCGCGGCCTCGGTCCGGAACGTCCCGTCGCCGACCTCGACGATGTCGTTGCCTTCGAGCACCGACGCATCCGAATCGAAGAAGAAACTCCAGTGGGCCCGATCGCGTCCGAGCAAGGCCGTTGACGGTCGCGACAGCCGGCTGTCGCGGAAGGTGAGAAAAGCCAGCCACCGGTGACCGACCTCCTGGCCGAGCACGGAGACCGTCGAGTTCTCGCCGAAGACTTTCTCGAAGGGATCATCGGGATACTTGGCGAGCGCGTCCATGTTGACGACGCTTTGCAGCTGCCCGGCCGTGGCGTATTCGCTGGAGTCATCGAACACCGGCAGATTGATGCCTTCGATGTTGTTGGCGACCGACACTTCATAGGCGAACGCATCGCTGAGGAGCGGCGTGTCCGTGAAGAAGATCAAGTTGTCGTACTGGTCCGGATGCTCCAGATAGAACTTGCGCGACGCGGCAATCACGTCGAGGGAGGAGGCAGTCGTGAACTGTTCGCCGATTGCCCCGGCACCTCCAGGCAGAGGACCGTTTGAGGACAGATCGACAGGGGTGAAACTGGTCGTGCCTCCAGGAGACACGCCGACGATCGCCGCTCGGATCGTCGTCCGTTGCGATAGCTGAATCTCGATTGCGCCGTCGGGTATCAGACTGACCTGCACGGTGGCGGTCGCCGGCCCGCCGAACTCACGGACCGCGCACCACGTGGTCGTGAAGACACCTGTATCACCGTAGCTCGCGACGCTGCCTCCACTCGACGGATCGAGATCCGCGAAGAAGGGCGCGATCCGTGGCCGGCCCGTCAGGAATCGCGACACCGATCGCTCGGTGCTGGCCGAATCACCTTCCCCGAAGGTCAGATTGCCGTCCGAGTTGATGAAGACGCGATCGTAGGTCGCGCCGAAGTACGGGAAGGTGAACGGCAAGGCCACGTCCCGCGAATCATCGTCGGCAAGCGTGACGCGGGACCCGAGGCGATCGCGGAAGCTATAGGCGATTCTCGACGCATCGTAGCCGCCGCTGGAGTTCGGGGTCAGGCGCAGTCCGGCGTCGGCGAGATCCATCGGATTGGCCCGGGTCACGATATCGCCGCTGTCCTGGATGACCGCGATCTCGCCGACATCGAGCGCCGTGGTGGACGTCGTCGATGTCGGCGACAGCGCCGCTGTCCCCGTCAGCGGCGTCAGACGCCGTTGCGCGACGGCGGCACGGTGAGCCCAGAGACTATCGAGATGACTCCACCGATCGTCGTGATCCAGGAGCCCGCGCTTTTGACGTCCGATCTCCGCCGGCGCAATGCTGGTTGCCGCACCAGGCCCTGTGTTACCCGGTGCGGGCGCCGTTGTCGCGATCGACGCGCATGGGTCCGATGATTGGGCGAGTGCGGGAGTGACCTCGCCATGACGAAGACCGGCGACGATGGCCGTCGCTGCGACAGACCATGTCAGGAAACGAGTTGAGAGCGTCATGGAGCCCTGTGAGGGCAGCGCTGGCGTGTTTCGGCAAAGCGGCAGCGCCCGCTGCAAACGACGTTCCTCGGTTGAGGAACGTGTTTGCCCGTGTCTGGACCCTCAGATGTCAGTCGTGGAGTACAGCCGCCCTTCGCAGGAGACATGCGGCTGCGGCTATGAGCCGGCGAACGCGGCGTCTATCGCGGACGAACGACCAGTTGCCCGCGCATCTGTGAGTGGCGCGCGTCGTTGCTCAGATTCGAGTAGAACGAGAACGTACCGGCTCGATCGGCCCGGAACTCGACGATGGTCGAGCCTCCGGCGGGTACCCGCTTGGAGAGCCGGTACTCGTCGATCGTGAAACCGTACGCGTTGTCCGCGCTCTGAATCGTCAGCTTGATGAGGTCGTCTTGCTGAGCCTCGACGTGATTGGGTGAGAAGCTGTAGTCGCGCGCGGTGACGGTGAACTCCCGTCGTGTTGGCGCCTGATCCTGAGCGCCTTGGGCTGCCAGAACCCGCCGGACGAACGGCCCGGCCGCGAGATAGATGCCGGTACCGACGAGCAGCAGGGCCACACTCCGCCGCATCGTTGTCTTCATCTACCTATTTTAGACGACCGGGCCTACGGCCCGGTTTCCGTGTGCAATTTTGGCTCAGCCGTAGCCTTCGTGTGCAGGCTACGGCGATGGATAGGCGAGCTATTCCTTGGCGGCAGGCGCGGGCGCGCCCGATTTCTGTGCCTCTTCCTGCAGGAGCGCTTTTCGGCTGAGCCTGATCTTCCCGGTCGGGTCGATGTTGATGACCTTCACGAGAATCTGCTGCCCCTCCTTGAGCTCGTCGCGCACGTCCTTCACGCGGTGATTGGCGATCTCGGAGACGTGCAGCAGGCCGTCGGTGCCAGCCATGATTTCGACGAACGCGCCGAAGTCGGTGATGCGCTGGACCTTGCCCATGTAGGTCTTGTTGAGTTCGGGAGTCGCGGTCAGCTCCTGGATGATGCCGATGGCTTTCGCCGCCGACTCGCCGTCGGCCGATGCGACGTTCACCTGGCCGTTGTCCTCGACGTCGATCTTGACGCCCGTCCGCTCGATGATGCTGCGAATCATCTTGCCGCCGGGGCCGATGACATCGCGGATCTTGTCCACCGGAATCTTGATGGTGATGATCCGCGGCGCGAAGTTGGACATGTTGGTGCGCGACGATCCAAGCGTCTTGCCCATCTCGTCGAGGATGTGCATGCGCCCGGCGCGTGCCTGCTCGAGCGCCTTGGCCATGATCTCCGACGTGATGCCGGTGACCTTGATGTCCATCTGCAGGGCAGTGATGCCCTTCGATGTCCCGGCGACCTTGAAGTCCATGTCGCCGTAGTGATCCTCGGCGCCGGCGATGTCCGAGAGGATGGCGTACTTGCCAGTCTTCTCGTCCATGATGAGGCCCATCGCAATGCCCGCGACTGCCGACGTGATCGGCACGCCGGCGTCCATCATCGCCATCGAGCCGCCACAGACCGAGGCCATCGACGAGGAGCCGTTCGACTCGAGGATGTCCGAGACGATGCGAATCGTGTATGCGAATTTCTCTTCGGGGGGAACGACCGCGATGAGGGCGCGCTCGGCGAGCGCACCGTGACCGATCTCACGGCGGCCCGGTCCGCGTTGCGGCCCGGTTTCGCCGACCGAGAACGGCGGGAAGTTGTAGTGCAGCATGAAGCGCTTGTACTGCTCACCGGTCACGTGCTCGATCTTCTGCTGATCGTCGGCCGTGCCAAGCGTGCAGCTGACCAGCGCCTGCGTCTCGCCGCGGGTGAAGACGACCGAGCCGTGGACGCGCGGCAGCACGTTGGTCTCCGTCCAGATTGGACGGATCTCCTCGAACGCGCGCCCGTCCAGCCGCTTGCCGTTCTCGAGCGCTTCGATGCGCATCGCCTTTTCCTGGAGCTCGTGGAACACGTGCTCGGCATCGGCACGCTCCTGCGTTTCGCTCTCCGGGATCGACGCCAGGAGATTGGCCAGCACCGCATCGACCTGCGCATAGCTTTCCAGCTTCTGCTTGATGCGCATCGCTTCGGTCAGCGGCTGAAGCGTCTTGCTTTCGATCTCACGGTAGACGTCGGGAGCGATCGTGCGCGCGGCGACCTGCAGCTTCGGCTTGCCAGCCGACGCCTTCAGATCGTCGATGGCGGCGACGAGCTGCTTGATCGCGGCGTGCGCAGCTTCGAGCGCGCCGACGACCTGTGGTTCGCTGACTTCCTTGGCGCCGGCTTCGACCATGACGATTCCGTCGCGCGTGCCGGCGACGATCAGGTCGAGCGTGCTCTGCTTGCGCTCGGAGTACGTCGGATTGATGACGTACTCGTTGTTCACCATCCCGACGCGCACGCCGGCGACGGTCTTCTCGAATGGAATCTGCGACACCGCCAGCGCCGCCGAGGCGCCGGTAATCGCCAGCACGTCGGCGTCGTTCTCGGTGTCAGCCGACATGAGCAGCGCGATGATCTGCGTCTCGTAGCGCCAGCCCGCCGGGAAGAGCGGCCGGATTGGCCGATCGATCAGCCGGCTGGTCAGGATTTCTTTTTCCGCCGCTTTGCCTTCGCGCTTGAAGAAGCCGCCGGGAATGCGTCCCGACGCATACGCGTATTCGCGGTAGTCGACCGTCAGCGGAAGGAAATCGACGTCACGCGGGCTTGCCGCGCGCGACGCGGCAACGAGCACCATCGTGTCGCCCGAACGCACGATCACCGAGCCGTGCGCCTGCTTCGCGAGCTTGCCGGTCTCGAAGGAGATCTTGCGAGATCCAATCTGGACCTCGCGCCTCTGCAAGTTAACGTTGTGCATGTGCCTGGAGTCTACTTGCGGATGCCGAGGCGCCGAATCAGCTCGGCGTACCGATCGGAATCCTTGCTCTTGAGATAGTCGAGCAACCGCCGGCGCTGGCCGACGAGTTTCAACAGGCCGCGGCGCGAATGATGATCCTTCGCGTGGACCTTGAAGTGCTCTGTGAGGTAGTTGATGCGCTCGCTGAGAAGCGCGACCTGAACTTCCGGCGATCCGGTATCGCCGTCATGCGTCTTGTAGTTTCCGATGATCCCCGTCTTGCGATCCCTGGTCAGCGCCACGTGATGGCTCCTTCGCGAATGGCCCAGAGAATACCAAGGCAGATACCGAGGTACACCAGACCACCGTACAGCGTGAAAAACGTCGAACTCTTAAATGGTTCATTTTAAAACAGGACGACCGCCGGGTGCAAAGCATGCGCACCCCGCTCCGGCCTTTCGACGGCGCTCGGGGCGGGCGTACCGAGTGCGAGCAGCCGTCCTCCCGCGTCCAGCAGTCGAATCCATGGCGCGGTGCCCGATTCGAGGCATGCCGAGTCCTCCGGCCAGACATGCGCGCGGTTCACGTCCTGCCCGTGCGACACGCGGGCCCGGCCCTCGTCGGTCAGCCGGGCGCCCGGCAGGTCCAGCAGCAGGCGATCCAGCGGGACCGCACGGCCAGCGGCCGCTGCCGGATTGTCCTGCAATTCCTCCAGGGTGACCGCGTTCGACAGCTCGAACGGCCCGCTTTTCGTGCGCCGGAGGGCCTCCAGACAAGCTCCCGTCCCGACATGTTCGCCGAGCGCGTGCGCGAGAGAACGGACGTAGAACCCGGCCGAGCACGTTAGCGCGATCCGTGCCGACGCACCGGTGAATTCCAGAAGATCGACGCCAATCAGACGAACCGGCACGGCGCGAAGCTCGACAGGCTCGTTGCGCCTCGCCATCGCGTAGGCACGTTGCCCGGCCACCTTCTTTGCCGAGAACGCCGGTGGCACCTG
>Ga0075421_100009831_pt1 | contig 11797 bp, 10 predicted proteins | sample SoiMetdeltSBSDD5_FD_75292 | JGI IMG/M metagenome (GOLD analysis project Ga0075421, IMG submission 75292) | Bulk soil microbial communities from a Populus tree surrounding site in Tennessee, USA - Soil MetaG P. deltoides SBSDD5 | ecosystem: Environmental > Terrestrial > Soil > Tree plantation...
GCCCGTCAGCACCGCTTCGAGCGCGGCCTGTCCATCGCGATAGAGCTGCGCTGTATCGATCCCGCGATACACCGGCAGATATCCGGCGAGCTTGCTCAACGCCTTCCGCAGTTGCAGCTCGGCGCCGATCGGGTTGCCCTCCTTGTAGTGATAGAGCCCGACAGCAATGTGGATCACCGCCTGCAGAAATAGCCGCTCCTCGCCGCGGCTCGGCCGCCAGACATCTTCGAGGACTTCATGGCACTCGTAGAACTCGCCGGCGTTGAACAGCTCGATGCCGTGCGTCAAGCCCGGTTCTTCTGCCGGTACCATTCGAGTGTCAGCCGCAGCCCCTCTTCGAAAGAGTAGCGCGGAGCGTGTCCAAGCTCGGCGACCGCCAGCGTCGTGTCGGCCTGCGAGTCCCGCACGTCACCAGGTCGCGGAGGCCCGTAAGCCGGATCGATGCTCACGCCCTCGATCTTTTGCAACGTCGCCCAGGCTTCGTTCAAGGTGATCCGGCCGCCATTGCCGCCATTGTAGACCTTGCCCGATACTCCCTTGGCGGTGGCGGCCTTGAGATTGAGGTCCACGACATCCTCGACATAGGTGAAGTCGCGCGACTGCCCTCCATCGCCGTGGATCGTCGGCGCGCGGCGTTCGAGGATGTATTTGATGAACAGCGAGAGCACGCCCGAGTACTGGCTGGACGGATCCTGCCGCGGTCCGAAGACATTGAAGTATCGAAGCGCCACCGTCTCCAGACCAAAGCACAGCGAGAACACGGAGAGGTAATACTCTCCCACCAGTTTCTGCAGCGCGTACGGCGATCGCGGTGACGGGATCATCGATTCGACCTTGGGCAACACCTCGGTATCTCCGTACGCCGACGATGACGCCGCATAGACCACGCGCTTGACGCCGCCGTCGGCGCAGGCTCGCAGGAGATGGAACGTGCCGTCGATATTGACTTCGTGCGATGGCAGCGGTTTGTCGATCGACAGCGGCACTGAAGGAATGGCGGCTTCGTGAAACACGACGTCCGCCCCACGAACCAGCGGCGCGATCTGGTCGTAACAGCGGATGTCCGCGCGCTCGAGCTCGATCGACGAGGCGACTTCCTCCAAGTTCTCTTCCCGACCGCTAGCGAGATTGTCGATGACGATGACCTTGCCCGCGCCCTGCCGCAGCAGGCCGCGCACCAGCGCCGAGCCGATAAATCCGGCTCCTCCTGTGACTACGTATTTGCTCATGATATTCGCGCTTCGAGATAGCGGATGGAATCGTTGGCGATGGTCTCGGCGCCGGGCTTGAAGTTGAACGCCTCGAGGGAAACCCAGCCTGCGTAGTTGAGACGCCGCAACGCGCCCAGAACAGGCCTGAAATCGTAGGCGCCGGTTCCCGGATGTCCGCCGTCCATTTCGTTCACGTGCACGTGGCGGATCACATCGAAATGCTTCTCAACCAGCGCCGCGTGTGGCTCGACTTCGTCGACTGCGTTATGGGTATCGAACATAGTCCGGATCGCCGGACTACCGATCTCGCGCACGATTCCTGCGGCCTCGTCGAGCGTCAGGACGACATCGCACTGGTTACGCGGCAAAGCCTCGACCAGAACCGTCACACCACGGGTGAGCGCGTGCGGCGCGACCGAGGCCAGGCCATCGACGTATCGTCGAGTCGCTTCTGCGGGAGTCGATCCGCCGGTGGTTCCGCGCTGCGCGGGCGATCCGAAGACCATCACACCGCCGGGACCAAGATCGGCGCAGAGATCGATCAGGGCGCCGATGTGTCCCCAGCTTCGCTCGCGCAAAGCGGCGTCAGGCGTCGTCACATGCAGACCTTTGGGAGTGACCATGAGCCAGTGAAGTCCGACGAACTGCAGGCCCTCGGACGCCAGGATGTCGCGATACTCTCGCCGCGCAGCCGCAGGGATCGAAGCAGGATCGCTGGACAGAGTGAATGGGGAAATCTCGAGACCCGTGTATCCGGCTTTGCGGACCGCTTTGCAGGTGTCGGCGAAGCCCCAGTTCTCAAAAATCTCGTTGCAGATCGCCAGCTTCATCGGGCAGGCACTTCCGCCAGATGCTCGGCCTCGGCGCGCTCCGGCTTGCGTCCGTCGGACTTTCGCGCGATCAACACCAACGACAGTCCCGTCCAGGGAAGGAGCCAGTCAATCCGCCGCCATAACCACACGGTCTTGTCGAAGATCTTGAGCGTGAGCTTATTGATGTGGCCGCTGCCGAGCAGTTTGCTATGGACCCACCAGGGCGGCGTGCCGATTTTGTTCAGGCTGTGTACCTTCTCGATCTGAAAGCCGCCGGTCGACAGGAGCTTCTCAAGCTGCTCGCGGGCGAAGCGCCGTTTGTGGCCCATGGCGCGGTCGAGCGCCCCATAAAGCCACGGCTGTTGCGGCGCCAGGATGACAAGCGCTCCGCCTGGGTTCAGGCATCCGCGCATCGACTCAACGGTAGCTTGCGGATCATCCACGTATTCGAGCACATTCAAGCAGAGGACGGTGTCAAAAGAGCCGTCGCGCCCGTCGAAATCGGCTGGCTGTTCCGGATCGATCCGGCGCACACGCACATTCGGCGTGCGGAGAAACCGGTTCCGCAGGGCATGCAGGTGGAGCGGGTCCTGCTCGGCGGCGACGTACAGCAGACGGCGAGCCATCAATCGTCCGGCGAGGTTCCCAATCCCGGCGCCTAGCTCGAGCACGGTATCGCCGAGGTGAGGACGCATCACGCGCGCGAGCCAGCTCAGGTACTGTGGCGTGCCGTTGAGGTTGTTCAAAACGCCGCGTCCATAGGGCGCCGAGTAGAGATCATCGACCAGCCAGAACTTCAGCACCACGCCCAGCGCTTTGACGCCGTCCTTCCAGCCGATCTTCTTGCCCTCTTCGTAAGTCCGGCCGTGATAACTGATGGGCACTTCGTAGATGCGGAGCTTGCGCTTGGCGGACTTCATGACGATCTCCGGCTCGAAGCCGAAGCGATCGGAGCGGATAGGAATGCTCTTCAGCAGGTCGGTGCGGAACACCTTGTAGCAGGTCTCCATGTCGGTGAGGTTCAGGTTGCAGAACATGTTGGAGATCAGCGTGAGGGTCTTATTGATGACTGAATGCCAGAACAGCAGTACGCGTGTCTGTTCGCCCGCCAGATAGCGCGATCCGAAGACAGCGTCGGCGCGCCCATCGAGAAGGGGCCGGAGCAGGATGGGGTATTCGGAGGGGTCGTACTCGAGGTCGGCGTCCTGGATAAGGGAGAAATCGCCGCTCGCGTACTGGATCGCGGTGCGAATCGCCGCGCCTTTGCCCTGGTTATGAGCGTGCCGGTAAAGACGGATATCCGGATGCGATTCCGCCAGCCGTTCGAGGATGGCGTAGGTGCCGTCAGTAGAGCAATCGTCGATGATGATCAGCTCGCGCTCCATGTCCTCGGGAATGGGCGCGGTCAGGACGAGCGAGATGCAGCGCTCGACGACGGTGCGCTCGTTGTAGACGGGCATGAGGATCGACAGTTTCACGGTTTCTACCAGTATAATGCGGGCTCCAGGCTCTGGTTACCTCGCAAGGTACTGGGAAAGACGGCCTAGTATTCGATCGAGCCCGAATTCATTTCGTTGGTGTGAGATGCAAGGGACGACAGGATTCTCCGGGTAGTTGTGTCACTCTTCGTGAGCTTATCGTCAATCACAATATTCGTCCGCATCGACGTGTATCCCTTACGTCCAGATTATACTCACTCTAACTGAACGCGTTCAACAAACAAGTTGACAACCCGATCAACCAAAGCGCATACTGAGTCTTGAACACGTTCAATTCGATATGGTAGCAGGCACAAAGGCCGAGGAAACGCGATCCAGGATACTGGGGGCGGCGCTCGAGCTGTTTCAGCGGCAAGGGTTTGACGAGACTACGATGCGCGAAATCGCTACTGAGGCGGGCGTGGCGCTGGGCGCGGCGTACTACTATTTCCAGTCGAAGGAAGCGCTTGTGATGGCTTTCTATGAGCGCGCGGGCGAGGAAATGGCCCCGAGGATTGATGCGGGTCTCGCGGAGGCGAAGGGGCTGGACAATCGGCTGCGCGCCATTCTGGATGTGAAGTTTGAGTATTTCGCGCCCAATCGGCTGTTTCTCGGAGCGCTGTCGCGGCACGTGGCTAATCCGCAGCATCCGCTTTCACCGTTTAGCGAAGAAACGCGCCATATTCGCGATCTCGATGTCGAGCGGTTTGCGACGGCTCTGGAGGGGAGCCGGGTCGCGGCGCCAAAGGACCTGGCGCCTTATCTGCCGAAGCTGCTCTGGCTTTATCAAATGGGGCTGATTCTGTTCTGGATCTCCGATCGCTCGCCTGGGCAGATCCGGACGCGGCTTCTGCGCGATAAGAGTCTCGCGCTATTGGTGACGGCGCTCAAGCTCGCCGGCTTTCCGCTATTGCGGCCACTACGGAAGAAAGTTGTCGATCTGTTGGTGGCAATCGAGGGCGACTGATGGTGACGCTCGAAGAGGTTACGGTAATAAAGGCGCCGATCGAACGCTGCTTTGATCTTGCTCGAAGTGTTGAAGTACACCTTGCTGGAAATGAGCATTGCGGGGAGACGGCTGTGGCGGTGGGCGGAGTCACGTCCGGATTGATCGGCATGGGTCAGCGGGTTACCTGGCGCGCCAAGCACCTTGGCGTCTGGCAGAACCTCACCAGTGAAATAACGGCCATGGCGCCACCTGATTACTTTCAAGACATCATGATTCGGGGCGCGTTTCAGTTCATGAAGCACGATCACTACTTTCGAGTATTGCCGGCTGGTGAAACTGAGATGCGGGACGTTTTCTGTTTTGCGGCGCCACTACCGGTTCTGGGGCGTCTGGCCGAGATCATTTTGCTGCGGCGGTACATGGGCGACCTTTTGCAGGAGCGAAATATCGCAATTAGGCAGATTGCCGAATCATCGGACTGGCTAAAGTATCTGCCTTACGCGGAAGGACTCGAACGAACAAGCTAAAGCTTGTTCCACAGTTGATTTGGTTCGGGTTGGGGATTGGCTGCGCTTGATTAGGGGCAGATCTCGGACTCGTCGGGCGACAATCGCCACGAACAAGCTAAAGCTTGTTCCACATCTGTCATGCGCATAGTCATACCGGGCGGGAGCGGGCAAGTCGGTCAGATCCTGGCTCGCCACTTCCACGGGCAAGGTCATAACATTACCGTGTTCAGCCGGAATCCGACGGCTGCGCCGTGGCGGGTGGTGGTCTGGGATGGGATCGGGCGAGGCGATTGGATTGATACTCTCGAACAGAGCGATGCTTGTATCAATCTCGCGGGCCGGAGCGTCAATTGCCGGTATCATGAGGCCAATCGGCGCTCCATTTACGATTCACGCATTCTGACGACACGTTTGTTGAACGACGTCGTGGCTTCACTGAAACATCCTCCACCGGTTTGGATCAATGCCAGCACGGCTACGATCTACCGGCACTCGCTCGATCACCCGATGGACGAAGCGACTGGTGAACTCGGTGGAAACGAGCAAGGCGCTCCAGATACTTGGAACTTCTCAATCCGCGTCGCCAAAGATTGGGAGGCAGCGTTCTTCTCCATTCCTGTGCGAGGCACTCGCAAGGTTGCAATCCGGAGCGCAATGACATTCAGCCCGGATCGTGGAGGAGTCTTCGACGCTTTCCTGAATCTGGTCCGTCACGGCCTGGGTGGCACGGAGGGCTCAGGCAAGCAATTTGTTTCCTGGATTCACGAAACTGATTTCATACGGGCGATTGAGTTCCTAATCACGCGCGAAGACATTGCCGGCGTGGTGAATCTTGCTTCACCCAATCCATTGCCGAATCGTCAATTTATGCGCGCATTACGTGAGGCATGGGGAGCGCGCATGGGTCTGCCTGTTTCGCAATGGATGATTGAAATTGGTACCTGGCTGATGAGAACCGAATCGGAACTTGTCCTTAAGAGCCGGCAGGTTGTGCCAGGACGCCTTCTGGCAGCAGGCTTCCGGTTTCGCTTCCCGGAATGGCCTGCTGCTGCTGAAGAGCTTGTTGATCGGTGGCGCGCTGCGCTGAGGACTCGGCCGGTTCGCTGAATTACTTATATGCATGCGCCACGGCCCGGCTCAGCTAGCTCAACGGCGTCAGGGACCGCACCGCGTGGCCGATCCCGGAGCTGGGCCACCCGGCCGGCATGGAATCGCTGATAGATATTCGTAAATTGCCTCGATGAACCGATCCGTGCTATGCCGGATCGCCGGCCAAGGCATCACCTGGAGCAATCCGGGATTACTGGGGACGTGAGGCGGGAGCGCCTTAAAGTCCGCTCCCGTGCGGAGCACTGTCTTGAACTCACTGAGCGTCAGCCCGGCGGGGCGACCGGTCGCGTCGGGAGTGAGGTTGCGGCTGATGACAACGGGTCCGAACGTCGCGCCGCCGGCCATGTACGCCGCGACATTGATCGCGGTTGGCTGGCCGAGGAATGGGCTGCCCCCCGTCAGGAAAAGGCCCACCGTGTGACATCCGGTGCAGTCGCCGGGGCCGTTGACTAGATAGCTGCCCAGTCCGACCAGGCTCCGATTCTTCCCGGCTAGATTGAGAGGCACCGGCGCGATCTCGAAGCCGCGCTGGATCTCGCTCTCGCTGCCCCCGCCTTGCTGCCCCTGCGCGGGCGACTTCGTCATCACTGCGAAAAGCAGCAGCCCGCACAGAAGTAGACTGCTGGTGATTTTTGCTCTCATGTTTTCTCCTCGTCTCTTAGCCTATAACAAAGACCTGCAAGATTGCATCACTTAATGCTGGACGGATTGCACCGACCACGAACCTAGCCGCTCGTGACCACGGCGCTGAGGACCAAGCCGGAGGGGAGGGCTTCGCCGAACATGCGATCCAGCGCGCTCTGGTCGCGGGCTTCTTCTCCCTCGAAGACGGCGAGGAGCTTGGGATTGTTCGCCAGCTTGGCGCCGACGGCGTTGCGAGTGGGGGGTGGGAGGTCGCGCGTGGGGTCGCCGGTGAATCTTGCGATGGACGCTAGAGCTTCGGCTGCGGCCGGAATCGCGAGAAGAGCTTCGGCCCATCTGGTGGCCGTTGCCGGCGGGATTACTTGGTTGATGGGGCCGTAGAGTAGCTCTCGGGCGCCTAACCGGGAGAGGCACCAGAGATCGCTGTCGCGGAAGGAGCCGGCCTTTACGTTTTTGGCTAGAGTGTCGCCGAGCTCGGTCTTGGTGTGGATCGGCAGCAGCTCGAGGCTGGCGGCGGTGCGCCACATTTCTCTTAGCAAACTGCTGTTGAGGCGCGGCTGTTTCTTTCCGCCGCGGGGCATTACGGCCGCGGCCAGGCGCTGATAGATATCGGTCTGCTGATTGCGGTTAAGACCGCCCGCGACGCGTCCCCAGAAGATCCACCACTCGATCTCGCACTGCACTTGATTTGCGAACGTAAGGCCGGCGGAGTAGACGCGGCGGGATTGTTCCAGGCGGAAGTCGTCACCGGGGAAGCCGAGTCCGGGACGGAGGCAGAATCCGCCGAGATTCAGCCAGCGGACTTCGAATGCGGGACTCTTCTTGCGGCCGGCGGCGGATTCGAGGAACACGTCGGCTAGCTGGCGGATTGTCGTGAGCGGCCAGGAGTTGCGGCCTAGTCCGAGAATCTGCTCCAGTTTTGCCGGCAGCTCTTCGGGTTCTATTGGGGACTTCGCGGTGGATGAGAAGACAGCTCGCACCAAGTCGGCGGCTTGCGTGGCGGCTTCTTCACTGATTACGGCTGACGGGCGACGGGGGATCGGGGCTGCCGCTGTTTTCCGCAACTCGAACTGCAGGCGCCAGCGATTGTCGCTGATCTTGGAGTCGCACCAAGTTTCCAGGGTGCCGACTTCGGTTAGTCGGGCTCCGAGCTTGACGGGGACTAAGCGCTCGCCGGCTTTTCCGAAACGGATCACAGCGTTGAGAGGGGCGTGGGTGTGGAGGTTCTCGTCATCGGGTGCGAATTCGACGGCGGCGCCGAGTTGGTCCTCAGTCCTGGTGAGGGAGCTGTAGAGGCGAAACGAGACGGGGCGGTTCGCCAATAGCTGCAGGTCGTCGCGATCCAGCTCCAGGGTCTGGGCTTCCTCGGTTCCGCGCGGGACGAGACAGACGGCTTGGATTTTCTCGGAGTCGGGATCGCCGATGCCGATGTAGTAGGCGCGGGGCAGTCCGCCGCGCACGAGGATGCCGCTGCCGGTGGAGCGGACATAAGAGTAATAGGCGGCGCCGGTCGCGACGGCCAAGTCTAGATCGCGATTCTCGAAGATCTCCGGGCGCTTGCCGTACCAGTGCTCGACGGCGTCGGCGACGCGCTGGCGGCAGATTTCGGGAATGAAGAATCCGCCATTGAACAATATTGCGTCGGGGGTCTGGCCGGTGGTTTCCAGGAACGCGTTGAGGTGTTTGGTGATGGCCGGGTCGGTCACGTAGGGGAGTCCAAGCTCGCGGAAGAGGCTGCGCTTTTCGTCCTTGGGAGGGTCGCCGCGCTCGGTGATGGGGAGGAAGCCTTCTAGCGTCAGCTCCAGGGCCTCTTCGCGGAGGATTTCGGTTTTCAGCGCGCCGCCGATCAGGGAGGATCCACCGCCTAGCACCGTGATCTCGACGCTCTTCAGGTTGGGGTCGGCTAGCAGGCGCTCTTTGGCGGAGGAGCATTGGCGGCGGAGTCCGCTGCGCTGGCGGATGGAGAGCTGCGCGCCTATCTTCGATTCGACGAGCCAGGCTAGGGTGAGATCGAGATTGTCGCCACCGAGCAGGAGATGCTTGCCGACGGCGGTACGCGTGAAATCGATGTGGTCGCCGTCGCGGGCGACGCGGATGAGACTGAAGTCGCTGGTGCCGCCGCCGACGTCGCAGACCAGTACTACCTGGCCGTCGAAGAGGAGCTTGCGGGAGCGCGCGAAATTGTTGGCAATCCAGGAATAGAAAGCTGCGGCGGGCTCTTCGAGCAGCGTCAATTTTGGGATGCCGGCTTCGGCGGCGGCGGCTACGGTGAGCTCGCGGGCTTCCTCATCGAAAGACGCGGGAACGGTGAGGACGATGTCGTGGTCGGTGATGGGGCTGGAGTTCGCGGTCTCCCACGATTCGCGGATCTTGGAGAGGAAGCGGGCCGAGACGTCTACTGGGGACAGAACGCGTGCTCCTTCGGGAGAATCCCATGGCAGGATCTTGGCGGTTCGGTCGACAGCGGGGTTCGAGAGCCAGCTCTTGGCGGAATGGACAAGCTTTGTGGGGACGAGGGCGCCCTGCTCGCGCGCATGGATTCCGACGGGCTGATAGTCGTCGAGGAAGAGGAACGAGGGCAGAGCTTTGTGAGGTTCCACGCGGCCTGGAGCTACTTGTTGGGGAATCGGCAGGATGTGGATGGGGGGAAAGTCGAGGTCCTCACCCTCGCGGGGGTCTATGAAAGCTAGAGCTGAGTTAGTTGTTCCGAGATCGATGCCGATTTTCATCCGAATGTACAATGTTAGCCTGGAGAACGCATGAACCGCAGACACTTCCTGCTGGGGAGCGCCGCTATGGCTACGGCGCCGAAGCTGGCTCGCTCCAGTCCTAATGATACGATCCGGATCGCGGTGGTCGGGGTGGGTGATCCTGATATCGGCGTGCGAGGGCAGGGGCGCGTTCACCTGCAGCAGTTCGCGGCGATGCCGAACGTGGAAGTGGCGGCGATCTGCGAAGTGGATCCGCGGCTGCTGAGTTATGGGCAGGGACTGGTCGAGAAAGCCGGCAAGAAGAAGCCTGCCGGGGTCGCCGACATGCGACGGGTGCTCGACGACAAGAGCATCGACGTGGTGACGATCGCGACACCGGATCATCTGCATGCGATGCAATCCATTTGGGCGTGTCAGGCGGGGAAGGATGTGTACCTGGAAAAGCCGTGCTCGCACAATATTTTTGAGAATCGGCAGGTAGTGGCGGCGGCGCGCAAGTACGATCGCATCGTGCAGCATGGCGTGAATGCGCGGTCGAGCGGAGCGATTCGCGAGGCGGTGCAGAAGATGCGCGAGGGGCTCATCGGCGACGTGTACATGACGCGCGGAGTGGTGTTTCAGTGGCGGCCGTCGATTGGGCGCGCGGCGGTGGAGCCGGTTCCGGCGGGGGTCGATTACGATTTGTGGCTGGGGCCGGCGCCGAAGCGTGAGTTCACGCGGAACCGGTTCCACTACAACTGGCACTGGATGTGGGAGTACGGCTGCGGCGAGCTTGGCAATCAGGGGGCGCACGAGCTGGACATCGCGCGGTGGGGGCTGGGAGTGAAGATGCCAACCAAGGTGAGCGCGATCGGGGATCATATTCTGTATGACGACGATCAGGACACTCCGAACACGATGCTATGCACGTGGGAGTTCAATGAGGGCGGTAAGAAGAAGCTGATGAGCTTCGAGATTCGGCCGTGGCTGTCCGGAACGGAGGCGGGGCTCGGCGACAACGCGCGGGCTACGCCGGGGAAATTTCGGATTGTCGGCAATGAGTTTTTTGGGACGAAGGGGTATCTGGTAGTCGAGGGGTACGATCGGTATAAGAGCTTTCTGGGGGAGAAGGGCGAACCGGGGCCTTCGAAGGTGGAGGGCGGGAATAATTACGCGAACTTTATCGACGCGCTGCGGACGCGGGATAGGAGCAAGCTGAACGGTCCGATTGAGGAGGGGGCGCTGTCGGTGATGCTGGTGCATCTGGCGAATATTTCTTATCGCGTGGGGAGGTCGCTCAATATCGATCCGAGGACGGGGGATGTGATTGGCGATGCGGAGGCGTCGAGGCTTTATAGGCGGGCGAAGTATCGGGCTCCGTTTGTGGTTCCGGATAAGGTTTAGAAACGAACAAGCTAAAGCTTGTTCCACAGTGACTTCGACTCTTTGATTTGGTTTGTAAGCGTGCAAAGGGTGATTTGGGCGGTTTGGCGCCAGGAGAATTTGGCGGCTTGCGGGGGGCCTGCGGCGGCTAGTTGTACGCGCAAGGGTTCGTCACAGACGATACGAGTCATGGCGGCTTGAATGGCGGCGTCGTCGGATGGATCGAACTGCAGGGCGGCTTGGCCGGCGATTCCGGCTAGGGGCTCGATATTTGAACACGCGGTGGGGACAGCGGCGGCTAACGCTTCTAAGACCGGCAATCCGAAGCCTTCAAATGTAGTGGGGTAGAAGAATGCGTAGGCGCGGGCGAACAGGTCGTAGAGATCTTCGCGCGGGATCCATCCGGTGAATTGAACGGCATCATCGAGGCGCAACGATGCGCGCAGGGATTCCAGGGACTCGGTGTGGAAGCCTCGCAGACCGGCGATTATCAGGCGGAAATCCGGGTGCTCGGCGTGGAAGGCGGCGAAGGACTGGATTAGGCGGTCCAGGTTTTTGTGCGGATGCAGAGTCGATACTGCCAGGAAAAACGGCTCCGGGCGGCGACGATGCGCGATTTCGAAAAAGACCGGGTCGACTCCCAACGGGGCGACCGTTATCTTGGTGGCGTCGAGATGATAGAAGCGGATCAGATCGTCGCGCGTGGCTTCTGAGTCGGCTAGCAGATGCTTGGAGCGATGCGCCGATGCGTAGAGCAACGCGCGCCAGAACGGGAGATCGAACCAGCGAAAATTTTCGGGCTGACGTTTGTGCTGCAGGTCGTGGAAGACGGTCACGCTTGGGCACGGACTGAGAATTGGCGCTGTGAATCCGGGGTTGAAGAGGACGTCGAGGCGCAGGCGGCGGGCTTCCATGGGGAGTGTGGTCTGCTCGTAGAGGATGCGGGCGGGCCGGCTCATGGCGCGCACTTCGAGCGGGACGGCCGTCCAGTTTTCCGCGGCGGGGACGAGGTC
>Ga0075421_100009833_pt1 | contig 11797 bp, 9 predicted proteins | sample SoiMetdeltSBSDD5_FD_75292 | JGI IMG/M metagenome (GOLD analysis project Ga0075421, IMG submission 75292) | Bulk soil microbial communities from a Populus tree surrounding site in Tennessee, USA - Soil MetaG P. deltoides SBSDD5 | ecosystem: Environmental > Terrestrial > Soil > Tree plantation...
CGCACCAGAATAGTGCAAGGCCGAGAGTGCGACCTTGCGCAATCGTCTTGCGCCCTGGCTCATGGCTGCGATCCGCCCTCACAGCTGCTCGACGCTGGCACGCTCATCCCGGAAAGGGCAAAGTAGCGCACTGCGATCGCGATGCAACCGCGTCGCCTCGCTCCTGCACGCAAAATCAGCTGGAGCGCCTGCGGCTTTCCTCGATGGCGTCTTCAAAGGTGCGCAGGCCGGTACGGGGCGCACTGACGAGCACGGCCATGTTGCCGGGCTTATGCTCATTCTTCCACATACGCATGTGCGCCTTGGGGATCTGGTCCCATGTGAACACCTCGGACATGCACGGATCGATGCGCCGTTCCACCACCAGCTTGTTGGCCTGGGTGGCCTGCAACAGGTTGGCGAAGTGGGAGCCCTGCACACGCTTTTGATGCATCCACAGGTAGCGGGCGTCCATCGTCAGGTTGTAGCCGGTGGTACCGGCGCAGATCACGACCATGCCGCCGCGCTTCACCACCAGCACTGAGACCGGGAAGGTCGCTGCCCCGGGGTGCTCGAAGACGAAGTCGACGTTGTTGCCTTTGCCCGTGATTTGCCAGATGGCGGCGCCGAACTTGCGCGCTTCCTTGAACCAGGCGTCGTACTCGGGCGTGCCAACCTTCGGCAGCTCGCCCCAGCAGTTGAACGTCTTGCGGTTGATGACGCCGCGCGCGCCGAGCTGCATGACGAAGTCGCGCTTGTCGTCCTCCGATACCACGCCGATGGCGTTGGCGCCCGACGTGGCGATGAGCTGCACTGCCATCGAGCCGAGGCCGCCAGAGGCGCCCCACACCAGCACATTCTGACCCGGACGCAGCACGTGCGGCCGATGGCCGAACAGCATGCGGTAGGCGGTGGCCAGCACCAGGGTGTAGCAGGCGCTCTCTTCCCAGGTCAGGTGCTTTGGCCGCTCCATCAGCTGGCGGTCCTGCACGCGACAGAACTGTGCGAACGAGCCGTCCGGCGTCTCGTAGCCCCAGATGCGCTGCGACGGTGAGAACATCGGGTCACCGCCGTTGCATTCCTCGTCGTCGCCGTCGTCCTGGTTGCAGTGGATGACGACCTCGTCGCCGACCTTCCAGCGCTTCACCTTGGAGCCGACCGCGTAGACAATGCCGGAGGCATCCGAGCCAGCGATGTGGAAGGGGTTCTTGTGCACGTGCGTGATGGGTGAGATGGGAACACCCAGCGATGCCCACACGCCGTTGTAGTTGACGCCCGCCGCCATCACGAGCACCAGCACATCGTGGCTGTCGAGTTCCCAGGTCGGCAGCACCTCGACCTGCATGGCCGACTCGGGAGGGCCATGGCGATCGGCGCGTATCGACCACGCGTACATTTGTTTCGGCACGTGCCCGAGCGGCGGAATCTCGCCGATCTCGTACAGATCCTTGCGCGGCGCAGCCGACGCCGTTGTGCCCTTGGCCGCCTCGCCGTTGATCGGCACCACCTTGGACGCCGACTGGTCTTCCCGCACCCGCGGAGGCTTAACGCCGGATTCGGCTTTCGACCGTGCTGCCATTGTGCTGCTCCCGACCCCTCGACCGCGCGCCCCGGAAACCCTGCTGCTCCGGATACGCCGGAATGTTGCACCGCCGAAGACTCGGACAGATCGGGCTGCGGCTCAAGCGAATTCTGCACCGCACCAACCGGAACCTGCTAAGCGCCCCTTAACGCCCCCGGACTAGGTTTTGCTGCCTGATACGTCGGCTTGGCGTTTGCGGGGAGCACGGTCCCATGAGCAAGTTCATTTCCCAACTGGAAGGCATTGTCAGCCCGGACTGGGCGACCCTGGCAGTTGTTGCCCTGCTGTGCGCTATAGCCGCCTATGTCGTGCAAGAGTATCTGGCCCATCCGCCCATGATCATTTTTGTCTATCCGATCATGATTTTCTTTGCCCTGGCAGGGTATTACCTGTTCGTGGCCACTGAACAGTTCAACCCGAAGAAGGTCGACCAGTGGCTGATGTGGACGATCCTGGCCGCGATCGCGGGCACCTGGCGACGCTGCGCGAGAGGGTGGCTCACCGGCGCCCGCCGCCGCCGAAACCGACCCGGGCCACGCGCTGACACCCCTGCCATACGTCCAAGCTCTATTTTGCACTGCACCCAAGTCAGGCTAGGCTGCACTGGACGGTTGTCTGCGATCTGGGAGCCATCGCCATGAGCCGGCCGAAGCGCGTTGCTGCCGCTGCCACACAGGTCGAGCGCGACAAGCCCTGGCTGATCCGCACCTACTCGGGCCATTCGACGGCCGCCAAATCCAACGCGCTCTACCAGAAGAATCTCGCCAAGGGCCAGACCGGCCTCTCCATCGCCTTCGATCTGCCAACGCAGACCGGTTACGACTCCGACCACGAGCTGGCGCGCGGCGAAGTCGGCAAGGTCGGCGTTCCCATCGCCCACATCGGCGACATGCGCACGCTCTTGGCCGGCATCCCGCTCGGCGACATGAACACTTCGATGACCATCAACGCGACGGCAGCCTGGTTGCTGGCGCTCTACGTCGCCGTCGCCGACGAGCAGGGCACGCCGCGACCCGCGCTCACCGGCACCATCCAGAACGACATCATCAAGGAATACCTCTCGCGCGGCACCTACGTGTTTCCGCCCGAGCCGTCGCTGCGGCTGATCAAGGACACAATCATCTTCACCACCACGGCGATGCCGAAGTGGAATCCGACCAACGTGTGCTCGTATCACCTGCAGGAAGCCGGCGCGACGCCAGTTCAGGAGCTGGCCTTTGCGCTCGCCACCGCGCAAGCCGTCCTCGACAGCGTGCAGGCGTCGGGCGAAGTAGCGCCGGCGGATTTCGGCCCGGTGGTCGGCCGCATCTCGTTCTTCGTCAACGCCGGCGTGCGCTTCATTACCGAGATCTGCAAGATGCGCGCCTTCAAGGAGCTGTGGGACGAGGTCAGCTCCCAGCGCTACGGCGTCACCGATCCCAAGCATCGCCTGTTCCGGTACGGCGTACAGGTCAACTCGCTGGGCCTGACCGAGCCGCAACCGGAGAACAACGTCTATCGCATCCTGCTCGAGATGCTGGCAGTGACTTTGTCGAAGGACGCCCGTGCCCGCGCTGTGCAGCTGCCGGCCTGGAACGAGGCGCTCGGCCTGCCGCGGCCGTGGGACCAGCAGTGGTCGATACGCATGCAGCAGATCGTCGCCTACGAAACCGATCTCCTGGAGTACGCCGACATCTTCGCAGGCTCGAAGGTGATCGAGCGCAAGGTGGCCGAACTCAAGGCCGCAGCCCGAGAGGAGCTGACGCGCATCGAGGACATGGGCGGTGCAGTGGCGGCTATCGACTACATGAAGCGCGCACTCGTCGAGAGCAACTCCGAGCGCCTCGGCAAGATCGAGTCGGGCGAGCAGGTGGTGGTCGGCGTCAACCGCTGGACCGAGACCGAGCCTTCGCCCCTGGCCACCGGCAGCAAAGCCATCGAGGCCGTCGACCCGGCTATCGAGGCCGAGCAGATCGAGCGCCTCGTTGCCTGGCGCAAGGAGCGCAAGGCCAAGAGCGTCAAGAGTGCTTTGGCCGAGCTTGAGCGCGCCGCCAAGGAAGGCGCAAACGTCATGGAGCCGTCCATCGCCTGCGCCAAGGCCGGCGTCACGACCGGCGAGTGGTGCGCGAGGCTGCGCAGCGTATTCGGCGAATACCGCGCGCCGACCGGCGTCGGCCGCGCCATGGCGGCCACCGCAGACGGCAGCCTGGAGGAGGTGCGCGCCGAGGTCGAACGCGTCTCCGCAAGGCTCGGCAGGCGCATCAAGCTGCTGGTGGGCAAACCGGGCCTCGACGGCCACTCCAACGGGGCCGAGCAGATCGCTGTGCGCGCGCGCGACAGCGGCATGGAGGTGGTCTACGAGGGCATTCGCCTCACGCCGGCGCAGATCGTGCGCGCCGCGCTTGACGAGGCCGTACACGTGGTCGGCCTGTCGATCCTGTCGGGCAGCCACGTGCCCCTGGTTGGCGAGGTGCTGCAGCGCATGCGCAAGGCAGGCATCGACGACGTGCCGGTTGTCGTGGGCGGCATCATCCCGCCCGAGGACGCGGCCACCCTCAAGGGTCTTGGCGTAGCCGCCGTATACACGCCCAAGAATTTCCAGCTTAACGTCATCATGGCCGACATCGTGCAGCTGGTGGACCGCATGGCGAAGGCCGCCTGAGCGGTGTATTGATGCGCGTCAACTTGTGATCTTTCACTGGCGCTGCGCGTATCCCATCAAGCGCGCAGAGCGAATACCACCTGCGCTACCTTCGGGCAGCCGGCAACACACGAGACACCATGAACGAGCGCAGCCGCCGCCGACCGCGTTGTTGGAACCTGCCCAGCCGGCTCGGCGGCACCATCCTGGCCGCGGCGATGCTGCTGATCGTGGTTGGCGCGGCGCGCGCGCACGAGTTCTCCAGCAAGGGCGTCACGGTCGTGCATCCCTGGGCACGAGCCACACCCGGCGGCGTCACCGTCGGCGGCGCCTACTTCGAGGTGAGGGCTGCGCCCGGCCAAGGAGATCGACTGATCGGCGGGCGCAGCGCTATTGCCGGCTCCCTGGAAGTGCACAGCCATTCCATCGAGAATGGCATCGCCAAGATGCGCAAGATCGACGGCCTGCCGATCAAAGGCGGCCAGTCCGTCGTGTTGAAGCCCGGCGGCTATCACGTGATGTTGCTCGACCTGAAGCAGCCGCTCAAGGAGGGCGACCTGTTCAAGTTCACGCTCACCTTCGAGAAGGCCGGCGACTTGGAGGTGGAAGCGAGCGTCGAGCCGATCGGCGCCAAGGCACCGCACGGTTTCGACAGCCACCCCACGTCGACCGAGAAGGGCTCCGCCAGCGGCCACCACAAGCACTAATCAGCAGACGCGGCCTGCCCCTTGGCGATCACTCCGAGCAGGGCCGCGAACGCCTGTGCCTGCGTCTTGTCCGCCGTATTCACCTCGGCTCCCGCCTTGGCATAGAGCGCCGTGCGGCTCTCCAGGATGGCCCTCAGATCCTCCATGGCCTGCGGGTTGTCGGCCATTGGCCGCAGATCGCCCTGGTCGATCACTCGCCCCATATGCTGGTCGGGCGTGGCTTTGAGCCAGACCACGAAACAGGTCGACAGCAGCAAATCGTAGGTCGCCGGCTCCGTCACCAGGCTGCCGCCGGTGGCGATTACGGCGCGATCGTAGCGTTGCACCACCGTCAGCAGGCACTGCCGCTCCAGCTCGCGGAACATCGCCTGCCCATGCGTGGCAAAGATCTCCGGCAACTCCATCCCACACGCCCGCTCGATCTCGCGATCCAGCTCGACGAACGGCACGGCCAGGGCCTCGGCGGCGAGCTGGCCGAGCGTGGTCTTGCCGGCTCCGCGCAATCCGACCAGCGCCACGCGGCCGTGCGCTCGGACGGCCGTCTTGCCGAAGCGTTGCGCGATCAGCTCTCGCGCCTCGGCCAGCTCGCCGGGTGACAGGCGCTGCAATTGATGCACGGCAAGCGTCAGGTCGAGCGGCGGCTCGGGCTCGTCGCTCACCAGGGCCGCAGCCTCGATGCTCAAAGCCTGCGCGATCTGGCGCAGCACCAGCAGCGAGGCGTTACCGGCTCCGCGCTCCAATTCGGCAAGATAGCGCTCGGAGACGCCCGACGCCCGCGACAGCACCTTGCGCGACATGCCGCGGCGCGCGCGTCCCAGGCGTACCCGCTCGCCGACCCTGCGCAGGTAGGCCTCGTCGGCTGGCGCCGCGCCGCGCCTGATGTCTGATAGCGTTTCCGGATTGCGCATGCCGCCTCGCAGGTTTCCTGCAGGATACTACATCGCCCCCCGCCTTTGGCGCAAAACATGGCACCTGCAAAGGCTTCCAACTTGCAGTATGATGCAGTGCCGGTGCAGTGCCGGGCCGAGGTATCACAGTGCAACAGCCGCGTTGAGACGGCTGCATGGGAGGAGCCGATGTCCTATCCGCGCATCTACAACGCGGCGGTCGACATGGTCGATCGCAACGTGGCCCAGGGCCGGGCGTCCAAACCAGTCTTCATCGATGCCAAAGAGACGCTGAGCTACGGCGAGCTGCAGGGCCGCTGCAACCGCATGGCCAATTTGCTCGCCACCTATGGCGTTGCGCGCGAGGCCCGCGTGGCCCTGCTGCTACTCGATACGGTCGACTTCCCGGTGGCGTTCTGGGGGGCCATCAAGGCCGGCGTCGTTCCGGTCGCCCTCAACACCCTGCTGACGACCGAGCAGTATGCCTACATGCTGGGTGACAGCCGCGCCACAGCACTGTTCGTCTCGGCGCCTTTGCTGGCGGTGGTGCAGCCGATCCTCGGGCAGCTGCCGGCCCTCAAGCACATCTTCGTCGCGGGCGGCGAGGCACCGACCTTCGCGCTGTCGCTGCGCGGTGAGCTGCAGCATCAGGCGGCGGACTGCGCGGCCGCCGACACCTGCAGCGACGAGCCAGCCTTCTGGCTCTATTCGTCGGGTTCCACGGGCATGCCGAAGGGCGTTCGCCACGTGCACTCGAGCCTGATGGAGACGGCGCGATTGTGCGGCCAGGGCTGCCTCGGCGTACGCGAAGACGATCTCATCTATTCGGCGGCCAAGCTGTTCTTCGCCTACGGCCTTGGCAATGCCATGTCGTTTCCGATGTCGGTCGGCGCGACCAGCGTGTTGGTGGCTGAGCGACCCACGCCGGAGTTGGTGTTCCGCACCTTGAAGCAGCACCAGCCGACCGTGTTCTTCGGAGTACCGACGTTGTACTCGGCGATGCTCGCCTACCCGCAGGGCACGCCTGACAACTGTTCGCAACGCCTGCGCCTGTGCGTATCGGCTGGCGAGGCGCTACCAGCCGACGTCGGCAAAGGGTTCACCGACAAGTTCGGCGTCGAAATCCTCGATGGCGTCGGTTCCACCGAGATGCTGCATCAATACGTCTGTAACCGCCCCGGCAAGGTGCGCTACGGCACGTCCGGCCAGTTCATCCCCGGCTACGACATCCGGCTGGTCGACGAGCAGGGCGCCGATGTGCCGGACGGCGACGTGGGCGAGATGCTGGTGCGCGGCTCCAGCGCCGCCGACGGCTACTGGAACCAGCGCGAGAAGAGCCGCTCAACCTTCGAGGGCGGCTGGACCCGCTCCGGCGACAAGTACATCCGCGACGCCGAGGGCTACTACACCTACCAGGGCCGCACCGACGACATGTTCAAGGTGTCCGGCATCTGGGTGTCGCCCTTCGAGGTCGAGAGCGCGCTGGTCGGCCACGAGGCGGTGCTTGAAGCGGCCGTGGTGCCGAAAGAAGATGCCGACGGACTGCTGAAGCCCATGGCCTATATCGTCCTCAAGCCCGGCAGGACTGGCGGCAATGGGCTTGAGGAATCGCTCAAGGAGCAGGTCAAGGCCAAGGCTGGCCCGTGGAAGTATCCGCGCTGGATCAAGCTGGTCGACGGCCTGCCCAAGACGGCTACGGGCAAGATCCAGCGTTTCAAGCTGCGCGGGGCGCAATGAAAAATGCCGGGCAGCGCTGGCCGCCCGGCACCTAAGTTTCGCCATGTGAGCGTCCGGCTTAGTGACGGCTGTCTTTCACCAGGACCACCTTCATATCGGCCGGATCGACGAACGCCACGTCGTTCTCGTGCACCAGGTAGCGGTACGAACGCAGGTCCGGGAGCTTCTCGACCACCAGCGCCGGGAACTCGCGCAGCTCGACCTCGCGACCAACGATCGAGCCGACCGTAATGCCGCCAAGACCAAGCCGGCTTTCCGACTTCAGATCGATGTTGCGCACGACGAAAGCGATCTGCTCATCGCTCAGGGAGAGCGCAGCTGCACCACCGCCACCGCTGGCCGTAGTGCTGCGTCCCGGCAGGACGTAGACGATTTCGTAGCTCACCGGGTCGACGATAACGATGTCGTCACGCACCACAACGTAGTGGTAGGTGCGGTATTCGGGAACAACCTCGAATACTGCCACCGGCAGCGGCGCCAAGCGCACGGAGCGGGGCACGCGCGTACCGACCGTCACCGAGAAGTTGACGTTCGTCACTCGGTTGCCGCGCTGCTTGAGGACGGTCTCACGCACGCGCGTTTGCTGCTGCTCGGACAACTGAGCGCGCGGCCCGGTGGCAGCCTTGCTGGCTGTCGAGTCGGACGGAGCCGACTTCTCGCCAGCTGACTTCTGCGTCGCCGCGTCGCCCTTCTGCGCGCTACCCTTGGTGGCTTTGTCCTTGGGCTCCGTATCCTTCTGCGCCGTACCCTTGGTGGCCTTGTCCCTGGTCTCTACGTCCTTCTGGGCGTTCTCCTTGGGCTCGGCATCCTTCTGTGCCGTTCCCTGGCTGGCCTTGTCCTTGGCATCGGCCTTGTCCGCGCCGCGTGAAGCCTTCGGCTGTTCGCGCTCTGGAGTGGCGGCCTTGCCCGCATCCGGCGCCCGCTCCTGCTGCTGCTGCTGCACCTGTGGGCCCTTGTCTCGCGGAGCCGCCTCCGGCGCCTGCTCCTTTTGCGGCATCTGTGCGTAGGCGGCAGTGGCGCTCAGCACCAATGCAACCGCCGTCGCCGCTCGTAGGCTTGTGAACGTCATGGCTATCTCCAAGCTTGCTGCGTGATCCGCGGCAGCACCGCACTGGGCAGCGCCGCACTGGCCGGTCGCCGCACTGGCCGGTAAACGAGCACTGCGTCGGGCGAGTTCCGGGTTCCATATAGCGGTTGCGGCAATTGCCGTGCGCGTGCGTCGCACGCGAGCAACCTTTCACGACTGCCAGCGTTCACCATTGCGATGAGTCCGTCAGGGCTCGCATCAATCGAACGGAGGATCGCAATGACGCTCAAAACTGGAGCGAGTATCGCAGTGCTCGCCATTGCGCTGGGCATCACGCCTGCGATGGCGCAGACAACAACCGAGCAGAAGCCGACGGCGCAGAAGCCCGCCGCGACGACCGACGTGGCCAAGACGCCCGTTGCCGGTCAGATCGTGACCCAGGACAGCAACTCGCTGCTGGCAAGGGACCTCATCGGCCTGGCCGTCTTTTCGCCCGACAAGCTCAAGATCGGCACCATCAATGACCTGATCCTGAGCAAGGACGGCAAGTCCGTTGAAGGCTTCGTGATCGGCGTCGGCGGCTTCCTTGGCATCGGTGAAAAGGCGGTCGCTCTAAAGATGGACCGTCTGCAGATCAGCAACACCGCCGAGGGCGCCGTGCAGCTGACCATGGACGCCAAGAAGGAGGAGCTGGCCAACGCTCCGGCCTTCAAGTCCAAGCGTGAGATGGACAACGAGAAGCGTGCGGCCGAGACCCCGCGCACGACGCCGACGCGTCCGTCGACTGGCCAGTAGTATTGGTCGAAGCCCAATAGTATTGGTCGAAGCATTGTCGGAGGGGCTGGCGCCATTGGCGCCAGCCCCTTCTTGCTCAAGCAACGGTAGCGGAAGCCGCCCGGCCAGCAATCCGGCCTGAGAAGATGCAGCCGCCGAGGAATGTTCCCTCCAGCGCGCGGTAGCCGTGCATGCCGCCACCGCCGAACCCCGCCGCCTCGCCTGCCGCATAGACATTGCCGAGCGGCTCAGCGTCGGACTTGAGCACGCGAGCGGACAAGTCCGTTTGCAATCCACCTAGCGTCTTGCGCGTCAGGATCGACAATCGCACGGCGATCAGCGGCCCGCAGGCCGGGTCGAGGATGCGATGCGGCTTGGCCACGCGTATCAACCTGTCGCCCAGGTAGTTGCGCGCGCCGCCGATGGCGGTGATCTGTGCATCCTTGCTAAACGCGTTATCGATCTCGCGGTCGCGCGCTTCGATGAGGCGCCGTACCTCCGCCGCATCGAGCAGGTTGCTCCCAGTCAGCGCATTCATGCGTTCGACCAGCCGGCCCACATCGCTCTCGACGATGAAATCCGCGCCCTTCTCCAGGAAGGCACGTACCGACGCCGGCGCGCCGCCGCTGCGCCGCGCGCGAATGACTTTAAGCCAGCTGCCGCTGGTCAGATCCGGGTTCTGCTCCGAGCCCGACAGCGCGAACTCGCGCTCGATGATGGTGCGGCTGAGAATAAACCACGAGTAGTCAAAGCCCGTGCGCATGATGTGCGCGAGCGTGCCAAGCGTATCGAAGCCGGGGAACAGCGGCACCGGCAAACGCTGGCCGCGCGCATCGAGCCAGATCGACGAGGGCCCCGGCAGGATGCGGATGCCATGCCGGCTCCAGATCGGGTTCCAGTTGCTGATGCCTTCGGTGTAATGCCACATGCGGTCGCGGTTGATGATGTGGCCGCCTGCGGCCTGCGTGATGGCGAGCATGCGGCCGTCGACGTAGTCGGGCACGCCGCACAGCATCCGCTCCGGCGGCCGGCCCAGCCGCTCGGGCCAGCTCTGTCGCACGAGTTCGATGTTGCCGCCGAGGCCGCCGGCGGCCACGATCACCGCTTGCGCCTTGAACGCAAACTCGCCGACCACCCGGCGCGAGCTCGGTATCCCGCGGTCCCCCGAAGTCGGCTCCAGCAGCTCGCCGCGTAGGCCATCGACCACGCCGGCGCTCGTCGTCAGCTCGCTGACGCGATGGCGAAAGCACAATTTCACCAGGCCGGTGGCGGCCCCCTCCCGCACGCGGCGCACGAACGGCGCGATGATTGCGGGACCGGTCCCCCAGGTGACGTGGAAGCGCGGCACCGAGTTGCCGTGCTCGCTAGCCGTGTAGCCGCCGCGCTCGGCCCAGCCCACGATCGGGAACCAGCGCACGCCCCTCGACTGCAGCCAGCTCCGCTTCTCGCCGGCCGCGAAGGCCACGTAGGCCTCGGCCCACCGCTTGGGCCAGTGGTCCTCGGCGCGATCAAAGCCCGCCGAGCCCATCCAGTCCTGCAGCGCCAGGTCATGCGAGTCACGGATGCGCAGGCGGCGCTGCTCGGGGCTGTCAACCAACATCAGCCCGCCAAACGACCAGAATGCCTGGCCGCCAAGCGATTGCTCACCCTCCTGGTCGAGCAGGATCACCTTGCGGCCGCCATCCACCAGTTCGCAGGTAGCGACCAGGCCGGCCAGCCCGCCGCCGACTACGATCACGTCAGCGTCCATCGCGCTCCTCCCTCCGTGCTTGTCGCTCAAGCGCCGCGACCGGCCACCTGTTCGGGCGTGAGCCGGGGCGAGCTGCCGCGTGCAGCCTCGGCCTCGCGCACGAGCCCGGCAATGCGCGCGTTCATCGGCACGGGCACGCCAACCTTCGCGGCCAGGTCCACGATTGCACCCTGCAGATAGTCAATCTCGGTGGGTCGCCGCCGCTCTAGATCCTCCCACATCGACGACCGTGCCTCCGGGTCGATCGCCAGCATGCGCCGCGCCGCCAGCCGGAACACGGCGTCGGGCAACTTTAGAATGCAGGGAATGAGGCGCGGCGGCACCCGCTCGATCGGCGCGGGGCGAATGCCACTCGCCTTCAGCACGGCGAGCGCCTCATCGATTTGCGCGGCGAGCAGGCGCCGCCAGCGTCGGTCGCTAAGCTCAATGACGAGCGGCAGGCTCGACAGCGCGTTCAGCGCGTTGTTGAGATTGAGCAGCAGCTTGGCCCACTGCACGCCCTGCATGTCGGCGTGTTCCGCCACCGCAACGCCCGGCACATCGAGCAGCGCGCGAAGCCCGGCGCTACCGGCGCCGATCAGAACCGTACCGCTGGTGGCGCGATAAAAGCGGGGGCGCCCATCTACCTCGCGCGTCTGCACGACATTGAACGGCACCATGCCGCCGATGACCGTGCATTTGTGTTTGAGCTGCGCCTTGAGCCGGTCGACGTTGCCAATGCCATTCTGGAGGCT
>Ga0075421_100009843_pt1 | contig 11789 bp, 10 predicted proteins | sample SoiMetdeltSBSDD5_FD_75292 | JGI IMG/M metagenome (GOLD analysis project Ga0075421, IMG submission 75292) | Bulk soil microbial communities from a Populus tree surrounding site in Tennessee, USA - Soil MetaG P. deltoides SBSDD5 | ecosystem: Environmental > Terrestrial > Soil > Tree plantation...
CTGAGCGTCTGCGCGAGCACCTGATGGAAGGCCACGTCGAACGGCTCAACCCGCTTGAGGTAAACCACATTGCCTTCGATCTCGTAGGCGATGAGATCGCCCGGTTTGGTGTTGAGCGCCGCGCGGACTTCTTTGGGTAACGTGACCTGACTTTTACTTGAGAGCTTACTGGTCTGCAAAACCTACTCCTTTACGCTTTACTGCAAACCTAGCAGACAGAATAGACGGGAGTCAACGCCCTTGTCAGGAGCGTCCCTCCCTGTGTCCACGGCTCTCCGGCTGATCCGCGTGATTGGTGTACGGGTGCCGCACCGGTTGCGCGCCGACTGGCGGCAGGAGTTCAAGGGCTGTCCCGCGTCCCGCCAGCGCCGATTGCCCGCGCGGCGGCGCGATGCTAATCTGTGGCCCCGAAGACGGCGGGCGGCGCCGCGCGCCGTCAGGTGAAAGTTCCGAGCCTGCACCATGTCACTACGCCCGAACCCTCCCCCCGCCGACTCGCCGGCCGATTTCAGACGCGACATCATGCTGCGCGATGGGGCCGTGCTGCGCCTGCGGGCGCTCGTCCGCGGGGACCGCGAGGGGCTGATCGCACTCTTCAACCGCTGTTCGCCGGAGACGATCCGCTACCGCTTCTTGCGCCTGCTCACGGAGTTGCCCGACTCGCTCGTTGACTACCTGGTCGCGGTCGACGGCCGGCGCCACGTCGCGCTGGTGGTGACTCAGGGCGAGGGGGCTGAGGGGCGGATCGTCGCCGTCGGCCGGTATATCGCCTCCGAGCGGCGGCCCGAGGCGGCCGAGGTCGCCTTCCTCGTCGAGGACACAATGCAGAAGCGCGGGCTGGGCACGGTCCTGCTCGACACCCTCGCCGAGATCGCGCGCCGCCACAGCATCGCCCGCTTCAGCGCCGACGTGCTGGTCGACAACCGCGTCATGCTCTCGGTCTTCCGCAAGGCGGGCTACGCGCTCTCGTCCAACGTCAGCTACGGCGTGACGCACCTCGAGTTCCCGATCGCGCGGAACGAGGTGGCCGAGGCGCGCGCCTCGGCGCAGGAGGCCGAGGCCGAGCGCGCCTCGCTCCGGGCGGTCTTCGAGCCGCGGGCCGTGGCGGTCATCGGAGCGAGCCGCGAGGCGGCCTCAGTCGGGGGGGCGCTCTTCCGCAACCTGCTCCGGTGGGGCTTCGGCGGCACGCTCTACCCGGTCAACCCGGCGGCCGCCTCGGTCGCGGGCGTCCGCGCCTACGCAAGCCTGGCCGGGCTGCCAGAAGTCCCGGAGCTGGCTTTCGTCGCGGTCCCGGCCGCCCATGTCCTGGGGGTCGCGCGGGAGTGCGCCGCGGTGGGGGTGCGCGCGCTGTGCGTCATCTCGGCCGGGTTCGCCGAGACGGGCGCGGCGGGCGCGGCGGCGCAGGCCGAGTTGCTCGGCGTCTGCCGTGCCTCGGGGATGCGGCTCGTCGGGCCGAACTGCATGGGCGTGGTCAACACCTCGGGCGGTGTCCGCCTGCTCGGGACGTTCGCCCCGGCCGACCCGCCCGCGGGCAACGTCGCCATGAGCTCACAATCGGGGGCGCTCGGCCTCGCCCTGCTCTCGCAGGCGGGCCAGCTCGGGCTCGGCGTCTCGTCCTTCGTCAGCGTTGGCAACAAGGCCGACGTCTCGGGCAACGATTTGCTGCAGTACTGGGAGTCGGACGGGGCGACGGACGTGATCCTTCTCTACCTCGAGAGCTTCGGCAACCCGCGGCGCTTCGCCCGGATCGCGCGGCGCGTCGCGCGCGCCAAGCCGATCGTCGCCGTCAAGTCGGGCCGGACCTCGGCCGGCGCGCGCGCGGCGTCGAGCCACACGGCGGCGCTCGCCAATCCCGACCGCGCGGTCGAGGCGCTCTTCACCCAGACCGGGATCATCCGCGTCGAGACGCTCGCGGAGTTCTTCGCTGTCGCGCGCCTGCTCGCGACGCAGCCGATCCCGGCCGGTAAGCGGCTCGCCATCCTGACCAACGCGGGCGGACCCGGGATCCTCGCCGTCGACGCCGCCGTGGCCGCGGGCCTCGACGTGCCGCCGCTCGACGAGGCGACGCAAGATAGACTGCGCGCCGCGCTCGCGCCCGAGGCCGCCGTCTCCAACCCGGTCGACATGATCGCTGGCGCCGGGCCTGAGCAATACCAGGCCTGCCTCGAGATTCTCTGCGACGCGCCGAATGTGGACTTAATCCTAATCATCTTCATCCCGCCGCTGCTGACGCCGTCGGTTGAGGTGGCGGAGCGGGTGGGGCGGGTGCTGGCGGCGCGGCCGGGGCTCCAACGCACGGTGGCGGCCGTCTTTCTGGACCCGCATTCGCCGGTCGTCTCGATCCCGGCGGGCGACGCGCGGAGCGTGCCCGTCTACCCCTTCCCCGAGGGCGCGGTGGCCGCGCTCGGGGCCGCGGCGCGTTACGGGGTGTGGCGCGGGGCGCCGCCGGGGAGCACGGTCGAGATCCCGATCGACCGCGAGGCCGTGCAGCAAGTGCTCGCCGCGAGCCCGGGCGCGGGATGGCTCTCGATGGCGGAGGTCGGTCGGCTGCTCGGGGCGGTCGGGATCCAGGCGCTCGGGGCGCGCGCCGTGCGCTCGCCCGAGGAAGCCGCCCTGGCAGCCGAGGAGGTCGGCGGCCCGGTCGTGCTCAAGATCATGGCTCCGGCGGTCTTGCACAAATCGGATGTCGGCGGGGTGGTGCTCAATGTGGAGCCGCGCGAGGCGGCGCAGGCCTACTTGCGGCTCGCCGGCCAGCTCGCGGGGCACGGGGTAAGGCTCGAGGCCGCGGCGGTCATGCCGATGGCGCGGCCCGGGGTCGAGGTCCTCGCCGGGGTGACGCACGACCCGGTCTTCGGACCGCTCCTCGCGTTCGGTTCGGGTGGGACGCTGGTCGAGCTGTTGGATGACGTCGTCTTCCGCGTGCTCCCGGTGACCGACCAGGACGCGCGCGAGATGATCGCCGCGACGCGCGTCGATCGCCTGCTCAGGGGCTACCGCGGCTCGCCGCCGGCCGACCTCGCCGCGCTCGAACAGCTACTCCTCGCCCTGGCGGCCCTGGCCGAAGCCGTGCCCCGGATCGCTGAGGTCGACCTCAACCCGGTGCTCGTCCACACGGCGGGCGAGGGAGTGACGCTCATCGATTCGCGCATCCGGCTGGCCGCGCCTTGAAGACCAAGGGGAATAACCCACAGATGACACGGATCAAATCCGCCAAGGCGCGGACAATTTGACAGGCCCTGACACCCCATGATTGAATAATTGGTTCCTCCCCCAGAACCGGCAAATCTATAGTACAGCTTCTCAGGCCGGCTCCGAAGGGCACGCCCCACACTTCCTAAAAGGAGGTGGCGGTGAAGAGACGGTGGCACAAACGGCCGTCGATCCCCTTCCCGGTCGCTGGGCGACCGCAGGGCACGGCTCACCTCCTCCGGGGGCCACCCTCCCGAACTCGCTTCCCCAGAACAGATCCTCACTTAGATACAGCCCACACCAAAGGAGGATGGTACCGATGAATGCGACTAACCTTCTCGACCAGCTATCAAGGGAGTATGAAGGGGGCGTGGTGAGCACGATCTCCAACGCGCTCGGCGAGGACACGGCCAGGACGCAGACCGCCGTCAGCGGCGCGCTGCCAGCCTTGCTTGGGGGGCTGGTGACCAAAGGGTCCACGACCGAAGGCGCCGCCGGCCTCATCGACTTGCTCCGGAAGAACAACTTCGACGGCAGCCGGTTCACCGACGTCGCGGGGGCGGTCTCCCAGCCGAACGGCCTGAGCAGCCTCATGCAGCTCGGCGGCCCGCTGCTCGGCTCGATCTTCGGGGGGCGGACCGACACCGTGACCGACTGGCTGGCGACTCAGTCAGGGATCAAAAAATCCTCGGCCTCGTCGCTTCTCAGCCTCGCCCTCCCGACCGTCCTCGGCTTCATCGCCCGGCAGCTCAGTGCCGGTGGCACGTGGAGCGCGTCGAGTCTCATGAGCCTGCTCGCTGGGCAGAAGAGTTTCCTTCAAAGCGCGCAGCCCGGCCTCGCCGGCATTCTGGGCTTCGGGGGGCCTGCCGGCTACGAGCCGGCGGCGCCCCGGGCGGCCGCGGCGCGCACTGCCGAGGCCGAGCCGGTGAGAGGCGGGGCAGCGTGGTGGAAGTGGGCGCTGCCGCTGCTTCTGCTCGGCGCGCTCCTGCTCTACTTCCTGACGCGCGAGACAGGGCCTGAGCGCGCGGTGGTCGTGCAGCCGACGCCGACCCTGCGGGTTGAAGTCAGCCCGACCGTGGCCCCGGCCGTGAGCGCCGCCCTGGGCGCATTCGTGGAGAAGAAGCTGCCGAATGGCACTGTCCTGAAGATCCCCTCGAACGGCGTCGAGAGCAAGCTCCTGGCCTTCATCGAGGACCCGACGAAGAAGGTGGACAGGGAGACTTGGTTCACTTTCGACCGCATCGAGTTCGACACCGACTCCGCGCGGCTCAGGCCGAGCTCGCAAGAGCAGCTCCGTAACATCCACGAGATCCTCAAAGCCTACCCGCAGGTGAATCTGAAGATCGGCGGGTACACGGATAATGTCGGCGACGATGCCCGCAACCTCAAGCTCTCGGGGGAGCGTGCGACCAACACCATGAACGAGATCGTCAAGCTCGGGCCCGCGGCCAGCCGCCTCGCCGCCGAGGGCTACGGCGAGAAGCATCCCGTGGCCGACAACGCGACGGAGGACGGACGGCAGCGCAACCGCCGGATCGACGTCCGCGTGACCAAGAAGTAAGGCCGCGGCGCGGAGTGCGGCACCCGGTCGCCGCACTCCGCACCCCGAGAGTTGACTAATGCGAGAGTTATTTTTAGTCTGTCGGGGTATGGATAAGGAGACATGGTTCGACGTAAGGAGATGGATGTGCCTCGTTTTCGTCGCCGGCCTGTGGTTGGCGGCGACCGGGGAGGCGGGCGCTCAATCCTCGCGGCCGCGGCGGGCCGTGACGAAGCAGAAGGGCGCGGCCAAGCCGAAGCCCCAGCCCAAGCCTAAGCCCAAACCGCTGACCGCCAAAGACCACCGGGCGGCCGAGCAGCAGTTGGCCGACCTCGGCTACTGGACCGGCGCCGTTGACGGCCGCTGGGACGACGCCTCGCGCCACGCGCTGATCGCCTTTCAGAAGGTCGAAGGGCTGAAGCGGACCGGGCAGTTGACGCGCGCGGGTTACGAGGTGGTCATGGCCGCGACACGCCCGGCGCCGCGCGAGGCGGGCGCGGCCCACGTCGAGGTGGACCTCATCCGTCAGGTCCTCTTCATCGTCGACGACGCGGGCACGGTCGCCAGAATCCTCCCGGTCTCGACCGGCAACGGCAAGGACTTCACCTCGCAGGGCTGGACGCGAGCCGCCATCACTCCGCCCGGGCGCTTTAACATCACCGGCAAAATCGCGGGCTGGAAGAAGAGCCCGCTCGGGCGGCTTTATTACCCGAACTACTTCCTCGGCGGTATGGCGATCCACGGCTACCCGTCGGTGCCCGCGAACCCCGCGAGTCACGGTTGCATCCGGATTCCGATGTTCGCCGCCAAGCCCTTCAGCCGCGAGGTGCCGGTCGGCATCTCGCTCATCGTCCACAACGGGGTCACGCCCGAAGTACTCACCGCCGGCCCCGGCGCGACGCTCAGGTAGGGCGGCCGCTATTCTCGCAGGAACCTCGACCGGCGGGGTGCCGGCCGTCGGCGCAGCCCGAAGCGTTCGATCGCGTGGCGCTGGATGTGCGCCATGGCCTCCTCGACAGAGTCAGTGACTATGACCAGGTCGAGGTCGTAGGGCGAGATCGTCCCGACATCGACCATGCCCCGGAGGAACCCGAGCAGTGGCCGGTAGTACTCCTTGCCCATGATGACCACCGGGAACTCGAGGATTTTTTTGTTCTGGATGAGCGTCATGGCCTCGAACAGCTCGTCCATCGTGCCGAAGCCGCCGGGCAGGACGATGAAGGCGTAAGAGTACTTGATGAGCATGACCTTGCGGACGAAGAAGAAGTCGAAGGTCACCCAGCGGTCGAGGTAGGGGTTCGGCTCCTGCTCGTGAGGCAGCCGGATGTTACAGCCGACCGAGCGGCCGCCGGCCTCGCGCGCGCCGCGGTTGGCCGCCTCCATGATCCCGGGGCCGCCGCCCGTCATGACAGTGAAGCCGAGCCGCGTCAGGTGCCCGCCGACCTCGCGCGCCAGGCCGTAGAAGTGGTGATCCTCCTTGAACCGGGCTGAACCGAAGACGGTGACGCACGGCCCGGCGAAGTGGAGCGCGCGGAAGCCGGCGAGGAACTCGCGCATGATCTGGTAGAGGGTGCGCAGTTCCGACGGGCGCGTCCGCGGGCCTTCCAGGAAAATGCGCTCTCCGGGCTTGGCGGGCGGGGCGGGGGCGGTCTCGATAGTTTCCATAGGTTGAGAAAGAGCACGGGCGCCACGCGGACCGCCGGTCCGCGCCGATCCGCCATTCCCGTCTCGTCAGCGTTCCCTTCAGACGAAAACGACGGTCTGCGAATTCGGAATCTCGAAGCGACCCCGGCAGCGCGGGTTGGGACAACTGAGCATGTCGTCGACCCGCACCAGATAGTCGCGCGCCTTGGCGAACTTGGCGCGGTCAAATTCGCTCGCCCCGCGCGGGATCTCCCGCTTCCGGCTCCGGCGCAGCCAGCGGATGTCGAACTCGGAACTCTGACGACACTTCGGGCAGCTGTAGGTAGCGCGCTTCGTCTCCGGCTTCTCGGTGTAAAAGTCTCTCTCGTCCATGGCCCGTAGTGTAGCAGCCTTCCGCCGCCGCGCTCAACTGTGATAGGCTGCGCGCTATGAGCGCGAGAACTTACCCCCCCGAAGTCGAGCCGGGGGCGGCGGCTGACGCGGCGGGCCTCGGTGGGCACCCCAGAGGGCTAACGACGCTCTTTTTCACCGAGATGTGGGAGCGCTTCAGCTATTACGGGATGCGCGCCATCCTGATCCTCTACATGACCGCCGCCGCCGCCGAGGGCGGGCTCGGGTTCCCGACGGCCAAGGCGGGCGCGATCTATGGCCTCTACACTGGCTCGGTCTACCTCATGTCGATCCCGGGCGGGTGGGTGGCGGACCGATTCCTGGGGGCGCGCTTGGCGGTGCTCGCCGGCGGCGTGGTCATCGCGCTCGGCCACTTTTCGATGGCCTTCCCCTCGCTCGCCACCTTCTACGCCGGCCTCATCCTGATCGTCCTTGGGACCGGGCTGCTCAAGCCGAACATCAGCACCATGGTCGGCGGCCTCTACGGCGAGGACGACCCGCGGCGCGACAGCGGGTTCTCACTCTTTTACATGGGGATCAACCTCGGGGCCTTCATCGCCCCGCTCGTCTGCGGCTTTCTTGCCCAGGACGCGCGGTTCAAAGGGCTCTTAGGCCGGATGGGGATCGCCCCCGAGAATAGCTGGCACTGGGGGTTCGCCGCCGCGGGGGTCGGCATGACGCTCGGCCTGGCGCAGTACCTGGCCCACCGCCGGAGGCTGGCCCGGGTCGGCGCGCAGCCGCCGCGCCGCTCCTCGGGCGCGACGGGCGCGCCGCTGCCTCCGCTTACCGGCGAGGAGAAGAAGCGGATGATTGTCATCGTTATCCTCTTCGTCTTCTCGACCCTCTTCTGGACGGCCTTCGAGCAGGCCGGGTCGAGCCTCAACCTGTTCGCCCGGGAGCTCACGCGGACGACCGCGTTCGGCGTCGAGTTCCCGTCGAGCTGGCTGCAGTCGGTCGGCCCGATCCTGATTATCACTCTCGCCCCGGTCTTCGCCTGGCTGTGGCTCAGGCTCGGGAGTCGGCAGCCTTCGAGCCCGGCCAAGTTCGCCTACGGTCTGCTCTTCGCCAGCCTCGGTTTCTGGGTCATCAGTTACGCCTCGATCCTCTCGGGCGGCGGGAAGGTGAGCCCGTGGTGGCTGGTCGCCGTCTACCTCCTGCACACGGTCGGCGAGCTCTGCCTCAGCCCGGTCGGGTTGAGCACCGTGAGCAAGCTCGCGCCGGCGCGCCTCGTCGGGCTCATGATGGGCGTCTGGTTCCTCTCCATCTCCCTCGGGAATTACGCGGCGGGCTGGGTCGCGGGCCTGTTCAACGCCGGAGACAAGGGGGCGCTCGCCAGCCTCTTCGGGCAAATCGCGCTCATCACACTGGTCGCGGGCGGGGTCTTGACCCTCCTCACGCCTTACATCCGAAGGCTCATGGGCCGCGTCCACTGACGGCCTCCTGGGCAGCAGCGGCCGGGAGGAAGGTCACGCGGAAGATGCAGAATATCTTGAGGATGATTTCCGCGTCTTCCGCGTGGTGCTCCTGTTACACAATGAACCTCACGGCCCCGGGCAGGACGCTCAGGCGCGCGGGGGTCTGGCCCGCCGGCTCGCCGTCAACTTCCACGGCGAGCGGAGGGTCTGACTCGATCGTCACCGCCCGCGCCCGCACGAGGCTGACCTTCGGGTTCCGGAGGTGCCCGCCCCGGCCCACGCGCGACAACTCCCGGACGATCTCGAGCCGCGAGACGCCGTCGGTGAGCACGACGTCGAGCAGCCCGTCGTCCAGCTCGGCCCCGGGCGCGAACATCATCCCGCCGCCCGCGTACCGCCCGTTAGCGACGACGATCAGATTGCTCTCGACCCTCAGCTCGCGCCCCTCGTCCAGGCTGACGCGGACGCCGACGTTGCGGTAGCGCCCGAGCGCGCAGAGCGCCGCTGCGACGAAGCGCGCGCGCCCCCCGACCCAGCGCGGCCACCGCCCGCGCCAGTCGCTGACCAGCCGGACCGCGTCCCCGCCGAGCCCGAAACTCGCCAGGTTGATCAGGTGGCGCGAGAGCCCGACGCCGCCGGCGAAGGCGATGCGCGCGGCGTCGAGCGACCGGGTCCGCCCGCGGGCCAGCGCGCGTAGCGCGTCGGCGGTCGTCGCCAGCCCGAGCGTCCGGCGGAAGTCTGAGCCGGTGCCGCTCGGCAGGAGTCCCACCGCCGAGAGCCTATTGATCGCCCGCCCCGACTCGTCGAAGTACCCGTTAATGACTTCGTTGAGCGTGCCGTCACCGCCGACGGCGACGACGCGCGTGACCCCGTCGCTGAAAGCCGCGCGCGCGACCCCGGCGGCCTCGCCCGGGCCGCCCGTGACGTGCTCCGCGAAGGCGATGCCCTGCCGCCCGAGCTCGCGCCGCGCCTCCTCCCAAACCTGGACCGCCCGACCGCGCGCCGCGGTCGGGTTGACGATGAAGAGCATGACGGCGGCAGAGTGTAGTACAAAGCGGCGCGCCACGCCAATCACGCCTTCGGAAAGAGGCGACGGGTCAGCCCTTCGCGAACGCCAGGAGGTCTCCGTTGAGGCGCTCCATGTGAGTGATGAACAGGCCGTGCGGCGCGCCTTCGTAGACTTTGAGCTGGCTCCCCGGGATCAGCCGCGCGGTCTTCCTCCCGGTCAAGTCGAGCGGCGCGGACTGGTCACTGTCGCCGTGAATGACCAGGGTTGGGACCGTGATCTTGCGCAGTTCGCCCCGAAAGTCGGTCCCGGCCAAGGCCCGGTTACAGTCGATCATGGCTTTGAGCGAAGTCTGGAGGCACAGATTCACCCCCCACTGAGACATCTCCGGCGAAACCGAACCACCTGGCAGGCCCGCGCCGAAGAACCCGGGCGCGCCCGAGGCGAACCAGTGCGGGGCGTCCTTGCCGAGCGCGGCGCGCAGATCCTCGAAGCGCGCCTCCTCCACCCCGTCCGGGTTGTCCGCCGTCTTCAGCGGGAAGGGCAAGGTCGCGGCGAGGAGCACGGCCCGGGCGACGCGGCCAGCGCCGTGGCGCGAGAGGTAGCGGACGATCTCGCCGCCGCCCATCGAGTGGCCGACGAGCGTCACCTCACGCAGATCGAGGTGCCCGATGAGCGCCGCGAGGTCGTCGGCGAGCGTGTCGTAATCGTAGCCGCGCCCGGGCTGACCCGAGCGGCCATGCCCGCGCCGGTCGTAGGCCACGCAGCGCAAATTCTGGGCGGCCAAGAAGGTCATCTGGTACTGCCACATGTCGGAATTCAGCGCCCAGCCGTGGACGAAGACAACCGGCTTGCCCGTGCCCCACTCTTTATAGAATATGGTCGTCCAGTCGCGGGTCCTGACGGACGGCGCCTGGAGAATGTTCCCTGCCCGAACCGCTTCGCCGCCCGCGGCTGCGAGCCCGGCCGCGGAGGCCGCGGCCGATTTCAGAACCTGACGTCTGTGCATGATCCCTCCCTTTGCTCTCCGCTTGATCTTTCCTGTCCCCGGTATGCTTCCATGGCCGGCGTCGGAGGGCAATTACGTCAGAGGTAATTGGGACCGGATCAGTTCGCCCGGCGGCCGGGGCGCGCGCGAGCCAGAAGGCCGAGGAGCAGATCAGGAGCAGCACCCCGAGCGCCAGTCCCCGCAACCAGCGCCTGAGACACATGGATCCGCTTCCCATCTCGGCCCCGTCAGCTTGACGGTTATGACGCGACCGCCTGCGGGAGACGCCCGAAGCGACGCTCGCGGGCGTGGAACTCCGCGATGGCGGCCTCCAGGTCGGCCCGGCCGAAGTCAGGCCACATGCGCGGCGTGAAGACGAGTTCGGCGTAGGCACACTCCCAGAGCAGGAAGTCACTCAACCGCTGCTCGCCGCCGGTGCGGATCAGCAGGTCGACGTCGGGCGCACACCCGCGCTCGTGATCCACCTCCCCGAGCAGCGCCGAGAACTCCTCGCGCGTACAGGCGGTGCCGCCGAGCCGCGCGGCCGCCCGCAGGATCGCGTCGCGCGCTGAGTAATCAACCGCGATCCGGAGGTGGAGGGCCCGCGCGCGCGCGGTCGCCGTCTCCGCTTCGGAGATCGCCCGGCGCACCGCCGCCGGCAGCCGGTCTCGCCGCCCGATGACGCTCAGCCGGATGCCGTGCTTGGCACACGTCTCGCGCTCGCTGAGGAGGTAGAGCCGGAAGAGCCCCATGAGGGCTGAGACCTCGCGCGGCGGGCGCTGCCAGTTGTCCGCGGAGAAAGCGTAGAGCGTGAGCGTCGTCACGCCGAGCTCGGGGGCCGCCTCGACCACCCGACGCACCGACTCGGCCCCGGCGCGGTGGCCCGCCGTCCGCGGCCGGCCCCGCGCGGTGGCCCACCGCCCGTTGCCGTCCATGATCACCGCGAGGTGGAGACCCGTCCCCCGCCTCGACCCTCCGTTCCCGTCCTTCATCCCCTCCCCTCCCCGCCGGGCGGCCCGCGCCGCACCTTGGCAAAGCGCTTTGCTTTGCAAAGCAAAGCGCCAAAAAAAGAGATGCGGCAGCTCAGCCTTCGCGCGTCGCGCGGATGAGCGCCTCCATGTGATCAAGGTAGCGCTCGAGGGCGCGGCGCCCGGCGGCGGTGAGCCGGTACTCGGTCCGCGGGATGCGCCCGTCGAAGGACTTGGCGCAGGCGACGTACTGCGCCTCCTCGAGCTTGCGCGTGTGGACGCTGAGGTTGCCGTCCGAGGTCTTGAGCAGCTCCTTGAGCTCGTTGAAGGTGAGCGACGCGTTGACGGCGAGGGCGCTGACGATGCCGAGCCGCATGCGCTCGTGGATCAGGCGGTTGAGCTCGGGCGCGCCCTCGCCCGCGCGGCGTCGCCCCCCCGGCGCCTCGGCGCGGGGCTTGGTCGGCCGGTCGGCCGGCCGCGCGTTTGACTTAGCCACCATACCTCCTCGCGATGATCAGTCCGAAGACGAGATGGAGCCCGCCGAACCCGACGGCCATGAAGAGGTCGCCCCAGGAGGCAGGCGCGCAGAGCGCAAGCGCCCCGGCAAGCATGAAACAGAGACCCATGACCGGGACGACGCGGATCGAGA
>Ga0075421_100009845_pt1 | contig 11788 bp, 14 predicted proteins | sample SoiMetdeltSBSDD5_FD_75292 | JGI IMG/M metagenome (GOLD analysis project Ga0075421, IMG submission 75292) | Bulk soil microbial communities from a Populus tree surrounding site in Tennessee, USA - Soil MetaG P. deltoides SBSDD5 | ecosystem: Environmental > Terrestrial > Soil > Tree plantation...
TTCCGGGGCGGAGTCAGCCCGCGCACGCTCAAGCTGCACCGCAAGACCAAGGGCTGCCTCAAGCTCTCCCCTCCAGGCACGACGGCGGCTGAGGAAGGTGGCGAGCCGCCGTAACGGGTCCTGCCCTGTTATCGAGAGCGCCAGCTCCACATCGCTGTCCGGCTCGGCCGCGCCCCTCGCTCGTTTGCCGAACAGAAAGACAGCTTGTACGTCCGGGGTTTTCTTCGCCCACGAGATGATGGTGGCCAGCTGCTCATCGGTGAGCTGGTGCATGAGCTGACCCTATCACAGTCGCAATAGGGCAAGGTCATGTGAGTCTGCCAGAACGATCAAATCGAGTCTCACACGAATGGGGTTTGACAACAGACTCAAAGGTCGCACTATCTCTTTTGATCTACTGAGACTCAAAGACGGAGGGGATCATGACAATCGGGAACATGAAGATCGGTTACGCGAGAACCAGCACTGTCGAACTGATCGCGGGCCTTGAGGCCCAGGATTGCGAGCTGCGGGCGGCAGGGGCTGAGAAGGTTTTCAGCGAACGTGTGTCGTCGGTGGCGAAGCGTGAGCAGCTTGAGGCTGCCCTCGACTTTTGCCGCAAAGGGGACGTGCTCGTCGTGACCAAGCTGGACCGACTGGCTCGCTCCATGACTGACCTTGTCGCCATCACCTCGAAACTCAAGGCCAAGGGCGTCGAGCTACAAGTGCTCGCCATGAACCTCGACACCTCGACACCCACCGGCAAGCTCATGCTGAACCTCATGGGCAGCTTCGCGGAGTTCGAGCGCGAGATCATGCTCGAACGCCAGCGTGAAGGTGTGGCCCGCGCAAAGGCCGAGGGCAAGTATCGCGGACGGGTCCCGACGGCGCAGCGCAAGGCCGCCGAGGTGGTCCAGCTGCGAGGCCAGGGCGTGAAGCCGGAGGAGATCGCGGCCAAGCTCGGGATCAGCCGAGCTTCGGTCTTCCGTGTACTGAAGGATCGACGTGAAGCAGCGAACGGGCGCTATTAGCCGCTATCTACAGGAGCAGAGATAAAGGCCCGATCAGAGAGGCTCCCATCTCGATGAAGCACGCAATCCAGGAGAGGCCAAGCCAAGGCGAAGGCGCCCCCTACGTCAAAGCGAAAAAGGGAGGTCCAGGTACAGGTAGCTGTACCCAGTACCATGCTGGCTGGACACACAAATCCCGATATTGCCGAGGGCCAAGACACCCCCCGCCGTCAAAGCGGGATGAGACTCCAGTACCCAGGTAGAGGTAGCGGGCAGCGACACGAGGCGCGCGTTCTAGCGCGGGAGGGAAGCAATTGGCCGAGGCTGCGGAATGAGACCTCGTTCAGAGACTTCGGAAGGAGCATTCGCGGCAGCCTGTTCAAAGGCTGCTGGCACCCTGCAGCTCTGGTGCGACCCCTCCACTCTGGAGGAATCCATCTGCTACTAGGCCGGGCATCGTCGGAGGAGTACTCATGAGTCGCTCTTCCTCAACGAGTGGCGCATGGCAAAACCAGCACTGGTGACTCTTCGCTCGCGGTACGTCGGACAGATCCCAAAAAACTTTGCACAACGGGCAGTAGATATCGGCGGTTTGCATCACGGCGCAGGTCGGAGACCCCGTTTTAAGCAGAAGCCAAAAAACCGCTGCTGTTCCTTCCAGTGGTGGGAATGGCAGGGCGGCCCGACCCAACCCGCCGTCCCTGCCGCGGAGGGTTGGTTGGCCGGCAGGCCAGGAATGCAGGCGGGAAGCTCATTATTCTCTGGCCGGAGGCGCGCTCCACGAAGTCGTTCCGGAGCATGCCGTCCTATCGCAAAATCGAAAGGCGCGCCAGCAAGGCAACCAGTTGGCCTTGGCGATGGGTCTGAGTTTTGCTGAATACCGAAGCAAGTTGAGATCTAACGGTGGTTTTGCGTACCCCTATCTCTTGCGCCAACTCGTCAGGAGAGGAACCCCGCGCAACCCCTAAAGCGAGCTTGGATTCTGCAGACGTTAATTTGAACATGCGCCGGAGCGTCTTTGCGCTAGGCTGTAAGCTGGTTCCGAGGTCGACGAGCACCATGACAACATCCTCGCCAGTCGGAACCCGGAATATTGCGAGCGGATATTCGGAGTTTTGCCAGGCTGTCATCCGATCGTCCTCTGTGGAAGGCGGGGACATGGTAATCAGCAGTTGGCTTATTGCCTTCGCTAGTTCGTCGTCCCCTTCGAGGGGTGAATTAGACCACCGCCTAATAATTTCGATGGCAACTGAATTTGCCGTGGATACATTATTGTGGCTGTCCAACACCAAGCCACCACACCCGATCCGATCGAGTGTTTCGAGAAGAACTTGTTTATAAGGAATGTCTTCAGAAGATCCGTCGCCGGCGCACATTCTACACGCTCCACTCACGAGGCTGGCTCGCTCAATTACGACAACTCACTGAAAATTATTCCATATCTGAACGAGCTTGTACTTAGAATCGTTCCGTCTTCACGGAATGGCCAGCGGTTGGAGGGTCGAGGTTATAAATGAAGGTGTTGCATTAGCACGATGTCGATCAAGCGTTACTCTACGCGCGGCGTCTTGAACAGCTGGGGAGATAGCACGCTGCGTCCTTCCGAACGGATGTATTCCACCACTGCTAAGAGATCGTTCAAAAAATGAGGGTCGGAAAGCAGCCCTGCAGCCGCTTCACCCGGCTCAGTATTCACCTTGCAGCCGATGAGGAACATTGTCGGGATGCCGAGTTCTTCGAAGCGATGAGCAACTCGCGGCCCGGAACCGCTACCATGCTTTTTGATATCGACGAAAGCGAGCTGCGGTTTTTTCTCGACGGCCAACTCCATGGCTTCTTCCGCAGAAGTGACCGGACCGATCACCTCGTGGCCAGCCTCAACCAGAGTGGGGGTCAGCGAGGCAGCCATAAACCCGTCATCCACCACGAGGACACGCAGACTGCGCATGCTCAGCCTCTCCGCTATAAGCGGAAACCAAAAAGAGGGAAAAGGTTCCCCATGGTCAAACTTCCCAGGCAAAAATTCGAAAGCCCCTTTCGGAACTACAGTCCTGTTATTCCGGACGGGCGACGAGAACGGCGGTCCAAATTTGGTCAATCACTTGGTCCTGCCATCAGTCGAATGCTCCCCTGCAGACCACCATCCCGCCACCTCTATATCGAGCCGGTGTTGTGCGGATTGCTGAAGCGGCTGGCCGTGCCGGATCGTCTGCATCGTCCGGGCTGAGCTATACTGTCAAAGCGGCTGAACCTCGCTGTATGCTTGGGGAGCGGCTGGGCTGGCTTCTTGCAATGACCATGTGGGGCCAGCCCCGCAATTCCGCAGTGATTGATCGACCGGCCAGGGCGCCGACCCACCCCCCGTCAAAGCCGCAATTGAGACTCCGGTGCTTGACGACTCCTGTACCAATTTGATGTGGGGCGGACACATGCTCCGCTTATCGGCAGGGAACCACTGAACGGGTGTAAATCAGGGACCAGCCGCCGGTAGAAAGCGGGGTTGAGACTCCGGGACCTGAGACTCCTGTATCGGTCTGAGTCTGAATCCAGAGTTTCGATGCTAGAACCAACACTCGATAACGGCTGCACGTCTGCTATGACACGCCATTATCGAAGCACAGCCGCGATCCTGCCGGCTTCTGCCTGCATATCCCTCCGGCCGGTCGCATGAGGACCCCCCTTATAAAGGTCGGCGGTATGGGGCCGTGCGTAGCGTGGGTCAGGTTTTGCGCCCCGGTTCTGCCCATTTGTGGCGTAGAAGGAGCAAGAACGCGGGGCGGTGAAAACTCTTCGAGGGGGTCCGCCGCCCCGCTACCAGCCCGCAGGCGAACGCCTAGGGTGAATTGCGACGCCGGTCGCCTGCGTTGCGGGGTATTAGCCATGATCGAGGATGGTCAGCTCTGGAGACACTTCAAAGGCGGGCTTTACCGAACCCGCGGCGTCGCACAGCCGATCGGCAGTATAGGGGCTGAGAGTTTCAGCCAGCTCTGCGCTGCCCGGCATTCGGAGACCCTGAACACCATCAACGTGGTGATCGACGAGGAGGGGCGCCTGTGGGCCGACGTTGTCGAGCCGCATGTGATCTACAAGTCCATCAATGACCACACGACCTGGTGGGCACGGCCGGAGTCAATGTGGAGCGAACGGACCAAGACCGACGTGCCGCGCTTCCGGCTACTCGGCTAGGGGGTAGGTATGAAGAGGCTGCCTGCGCCCTGGACGGCGGAGAAGGTCGAAGGCGGCTACCGCGTCAAGGACGATCATGGGCACTGGCTCGCCTTCGTATATGCCAGGGAAGACCACCAGGTGCCTAAGATGCCCAATTACCTGACCTGGGATGAGGCCCGCCGGGTAGCCAAGGCGATCGCCAGGCTCCCCGAGCTCCTTCAGAACAAGGATTAGGTTGGAAGCTCTACCCAGGCCACCAGGATGTGGCTTTGGCAGAGCCTCAAGGTGGCGACTGGGACTCTTGTATCGGTACCTCGGGTTCACCTCCTCGGCGGCATCGCATTTGCGAACATTGAAGTGGGAAGCCCCCAAAGCGGAATGAGACTCCGGTATCGGTACATGTAACACTACCGACTTGCTGGACACACAATGCCGATTGCCGGGAGCCACGCCCTCCCGTCAAAGCGGAATGAGACTCCTGCTACCGGTGATCTTGAAGGGCAGGTACATGGCAGTGGTTACACGATGCGTGATACCGTCTGTATCCATTATACGTCTTCGGATCGACCGCGCCGTCGATGATCTGATAGTATTTGGGAGCGACGCCGAGCTCTTTGTTAGATGCCAGGAGCACGCCGGAACAGAGGAAGCCGAAAAGCAGGGCGCACGCTGCAGTAACGAGAGTCTTCCCCAAACCTGTTGTATCTGCAGCCACTATTAATTGGCCTCTGAGGCTTGCGACAAGCTGAGAGACGCCGGCCGTGCCGCGCGGCTGAACGCCCTGGACAGCCCAGCGCATCGCGGCGGTTCGCCACATGACTGGACCTGTTTGCTTTTGCAATATCCGCGTGTCTGTAGGGGTGCCTTTCGGCGCAATCTCAATCGAGCCGTCATCCCGGCTGATCGCGTGTGGCGGAAGGTGTCGAGGAGGAGTTTTGTCGTCGCCATGACCTTCACCCCAATCTCTAGGGCTCGTCCGTCCCAAATGCCCCTTCGCTTGACATTAGAGTGGGCCACTGCAACCCCAGGGACCGGTGATGGCGAACGTCACCCCCGGCTTCTGGATGTTGACGAACAGCCACTTGCCGTCCGGGCTGTAACAGGCCCCGGCCCACTCGTTCTTCCGGTAGTTCCCCGCCCGCACGCGCCTATTGTAGTCCTTCGTGAGGATGATGTTATTCTGAGCAAAGGTGAAGACGCGCCCGTCGAGCGTTAGGCCAACGAGGCGCGCGCCTTCAGTGGAGCCTTTGCCGGCAGCGTCCTCGCAGAGCAGCAGCCCCCCGCGCGGGCTGACCGTGATGTTGTCCGGATTGTCCAATGTTCTGGCGTCGGGCGCATCGTAGATTAGCGTCAGCGTCTCGCGTTGCGGATCATATTCGAACACCTGGCCTTCGCCGATGCTGCCGCCTCTCGTCGAAAGAAAGTAGCCGGTTCGGTCGCCCCACCACGCCCCTTCGAGCCTCGAGAACCGTGCGCCTCCCCGGGTCGAACCCTGGGAGAACACAGGTTTCACGAGGGCTTTCGGGTCGTCGATGCGAATCCACTCCACATCCCACGTCGTGCCCGGCGCATGATAGGCGCCGAGATCCAGGTTCGGCGAATTCTTCACCCGCAGCATATACAGTTCACCGGCGCTCAGCGTGCCCTTCCTGTACGGAACGAACTTATAGTATCCGGCGCTGCGCGAGTCTTCGGTCTGGTAGACGTAGCCGGTCCGCGGGTCGACCATGCAGGCCTCATGCGAGAAGCGGCCCATATCTTTGAGCGGCTTCGGATTTCCCTTCACCGGTCCGACCTCGAAGTTCCAGCCGTGGTTTGGCAGGTTGCCCACTTCTTCGCAGGTGATCCAGGTGCCCCATGGCGTCACAGCACCGGCGCAGTTGCGCCAGGTTCCCGCCAGGCTCGACCAGGACTTCAACCACTCGCCTCGCTTGCCATCGAACACCAGATTGGTCGTGCCGCCCTTGGCGTCGGTTGCGTAGGTGATCGCCCGGTTCCTCGTGTATGGGGTGCCGCCCGCTCCCTCGTGATTCCGCACCAGCACCAAGCGATGTGACAAGTCGCGGCGATCGCGATGGGGATCCTCATGGAGATCGTCGTCGCGGACGACATCATCCTTGCCGTGCCATTCGTCGACCACTGCCATACCGTCGTGCCGGTTGGGGCAGGCGACGCCATCGGACATGAGATCGCCGGTCCAGCTGTACGACCGGTAGCGGAATCCGTCCGGAAGCTGAATGAGAGGGAGACCGGTGGTCTCGTCGAGTTTGGGGCTGATAGCACCATACGGGCTCTTACTCATCAACTGACCGAAGGCTTGCCTGACCGCGAACTCCGGCAGCGACAGCATCCAGAACGCTCCTGCGCCCATCGCACCACGTCGCAAGAACGTGCGGCGATCGGTCATGAGTACCTTCGACATGAGATGACCTTCAGGAATGTAAGAAAGGCCTCGCTGGAGATTATTATTTGCTATCATCGATGCAGGAGCAACTTGATCGGACACTGGGGGCTTTTGCCCTGGTAACTATTGCACCAATCGCCAGTATGCTCTCGCCATATCGGCCTTTCCTCCCTATGGCTGCTGAGTGCTCATCGAGCGATGCCACAGTGACCCGCGATATGAGCGAGGGTCGAGAACATCCAAGTAAGGCGACACTCTGCAGTGGCGGAGTGGATCATTCATCGACAGCAAGACGATGGGGTGAGTGAAGGATCTCGACATCGCGAGGGAATTTTTTTGCCCATTGCACGCTGAGTGCATGAAAGACACAGACGCGGCTAATTCTCCATAGGCCCGGGCAATTAGCCCTCCCGCCGCCATTGTTGAGGGCAAGGTTCACCGGCCTGCCATGTTCACCTGATCCCGAGGCAAGGGAGATGTGGAAAACCCCTGTGGCGGTGTGAGAAGCGGATTTGCTGAACGATCGAACGTCTTTATTTCGTCGAGGGGGCGCTATGACTCCAGCGGCTCTGGACGTAAGTAGCGGGAACGGGGTGAGACGAATGAAAAACACCACGCGATCCCTGGCCATAGTGGCTGCAGGGCTGACAGGGCAGTCTGCATCGGCAACTGCTGGGCAAGCTGAGAGGGTCCCTGTCAAATACCGAGGCGCGATCGATCTAGCTCCCTTCCGACAGCAACCAAATGCTTATGGCATCCTCGCTAATGACTTGAGGTTGCTAATTCTTTTATTGATTGTCGATGCAAGCATTATGCTGGCATATTTGGTGAGCAATAAATTTTTCTCCAACGCACTCATTTTCGATATAGATCAGGATTTTACCATTCCGAGTTTGTATCAATATGCGCTTTTGGGTGGTTCAGCACTCTGCATCTGGCGAATTTCTAAAAGAGAAGCTGTTTATTGGCCATGGGCATACCTTTTTGCGTTCCTTTTTATTGATGACGTTATTTCGGTACACGAGACCGTGGGAAAGTTCTTAGGGCACAATATCGTTCGCCAGAATGTTCTGTTTTTTACCAAAAGATCCCTTGGCGAATCCATTTTCATAATAACACTTGCTGTGGTTTTTGTTTATAATATCATGAGATCATATTTTAGAGCCACGGCAATTGACAGAAGGGTCTTTAAGATATTGACAATGACTTTGGCAAACTTAGCCGTATTTGGTTTCTTGTTTGATATAGCACATGATTATTATAGAAAGATTGATGAAGACATCGCGTTTTGGATGGGGTTTTTCGAGGACATCGGCGAGATATTTACATCAAGCCTTCTATTCTGGGTTTGCTATAATATCTACAGCTGTTATGGGTTTGGGCACCGGAGTCCAGCGACTGTCGCTAGCTCGGCGGTGTGGGTTGGAATCTTCCATCGCCAACGGGACGTCGGCGGTAGTTCTTGACTCAGTTGATGGTTATCCCAGGCCCATCGTCCTCTGATCGATGCAACGATCCGTCCCGGCCCGGGGGAGAGGGCAGCCTGAGCCGAATTCTTTCGATTGTTCGGCATTTTGCTCTACTGCATTGACTCCACGCCCATCGTTCTTCTGCGCCGATAGAACGATCTTCTACGCCGCGGCGGTTGGAGGCCGCACCTTGCGCCAGCAATGGATTCGTCGGAGTCTCTCTCCGCCATGGGCAGAGGCTAATTCATTGATGCCGAGTCCAAATTTCATCGGCCTCACATCGCTGCCCCAGCATTTGCCCTAACAGGTATCGCGTTTGAAGGAGAGGCAGAGGTGATGCGCTGCTCGATCGGAAACACCTCTGCCGAGCCTCTCTGAGAGGGGGCGCGTGGATGAGAGCGGCATGGCACGAGACTACTCGAAGGGGCCGGTCCTCGAATGTGGCCAATCCCACAGTGCCACCCACCCCCCGGGGGCTTTTCCGTGACGAGACTCCGGTACCCGGGTTCCAGCACCAGTACAATCGTCCAGAAGCACACGCCGAGCCAATGCGCGATCGCTTCGCGCTAGATATTGGAAGTGAAAACCGGGCTGCCTCGACAATATTATTGCTTGAATGGGTCTGAAAGCGAACTCAACCAGTGTTGTATACCGGTCATCCTTTCGGATTCGATCAGAAGTGCCCGTCGTTCCACCTGCTGCTCAATGATCCCGGAGAGTTCTTCCTGAAGCTTGAGTAGCTCCTTAAGGGCGCCCTCTACCCTATCCAAAAGCAATACAGGACGATCCTCGTCACTCGGTTCGAGCCCGCCCACTGTCCTGATAGCCGCGTCGATCACATCAAAATCGATCCCCTCGTCGTCTTCATCGTCCATGGGAATCACCCGGTTAACCCACACCGCGGGCCAACCCTATCCTCGACAAATGTCAGGCATGGGGCGGACGATGCCGGATCGGCAGCGCACTCGAGAGGAGAAGGCGATGATCTATGAGAGCCTGGGGATGTACTCAACACTTCGGTAGGCATCTGCCGTCCGAGCCCATTAACCATCCGCGGCTGTCGAGATTGCAGGTCCGTCGCCTTAAGTACACGTTAACCTTCGTAAGGCGGCGGAACTTTCGGTGGGGAGGGGGCTATGATGGTCCGTGCGATCGTCGTCATCATCATGGTGCTCGCTGTCATCAGCAGCTCTCGTTCAGCAGATTTACCGTTCGCGCCGACGGATAGGTCTAAGAGCTCACCAGCTAGGGGCCCAGCGCCGTCTTCAGCAGCTGCCAGCAAGCCGTTGCCAATCAAGTCTCCAGTGCCCAGGGGAAAGATCAAAACCGTAAAATTTTCAAGGGCTGACAAGGCGTCACCGCCAAAGCGTGGGATTTCGCCGACTGGGCTGGCCTTGACTGTCCGGACTAGCGAGTCGACCTCTGCTGTTGCGGGCGAGGATGAGTGGAAGACCTATGTCAGCAAATACATGTCGGAGGTCGTCAGCCTGGGGGTATACGCGCCGGAAGTCATTGCGGCGGTGCAGGAACAGAACGTCGCCAATGCCGGACTAACACCCAACCAGATCGAGGCCCTTGATCGCCAATGGCGAGCGGAACGCAAGGTCAACGGTGGTCCGTTGAGCAATGCGAAGATGTTCAATCCGACTTCGCAATTCCTCAAAGGTTTCAAAGCCGCTGCGAATGGTGCGATCGTCGAGATCTTCATCATGGACAACAAGGGTCTCAACGTCGCGCAGACGGATCCTACCAGCGATTTGATGCAGGGCGACGAGGACAAGTGGCAAAAGACCTTCGGCGCCGGTCCCTGGATGACCTTCGTCGACCAGCCGGAGGAGGAGGACGGAAAGAAGACTGTTCAGGTGTCGGCCACACTCGTCGACAATGATGTTGCGATCGGCGCAATGACTGTCTCGCTGGACCTTGACAAGGTGCCAATGAAGTAATGCTTTTTGTCGGCTTCCTCGGGGCCGATACCAACGGTGCCGGCAGGGAACAGGGACGGCTTTAGTGCCGCGGATTGAGTTAGGCACTGGCACCGCCCCTGACCGGCGAAGCAGTAGGAACGCTGCCTCGTGGCCGGCACTGTGGCTTCGGAGGGCCGGAAACAGGAGGAATGGGGCGGCTCTACCCTCTAGACCCCTCTAGTCGCCGCCCCGCCGCCGGTCTTGCGTGGCAGGGGATGACCGGCTCGCACATGAAAATGATGCGCGACGAAACTGGACAGTATCGGGGCAATGAACATCACGAATGCGTGCTGCCCAGCCCCGGCCGAGGACGAGGGGTACATGGCCGCGACGAAAAAAGACGCCAGGTCGGGGGGCCAGGCGCCCTTGCTAGGCTTGCTCTTGCGCCGGGAGGGGAATCCGGCGCTGTGCCGATGGTTAAGGGGGCTCGAAGAGAAATTTGGCCATTCGGCAGGAACAGCATATAGGCAGTCTGCCTCGACGTGTGGGCGCGCCAAGTCGCCGCAATGGATCCGGGCCATCAGCTTTCCGTTTTCCGGCTTTCGTCAACGGGAGCGATGGTATGGCTGAGACCTCGACAATTGAAATGCAGGACCGGGAGCTGTTTGCCGCAATGGCAATGCAGGCGCTCATCACCCGTGAGGGGTCGGCGGCGGACATGGTTGCTAAGCAGGCGGTCGCGTATGCCGACGCGCTGATCGAAGCCCTCGCCGCAATAGCGCCTAACGCATCGGATCTGAGCCCGGGTTCCTGAATCCGTGCTTCATACAGCAAAAAAGAAGCCTCGCAGGGTTTGCGCCTACGAGGCTCTTTTTCAGCGATAAGAAGTCACCTTCGGGGGTTAACTCCTGGCCCGCTGGAAAGGGTCGCGAGGTGATCCCAACGCAAATGGGTCTAGCGAGTTCCCATATTTCTTGACCTTTTAAAAAAAATAATCCTCCGCCCCCCTGATGGACGCCGGGCGGCGCAGTTTATGCTCGATGCATGCCGCAGCGCCGCTTTCCCCGACCTTGGCGATTTGAGCCGATCCCCGATGGCTATCGGGTCATCGATGCCAATGGCCTGGCCCTGGCTCATGTGTATGGCGAGCCGCTGAATGCCGTCGCCTTCTCGGACAAGCGGCTGACCGATGATGAGGCCGAGAAACTCGCCCGCCTGATCGTCAGGGCTGCCGGAGCTTATCGAGAGGGCTTGGCCTGCAGGCCATCCCGTCACCTCTATATCGAGCCCCTGTCGCTCGGATTGCCCAAGCGCATGCCGGTTCCGGAAGTGGCCAACTATCTCGTCTGCAGCGTCTGTGGTGCCAGGAATGACGAGCTTAAAAGGCCGATACACGCGCGGCCGGATGCGAGGGTGCTAGGAGTGACCGGCAAATATCCGCGCTGGTGAGCCCCGCTGTTCACTGTTCATCGTTGTCCACAAAGGGCTGCGGCGGGAGATCGTCTCCCGTATCCCTCCGAAGCTCGACGATCAGCCCTCTGCCTGCGCAATGGCGGTCTCGGCCGCCTTCGCCATATTGCCAATCCCCCAATGACGATCCCCTGGAGGATCATTGCGCGATCGACCAGATCCTTAACGCGCTGAACCATTTGCACTTCCCTCCTCTGCAGCGGTTCGATCTTAATCGGATTTATGGGGCTACCCTCTTAGGGATGCTGGCGGTTACCAAGGTGAACGACACGGTCACCTGAGCCACTTCGGGCGGCACCGGGCTAACCCCTGGGGCACCCCCCTTTCGGGCCGGGGTCCCTCGGACGCTGTGACTCCCATTTCATTGTCTTGCGGCCTTCC
>Ga0075421_100009846_pt1 | contig 11787 bp, 14 predicted proteins | sample SoiMetdeltSBSDD5_FD_75292 | JGI IMG/M metagenome (GOLD analysis project Ga0075421, IMG submission 75292) | Bulk soil microbial communities from a Populus tree surrounding site in Tennessee, USA - Soil MetaG P. deltoides SBSDD5 | ecosystem: Environmental > Terrestrial > Soil > Tree plantation...
CGTGACATGCAAAAAATTTCCAGAAAACCACATATATTTAAGTGTTGTGTGCAACCAATGAGAGAGCCACTCAATTTAGAATAAATACTAATAATGTGACTTTTTATCAGTTTGACATTAATCTTAATCGATTTAAATACGTTATCGAAGACACTGGTATTCGTGTTTTTTACAGAAGACCATTTTCGACTACCGAACGGTTTGTTGCCTTTGAAAATATTGGTTCAGAAATTTTCAAAGTCAGGAAAAAAAAATTAGCCTGGCTTACTCTTTTCGCCTGCTTTTTAATATTAGCTCTGATTGTTTTTATCGAACGGATAAATGGAAGCAATGTTGGTGATAACGCTGAAGTTGTCTGGTTGTCTGGTAGCGTAGTTTGTTTTGTCGTCTATGCCTTTCAAAGGAAAAACAGCTTGTTTCTTGTTAAGGACGATCAGGTAAGCGGTATCGAATTCGTGGGAACAAAAATATATGAAAGGCGATTAAATCAATTTATAAAAGAATTACTTCAACGGAGAGACGACTACCTCAGCAGAAAATATCCGGTATTTGACGGACTCACACTAGATGAGAGTATAATTTGCACTGATGCCGGGATTCAACAAGAAGATGGATTGCTTCTAAAAAAGTTAACCAAACATCCTCTCAAAAAATTAATATTTCAAATCGAGGGGTCTGATGTTGAAAAACCGAGTGCTATTTACACTGTGACAACAGAGAAAAATGCAAGAAACATGATTGACAAGCATCGAGAACGATTTTTAAACAAGGGGATGTTTATTTTCATCAGTGGATTTTCAGGTAATACATATAACGTTGGACTGATTGGAACAACCTCTGATGCTTACAGGATAATGGAGTATTCTGAAACCAATGGATTAAATTATGACATAGAAACAAAGGACATTATTGAAAAATACAGACATTGGGATAAGCAGTTCGGTATAAAACCGATCAGCATGGGTTTTGACTTTTGCGAATGCGAGATTGTAAATAAGGATATTGACTACAAGAAACTGGCTGCAGAAGTATATCAATTCTGTCCTGATGTAGTGGAGCAGGGAACTGAAACAGTTGAAGGTCTTGAAGAAGAAATAAAAAAAACAGGAAGGATTTTTTTGTGGTGGGATTAAGATAATTCTTCGGCATGCGCATTACATGGTATTGCCAAAAGCCTACAAACTTCAAAGTAAAAGAGCGGGGAAGAAGTTGTTGCTTCAGCTTAGTGCAAGAATCGGCATAATTACAGCGTGATAAACAACGCCAGGCAACAGAACAAACAATGAACTTTAATTTATAAATTGAGTCAAACGGGAATAAACTCCATCGTTCTGGCCACTCTTTCAGGCTCGCAAAGACCATCTACCCATTTTTTATTGTGAGCTTTTACAAGGTATTTTTTTTCATACGCTTTGTTGATCGCTTTGGTAATGGTGTTTATGTCTGCAGGCTTCATTCCCTTGATTGGTAAAATTTCCTTTCCACATTTGATGTCGCCATCGTCGCCATTTAATAAAGCAGTAAACCAGCTTCTATCAGCACCATAGTAAGAGCGCCCAAAGATGCGGTCTTTAACAACCACCATCCATATACCGGTGAATTTTTCCCTGCCTTTACTTACCCGCACACTGGTGATCTGTGTTTCATTTATGCATTTCAAAAATGCTTTTGAGAATTTTTTCATAATGTTCAAATATTCCTGAGCTTCAGGCTACATAAAAATTAGACGTCATCAACATATTTACATAGGTCCGTCACAGAAAGATTACCTCCGCAAAAGATAAGAACAATATTACTATCCTTATTGAACTTATCTTTTAACCGTAAAGCAGCAGCCAGTGTACAGGAAGCTGCCGGCTCTGTTAAAACTTTCAACCGTTCAAGTATAAATTTTAGTTCTTTCACCGCTTCATCATCTGTAACAACAATCACTTCTTCCAAATGTTCCTGCGCCAATGCCAATGTTTGCGGAGAAACGGAAGGAGCACCCAGTGTTTTTGCAATAGAAGTAATAGCAGGAAGTTCAACGGGGTGCCCGGCTTTGAGGGCTTGCGACATGGCATCAGCGCCAACGGTTTCAACTCCAAAAATTTTTATTCCCGGTTTGATCGCTTTAACGGCGGTACTCACTCCGCCTTCAAAACCTCCGCCGCCAATGCTGATGATAATATCAGTGGTTCCGGGCAGATCTTCCATGATCTCCAGGCCAAGTGTTCCTTGTCCCGCCATCACCAATGGATCATCGAATGGATGAATAAATATTCTGCCATCGGATTCATATTCTTTTATTTTATTAAAAGCATCTTTGATCGTTGGTTGCAGATCAACTGTGGCCCCATAATTTTTTGTTGCCTCGATGTAATTGTGGGGAGTTGATCCTGGCATTAGCACGACAGCATCAACATCTAACACATTGGAAACATAAGCGACCGCCTGGGCATGGTTGCCGCCACTGATCGCGACTACTCCCCTTTTTCTTTCTTCCGGGGACACGCTCAGGAGTTTGTTAAAAGCGCCGCGAACTTTAAAGGAACCGGTTTTTTGAAAGAGTTCAAATTTGACAAAAACATTTGTCCCTAAATATTTGCTGAGTGTCTCACTATGTTCAAGCGTTGTTCGCCTGATATAATTTTTAATTCGTTGTTGCGCTTGTTTGATAGCCGTAATATCCATAAGAGCTAAGCTACAGGATAATTCCCGTCTGCGGGAACTCTTGCCTGAAGTAAATCATAGCATAAAAAAGCTTCATCACACATCTGCACATTAAAAATCATTTTGAGTGCGGTATTAAAAACATTCAATCGGATAACTACAGCGAGGTCATGCAGTATACCTATTGCAGAAAATTTTTGAATAAGCTTTTTGACTTGGAAGATGATTGCCTTAATAATGAATGTATACTTATCTATCAACGGACTTAGCCCGATAGTTTTTTTAAAGAAGTTGGGGAACTGAGCTGCTTGAGTAACCCCCGGGCCGAAAGTAATTTCAGATACCATCCAAGGCTGCTTTTCAATAAGATCTTGCTACCTGCACATTGGAAATCACTGTGTCGGCTTACCTTAAATGTGTTGATGGTGTCTGTTTTAAAAATCCTGTGAGGCTGTTTATTTTTTTTCGAATGCCAAGATTTGTTACCTTAGAAATCCCTAATCACTTCAAAAATTAATACTATGTCATTACGTTTAAACGAAGTCGCTCCCGATTTCAAAGCAGAAACCACGCAGGGACCTATCAGTTTTCATGAGTGGATCGGAGATGGATGGGCAGTCCTTTTCTCACATCCGAAAGATTTTACTCCTGTATGTACGACCGAGCTTGGTTATATGGCAAAACTTGCACCTGAGTTTGCAAAAAGAAATTGTAAGATCATTGGTTTAAGTGTTGATCCCGTTGAGAACCATACAAAATGGGCTGAAGACATCAGGGAAACCCAGGGATTTGCTCCCAATTATCCCATGATCGGCGATCGCGACCTGCATGTTGCAAAGCTTTATGATATGTTGCCTGCCGAAGAGCCTGGCACATCCGAAGGACGGACGGCTGCTACCAATGCAACAGTGCGTACTGTGTTCATTATCGGACCGGATAAAAAAATCAAATTGATGCTGACCTATCCCATGACAACCGGTCGCAACTTTAATGAGATCTTACGTGTACTGGATTCAATGCAATTAACAGCGGCTCATAAAGTAGCTACCCCGGTAAATTGGGAAAACGGTGATGATGTTATCATCGTTACATCTGTGACTGATGACGAAGCAAAACAAAAATTTCCTGGTGGCTGGAAAGCGCCAAAACCCTACCTGCGGATTGTACCACAGCCGGGCAAAGAGGTTGCGCAACCTGCTTAATAATTTTATGTTGAATGCAAGGGTCTTCGAAAGGAGACCCTTTTTTATTGGATAAGCCCTGAAAATCAAGTTGTAAATTGCTCAATCAGGGTAGGAATTTGAACACGTCGATTCGCTCTGTGCAGGCCGCGCGTCGCAAGCAAAGCTCAGCCGGAGTTACCCCGGCTTGATCAATAAAATTCTTTCCGCTTCACTCTATCTTCTGCACTCATTCCCTTACCTTTGCCCGCCCGTAACGAACCGATTTGCTTGAGGGTTTCAGGCAGGAATCACGTTCGGGCGGGCGACCCCAAATCTGTTATCGTCAGATTCTTTCCCGATGATCAAAAATCGGGTCTGTCCAATGGGTAAACCGATTTAATAACCAATCCTCCATCGCTAAAGCTATGGAGGATGCAAAAAACAAAAGGGTAAATGAACAATTACGAATTGATGGTGATTTTTACCCCGGTATTGAGCGATGAAGAATTCAAAGCCGCTCAGAAAAAGTATGCTTCGCTGGTGAAATCAGTAAAAGGCGAAGTAGTACATGAAAATGCCTGGGGATTGAAATCACTGGCGTATCCGATCCAAAAAAAGACAACCGGTCTTTATTGGGTTATGGAATTTAGTGCGCCATCCGACTTCAATGAGAAGATGAAAATTCAGCTTCTCCGCGACGAAGCAGTACTTCGTCACCTTGTAACCAGACTCGATAAATACGCCGTCGAGTACAATGCAAAAAAGAGAAGTGGCGTAGCAACAGGAACTGAAAAAGCTGAAAAGGCTGAAAAAACAGTGGAGGCTTAAACTATGGCAAAAGCAAATGAAATAAAATATTTGACCGCCATTAAAAGCGACAAGCAGGTTAAGAAATTTTGCCGCTTTAAAAAATATGGCATCCGCTACATCGATTATAAAGATGTAGAGTTCCTGAAAAAATTCCTGAACGAACAAGGTAAACTTCTTCCTCGCCGCCTGACCGGTAACTCTCTGAAGTATCAACGTAAGGTAAGTGATGCGGTGAAGAAAGCAAGACAAATGGCGTTGCTACCTTATGTAACTGATCTGTTGAAATAAGCTTCGAGCTTCGAGCTAAGAGCTACGAGTATAGGAAATAAAACTCGCAGTTCGCAACTCACAACTCGCAGCCAAAAAATTCTATCATGGAAGTAATATTAATTCAAGACGTAGATAACCTGGGTGCAGTCAATGAACTGGTGAAAGTAAGAAATGGCTATGCCCGTAATTTCCTTATTCCCCGAAAGCTGGCAGTGGAAGCAAGCCCGAGCAATGTGAAGCAAATGGAAGAAAGGATGAAGCAGTTTAAAAAGAAAGAAGAGAAAATGCTTGCTGAGATCAACAGTGTAATTGCTAAACTGAATGAATCGCCGCTGAAAGTTGGTGCGAAATCAGGTACCAGCGGTAAGATCTTCGGAAGCGTAACACCTTTACAGCTTAGCCGCGCAATCCGTGAACAAAAAGGATATGAGATCGATCGCAAAAAGATCAGTTTGCCTGATGAGGTAAAAGAACTGGGTACTTATAAAGCTCATATTGATTTTGGCAATGGCAAGTATGCCGATGTAGATTTCGAGGTGGTGGGTGAGTAAGAAATCAACTAACTATTATTAGTGATCCTTCCGCCAGCCGGGAGGATTTTTTATTGCCATTAAATGGTTGGTTTTGGCAATGTTAAGGCCAGGGTCATCTACGAAGGAAAAATTTGGCAATATTATCAGGTAAAAACCGTTATTTTGTATTGTATTCGGTGCTCTTTACAGTTTCTCAAGTTCATGAACGTTTCGCAATTCGGTAAATGTTCATTGGTTACTGGTACTGTTGATCACTTATTGTTTTTAAAAATTTCTCAAACAAATGAACATTTACGCAGGAAATCTCAGCTGGAACCTGAAAGATCAGGATCTGCAAAATCTTTTCGCCACACACGGTGAAGTAAGCTCAGCTAAAATTGTTACCGACAAATTCACAGGCCGCAGCAAAGGATTTGGCTTTGTTGAAATGCCAAATGATGACCAGGCCAATGCAGCTATTGCCGCATTGAATGGTTCTGAAGTTGACGGCCGCAACATCGTCGTAAACGAAAGCCGTCCGAAACAAGAAGGCGGTGGCGGCGGTGGATTTAAGAAACGTAGCTTCGGTGGAGGCGGCGGCGGTGGCGGTTTCAAAAAAGGCGGCTACAACAAAGGTGGTGGTAGCGGTGGCTACCGTGACCGTGGTGGTTACAACAGCGATTATTAATAATCACTCCCGATAGCTATCGGGAATTCACTGTACATTTAAGTCTGTTCCGAGTATCGGAGCAGACTTTTTTTATTTTAACCAAACCAATATGCTTCAGCTTTCACCGGTTATCGCTGGTTGTATGAAATGGGGACAATGGGGAGTGAAATATTCAACCGCGCAATATTTACAGTTAATAGAAGATTGCATTAATAATAAGATCACCTCCTTTGACCATGCAGACATCTATGGTGACTATACCGTAGAAGAAGAATTTGGAAATGCATTGAAGCAAAAGCCGCATTTACGCCAACAGATGCAGTTGATAACAAAATGCGGTATAAGAAGATTTACTTCAAACAGACCAGAGCATAAGATCCATTCTTACGACACCAGCAAACAACATATCATTAGTTCAGCAGAGAGATCATTAAAGAATTTAACTACTGATTTTATCGATTTACTTTTCATTCATCGTCCCGACCCACTCATGGACCCACATGAGATCGCTGAAGCATTTCATCAACTGAAAAAAGATGGAAAGGTGCTGCATTTCGGTGTTTCCAATTTTACCCCGTCCCAAATGGAAATGATGGCAAAGGTCTGGGAGGTTGAATTCAATCAACTTGAGATTTCTGTAATTCATCTTGATCCTTTTCATGATGGTTCATTGGATAAATGCATTGAGTATTCAATACGACCAATGGCGTGGGGACCACTTGGCAGTGGTAAGCTTCATGCCGGTGAACCCGATGAAAGAAGCAGCAGAATAGTAGCGGTAGCAAAATTACTCGCAGAAAAATATCAGGCGACTGTGGACCAAATCTTACTCGCATTTGTTTTTAAACATCCTTCCAGGATCATTCCTGTTATCGGCTCAACAAAAATTGAAAGGCTAAGATCAGCTTATGATGCTGCTCAAATAAATATTGAAAGGGAAGAATGGTTCATGCTATGGAGAGCAAGTAAGGGGCATGAGATTCCGTGAGTGGTGAATGGTCAATGGTCAATGGTCAATAATTAACTATACTAATCTATTTCTAAATTATGGGAAAGATCTTTTTATCAATTGCGATTATTGTTACGCTTCTGTTTGCCTGCACCGAAGCTTCTGATAATACGGAACCGGCTGATAAAATTTATTTTAATGCAAAGATCTGGACCGGCGATTCCACAAACGCATGGGCTGATGCCCTGGCAACAAAAGGAGATGAAATCATGTACGTTGGCAAGGATCATCAATCATTCAAAGGAAGCCAAACCGAAATGATCGATGTGGGTGGTAAGTTGATGTTGCCGGGTTTTATCGATAACCATACACACTTTCTTTCCGGCGGATATACACTTTCAGGTGTTGACCTGCATAAAGCAAAGACTAAACAAGAATTTATTTCAATACTAAAAGAATTTTGCGAGAAATATAAAGATGATCGATGGATTCTTGGTGGCAATTGGGATCATGAAGCATGGGGTGGCGAGCTTCCCGCCCGTAGTTGGATCGATTCTGTTACAGGTAATCACCCTTTATTTGTCAATCGATCAGATGGTCACATGGCATTAGCAAATTCTCTAGCCCTGAAAATTGCCGTTGTTGATAATAAAACAAAAGTTCCTGCAGGTGGTGAAATGCCAAAGGATGCAAGCGGCGAATTTACCGGCGTGTTTAAAGATGAGGCCATGAATTTGATCTATAAAGTTATTCCCGATCCCACAGAAAAAGAATTGGATGAATATTTGAACGCAGCAATACATCATGCCTTTGAAAATGGTGTAACCCAGGTACACGATATGGGTAGCTACGGCGGCTGGCTCGATCTTGCCACATATCGCAGAAATTATCAAAATAAAAAACTCGATCTGCGTATTTATTCCTTTGTTCCATTAAGTACATGGGCTCGACTGGATTCATTTTGCAAAAAAGAAGGAAAAGGTGATGACATGCTTCGCTGGGGCGGTCTAAAAGGTTTTATGGATGGTTCACTTGGCTCAACCACCGCATGGTTTTATCAACCATTTCTTGATAACCCAAAAAGTTCAGGGCTTTATGTAACCGATACAACAAAAATGCATGATTGGGTGTTGGCAGCCGATTCAGCAGGTTTGCATATTGCAGTACATGCCATTGGCGATCGGGCAAATGATTTTATTTTAAATGTATTTGAAGAGGCAGAAAATAATATTTTAAGAGATCATCGTTTTCGGGTTGAACATGCCCAACATTTAACACAACAGGCGATCCCACGTTTTGCACAACTACATGTAATTCCATCCATGCAACCTTATCATGCTATCGATGATGGAAGATGGGCTTACAAAAGATTGGATAATACAAGACTTAAAGGTACTTATGCCTTTAAGAGTTTATTGGACACCAAAGCAAATCTCACCTTTGGTTCTGATTGGTTCGTAGCACCGTTAATACCCATTGAAGGGATTTATGCCGCCGTAACAAGAAGGACCTTAGATGATAAAAATCCAACCGGCTGGTATCCTGAGCAAAAAATTTCTGTTGAACAGGCCGTGAAATGTTACACCGCCAATAATGCGTATGCCGGTTTTCAGGAAAACAAATTGGGAGTTTTGAAAAAGGGAATGCTCGCAGATCTTATAGTTCTTGACGAAAACATTTTCGAAATAGCTCCTGACCTGATCAAAAATGTGAAAGTGATCCGCACAATTGTAAATGGAAAACAGGTTTATGAAATTAAAAACTGATTAAAATTAGCCAGCAAACCATCATTTATTTTTTATAGTGCATCTTTATTTTTAATTAGCGAGTCTACATCCCTGCTCTGGTTAATACTTCGAAAATGGATGAAATAAGAATTTTGCTTGTTGAAGACGAAAAAAAAATCGCCCAGGCTTTGAAAACGGGTATGGAAGAGCAGGGTTTTTATGTAATGTTAGCTTATGATGGTACGATGGGCGAAAAATTCTTCAACAACTACAATTTTGATCTTGTCATTCTCGATATCAATCTCCCGGACATCAATGGTTATACGCTTAGCCGGATCATAAGACAGAAAAAAAAGAATATTCCTATCCTGATGTTAACCGCTTTGGGAACAGTGGAAGATAAGATCGAAGGGTTTGAAGCCGGCGCAGATGACTACCTGGTAAAACCATTTGCATTTAAAGAGTTGCTGGCAAGAATAAAATCGCTGGTCAGAAGAAGCATGAATGGTATTGTTGCCGGCAATATTTTACGCATTGCTGACCTGGAGATAAATCTTGACAACAAGGAAGTAACAAGAGCGGGAAACAGGATCTTATTAACCGCTAAAGAATTTCAATTACTCGAGTACCTTGTAAAAAATAAAAATAAAGTAGTAAGCCGTGCAGATATTGCGGGCAAGGTTTGGGATATTGGTTTTGATACCGGGACCAATGTCATCGATGTGTATATAAATTTTCTTCGCAAAAAGATCGACAAGGATTATCCCGTTAAGCTCATACATACACAGATCGGTATGGGATATATTATGAAAGAAGAGTAATGAAGATCAAATTCAAAATAGCACTGATATTTACTGTATTGGTAACGTTGATATTGCTGGTGCTGGGAGTCGCCATTTACTATTTCTCAGCATTGAACAGGCAAAACCAGTTCACACAAAGGTTAAAGAACCGTGCCCTTACCAATGCCCGCCTGCTGATCGAGCTGGAAGAAATGAATAAGCCCCTGCTGAAGAAGATCGATTCACTTACCATGAATTTACTTTTTGAAGAAAGGATCCTGATCTACGATAGTAAGAACAACCTGGTTTACATTAACCGCTCTGAGATCACTCATCCTGCACCGCCAGACACGACGATGCTTAGTGAGATCCGTAAAAAGATAGAGTACCGTTTTACCAAAGGGGAATATGATGGCGTTGGTACCATTTACCATGAAAGGACGACCGACTACGTGATCGTTGCTTCAGCGATCGATCGTGTAGGGCGCATTGCGCTTTCGCAACTTAAAAAAATCTTGTTGCTGAGTGGTCTTGCCGGTATTATCATTACTATGCTCATCGGTTATTTTTTTTCTATTAACCTGCTTCGTCCTCTTTCACGTATTAATACAGAAATGAATGAGATCAGTTTTCAAAATATCTCGCGCCGGATCCAAACAAATAACACAAAAGATGAATTGAACGAGCTTGCAAAAACCTTTAATAGTTTATTGGAGAGGCTGGAGACATCATTCAACAATCAAAAAAGTTTTATTGCCAATGCCTCGCATGAACTGTCGACACCATTAGCCGCCATTTCAAGCCAGTTGGAAGTAGCTTTGCTGCAAAACCGGAGCGAAGACGAATACAAAAAAGTATTGGGATCTGTGCAGGAAGATGTTGTGCATCTGAACAATCTTGTGAGAAAATTGCTCGAGCTTGCCAAAGCGGGTGCCGGCAAGGGCATCAGTCTTGAACCCATTCGCGTTGACGAGATCCTGCTGAGTGCCGTAGAAGAAGTGAATAAACTCCACCAGGATTATCATATTCATTTTTTATTTGATGAAATTCCCGATGACGAAGCCCTATGTTATGTTTATGGCAATGATGAATTGCTTTTCATTGCTTTTAAAAACATAATTGAAAATGCCTGCAAGTATTCGTCATCACATAAAGCATGGGTGAATATTGAGATCAAACCCGAAAAAAAGATTATCAGAATAAAAGATGAAGGCATTGGCATGACGGAAGAAGAAATTCAAAAGGTATTTGAACCTTTCTTTCGCTCAGAAAAAGCAGTAGACATTTCCGAGGGTCTCGGTCTTGGCCTGGCCATGTCCTCCCGGATCATTCGCTTGCATAAAGGCGAGATCGATATTGAGTCATCACCCGATAAAGGCAGCCTGTTCATCATCACGCTACCCTCGATTTGACATTTTAATTGAGTTTTAATTTCATCTTAATTCCATTTTAATTACGCCGGGATATTTTTACTGAAATAAAATTATGGCCGAAGGGTTTAATAAAATAATGGCCCTGGTTGATTTTTCGCCGGCATCGCTTCACGCGGCAGAAGAAGCTTCGATGATTGCCTCTAAGTTCAACGGCGAATTACACCTGCTACATGTTACGCAACATTCGGATGCAGCATACCTTACTGCACCCGAAGCTTATTTTTTTGAAGTAGCAAAAGATGATAAAGAAACCGAAGCATTCGATAAAAGGAGTTTGATCAAGATAAAGAATGACCTGGAGAATCGTTTTGAAGTGAAGATCAGGATCCATGAAACGATGGGAAAGCTCTGTAAAACGGTAAGAGAATATTCCCGGGAGCTTCAGATTGATCTTGTTGTTCTTGGAACAATGAAAAAGAACTGGTTTAAAGAAGTTTTCTTTCCAAGTACTGTAAAAAATATAATCCGGGCCGTTGATTGTGAGGTATTGTGTGTGTACCCGGAATCAAACTCCATTCGATTAAAGAAGATCGTTTTACCGGTAGGAAACTTTGTTCCGAAAAAAAAAATCAGGCTTGCTTATGAACTGGCCAAAAAATTCGCGGCGAATGTTCACCTGATCTCGCTAAACAGCAACGGAACAAGCCTCAACAGCGAAGAAACAAAAGTATTGATGACATCCTATCAATACCTGAAAGACATTATCAATATTCCGATTGAATGCAGAACAGTGCAAGGTAATAATCTTGCAAGAGCAACTTTGGATTACGCAGAGAATATTGGTGCGGACCTTATATTAGTAAATGCCGGAGCGGAATC
>Ga0075421_100009848_pt1 | contig 11787 bp, 13 predicted proteins | sample SoiMetdeltSBSDD5_FD_75292 | JGI IMG/M metagenome (GOLD analysis project Ga0075421, IMG submission 75292) | Bulk soil microbial communities from a Populus tree surrounding site in Tennessee, USA - Soil MetaG P. deltoides SBSDD5 | ecosystem: Environmental > Terrestrial > Soil > Tree plantation...
GGCCGGTCCGCCGCCTTCCAGGCGGCCGGCAAGATGCCGGCGGACCGGCCGGCTGGAAGCCGGCGCTCCATCGGCAACGGCACGTCCATTGCGATTCCCAACCCCGTGAACGACCCGACCGCGCAGGCGGCGCTCGACCGGGCCATCGACGAGGACCAGCTCCTCCTCGTCTATCAACCGATCCACGATGCGCGTACGGGCGCGATCTGGGCGGCGGAGGCGCTGTTACGCCAGCGGCGCGAGTCGGGTGAGATCCGCGAGGCGTCGATCATCACCGAGGCGGCCGAAGAGAGCGACGGACCGGAGCTGTTCGTGCTCGACTCCAGGCTCGTCCGCCGCGCCTTCACCGACGCCGCGCGGTGGGGCGACATCCGTCTGAACGTGAACCTCTCACCACGCGAATTTCAGGAAGGCAACGTCCTCGATCGCCTCACCGCGCTCGTGACCTCGTGCAAGATCGACACGAAGCGTGTGAGTCTCGAGATCACGGAGATCAGCTCCATCGAGCATCCGGAGGAAACGATCGAGGTATTGCTCGCGCTCAAGAAGCTCGACGTGCAGCTCTGGCTCGACGACTTCGGCACCGGCCACTCCTCGCTCACGCATCTGCAGCACTTCCCCGTCGACGGCATCAAGCTTCCCGGCGCGTTCGTGCGTCCGCTTCCGCACGACGAGCGCTGCGCCGCGATCACGAGCAGGCTGATCGAGCTCGCGCACGATCTCGACATGCGCGTGATCGCCGAGGAAGTGGAAGAGCAGGCGCAGCTCGACTTCCTCCTCGAGCGGCAATGCGAATTCATTCAGGGGTTTTTGTTCAGCAGGCCGATGACCGCGGAGAAACTTCAGGCGACTTTGGCCGCAACCTTCCCGTCTTCCGGCGCGAAGTGATCGCGGCGCCAGTCGAGGTCCTTCATCACGTTCTTCTTGAACTCTTCCTCGCCGCCGCGCCGCATCATCTCGGCGATGTACTCGGCGATGTCGAGGTTCTCCACGCGCAGGCGCACGGTCTTGAAGATGCGCGGCACTTTCCCCGGGATCTGCACGTGATGCAGTCCGCCGCTGTACGCGATCAGCATGCGGCCTTCCTTCACCGCATGCAGGATGTCGGCGATGCCGCCGCGCACGGTCATCGGACGTCCGTGCAGATCGAGTCCGTTCGCGCGCTTCATCCGACCTTCCGGCGCGATCACGACCATCGAGTCGGGATCGATCTTCTGCAGCACCTGGAACCACGTGTCATCGCGTTGGCGGGTGATGGCGATGACGTGATGCGCGACGAACTTGAACACGATTCCGACGAGCGGTCGGTCAGTGGTCTTGTCCGCCGCGGGAACGACGCCGTGCGCCGCGAGACGCCACAGGAAGCGGGAAGGCACGGATCCGAGGAACACGGGCTCGAAAAGACTGGTGTGATTGAGGAACACGACTACGCGGATGTCTCCCCACGGATCGGGCGGTGTCGGGCCGATGAACGCGAAGTCATGACGGTAGAAGACCTTGCTCAGGTACCTCAGCATGGTCAGCATCGTGAACACCAGCGCGCTGCGGAAGATCCCCACGGGCGGAAATTTAGCCTCGGAACGGGTTTGCGTCAACGCAGAGCCGCCAGGAACTGCTTCGCGAACGCCGGCCCCTTCCCTTCGTCTTCGTGTTTGAAGAAGACGTAGGTGTCCGACCACGGCTGCGCTTCGACGCGGCGCGCCCACTCCGTCAGCATGTCGCCGGGATACTCCGTGCGGCGGAGGCGAAGGTATCCCCACGACGCCGTCGGCACGAGCAACGCGTCGGCCTCGGCGACTTCGTCGGTGTCGGAGAGGCAGAGCGCCGCGTCATGCTCGCGCAGCGCGTCGTACACGTCATGGGCGAGCCAGGAGTCGTGTCGCACTTCGAGCGCAACACGCGTCTCGGGCGGGATGAGCGACAAGAACGCGCGCAGCTTCGGAGTGTCTTTGCCCTGATACGGCGGAAGTTGAAAGAGGAGCGGTCCAAGTTTCGGACCGAGCACCTTCGAAACGTCGAGGAACTGGCGGACGTCGGCTTCGACACCGGAGAGTCTTTTCTGATGGGTGATGCGCTGCGGCGCCTTGAGCACGAACGTGAAGTCGTCCGGCACCTCGGACGCCCATTTCGTGAGGGTCTTTTCCTCGGGCATCCGATAGAAGGTGTTGTTGATCTCGACGCTGCCGAAGTGGCCAGCGTAGAAAGGAAGCATCTTCGCGGCCGGGAGGTCGGCCGGGTAGAAGGTGCCCTTCCATTCTTTATAGCTGTAGCCGCTGGTCCCTACGATCACACGCATCGCGGGGGATCGTATATCAACGGTCTCACACGCATGGCGCGTGATCGTAACTCACACGGCGATCAGGCCGTGGCGAACGCCGTAGCGATACAGTCCGAGGTTGTCTTCGATGCCGAGCTTGCGGAGAAGGCGCGAGCGATGCGTCGTCACGGTCTTCACGCTGATGTCGAGCACCGCGGCGATCTCCTTGAGACGGCGCCCCGTCAGGATCATCTCCATCACCTCGTTCTCGCGCGGCGAGAGACGTTGATGATGACCGTCGTCGGTACGCGCAATCGGAGAAATGGCGGCCAGGCTTTCGACGAGGGACAACAGCTCCTCTTTCTGGCGCATGAGGTTATCGCTGCTCAGATTCTCAACCGAGGCTTTCAATTGCTGGAGCGGATTCACGTTTGTTCTCTCCTCTGCCAGCCACAATAGGGATGTCAGATTACGCTTCGGTTACTCCGGGCGCGCAGGGGGCGGGAGCGCTAAGGCCGGCTCAAGCGTAGGCTTCGCCGGCTTCTTCGTTCGTCATCGCGAACGCCACCAGCGAAGCGAACGCGAGCGCGTGCTGCGCGTGGATCGCGGTGTAGAAGTCGGACTCCGATTTATCGAGGGCGAGAACGCCGACGAGCTGGTCGCCATGTGTGAGCGGCACGCCGAGCCAGGAGCGAATGCCTTCACCGACGTGCAGGCCGCGGCGGAACGCGCGGTACTGTTCCGTGTCGGCGACGATGAGCGGACGGCGGCGGTGGACGACCTCACCGTTCGGAATGTCGACATTGTCGATCGCGAACGACTCGCCGACGAGGACGTCGAGATCGGCGAATCCTACGCCGCCGATGATCACGAGCCGCTGCTCGCGCAGTTCCTGCACGGAGCAACTGTCGTACGGCACTTCCCTTCGCATTTCGCTGAGGACCAGGCGGATCGCGCGGTCGACGGGCGTCGCGCCGGCAGTGATCACGTTCGCGCCGTCGGCGCGCGCCGCGACCGCCACGTTTCCGCGCATCAATTCGGCGATCTGGAGCTGGAGCTCCGCCAGTCGTTCTTGCAACATGTACTTCCCCGGACGCGCGAATTGTAGCGCTTTCAGCGCTGATGCTTCGCGCAGAAATAAGTGGTCCGGCCAAACACGACCGTTCGCCGGATGGTCCCGCCGCAGCGCGGGCAGCGCTCCCCGACCTCGCGATGGTGGAACAGAAACGCCCCCGGGAGCTCCGCGTCGCGCGCCTGGCGGGCGATGCTCTCGCGGAGAATGCGTCGGATCGTCGCGAAAACTGTCTGCACTTCCGCGTCCTTCAAACGATGTACAGGACGACGCGGATGAATCGCGGTCTGATAGAGCACTTCGTCGACGTACAGGTTCCCCAGTCCGGCGATGATCTCCTGCGTCATCAGCAGTGACTTGATCGCGCCGCGCCGTCCTTCGAGCAGTGCGGCGAAGCGCTTCGGCGTGAACGCGCGGTCGAGCGGATCGGGTCCGAGGCCGCGCTCGCGGATGAAGTCGTCGGGAGAATCGACGAGGTCCGCGAGCCCGAACAGGCGCACGTCCTCGAATGCGAGATGCATCCCTCCGTCGAACGCGAACACGATCTTCGCGAACCGCGGCGGCGTGTCGCGGTAGTACGCGAGATCGCCGGTCATGCCGAAGTGAAGGTGGAGCCAGGTGGCGCCCGCATCCGCGAAGAAATGTTTGCCGTGTCTTCGCACGGACGTGAACGTGCACCCTTTCAGTTTGCGGACGAACGTTTCCTTGCGCACCTCGCCGAGGATGCGCTCATCGATGACGTTCACGCTCGCGATGCGCTGATTCAACGCGTGACGCGCGAAGTAGCGGGCGTAGGTTTCGACTTCGGGAAGTTCAGGCATGTTCGCGCGCGAATACTAAAGCGGAGGCGCGGCCTCCGCACTCCACATTACTTCTGCCGCGCGATCCAGGCGTCGATCCGTTCGTCGAGGAGTTGCATCGGCAACGCGCCCGCGCCCAGCACTTCGTCGTGGAATGCGCGGATGTCGAACTTCGCTCCGAGGTCGCGTTGCGCGCGCTCGCGCAGCTCGAGGATCTTGAGCTGGCCGATCTTGTACGCGAGCGCCTGGCCGGGCCAGACGATGTAGCGGTCCGTCTCGGCCTGAATCTCCACCTCGTCGATCGCCGAATGATCGCGGAAGTACTTCACTACATCCTCGCGCGTCCACTTCTTCGAGTGCAGGCCCGTATCGACGACGAGACGGATCGCGCGGAGCATCTCGTCGTTCAGGCGGCCGTAGTCGTTGTACGGATCCTGGTAGAAGCCGACTTCCTTCCCGAGGCGCTCCGAGTACAACGCCCAACCCTCGACGAACGCCGTCTCGCCGCCCTGTTGGCGGAACGGCGGGAGGTCGGTGAGCTCCTGCTGAATCGAGAGCTGCATGTGATGTCCCGGGACGCCCTCGTGATACGCGGTCGACTCGTTCGAGAGCGTCTTCCGCTTCTCCGCCTCGAACGTGTTCACGTACACGCGACCCGGACGCGAGCCGTCCGGCGCGCCGGTGTTGTACTCCGCACCCGACGCGTTCTTCGCGCGAAACGCGGGCGTCTCCACCACTTCCATCTGCGCCTTCGGCAGACGTCCGAAGAGCTGCGGGAGCTTCGCGTACATCTGCTCCGTGTATTTGCGGTACGCCGCGAGGATCTGCTCGCCCGAGGTCACCTTCACCGCGGGGTTCGTCTCCAGTGACGCGTTGAACGACTTCAGATCGTTGAAGCCGAGCGTCTTCGCGATCGCGAGCATGTCGCCTTCGATGCGCGCGACCTCGCGCAGGCCGATGTCGTGAATCTGCTCGGGCGTGAGGTCCGTCGTGGTCTGGTTCTTCACCATGAACGCGTAGCGCGGCTTGCCGTCCGGCAGCGCCCACACGCCCACTTCCGTTCGCCCCTTCGGCGCGTATTCGTCGCGGACGAATGCGGCGAATTTCTCGTACGCCGGAATCACCTTCGTGCGCACACGCTCGAGCACCGCATTGCGAATGCGCTCCCTCTCCTCGGCCGTGAATGACTCCGGCATCTTCTCCAGCGGCTGCGAGAAGGGCGACTGCTCCGCGGGCGTCGTGGCGATGCCGTTGGCCTGCTCGACGACTTTCTCGAGCAGGAACTTCGGCGGCATCAGGCGCGCGGCCATGCCCTTACGCATGTTCGTGATCGTGTCGTCCATCGTCTTCGGGAACTTGCCGAGGCGCACGACGTAGTCGTCGTAGTCCTTCACCGTCGCCAAGGGAAGCATCGACGGAAGCTGCGCCGCGCCGAGATGGATGCCGCCCATCTGATTCACCGGCATCTGCCAGGTCTTGAACTTCGCCCACTCGATGCTGTCGCGCAGGTTCTTCACCATCAGATCGCGATTGAGCTTTTCCTGCTCCGAGAAGGCGATCTTGGAGATGGCCTCGAAGCGACGAAGGTACTTCCGCGTCATCTCCAGATCCGCCTTCACCGCGGCTTCGGAAACGTCACTGACCTGATCGTTGTAGCGGCGATCGCCGAGGATCGACGCGAACTCCGGCGACGTGCGGAGCGTGTACTCCCACTGTTCGTTCAGCAAGTCGCGCAACGCGACGCGGCGACGGTCGAGATCCGCCGCGGAAAGTTCCTGAGCGGAGAAATCGGCGAACGAAAGAAAGACCGCGCAAAGAAGCAGCACATACTTCATCATGCGCGGAGTTTACGCGGTCTGAGCGGAGAGGAACCAATGACCGAGCGCTATCGCGCGTTGATCGTCGAAGATGACCCGGCCATCCGCCGCCTGGTCGAGAAGCTTTTGACGCGCAAGCAGGTGGACATCGACGTCGCGCACGACGGCCGCACGGCGGTCGAGAAGCTGCGCCAGCAGCACTACTCGGTCCTCATCCTCGACCTGATGGTGCCGGAGCTCAACGGCTTCGAGGTGATCGAGTTCCTCAAACGCGAAAAACTGCGCATCCCGGTGGCCGTGGTGTCGGCGGTCTCGCAGCAGGCGCTGACGAAGCTGGATCTCGACATCGTGAAGCTCGTGATCTCGAAACCCTTCGACGTCGAGGAGTTCACGAGGGCGATCCTCGCGCTTTGCGCGGAGTCGGGGTAGCGCAATCACGAGCGGAACGGCATCGCCAGCAATCCACGCAGACTCCGCACCTCGACGTCATCGAGTCCGTAGCGGAGCGTCGCAAAATCGACGCGGCGCGTGTACGTTCCGAAGATCCGGTCCCAGATCGAGAAGATGTTCGCGTAGTTCGAGTCGGTCTCCGACTGCTGCCGCGAGTGATGGACCTTGTGCATGTTCGGCGTGACGAACAGCAGCCGCAACATCCGATCGACTCGCTCGGGCACGCGCAGGTTCGCATGCTCGAGCTGGGCGTTGAGGCTGGAGATCGTCAGATAGACGACCACGACCCACAGCGGGACGCCGACGAGAACGATCGCCGGGAGTTGCCACAACACGCGCCACACCGTTTCGCCCGGATGCTGGCGGAGCGCGGTCGTCACATCGACTTCTTCTTCGCTGTGATGCACGCGATGGAAGCGCCATCCGAGGGGCAGCGAGTGCAGCGTGACGTGCGCGACGTAGGCGAAGAAATCGAGTGCCACGATTCCGATCAGGACGTCGACGAGCGTCGTCTTCGCATACGACGCGGCTGCCGCGGTGACGAACGAAAGCGCGACGCTCGTCAGGAGGACGAGCACGGTCAGCGCGACGTTCGGCAGTGCATGACGGAGGCGATTCCCGCGGAACCGATACAGCGGCACCGCCGACTCGAGCGACCACAAGATCGCGCACGACGCGAGGAAGACGAGAACCTGAGTGTTCACGGCAACTCCTCCGCGAGCGCTTCGACGTGCCTGCGGATCGCGGCCGCCGAGCCTTCGAGATCGACACTCACTTTCGGCACGTCGTCCCAACGTTGAACATCATCCGCCTCGACCTTGCAGTCGATGGTGACGATTGCTGCCGCGTTCTTCATGACCTGTGCGTCGACGCGGCGCGGCTTGAACGTGCGCACATCGAAGCCGTCGCGCGCGAGCAGCTCCGCCACCGGCCCCGGAACGGCCTCATACGGCTCCTCGGCCGCCGCGGCAACGGCGGTGTACGGCATCCCGCGCTCCTGCGCGATCCGGTTGAAGTACGACGCGGCGATCACGCTCTTCGCGCCGCCGTACGGACAAACGAAAAGGACCGTGCTCTTCGGCTTCGGACGCATCGTGCACCCCGCGAACAAGAGGAGAAGCAGCAGCGCGTGCTTGTTCATAACGCGTGAATCTAGCAGTTGCTAGATCGCAACGCAACTGCTAGCATAACTGCCATGCCGCGCTGGCTCATCCTCGTGCATCGCATCCCTCCCCGGCCGCTCTACCTCCGGGCGAAGATGCGCCAGCGGCTGGCCGCCGTCGGCGCGGTCGCAGTCAAGAACGCGGTCTATCTCCTGCCACACGGCGCCGAGGCGCTGGAAGATCTGCAGTGGATTGCACAGGAGATCGTCGCAGGCGGAGGCGATGCGCATCTCTTCGAAGGTGACTTCGTCGACGGAGTCGCGAATGACGCGGCCACGGCTCAGTTCCAGGAAGCGCGCAACACCGACTACGACGCGATCGCCGCCGACGCGCGCGCGGCGATGAAATCGGCGCGCAGCGCCGCCGCCGTCGCCGACCTCACCACCGCGCACGCGCGTCTCGCGAAGCGCCTGGAGGACGTGCGGCGAATCGACTTCTTCGAAGCGGAGCACAGGACGGCGGCCGAAGACGCCGTCGCGGCGATCGAGAAACGGCTGACCAAGGATCGGAAGGAGGAGACGCGGATGCTGAAACAGAATCCGGATTTGCGCGGCAGGACCTGGGTGACTCGCCCGGGCGTGAAGATCGACCGCATGGCCTCGGCGTGGTTCATCCGCCGCTTCGTCGATCCGAAGGCGCGCTTTCGTTTCGCGGACGCGGCCTCGCCGAAGCAGGACGGCGAGGTCCGCTTCGACATGATCGGCGGCGACTTCACGCACGAGGAAGACCGCTGCACGTTCGAGACGCTCGTCGGCCGGATCGGCCTCCCGAGCGGTCTCGCCGACAAGGGCGTGCGCGCGATCGCGGAGATCGTGCACGACCTCGACGTCAAGGACGCGAAGTTCAATCGTCCCGAGACGGCGGGAGTGCGGATGATGCTGGACGGCGTGATGGCGCGGTGCCCGAGCGACGATGAGCGCATCGATCGCGCGCTGGTCGTCTTCGACGATCTGCACGAGGCGCTGGGCGCACGTCGGGGCCGGAAGTAACTCATCTTCGCCGCGTGGATGCCCACGTGCACGCGCTCGCAATGCGCGCACCATCCTGCGCACGCTTCCATTCGCGGTAGAGACTCTTCGAGGAGTCACGTGACGACGGCTATCGTCGTCGCGTGGGTGAGGACGAGCGGAGAGAGAAAGCGGCGGAGTTGCGCCGCGTGCTGGAGCGCTATCGGGGCGGGCGGTTCGAAACGGGATCGAGTGGAGGCGCGGGCGGAATGGTGTTCTTCCGCGACACGCGCGGCGCTCTCTTCTACATCGGCGGCTTCAACATCGCGGATGCCCATCGGATCGTGATGGCGTTAAATCTCGTCCTCGAACTTCTGGAACGTAGGAGGTTCACCGATCCATCACCGCCCCGCAACCCGTTTAGCAAATAGCGGTCACGCGTCTGTGCGATCATCCCGCGCATGCGCAAACTCACCACACTCGCTCTCTGTACGCTTTTCGCCGCCACCGTCGCAATCGCCCAGGAACCGAAGAAGCCGCTCAGCCCGCCTGCGAAGGCCGAGGCGACGATCAACGGGAAGAAGATCACGATCGACTACTCCGCGCCGTCGAAGCGCAACCGCGTGATCATGGGCGAGCTCGTCCCCTACGGAAAAGTCTGGCGCACCGGCGCGAATGCCGCGACGACGCTCACCACCGAGGCCGACCTGATGATCGGCAGCCTGCACGTGCCGGCCGGCAAGTACACCCTCTACACCATCCCCGGCGAGAAGGAGTGGACGCTCATCGTCAACAAGCAGACCGGCCAGTGGGGCACGGACTACGACGAGACGAAAGACCTCGGCCGGGCGAAGATCAAGGTCGCGGCGGTGAAGGACACCGTCGAGACGTTCACCATCGGCATCGGCGACACGCTTTCCTTCACGTGGGAAAACACGAAGGCCTGGGCGCCGCTGATGGTGCATTGATGACGCGGCGTATCGCCGCGTTGTGCTTCGTCGTCGCGCTGCCGCTTCTCGCACAAGAAGAGAAGCCGCAGCCCGCGGTGATGAACTTCGAGGACTACGAGCCGAAGTCTACGCTCGTCGTTCCCGAGCACCCGCGCACGAAGGCAAAGTTCCCGTTCATCGACGTGCACAATCACCAGCGCCGCGACATGGCGCCGGTGGACGTTGCGAAGCTCGTCGCGGACATGGACCGCATCGGCCTCGCGGTGATGGTCAACCTCAGCGGCGGCAGCGGCGACTCGCTGAAGCAGGGACTGGCGACGCTCCAGGGCGCGCATCCGAAGCGCTTCGTCGCGTTCGCGAACGTCGATCTGCAGAAGATCGACGAGCCGAACTTCGGCGAGAACGCCGCGCGCCAGCTCGAGGAGGACGTGAAGAACGGCGCGGTCGGGCTGAAGATCTTCAAGAACCTCGGCATGTTCCTCACCGACGCATCCGGCAAGCGAGTGCCAACGGACGATCCCCGTCTCGATCCGATCTGGAAGAAGGCGGGTGAGCTCGGGATCCCGGTGCTCATCCATACCGGCGAGCCGATGGCGTTCTGGTCGCCGGTCGACAAACACAACGAGCGCTGGCTCGAGCTGCAGCAGTTCCCGAACCGCCGCCGCTCGGACGCGACGAAGTTCGCGTCGTTCGAGCAGACGATGGGCGAGCAGTTCAACCTGTTCCGCAAGCATCCGCGGACAAAGTTCATCGCCGCGCACCTAGCCTGGCTCGGCAATGACCTCGGACGACTCGGTCAACTTCTTGACGAACTGCCGAACGTCTACACCGAGATGGGCGCCGTGTTGTACGAGCTCGGACGCCAGCCGAAAGCCGCGCGCGCGTTCCTGATCAAGTACCAGGACCGCGTGATGATGGGCAAGGACATCTGGAACGCCGACGAATACGCGACGTACTTCCGCGTGCTGGAGACCGAAGACGAGTACTTCGACTACTACCGCAAGCGCCACGCGTTCTGGAAGATGTACGGCCTCGGTTTGCCCGACGAGGTGCTGAAGAAGATCTATTACAAGAACGCGCTGAAGGTCATCCCGAGACTCGACTCCAGCGCGTTCCCGAAGTAGGTATGTGGAGTGCGGAGGCAGCGCCTCCGCTTTCCGATTCGCACGGCTTCGAAAAGCGGAGGCGTTGCCTCCGCACTCCACACTACAATGCGCGCCCATGCTGAGAAGAATGGCGCTCCTCGTTCTCCTCCTCGTCGTCTTCACCCTCACCCTCCACGCACAAGTCGACCCCGAGCTTCTCGCCGGGATGAAAGCGCGCGCGATCGGTCCCGCGTCGATGAGCGGCCGTGTCGCGGCGATCGACGCCGTCGAATCGGATCCCGACATCGTCTACGTCGGCGCGGCCACGGGCGGCGTGTGGAAATCGACGGACGGCGCGCTGAGCTTCACGCCGATCTTCGACGACCAGCCGGTCGCGGCGATCGGCGCGGTGGCGATCTTCCAGCCCAGTCCCGACATCGTCTGGGTCGGCACGGGTGAAGGCAACCCGCGCAACTCCATGTCCGTCGGCAACGGCATCTACAAATCCGTCGACGCCGGCCGCACGTGGCAGCACCTCGGCCTCGACAAGACCGAGCGCATCCACCGCATCATCACGCATCCTCGCGATCCGAACATCGCTTGGGTCGCGGCGATGGGACAGGCCTGGGGACAGAACGCCGACCGCGGCGTCTTCAAGACGACCGACGGCGGCAAAACGTGGACGAAGGTCCTCTACGTCAACGAGAAGACCGGCGCCGCGGACCTGATCATCGATCCGAAAAATCCGAACAAGCTCTTCGCAGCGATGTGGGAGTACCGGCGCTGGCCGTGGTTCTTCAACTCCGGCGGTCCCGGCTCCGGGTTGTACGTGACGAACGACGGCGGCGCGACGTGGAAACGGTTCTCCGAGGAGGATGGGATGCCGAAAGGCAACCTCGGACGCATCGGCCTGGCGATCGCGCGCTCGAACCCGAACATCGTCTACGCGCTCGTCGAAGCGGAGAAGAGCGCATTGCTGCGCACCGACGACGGCGGACGCAAATGGACCGCGGTCAACACCGAGTACAACGTCGCGAATCGTCCGTTCTACTACTCCGACATCCGCGTCGATCCCGCCGATCCGAATCGCGTCTACAACGTCTACTCGCTCGTCTCGCTGTCGACCGACGGCGGCAAGTCGTTCAAGACCCTCATCCCCTTCGCGAAGATTCATCCCGACTATCACGCGATGTGGATCGACCCGAACGACGGAACGCATCTCTACGCCGGCAACGACGGCGGCGTC
>Ga0075421_100009853_pt1 | contig 11785 bp, 15 predicted proteins | sample SoiMetdeltSBSDD5_FD_75292 | JGI IMG/M metagenome (GOLD analysis project Ga0075421, IMG submission 75292) | Bulk soil microbial communities from a Populus tree surrounding site in Tennessee, USA - Soil MetaG P. deltoides SBSDD5 | ecosystem: Environmental > Terrestrial > Soil > Tree plantation...
GCGAGTGTGGCTGGACGCCTATGCCGGTTGTCTGGCTCTCCTATGGCGCGGTACAGACCCTTGTGATGGACGTGGTAGATCCGCCCGGCGCCGCGCCAGCACGCGTGCGCCGTGGCGAATCGCTTCTCAGTCAGCTGGCTGAGAAAGTCGCGCGTGTTCTGCCCGAACACGATGTGCGCGAACGTCGTGTACTGCCGAGCCACAAAGACACCCGCGTGCACCATGACGGTCGTTAGGAATGCCGCCTGCCGGGGCGTGAAGCCATATCGAGCGACGGCGACCGTCCGCTCGGCAAAGGTCACCGCAGCACCCTTTCGGCGACATGCGAATCGAACGGGGATCCGCCGCGACGCGCCTTGCCGGTCCGGAGCTGGCTGGCTACGCTCCGATGAACATTGAAGCCTGATGCTCGCTTCGCGGCCATCTGTCGGCTGTTGTAGTGGCCAGTCGCCAGCTCCAGATCTTCGCGGTCCGGGCGACCGTCCGAGTGCTCGTACTCAACCCGCACGTCGGGAAACTGAACGCGCTCTTCGACGATCGGTAAGCCATGCTCTACGGCCCACGAACGCACTTCATCCTGCGATCGATTCGGTCGGCCAGAGCCGCCCCCTGAGAAGCGATTGCGTTCCTGTAGGAAGCGCTGGTAATCCCGCTTCAGCTCGTAGTCCATGACGACCCTGCGGATGCGGCAGCCGCGTTCCTGCAGGCGTTCCGCTGCCTCCGCGTAGACGCGGGAGAGCTGGGCATCGTGGGTGGCTTCCCGCGGCTTCGCCAGGCCGGCGTAGAAGATCTGCGGTCGCTCGCCGAGGCCAGGCTGACGGTTGCTCTCGAGGACTTCGCGTCCCAGCCGCGTGAGCGTGACGAGTGCTGTGCGCTGACCGTCCAAGAGCTGGGGCGTGAGCGCCACCAGACCTTCACGTCGTAGGTGCTCGAGGTCGCCGTGCCAGCGGTCGCCGCCACCCTGCGGCTCGAGGTCACGTGCGTCGGCCACGCGAAATGCACCGACAACAGCCAGTGTGCGCACTTCTGACCCTCGGAGCGCGATGCTCCTTGAGCCGACCTGCACCATCTCTCGCTCTGCGCTGCGAGGCAACGTGAGCTGCTGGGTCAGGGCGTCGCGGGCGTTGTCCGTGACGCGTGCGCGTGGCCGCGTCGTCCCGCCGGAACGGCCGCCTCGCGGCATCTCCCGACCGGCCGATGCCGGGCGGCTGGGATGATCGAGAATCGCTCGAGCGTCGCGGTCGCGAGACACAGTAGATCACTCCTCGATGCGGCGCGTGAGGTCGGCAAGGACCGTGTCACGTGTTGCGAGCTGCCTATCGAGGTGATGCAGCTTGACGCCGGTGTCCTTTAAGAAGACCAGCCGCGCGATCCCGTAGAACAGCGCAAAGAGATTGACGAAGACGACGAGCAGAAACAGGCCGATCTGCACGCCGTGCTCGCGCAGCAGCAACCGCTTGTACGGCGCGAGAAACGTGGTCTCGCCGCCGACCCAGAAGACAGCGAGTAGAAGGACGAGGGCGGCCAGGACGGCGCTGTTGGTAACCATGGTCTACCGACCTCGCGACGGCGTCGTCTCGCGGGACGGGCCTGGGCCAGACGCCCGGTCGAAGAGCTCCGGCGCCGCGTGCGCGAGGCGATCGCGGAGCGACTCGGCGAAGGTCCGGGCGGGCTCGATACCGTTCGCTCGATTCTCTTGGCTGGGAAGCAGCTCCTGTCGTGCGGATTGCCAGGCAGCCTCCGCCTCGCTTCGCAGCCGACCCTGGAGGTGCTGGACCAGGCGCACGGTGTCGTCCAGGCCGGCTGTCGCGCGCAGCAGCGCCTCGGTGCCTTGCTGGTACTCGACAGCCCCCGTTAGGTACATTTGCGCGGCTCGCGAGAAGTCGTGAGCGGCCATCCGCGCGTCGAGTGAACGCGCGTCGGGACCGGCTCCAGCCAGCCGCCGGCTGGCGCGCTCCAGGAGGCTATCGCCATCGCGCATCCACTCCTTTGCGTACTCGAGACTGCTCGCCATCGGCTGCTCCTACTTGAACGCCTGGTCTACGCGGAAATGCGTGATCTGCAAGCCCAACGGATTGACACGGACGAAAGCGTTGGGGACGGCGTCCCGCAGCAGAAAGTCGGCCTGAAGAACGTATGTCTCCCGCCGCCGCTCCTGTCTTGTGCCAGGGGCGAAGTACTGCATGTCGAAGTCCACCGCGGCCTTGTACGGCGGGTTCTCAAGCTCTCCAAACGTGACGTTCTTGACCTCGATGTCGACCTCATCGACGGTGGAGCTCGTAAGGAACGTTTCAATCACCCGTGTCCGGTCGTTTACCGAAATCGTCGCGTCGGCGAGCGCCGGGGCGAGGAAGAACAACGAGTCCGGATAGTCCCGTTGAATGGTGGCGCGCAATCGGCTGAAATGCGTCGTCACGAACCGCGCCAGGAAGTAGCGCAGCTCCGCCGCTTGCGGCTTGTAGCTCGTCGCGTCGTAGGCCACGGCCTGCGCGCGGCCCACATCGTCGATGCGAATGACGAGGGGCTTCAGGTTCGCGTACTGCGCCTGTGTCCTGAAGTTCAGGAACAGAAGGCCAAGGGCGAGAAGAGAAACGAGAACGAGTGCGATCTTCAGGTAGGTGTTCAACAAGAGCGACGAACCGTACAGCTCGACGAACTGACGTTTGGCGTTCTCGATGGTCTTTGGGTTGACGTCCGCGACGTGAACGGCCACATCACCTCCTACCGCACGACGTGGAAGTTCAGAAGACCGGCGATGACCCATACCACGCCGATACCAAGGCCGACCAGCGCGGCGATGCCAAAGATGAGGATGAAGGCGCGAGTGAAGGCACTCGACGCCGTTGTGTCGATCTCGCGTTGTTCACGCATCGAGGAAGGCATGGTCATCTCCTCTCTCAGCCGCGCATGCGAAGCCGTTCCGGCAGGATGCTCTGACCTCCCTGTCCGGAGAAGATCGAACTCGTCAACGAGGGGACGAGCAGGATGCCGACGACGAAAGTGCCGATCACGACGAGGGACTGCAACCCGTACACGAGGTACAGGTCCTCGGTGATACCCGGAGGGAGCGTAGTCAAGTAGTTGAACACAAACCGTTCAAAAATCATTAGAAAAGCAAAGCACACGACCGGGATGAACGAGTACTGCACGAAGGCTTTCAGCCAGGACCAGAACAGCCAGTCGAGCTTGGGAACGATGAAGAACGGTACAAAGATTGGGCCAAGCAGGGCGCAAACCGCGCTGGCAATAAGTCCGAACGCAACAATCGCCAGCGAGATGACCTTGGCAAGCGTCACGACGATCAGCATCAGCCAGTACAGAAGGTTCGCAAGGATCGACCAGGCGTCCGGCTGGACAAAGTGCCCCCACAGTTCGTCGAGGTGCTCAAACATCAATTCGAGCGACCTCGCGTCGAGCACGCTCGCGAAGTGGTGAGTCTGGTCGGTGATCAGGTTGCTGAATGACACCCCAACGCCGGGAATCGGCGCTTCATAGAATGCGATCAGCGTGTAGCCGAACGAGATAAACAGCAGCAGCTTCGCGAAGGCGAAAATGTGATCCCCCAACCCATCGCGGTCCAGCATCATCCGGATGCCGTGCCAAGCGATCAGGATCGCTGCGAAAGCGAGGAACAGCGAGTAACCGAATCGCAGGAACTCCGGCTCGTGGGTGGCCAGGAGCTCGGTGATCGCCTGCTGGATGGTGGCGATGATCGCGAGACGAGGTTGAGGTGGCATCGGTCGTTCCTCTACGGCTGTCTCCAGCCGCGGAAGTCTGCTTCCGAACCCGCGAGGAGGCTGGTATTCGCGGCACGGCCATCTCGCAGGCGGTTGAGCTGCATATTCATGCCCGCGGCCTCGGTGTCCCGCGATCGCTTGTTCTCGACGATCAATTGCTCCGCAACAGCTGCGAGCAGCTGTATTCGCGCCTGCTTCTGGCGAGTCTCAATCAGCACTGCGCCGCTGACTTTGTCGAGGACGGCTGTCATGCTCTGCTCGTCGTCCGGATCGACCACATGACTCTCGAGTGCATCGATCGCCGCAAGCTCACGACGGCCGTTGAACCGAAGTGAACCAGTCTGATGAGTGCTGGCGACAAGCATGCTGTCGGCAGCATCAATGGTCGCCAGGGCACTGGTCACGGCGTCTCTGGCGCGGGGCGGCAGGTCTGCGAGCAGGGCGGCGTCCGCAGTCCGGCGACTTCGCGCCACTCGAAAGTACTCGCCGCCGCCGGAATCCCCGTAGTTGAGGGCCGCGTGGTATCCGGCCGCGTACGGGAACGTCTCGGTATCCCAGGCATGGGTCCGCCAGCGCGGTACCTCGTCGACGGCGTATCTACGAAGCGATGTCAGCGCGCTGAGGCGAGCGGCCATGCGATTCAGGCGGTCACGCTCGCGAGTGAGCGTCTGAAGCAGGCTGCTCTTCAGCACGGCTGTCACAGCGTTCCGTGCCGTCGTGGTCGGGTCATTCACGACAAATTGCGCCCACGCAGGCTGGAAGCCGATTCCTACTCCGACAACAAGGAGGCCTATAACGATTTGTCGCGTGCGCATGGCTCTACTCCCGGTTACGGCTGCCGCCACGTGCGGAGATCGTTCGCGGCACCGTGGATGACGCTGCGGGCGGCAGCGCGCCCGTCGCGGAGTCCACCAATCCGCATGTTCATCGCGACGGCCTCGGTGTCTCGCTGTCGCTTGCTCCTCGCGAGAAGCTGTTCGAGAACGTGGGAGAGGAGTTGATTCGCGGCCATGTCCTCCCGCCGCGCTACAAGCTGACCAGCAGCCACCTTGTCGAGGATTGCTGTGGTCTCGTGATAGCCGGCGGACTGGTTCACAACGTCACGCTCGAGCGCGTCGATGGCGCTCTGAAGCCGACTGCTGTAACCCCGAATGATTGCAACCTGATGTCCGCCCATCTGGGCCACCGAGTCAGTGATCTCGATAGTCGCGTATGCTCGTTCAACGGCTTGCCGCGCTGCCGGTGGAAGGCTGGAAAGTGCCGCTCCAGGTCGATCCATCCTCCGAGCAACCTGCATGTAGGCGCCCCCCGCGGCATCGCCGCTATTGAGTCCCTGAAGCCAGGGTCCCCCATATTGCCAGCGGCCGGTGTCATGCGAAGTGATGCCGATCGTCGGAATCCGATAGGCATCCAGGTTTCCGAGACTCTGCGCCATTCGCACAATCGTGCGGTACTGATCCAAGAGGGTGAGGTACTCGCTTCGGGTACGCTCCGCAATCAAAATGGCCTGTGCCAGGTTCGCCGGATCAATGACGACCAGCTGCGCACGGAGGGGAGTGGCGAACGCGACGATAAGCAGTCCGGCAGCAACAATGCGGCACATGATGTTCCTCCTACCGAGAACGGGACGGCGTTCGGCCTGGCGCGTATGCCGGCAGCTCGATGTCGCTCGTCAGGTACACCTTGACGCGATGTCCTTCACGAATCGTGATGGTCGGCAGTCGATTGAGAAACCGCTGCATAACCTGAGCGCTCGCCTGTCCCGTGGCATCGCCGATGCCTCCAGCGATCACCACAGTGCGGTTCTCGTCCGCACGACCGAAGCCGGCGGTTCCGACGAATTGACTGAAGCCGGTGATCAGCCCGACCGCAGCCGCGGCTCCAAACGTCGACAGATAGTGGTGATTGACCCGATCGCGCAGACCTGAGTCACCGATCTGATTGAGGCCTATGAACTGGTCGAGCGGGTACGTGCTGCCGTCCGGCAGTACGAGGCGATGGAACGAAATAGCGAGTCGCGTCTCGCCGAGCGACTGGACCGGGGTCGTCCGGCCAAGAACGCGCGCCCCGGAGGGAATGACAATGTGCTGGCCGCTGTGCGAATAAACAGGGTTGGTGACGAGGCAGTTGACGGGCGCGGCGGACGCACCATCGAGACGATTCGTAAGGACCGCGTCGATTACTGTGCCTTCCAGCAACCTATGCGTCGGGCCCGATGCGGCGATGGGAGCGGTCGGCCCCACTTGCGACCGGGAGTCGTTGCTCCGCGGCTGGTTGTCCTGAAGTGCCGCCTGCTCGCGCGCGGCAAGCGCCGCCTGCGTTGGCGTTGAGCGCGAAGTCGCGCGGACGACTGCTTCCGCCACCTCGTCGAGGCTCGGCGCAGATGGCGGGTCGGACGGACTTCCTTGAGCGCGGGCCCGCGATGTCCGCTCACCGGTCACAAGCGGCTTCTGCCCGTCGGTGCGAAGGCTTAGTACGACGTTGCTGGCAAACAGGCTCTCGTACTCCCGGCGTCGCTTCTCCTCCTCGAGTGGATCGACACGTTCCGTACCGCCGTCCTCATAGAGGACTGGCGCGGACGGAGGGATGGCGTCAACTTGCGCCTGTTGTCGGCTCCGCTCGTCGAGCACACGGAGGCGGTCTTGGTAGTCGCGCAGGCGATCGGGATTGGGGGCTGCGGTCTGGCCTGGCGTCACGGCCGCGGACCGGGCGGCCGGTGTTGGCCGCCCCGTGATGACGATGATCGCAAGAAGGCCGAGCGCCAAGCCCACCATGAGCCATGCCTGGGCGCCGCGGGGCAACACGCCCCGCGGGGGCTTCCGGTGATCAACCACTGGGGCAGTGCCGGGGGTCTGTTCCGCCATGACTCACCGTTCCTGCTGGAACTCGAAGCGAGCTTTCCCGAGCGCGAGATATCCGCGATCGATCACCTTCGGTACGACGTACGTGCCGTGCTCGACTTGGAAGTTCACAAGTGCGGGCGACCCGTCCTTTACTTCGTAGAGGGTCGGGAGCTCCGTTGCGTCGGCCTTGATGTAGGTGAACTGACCGTCATGCCAAACGGAGCGGACGAAGAATGGCCGCTCGTACTTCGAAACCGAATAGCCGAACTGGAGACTCAAGGGGTACCCGCGCTTGAAGCTGGCGATGGCCTCGTTGGCACGTTCCTCGGCCGCGTTCGCTGCTGACCGCGCTGCGGTCACCTCGGCTTGCAGAATCGACATGTCGGCAGCGGAATAGAACTTTTTCGGCCCGGCCGCCACACTCGGATCTGCAGTGACGTAGACCTTGAGATCCGGCTGCCCACCTTTCTGCTCCGTCAGCAGGAACGAGTAGACCCGGCCGCTCGTGGTCACGAGATTCAGGTTCGTCGCCGCCCCTTCCTTCGCGGGCTTCACGTGCGCGATATGCTGGGCGGCCGAGATCACCCAGAAGTCGCGATCGCCACAGACCACGTCGAGGATTTCCTCCTGCTCGGGCAGGAGAATCATCGTCGTGTATCGCAGCTTGGTTGTCAGGGGTATCAGGGTCCGTTCGGACGCCGAAACCTCCCGCACGCCTGATGTCTGCGCATCCGCCATCCCGACACTGCCCATTAGCAGGATGGCCGACGCCAGCACGAGCCGATCTGCACCCATGGCGGGTCTCCCTTCCTTACGCAGAGGCGACGAGCCGGTCTAGGCCCGCCGCGAAGCCGTGCTCAGCGAACGCCGCACGTACGCGCTCGTTGTCAACGGGGGTGTTCGTGTACAGCCAGTACGAACGCGGATCCGTGGTCAGGTTCAGTACCTTGGCGACCCCGGGACGCTTGACCAGCAACTGGCGCCTGGGCATGAGCCCGGCGACAAGTTCCAACTCGGTCTCATTCAATTGGAACAGGTCCCCATACTGCCGACGATCGAGGGCTGGATTCGCGAGCAGCAGCTTCGTCGGACAACTCTCGACGACGGTACGGAGCAGGTCTGCTGAAACGAAGTCGTCGGCCGTCTGCGTCGCCAGGAGCATGCAGGCATGGGACTTGCGCCAGGTCTTGAGGGCCTCCTGAACGTACGCGCGAAGCGTCTCGTGCTGAATGAATCGCCACGCCTCGTCCATGACGCACAGTTTCAGCAGTCCTGGGGCGCTATCGGCGATGAGACTGCCCACACGGTGCAGCACGTAGAACAGCAAAGGTTCCAGCAGCGCGGGATAGGCGCGCATCGCTTCAAAGTCAAACACCTGAAATCGCTGAACGTGGAATGTGTCATCTGTGTGGTCGAAGAGGTCGGCGTAGCGTCCGCCCTCGACCCACTTCGACAGCCGGCCGGCGAGGGCCCGTGGAAGCAGGTTGGCCAGGGTGAAGAGACGACGCTGCGCCGAGTCGAGTACATAGAGGTTTTCGACCGCCTCGTACAGCTCGCGGTCCTCGAGGTCGCTCAGCCGATAGCTGTCAGCGCCTTCCACGAGCACCCGGACAAACGCGTGCAGGAAATGCAGGTTCTCGGGCGTGGGCCCCAGGGCGAACGGGTTGATGCGCATTTCCTGGTGACGCAGACCCAGCGCCAAGTAGCTGCCCTCGAGGAGCATCGCGAGCTTGCGATAGCTGTGCCCGAGGTCGAAGATGACCGTAAGCGGGTCGTACTTCTGCGCGTGCATCACCAAGAAGTTCAAAAGGAAACTCTTGCCGCTGCCGGTGGCGCCGAGCACAAGCGCGTGGCCAACGTCATCGACATGGAGGTTGAAGTGGTAGGGGGACTGATGCTCCGTCTCGAGGACGGCGAGGGCCTCGGCGTTGAGGTGCGGACTACGCGGCTCACCGGTATCCAGGGTGAAGAGGAAGCTCAGGTCGGCGTAATTCGTCTCGAGAAGTGGCAGCCGACGAAGATTGTGGGCGCTGTTGCCGGGCACAATGGCCAGCCAGGCGTTCAAGAGGTTGTACGTCTCGTCGATGAACGCGCCGTCATGGTTGGACAGCACCTTGATCGCCTCGGCAGCCGATCGCTCAAGATTGCGCGGGTCCTCGCTGAACAGGACGAGCGAGAGCGAGCAGTCACCAAAGAAATGCCCGTTGACCTCGAGCTCCGTCAGCGCGTCCCCGAGCTGGCGGACGGTCGCCGTTGCGCTCTCGTCCACGAGCATCTCTTCGGGTCGCGTCTCGGGCGAGACGTAGTTCACCATTGACACGCGCTTGTTGAAAAAGTGGCGGCGGCGGAGTTGAAGCGTCCGTCGCATCCGGTCGTTCGGGATCCGGCACCATTCGAGGCAGGCGATGAACTCACCCGGCAGGGTGTATAGGTCCTCGAGCACCTGAGGGAACGTGGCGCTCGGCGGCTCTTTCATCGTGAGGACCTTGACGCGCGCGGCGTCGAGCTCCAGGTGGTCGCGATGGCAATCGAGACCGCTGTCAGCGACGAAGTAGTCAACGTGCGTGTCGTACTGGAGCGCCGCACCCGTGACCGTGCGGGGCGTGTAGTTCACCAGGCGTCGGAAGAACCGGAACGCATCGGCCTTATGAAGGCGCACGGGCCGAACGCTGTCCGCGAGCAACACCTCGAAGCTGCCGGCCTTGTGGTGCAGCTGCGCGATCGCCCGGTCCAACTCCGCTTCGACAAAGGCAAGATTGGCGCGCGGCGATAGCCACTCGCGGACTGCCGTTCGGGGATCGGCCATCAGCTCCCGGAGACGGCGGTCTGCGGAGCGGTGCGGCCTAAGCCCTTCGTAGACCAGCACCAAGTGCAGGTCAAGCTCAAAGAGGTCGTCGCGGCGCCCGTTCAGGTACGCGGCCCGACGATGGACTGCTTCGTGGACGACCGGCTGGCGGCATGGCCCTGGTTCGATCGGTTCCATGCGCCGCTTCGAGAGGTACTGATAGACGCGGCAGGAGTCGTCCAGACATCGAAGCGCAGCTTCGTAGCGATGGACGACCTCTCGGCGGTGGACGTGGTCGAGGCATTCGAAGTCGACACCGGCGAGGCGATACACGAGTCCCAGGTGGCCAGCCTTCGTCAGGAAGGTCTGTTCGTCGACGAATCCCCACAGCGCGATCAGACTGTTCAGACTTCCAGCGTCGTCATAGTCGCGGAGGATGCGGCGGATCCTCAACATGGCCGCACCGTGATCTCCACTGGATCGTGCTTGGCCGGGTCGTACCGTGGCCGGAACCGGGAAGACGAAAGCAGGATGCGAAGCATCTGCGGGTCGCGCTTCGTCGACCAAAGGGCGAAGACGTAGAGCGCGACGGAGACAAGCAGGCCAGCCAGGAAGGAGTAGAAGAGATTGAAAGTGGCAGCGCCCATCAGGAGTGCCAGGAAGAAGAGCCGACGATCCACGCCGCACACCGTCAGCGGTCGATGGAGCGCCTTGTGCACGGGACGTGCAACGGGCCGTGTACTTGTTGGCGTCATCATGGCCGCCTTCAAAAGAGCCAGGTGAGGAACTGGCCGGCGAACAGCGCCAAGCCGCCACCGAAGACGATCCCGGAAATCTGTCTTTTGGCCCCTCCTTCACCGAACATAAACATGAGTCCGCCCACGACGATGGCGACAAGTGCCAGCGAGCGAGCCAGCGGACCGGTGAACGTTGCCTCGAGATTAAGGGCCGCACGCTCCCACGGACTCTGTTGTGCCAGGAGCACCGCCGGGAACGCCATGACGACGAACACAACAACGGCAGGGATGATGGACCGTGTGCGCCCAAACGACCTGACCATCTGACACCTCCGGGAAACTCAGAACTGCAGCCTCTTTGGCCCTGCTCGCTCGCGAGCCGGCGTGTGTCCGCGTGTGGTTGCAAGCGCGCGCCTTTTCCTCGCCCTGCGCTGCAACAGCCGGAGAACTCCAAGGGAGCCTGCCTCAGTTAGCCATGCCCCGGCATAGGAGACCGCGACGGTCGCGACCAGCAGCCCCGCCTCCAGCTCGCCGCAGACGCGCCGTACTGACGGCACCAGCCCCGACCGGTGGCGGGCTCGCACTGCGGCCAGCTTGGTAAGGAAAGTGTCGGATTGCTGCGCTTGTGGCATGGTCGACATCTGCGGTCAGAATGCGACGGCATCTTGTGCAAAGTTCGTGACGCATCAGCGCGCGCGAACACTCCCGCGGGAGACGGGGTCCGCGCGGAGTCCGTGATGTGCGGAGCGTCGAGCTGAAGCGTCATGAACGAAATCGCATTGCTGCTAGGGGTGCGACCGGTCTCTCACTCGTTTTGAGAGAGGTCGATCGTTTTGAGAGACAGGAACGGAAACGACTCGCGTGAAAGGTACGTGTTTGCTCTGAAGCGTCGTGGCACGGCGCGTGCTCCCGTCGTCGTGTGCGTTCGCGCAGCCACACGACCAGGGGGGTGGGCCGATGAGAGAGCTACCTATGAAGACGAGAGGCGTCGTTGGCGCCCGTTTGTCACAGGGTGAACAGCCGTTGCAGACCAAGTCATCGCGTGAGGGCAACACCGACGTATCACGCGTACGACCGCGGCTCTTGCGGTTCCCGGCGGTGCGGGAGCGCACCGGCCTGTCGCGATCCACAATCTGGCGACTGGAAAGGCGCGGTGAGTTTCCGAAGCATCATCGAATCTCGGCGAATGTGGTGGCCTGGGTCGAGGAGGACGTTCATCAGTGGATAGAGGCTCGCGTCGGCTGATCGGTGGATCCGTCGGAAGACGCCGTGCGGTCATTGGTCATGCGCAGGCTGAGCAGGGAGTCCCGCGACCTTAGTCGAGACCGACGCCTTTGTATCCCGACAATCCTCCCGCCGGCATCCATGAGTAGTCACTGGAAGGAGGCCCGCACTCCTGCTTCACATGGAGTGCGTGTTCGAACGTGGCGTCGAGTGCTACAGCCAAGGCCCTAACGCTTCTGGAAAATCTCCGGCGCACGCCGATGATTCCAGGCCGCGTCCGTGAAGGTATGCGGCCCGTTCAATCCAATATCGCGAGAACGCTCACGGAGTGCGGAGTTCCAGACAGGCTCGCTGCTCGGATCTCCATGCAGCTCGCCTTGAAGTTCACCGCGTTTGATCTCGGAGATGAGTCGACCTGGCGCGCGATGGCCGGGCTCCTCAGGCGCGAGTGCGAAACGC
>Ga0075421_100009856_pt1 | contig 11783 bp, 10 predicted proteins | sample SoiMetdeltSBSDD5_FD_75292 | JGI IMG/M metagenome (GOLD analysis project Ga0075421, IMG submission 75292) | Bulk soil microbial communities from a Populus tree surrounding site in Tennessee, USA - Soil MetaG P. deltoides SBSDD5 | ecosystem: Environmental > Terrestrial > Soil > Tree plantation...
AGCGGCGCGAAGAGCTCGAGCATGCGCCCGGTGCCGGTGCCGAGATCGAGCAGCAGGTCGATCTTGTCGGTGCCGATCAGCCCGGCAAGCGCCGCCTCGACCTCGGCTTCGGCGACATGGAGGGAGCGGATCTTGTCCCAATGGCGAGCAACCCAGCTGAAATAGGCCTGGGCGGCGCGCTGGCGGGCCTCGACGATGCTGGCAAGGCGCTCGGCGTCACGCCGCAGGAGCTCGTCCTTGGCTGGCAGCAGGTCGACGATGAGGCGCGCCACGGCGGCGCCGGCGCCCGATTCGGAGAGGCGGAACAGGACCCAGCTCCCCTCCTTGTGGCGGTCGACGAGGCCAGCCTCGCACATCAGCTTGAGATGGCGGCTGACCCTGGGCTGGCTCTGCGCCAGGATGGCCGTCAGCTCGGTGACGTTGAACTCGCCATGGGAGAGGATAAAAAGCAGCCTGAGCCTGGTGCTTTCGGCACCGGCGCGCAGACCTTTCAGCAGATCCTCCATGGCGGGCTCCCTCCATCACGGGATGGTTGCTTACATAAACATATCTTTATGTGACCTGCAACCTTGCATCGGCGGACGCTCCGCCGAGGCATGTCCCGGCATGTAGAAGGCCATTTCCATTGACGGAAGCGGCGCCTTTCCATTACTCATTCGGGCGTTCAATCACGGCGTTGAAGACATGGTGCCCGTCTCAATCGGAAGACGCAGTTTTCTTTCGGCCGCACTTATGGCGTTTGCCATGACCTCGCCGGGAAGGGCGCAGGTCGGCAGCGCCGAGGCGGCGACGATCGACTCATCGGCGGCCGCTTATGTGCGCCGGGTCGCCGACGACCTGATGGCGGCGCAGCGGCAGGGCACGGTGATGAGCTTCCACCGTGTGATCACCCGCCATGCCAATGTCGAGGCGATCGCCAATTACGCGCTCGGCCCCTATAAGGGGGCGCTGCCGCGCGCGGCCTATGACAGCTACTACAAGGGCGTCGCCATGTTCATGGCGCGCTATTTCGCCGACAGCTCGCGCGAATATGCGGTGGGGAAGGCCGAGGTGGGCCAGGTGTCGCGCGACAAGGAAGGGCGGATCATCGTCAACACGCGGGTCACGCTGCTCACCGGCAGCCGCTACAATGTCGTGTTCCAGCTTACGAAGTCGGCCAGCGGCTACCGCATCCTCGACGTGTCGGTGCTCGGCTTCTCGCTGAGCTATATGCAACGCGGTATCTTCCAGCGCTACATCGCGAAGAACGGTGGCAACGTCAATGCGCTTGTCGCTGCATTGAACCGGTGAGCCTCAACACCATCAGCATGAATCAACACGGACAGGGGAAGTTGGTGATGGATTCACGATCTCGGCCGATCAGTCGGCGTGGTCTTCTGGGTCTGGCGCAGGCGCTACCGGCGGCCATGCTGCTCACGCCGACGATGGCATATGCCGATGACCGTCAGCTCGTCACCCAGGTGGCGAATGAAGCGCTGGCGGTTGCCCGCGCCGGCGGATCGCCGTCGCGCTTCCGCTCGCTGCTGCAGCGCTACAGCGCCTATCAGGGGGTGGCGATGTTCGCGCTCGGCCGCTACCGCAAGCAGCTGCCGGAGAGCAAGAGGGATCGCTATGTCGGGCTCGCCCTCAATTTCGTGGCGAGCACCTTTGCGCGCAACTCCAAGAGCTTTGCCGGCGAGCGCTTCGTTGCCACCAGCGCTGGCGACGGCACGGTGCGTGGCAAGATCCAATTCGCCAACGGCCAGTCGGCCAATGTCGACTGGCGGGTGCGGGGAGGCAAGATCATCGATGTCAACATCCAGGGGGTGTGGCTGACGCTGCAGCTGCGCGACCAGTTCACCGGCGTGCTCGGCCGCAACAATGGCGATTTCGATGCGCTGTTCAAGTACCTGCAGACGGGTCGGGCCTGAGGGGCCGGGCGGTCGGCAGTGGTGCAAGCGCAGTCGGCAGATAGGCAGGAGGCCGTGACCTGGGCTCCACGCCCGGCGTAACGCCTATCTGACTACTGCCCTGTTTCCTTCACTGCGGAGTAAGAGGCGGCGCGCATGCGTGCGAACTAAAGGATTCGGACCATACTGCGTTACATGATTGTTACTTCAGCATGGCTTCGACGTTGTCGAGCCATTGTTGTACTTCAGTGGAGTGCGGATACTTCAACCGAAGCTCGGCAACTGTCTGCCTGGGTTCGGTCTTGAGATGTTTGACCAGATTTTCGGTGACCTTGTTCTGCATCGGCCCTCCCAACGGTCCATTGGCTGGTTGTGTCAGCTTTCGATTGTGCTCGACTGTGCGAGTTATCCGGTCCATTAGGATTTCAGATGCACCGAGCGGGTCGTTTTTCGACAGGAACCACGCCATGAACAAGTCTTCCAGGGAAACAAAGTGCTGGTAGGGCTCCATTCCTTTCAAATTTTGCATGATCTCGATGATCATTGCGTATCCCCGCATGGCCAGTACAAGATTGTCTGAATATCGGTCTCCCCTCAGGAGGTCCCGTCCGAATGTGTAAGCAGCCATGTGATCGCCATCATCGAATATCTCGCGAAACTGCATGGCTAATTGAATAGGCGAGGTGGAGACAGTTCTGACCTGCGTGGAGAGACTTCTGACGTGGTTGCAAAGTCCCTGCGCGGCGTGGGCAAGGCCGAGGCCAACCACTGTGTTATTGCTACCCAAGCAGTTGTTGCGCCAGGTGATCTGCGGAGTCGGTCCAGGCTTTTCATAACTTCCATATTTCTCCATTTTCCTCTCCTCGTGCGGTTGCGAGGATTGGTCTAGCAACGAAAGCGCTGACGGCCTGTGCCGTTCGGCACAGCGGCGGATCGATATCAGTTTGCGGTGCGAAGCTGCTCCCAAGGGTTGGGCTCGGAGAGCATGCGCTTGAGATAGGCGACATTGGCCTCGACCTTTTCAGAGGGCAAGTCTCGGCCGGCAATCTCCCTGGCCTCGTCGAAGCGACCCTGCAAGCCGATGACCAGCGCGAGGTTCTGCCGGAGCTTCGCATTGTCGTCGCCCGTGGGCAGGGCCAGCGCACGACGCAGATGAATTTCGGCAGTCTTGAGATCGGCTGCAAGCGCGTAGGACATGGCGAGATTGTTGATGACCGAGACCTCGTCGGGCTTCAGCTCGAGCGCCTGCTCGTAGCATTGGCGGGCTTCCTGGTAGCGCCCCTGCTGATCGAGAGCGGAGCCGAGCGCCGAGTGGACGCGCCAGTCGGCTCCGCCGCCGGCAATCGCCTTGCGCAGCTCTCTCTCGCCATCCTGGACACGACCCGATTGAACCATGATCTTGCCGAGATAGGCGGCAAGCTCGAGATCGTCGGGATTGCGACGGGCGAGCTCCTCGACGACCTTCACGGCCTCGTCGGGGCGGTCGAGCGTCATCAGCCCGCGGGCATAGGTCAGGCCGCTCTTTTTGTTGCTCGGGTCGTTGCGCCAGGCCTGGGCGGCACGCGATGTGTGTTTGAGCGATGCGTCACCAAGGCTGCCGGTCGTTGTTGGGTCGGCGGACAGCGTGTCGAGGGACTGGAGGGAGCATCCTGCAATGATGAAAGCCAAGGCGAGCAGCGCCGCCGCCGAGCGCGCAGATACCATTTTGCCGTCCCCCGAAAACCATCGCCGTCAGCTCATGTGGCGCGGATCTTGGCGGAACAGTTCTCAACAAACTATTAAGCATGTTCCTGCCACGATCCGATCAACAGGAGGAGCCTGAACCCCATGGACCCTGCCGAGATTCTGCTCGATGCCGATGCCGCCGAGGGCGCCGTGCCGATCATCGCCTGCCGGACCGCAGGTCTCGATCAGGCGCTCGCCGAGCTTCCGCCACGGCAGGCGGCCTGGGCCAAGGCCAATCAGTTCAAGGCGGAGAGCGGGCGGGTGCTGGTCTGCCCAGACGAGCAGGGCCAGGTGGCGCAGGTGTTGTTCGGGCTCGGCGGGGAGGACCCGGCCGACCCGTTTCTCCCCGGCAAGCTTGCGAGACTCCTGCCTGCCGGCACCTACAGCTTTGCCGGCGGCATTGCCGACGAGCGGCTGGCGGCGCTCGGCTGGCTGCTCGAAGCCTATGAGTTCACCCGTTATCGGACGGCAGCGCGCAGCGCGGCGAGCCTTGCCGCACCGCGCGGGGTCGATGCGTCGGCGCTGCGGTCGACCACGGCCGCGGTCACACTGGTCAGGGACCTCATCAACACGCCGGCCAATGATCTCGGACCGGCAGAGCTCGAAGCGGTGGCCCGTGGGGTGGCCGAACGCCATGGGGCAAGCTTCAGCATTACTGCCGGCGAGGCGCTGGCCGAGGGGTTTCCGCTGATTCACGCGGTGGGGGCGGCGAGCAGCCGGCCGCCGCGGCTTATCGATTTCACGAGCGGCGAGCCCGATCGGCCGAAGCTGACGCTGGTGGGAAAGGGCGTCACCTTCGACACCGGCGGCCTCGATATCAAGCCGTCCGCCAACATGCTGCTGATGAAGAAGGACATGGGAGGTGCTGCCAATGTCCTCGGCCTGGCGGCGCTGATCATGGAAGCGCGCCTACCGGTGCGCCTCAGAGTGCTCATTCCCGCAGTCGACAACGCGATCTCCGGCAGCGCCTTTCGGCCGGGCGACATTCTCAGGAGCCGCAAGGGGCTCACCGTCGAGATCGGCAACACCGATGCCGAGGGCCGGCTGATCCTGGCAGACGCGCTGGCACTGGCCGACGAGGAAGCGCCGGATCTGATGATCGACATGGCGACCCTGACCGGCGCGGCGCGGGTGGCGCTTGGTCCGGACCTGCCGCCCTTCTATACCGACGACGACCGGTTGGCGGAGTCGCTCGCCAGCCATGGCAGGGCGGAGAACGATCCGCTGTGGCGACTGCCGCTGTGGCGTCCCTACAACGCGCTGTTCGAGAGCAAGATCGCCGACCTCAACAATGCCGGGTCGTCGGGCTTTGCCGGGTCGATCACCGCTGCCCTGTTCCTTCGAAGATTTGTCGAGCGGGCGCGAAGCTACGCGCATTTCGACATCTTCGCCTGGACTCCGACGGCCAAGCCCGGACGGCCGGTCGGCGGCGATGCGCAGGGGATCAGAGCGCTGTTTTCGCTTTGCCGGGAGCGCTGGCCCGCCTAGAATGGAACGGCTCCGAAACGAATCCCGCGCAAGGGTTGCCCATTGCCATGAGCCTGCAATTGACCACGGCAGAGGCGCTCCGCCTGTGGCACGCCGTCAACCTGCATCTGGTGACCGACGACGAGCCGGATCTGTCGGCGCGGCAGCTGGCGATCCTGCTCATCGTCTATCTCGAGGCGCCGCCGCACACGGTGCGGGCGCTGGCGCAGCGGCTCAAGGTGACCAAGCCGGTGATCACGCGGGCGCTCGACGCGATGGGCAAGCAGGGGCTCCTGGGGCGGCGGCGCGATGAGGCGGATCGGCGCAATGTGCTGGTGCAGCGCACGCTGAAGGGCGCGCTGTTCATCGAGCGACTGGGCGATACGATCACCAGCTGCGCCGGCGAGATCGGCCGGATGGTCGCATGACAGAGGAGGGACGGGTGCTGCGGGTGATCGCGACGCCGATTGCGCCGATGCGCAAGGCGGCGGATGCCAATTCCGGCCTGGTGACCGAGGCGCTGCTCGGCGAGCGGGTGCAGGTCGAGGACAGCGATGATGCCTTCGTCAAGGCGGAGCTCGAGGAGGACGGCTATGTCGGCTATCTGCCGCGCGCAATGCTGGGCGCGCCCGGAAGGGCGCCGAGCCACCGGATCACCGTTGCCAAGACCTTCCGGTTCAGCGGACCGGACATCAAGTCGCCGCCGCTCGGTGCGCTCTATCTCAATTGCCGGGTCGCGGTGAGCGATGGCGATGCGGACGATCGGTTCGCGCAGCTCGATGGCGGCGGTTATGTGCTGCGCTCGACGATGGTGCCGCTCGGCACGCTCGCTGCCGATCCCGGGGCAGTGGCGGAGGGGTTTGTCAATGCACCTTATCTGTGGGGCGGCAAGTCCTATGAAGGCCTCGACTGCTCGGGTCTCGTGCAGCTGTCGCTGCAGGCTTGCGGGATTGCCTCGCCACGCGACAGCCATATGATCGAAGCGGCAGTGGGACGATCGCTCGAGGGCTGGCGCAACGTCACGCTTCGGCGGGGTGATCTGGTGTTCTGGAAGGGCCATGTCGGCATGATGCTCGACGGGATGCTGATCATTCATGCCAATGGTCATCATATGAAGGTGGTGATCGAGCCCTTGTCGGAGACGATCGCGCGGATCGCCGGCGGCCATGGCGCCGTGACGAGCGTCAGGCGGATAGAGGCAGTCGGCAGTAGGCAGTAGGCGCCAGATACTGCCTGTTTGCCTAATGCCTACAGCCTATTGCCGCACCACATCGACCGGGGCAGTGCGGAGATGGAGGGCAGCGGCGAGCAGCGCCTTGGTGTAGTCGCTTTGCGGCCGGTCGAAAATGTCGGCGGCCGCCCCCTGCTCCACCACCTCGCCATTGCGCATCACGATGACCTCGTTGGCGAGTGCCCGGACCACCTTGAGATCATGGCTGATAAAGAGATAGGCGAGGTCGTGGCGCTCCTGAAGGTGGCGTAGCAGGTCGACGATCTGGGCCTGCACCGACATGTCGAGGGCGCTGGTCGGCTCGTCCAGCATGACGAATTTCGGTTCGAGCACCATGGCTCTGGCAATGGCGATGCGCTGGCGCTGGCCGCCCGAGAATTCGTGGGGGTAGCGTTCCATCGAGGCGGGGTCGATGCCGACCTCCTGCAAGGCGAGCGAAACCCGCTGCTCGCGCTCCTCGGCAGTCATGGCCGGGTTCTGGATCAGCAGGCCTTCCTCGACGATCTGACGAATCGACAGGCGTGGCGACAGCGAGCCATAGGGGTCCTGGAAGACGATCTGCATCTCCTTGCGCAACGGGCGCATCTCGCGACTCTGAAAGGCCTCGATGTGGCGGCCAAGATAGAGGATCGGACCTTCCGAGGAGGTGAGCCGCAGGAGAGCAAGACCGAGAGTGGTCTTGCCGGAACCCGACTCGCCGACGACGCCGAGCGTCTGGCCGGCGCGCACCCGGACGTCGACGCCGTCCACCGCCTTGACATATCCGACGGTGCGTCTCAGCAAGCCGCGCTTGATCGGGAACCAGACCTTGAGGCGGCGGGCTTCGACGATCACCGGCGCGGAGGGAACAAAGGAAGGCGGCCTTCCCTTGGGCTCGGCATCGATGAGCTGTCGGGTGTAAGGATGCTGCGGATTGGCGAACACCTCTTTGGTCACGCCCGATTCGACGATCTCGCCGTGACGCATGACCGCGACCCGATCGGCCATGTGGCGGACAATGCCAAGATCATGGGTGATGAGCAGCAGCGCCATGCCGGTCTCGCGGCGCAGGCGCCGCAGGAGCTCGAGGATCTGCGCCTGGACGGTGACATCGAGCGCGGTCGTCGGCTCGTCAGCGATCAGGAGGTCGGGCTTGTTGGCGAGCGCCATGGCGATCATGACGCGTTGGCGCTGGCCGCCGGAAAGTTGATGGGGGAAGCTGTCGAGGCGCGATTCGGGATCGCGGATGCCGACCAGGCCGAGCAGCTCGATGATACGCCGGCGCGCCCTCGCCCCGGTGAGGCCCTGGTGCAGGTCAAGGACCTCGCCGATCTGCCGCTCCACCGTGTGCAGCGGGTTGAGCGACGTCATCGGCTCCTGGAACACCATGGTGATGTCGTTGCCGCGCACCTTGCGCAGGTCGCGCTCGTCGGCATCGAGCAGCTCCTCGCCACGAAAGCGGACGGAGCCGGTGGGATGGCTAGCGGAAGGATAGGGCAGGAGCTTGAGGATCGACAGGGCGGTGACCGACTTGCCGGAACCGGATTCGCCGACCAGTGCCAGGGTCTCGCCCTTGCTGAGCGAGAAGGACACGCCCTTGACCGCACGGGTGACGGTGGCGCCCTGGTGAAAATCGACCGCAAGATTGTCGACGATGAGAAGCGGCTCGCTCATCACCGGAAGGTCTTTCGCGGATCGAAGGCATCGCGCACCGCTTCGCCGACGAAGACGAGCAGCGACAACATCAGGGAAACGACGACGAAGCTGGTGATGCCGAGCCAGGGAGCGCGGAGATTGCTCTTGCCCTGCGCCATCAGCTCGCCGAGCGAGGGAGAGCCGGGCGGCAGGCCAAAGCCAAGAAAGTCGAGCGAGGTCAGGGTCACGATCGAGGCCGAGGCGATGAACGGCATGAAGGTCAGCGTCGCCACCATGGCGTTGGGCAGGATGTGCTTGAACATGATTTTGCGGTCGGAGAGGCCGAGGGCGCGCGCCGCCCGGACATATTCGAAATTGCGGCCGCGCAGGAACTCGGCCCGGACCACGCCGACCAGCGAGGTCCAGGAGAACAGGAGCATGATGGCGAGCAGGATCCAGAAATTGGGAGCGATGAAGGCGGCGAGAATCATGAGGAGATAGAGGGTCGGCACCGACGTCCAGATCTCGATCAGCCGCTGGAACACCAGGTCGACCCAGCCACCGAAATAGCCCTGCACGGCGCCGGCTATGACGCCGATGATCGAGGAGGCGATGGTGAGGCTCAAGCCGAACAGCACCGAGATGCGGAAGCCGTAGATCAGGCGGGCAATGACATCGCGGCCCTGATCGTCGGTGCCGAGCCAGTTCATGTTGCCGAAGACGCAGTTCTTGTCGTTGACGCCGTTCTGATATTTGGCGCAGGCCTCGGCGCGGGTAAGGCTGAAGGCGGGCGGCGACGGCGCCGGGAAGGGCAGCTCGGTGTTCACCGTGCGGTAGCTGTAGCGGATGGGCGGCCAGACCATCCAGCCATTGCTCTCGACCTCCTGCTGGATCATGGCGTCACGAAAATCGGTGACGGCGTAGAAGCCGCCGAACTTCTCCTCCGGATAATCGACAAGGATCGGATAGAGCCACTCGCCCTTGTAATAGGCGACGATCGGGCGGTCATTGGCGATGAACTCGGCGAACAGGCTCGCCACGAACAGCACCATGAAGATCCAGAACGACCAGAAGCCGCGCTTGTTGCCGCGAAAGAGTTGCCAGCGCCGGAGATTGATGCCGGTCAGCCATTTGCCGCGGCGCGGCTCGGTGGTGATCGCCCGCATCGTGCCTCAGACCTCCCGCGTCTCGAAATCGATGCGGGGATCGATCAGCGTGTAGAGAATGTCGCTCAGGAGATTGGTGAGGAGGCCGAACAGCCCGAAAATGTAGAGGGTGGCGAAGAGCACCGGATAGTCGCGGTCGATCGCCGCGCGCCAGCCGAGAAGGCCTAGACCATCCAGCGAGAAGATGGTCTCGATCAGCAGCGAGCCGGAGAAGAAGGCGCCGACAAAGGCACCCGGAAAACCGGCGATCACGATCAGCATGGCATTGCGGAAGACGTGGCGGTAGAGGACCTGGTTCTCGCTCAGGCCCTTGGCGCGCGCCGTCATGACATATTGCTTGCGGATCTCGTCGAGGAACGAGTTCTTGGTGAGAAGCGTCATGGTGGCGAAGGAGCCGACGCCAAGCGCGGTCAGCGGCAGCACCAGATGCCAAGCGTAGTCGCCGATCTTGCCGAGAAGCGACAACTCATCGAAATTGTCCGAGGTCAGGCCGCGCAGCGGAAAGATGCTCCAATAGGAGCCGCCGGCGAACAGCACGATCAGCAGCACCGCCAGTATGAAACCCGGAATGGCATAGCCGCCGATGATGACGGCCGAGGTCCAGACGTCGAAGGTCGAGCCGTCGCGCACTGCCTTGGCGACGCCGAGCGGCACCGAAACGAGATAGGAGATCAAGGTGAGCCAGAGGCCGAGCGAAATCGATACCGGCATTTTCTCGATGATCAGGTGGAGGACCGAGACGTCGCGGAAATAGCTCTGGCCGAAATTGAAGGTGAGATAGTCGCGCAGCATCATGAAGAAGCGGACATAGGCCGGTTTGTCGAAACCGAACTGCTTCTCGAGCTTCTTGATGAATTCCGGATCGAGCCCCTGAGCGCCGCGATATTTGCCGGCCATGCCGGCATCGCCCGCGGCGCCGGCGGAGGCATTGGCGCCACCCGCCTCGCCAGCATTGGAGCCGCCGATGCGGGCGGTGGCACCGACGTCGGTGCCTTGAAGCTGGGCCAGCACCCGTTCCACCGGTCCGCCAGGGGTGAACTGGATGAGGATGAAGGAAAGGAGCAGCATCCCGAACAGAGTCGGGGCTATCAACAGCAGTCGCCTCAGAATATAGGTCGCCATTCAGTCTCTGACTTCAGGGCCCCCGCTTCAGACTAGCCGCCTTGGCAGGATCGATCCACCACGTCTCGATGATCCCCCGGTCATATTTCGGCTTGATCGCCGGCCTGCCGAACACGTCCCAATAGGCGACGGTGTGGCTCGCCTTGTGCCAATGCGGCACCCAGAAGCGCATGGCGCGCAGCACCCGGTCGAGCGACCGGGCGGCCACCTTGAGCTCGTTGCGCGACTTTGCCTGCGTCACCTTGTCGATCAGGCCGTCGACCGCCGGCGACTTCACCCCGGCGAGATTGTAGCTGCCATGGGCCGATGCCGCGGCCGAGCCGAAAAAGGCACGAAGCTCGGTGCCCGGCGTCTGGCCGAGGCCGAAGCGCTGGGTCAAGGTGTCGAAATCGAAGTCCTTGAGACGCTGCTGATATTGCGCATCATCGATGATGCGGATCGAGGCGTCGACACCGATGCGGCGCAGGCTCTGGACATAGGGGCCGATGATGCGCTCGAAAGCCGGATCGTCGAGCAGGAACTCGACCCGCAGCGGCTCGCCCTTGTCGTTGCGGCGCAGCGGGCCGTTGAGCTTCCAGCCGGCCTGATCGAGGAGGCGGCTCGCCTTCTGCAGCAATTTGCGATCGAGGCCCGAGCCGTCGCTCACCGGCGGCGACACGACGGGGCCGAATGCCTCATCGGGGATCTGGCCGCGCAGCGGCTCGAGCAAGGCGAGCTCCTCGGGAGTCGGGCTGCCTTCGGCCTTCAGATCGGAATTCTCGAAGATGCTGGCGGTGCGCGTGTAGAGCCCATAGAACATGTTCTTGTTCGACCACTCGAAATCGAAGGCAAGCCCCAAGGCTTCGCGCACCCGCGGATCGGCGAAGGTGGGGCGGCGCATATTGAGGAAGAAGCCCTGAGCGCCGGTCGCAGTCTCGTCGGGGAGCGTCTCGGTCTTGAGGCGGCCGTCGGAAACGGATTTGAGGTTGTACTCGGTGGACCAGGATTTGGCGCTGAACTCCTCGCGGAGGTCGAGCGCGCCCGCCTTCATGGCCTCGAGCCCGGCGGTGCGGTCGCGGAAATATTCGAGCCTGACCTCGCCAAAATTGTAGATGCCGCGGTTCACATTGAGGTCCTTGGCCCAATAATCGTCGCGCTTCTGATAGGTGATGGATTCACCCTGGCGAAACGACCCGACCTTGTAGGGGCCTGAGCCGAGTGGCGGCTCGAGGGTCGACTTGGTGAAGTCGTGAGTCTGGTAATAGCTCTTGGAAAAGATCGGCAGGGCGCCGACGATGCCGGGCAGGTCGCGGCGGTTGTCGCCGGTGAAGGTGTATTTCACGGTGTGCTGGTCGATGGCCTCGCATTTGCTGACATCGCGGATCGAGGTGCGGATGTTCTCATGGCCGTGCTCCTTGAGGAGCCGGAAGGTCTCGACAACATCATTGGAAGTGAGCGGCGTGCCGTCGGCGAAGCGCGCCTCGGGCCGCAGCGTGAAGATGGCGTGGCTCTCGTCCTCGGGCACGTCGATCGTCGATGCGACCAGCCCATACATCGCATCGGGCTCGTCGGTGGCGCGAACCATCAGCG
>Ga0075421_100009859_pt1 | contig 11782 bp, 9 predicted proteins | sample SoiMetdeltSBSDD5_FD_75292 | JGI IMG/M metagenome (GOLD analysis project Ga0075421, IMG submission 75292) | Bulk soil microbial communities from a Populus tree surrounding site in Tennessee, USA - Soil MetaG P. deltoides SBSDD5 | ecosystem: Environmental > Terrestrial > Soil > Tree plantation...
GATTGCTTTTTCAATGAGTCAACAGTTGCGGCATTAGCGTCGAAAGGTTGCTTCGCAATCTTATAGTAATGGCGAAAGCAACTTGTTGGCGTGATCAACAGAAGTAATGATGCTATAAAACTGAAAGTGCTACGATAGCGGGAACTAAACATAACGCAGGTTTTAGGGGTGATGTAGATTGAGAGACCAGTCGCAATTCACTGAACCATTGTGATGTTGAAATTAGAATCATTGGCTGCGGCAGCCTAATCGATAACTGCAAACGGCAATTCAGGCTTTTGCGATAAATGCTAAACCGTTATCGGGTGGTAAGTGTATTTATGATTTTATGCAGGTAAGAAGTGGGCTCAGTGTTGCCCGACGAGACGCAGGTCGGCCTAACCGGGATGCTATTTTAATGTTGTTTGATAGCGAATAACACTACCTTGCCAAAACTATCCTTAATGATAACGATAACATTACACTTGAAACTCTGCTGCCTCTAAGAGAGTTTATGACTACTTCACAATTAGAACGTTTTGGGGATTATATAGCTCACAGGCAACCATCAGACCCATTCACCGAGAAGGAAGTTGCACAATTACAACGGAGACGGGAGCAGGCGCTAAAAGAAAAAGGCTAGGCTTTCAAGTCAATCTTCGCAAAATTCCCCTTGAGCAGGAGAACGGTTAAGGCAACAAGGTTAACAATTTGGAATATCGAAGGAAATGAAGTCGCCCCGGGAAGAGGATTATTCGACGCTGGAATTTGAAGCATACCAGGCGAAGCACCCACGAAAACTTTATATTATTCTAGTTAATGTCACCAGTGAAAACACGGCACTATGAATAAAAAGCCCCTCCAAATGAACCGGCAGGAAAAAATAAAATTACTAGAGGGTATCGCATCGGGCAAGATACCTGTACAAGATTTGCAAGATAGCTCGGTGAGTCTTTGGTTTAATCGTAAGCCGGGTATTTACGAAGGCGAAGGCTCTGTATTGACAGAACGGGAGTTTGTTGAATACAAAAAGAAGTACCCGCGCAAAACATATTTAACCTTTAAGCCCGCAGTGGTGGCCGATTAAAGCACTTTAAACATTAGAACTATGGACAGGCAAGATAAAATACAATTTCTTAAAGATTTCTCAGCCGGTAAACGGGAGATGTGGCGACTACTCCCGCCAAAGTTTTTGGAGTTCAAGGTTTACAAAAGTAGGCCAGGCGTAGAAGTATACGACGGCAGAGAGATTACGGTAGACGAGGCGAATGCTATCCGTCAACAAGGCGTGAAGGAACGCGAGATGGGGAGGGTGGTATTTATCGAGGTATGCACCTACGATTGACAAAACCCCAATTGATTACTAGGCAATCTTATTTTTACCCCATCGTGTATGTCTCCTTATTTGTACCTTAATAGCCAGTAAAAAGGAGGTACAACATGTCTTCCAAATCAATTTGCTCTTGCTTATTTCTCTCAACAATCCTGATATCTCTCGGCTGTAAAACCTCTAGTGTTGGAAAGACCGAAAATGTTCCCGTAAGCGGTGCAGCCGTGTTCACCTGGGGCACTTACTTCGATACTGACATTAAGTTTTCAGACTTCTTTAATTCAGACTATACAATAATGGTTCGCTTCATGCCACAGTATGAGTTGTCGTATGAAGGGCCATTGATCGTCGGCTTTGATGCGAATGGTAATCCGAATTTCATGGTTAGCATGATTGCAGAATACAAGCCGTGCTGTAGAATACCATATGATTCAGTATGCTGCAAATCGTCCCCTAATCTCATTCCATATATCCTGGTTAGCGTCGCCGGCTCTGCAACACTTTATAGGATTCCATGGCCATTAAGTGATCCACCTGATTATGGTACCCTAACGCATGCACCCATAAAAGCTCAGCCAGTATGGCGCCAGCTATTCTTGGTCCGTCGTAACGGCATGCTTGAAGTATGGCTCGACGGCGACCACTTGTGCCGAGACGGAAAGCTGCCGGCTCAATGTGATCTGCCTATAGCGAACTTTGTTACTTCGAGTAATCTTCGGCTGGGTAAGTATCCTATTCAGCCCGGCCACGTCCAAAATCAATTTTTTGGATTTATTGATGATGTGGGTGTTTTCGACCATGCGTTTACTAGTGCTGAGATAGGACAGTGGAACGTTTCTGGAAACGGCATAATCGAGCAAACGCAAAATCTTCGGTTCGGCCTCAACTTTGACCGGACGCGCCAAGGTGACGGCATACACATTCGACCTCCTAGCACTTTGAATGGCACATCGCGTATAGTAACTATTTCTTCTCAGCATGACAAGGCCATTGACGCTCCCACACTCCCTGTCATTAATGGCACTGCCCCTATGGAACTTCCATTTAAAATGGGTGAAACTTGGGAAGTCTTGCAGGACTTTAATACAGGCGGCAGTCATGGTGGAAATTCTGCATTTTGTTGGGATTTCATCTTTGTACCTGCTACACAACCACGAGGCAAACCGGTTCGATATGGCCAGTCAGATAGCCTTCCTTTTATAGCTGCATCTGATGGCACAGTCGACACAGTCTACGACCAATATTCAGATCCTTACGCCTCCGGGAAAGTCAATTTCATAGATGTCAGGAGAAACAGTGACGAAGTTGTAACATATGTACACATTCGAAAATCAAGTGCATTCGTTAAGAAAGGAAGCGTTATCCATCGCGGCGATAACCTTGCATTAGTTTCGAATGTTGGAGGCGGACCAATCCCACACCTCCACATGTCCGTCATGGACTCCCTTGATGGTAATCCGCTAGCCGTTACACGGCCGTCTTATTTTGTCGACTATTGTGCTTCAGATGATTTCGGTCAAACCTGGGAAATTGTGCGAATTGGAATACCGCGAGTAGGTCAATGGGTGCGTCGGTTAAATTCTAATGGAACTTGCCCTTAAAACGTATTAAGAATAAGGCAAGGTCGTGCGTCTCTAAACTTATTAATGAGGCCTATTACACAGCACTTGCAGCAATAACGTTATTAAACGCTATCCCTACTGATAACCGTGCTATCGAGTAGCCTCGATCACCGAGTTTTTTAAGTAGAATAAAAAAGTTATTCACAATTCTTTCTTGCATTATGTTTTATTGAGTATGAAAGGTGATTAATAAATAATCATTTAATGGTTTCAACTCTTTTAATGGATTCAACACTTCAGTAAAGTTAGGTGCTCTGAAAGGCTCACCAGGCTTCGTTTTATCGTTTATGTGTTGATAAAATACATCCTTTGAAACGCAGTGAAGTGCATATATCGCGGTATCTTTGTAGTAGAAATTTAATCCGTAAATAATGACTCCCACAATCCCTATGAGCGAATACGTTCGCAAGGAAGCCGCTGCAGTTTATCTCGGCATCTCGCTCTCAACTTTTGATCGTCTGTGCGAAGCAGGAAAGATAAAATCACATCGCATCAGCTCCAACATTGTTCAGTTCAGCAAATCAGAACTCGATCGCTTAAGAACTCCTGTGGCTAAACGGTAAGAGCTTACTACAAATGCCACTTATGAAGCGAAGAGAGCTTCTTAAACGGCACTTCCCGAAAAGTAATATCATCTGCTTTAACGAATGCTTCGACGGCAACAAGGGCATAGAACTGTTTGAGAAGGCCAATCATTTCAAGTTGGAGGGGATCGTAGCGAAGCATAAGGAATCGGAATACTTTCCAGGTGCTCGGACAGATCAATGGATAAAGGTCAAGGTTGAACAATGGGTGAAGGGAGTAATATGCGGATATACTAAGGTTAAAGAAACAGATAGTACATTCAGCCGCCTGATTATAGGTATTCCGGATGGGAAGAAACTGATTTATGTCGGCGCCGTTGGTTCAGGTTTTACTCAGCGATCCTATAAAGAAATTCTTTCGAAATTGAAACCAGCGAAGAAGAGCCCTTTTGAAAAGAGCCCTGATCCGAACCGGGCGACCAGGTTCCGGAGGGCTTCATCTGACATCATTTATTGGGTGAAGCCGGGAGTAAAATGCCTGATCAGGTATTCTGAAATAACGAATGATGGATTAATGAGGCATCCTAGTTTTAAGGGTTTAGTATCTTAGACTATAAGCTTAAAAAGCGTAGCAATTACCTAACATGGAAGACACAGCCACACCCGTTCACCAGTATACATGGTAGGGCTATACCGGCCTAAAAGACTGTCGGATATTTCTCTATCATTATAAAATACAAAATATACTTTTTTATGCCTACATATATTCCATTTAAGACAAATATTACGGATACTCAACTTGATTCAATAGATATAGAAACAATTAAATTTATCTATGATCAAGCAGAGAAAAAATTGAAAGATTCATTGCAATCCGGAGATTCTATAAAAACTCGTTCTTACAATTTTATTGCTCTATTAAGTTCATTGCTAATTGCACTAATTGTTTACCTAACAAAAGAAAAAATTGTTGGTAATAAAATTGATGTATCCGTATTTGGATTTGCAATATTTTTTATATTATATATTTTAATTGTATTGGTAATTCTATTTATAAATGTTCTAACAAAAAAGTATTTAGGAATGGGAGTTGAACCTTTTACAATTTTCATGCAGAAGTATATAGCCTATACAGATGCTAAAGATATTTCTCGAAGTGTTAAATATATTTATACAACACAGATTGAGAAGTATCAGGATAGAATATCGCTTAGTGTAAAAAGCAATGAATATTGCGGAAAAAGACTAAATGCTGCTATTTGGATGATATTAGGTATTATCTTTATTTTCTTCCTATATCTATCATTTTCGAGTTAAATCAACTTGCCCTTCCGTCCAAATTGTATAGTATATCATATTGGCTGTTGCTATCGTTATCCCTCCTTCCAGTTTCTTGTTTACCTGATAGGGAGTCATCTTGATTTCCAGATTGAACTTGCTTTTGTTGACTTGATCGGTCGTCTTTTTGAGGACGTTGGGTGCCACTATTATTACCAGAGTTTTTATCGTCGTCTTGCATGATAGGGGATTTAAAGTACTCTTAATATACGTTTTTTTGAGTTCATGGGAGCATAGCCTTTCTTTGTTCCCATTGTTACGAGCAAAAAGCAATTAATTTCCGCCTGGTTATTATACTTTTTTGAAACCGGATTAGTAGAGAGGCATGCGCGAAGACCAATGGGATGCGTGCGCGCTTTGAGGTCGTTTTTTGAATTTCAGCAATGGCAAGGGTGCTTGCGACTCGGATACAACGGTGGGTTCATTTATATTTCTAAAGGATGGGCGTCCGCTAATTTTTATAAGAGATCCATCTCCCTGGCTAAGTGATTGAACTTGGAGAGTTTTTTTCTGCGAAGTGTTATGCCTTAATTTTTGTCCAAAAGGCCTACTATATGGCCTACTATCAAAATTTTAAAGACCATAACTAATTGTAATTCAATTTAGTATTGTCTTTTACGTGTTGTGTTGCCCGACGAGGATTGGCGAAGCCGATCCATCGGCGCTCCGCATTACCCAAATGCTTGGTGCACGCTTCGCGTGCCAGGCCTTTTTATTTATCCGCTTAGGCAAACAAGTTTGCCACGCTCCTAAATAAAAATGCCCCGCATTTCATGCGAAGCATTTGTTGCCCGACGAGGATTATTCGGCACTTCGTGCCTCATGATCCGCAGAATACTCTATGTGTTGCCCGACGAGGATTCGAACCTCGACAAACAGAACCAAAATCTGTCGTACTACCTTTATACTATCGGGCAAAAAAAGAGCTCTTTAAAAGGGATGCAAAAATACGTTCCGTAAAACGACCATCCAAATTTACTCAGCCTCAATCAGGTAATAATTTTTCTTCCCCTTTTGAACAAGCAAGTATTTATTATGCAACAGCTTGTCTGAATCAATTTTCAATGATGGATCGACGATCTTATGTCTGTTAAGACTTAAACCTCCCTGCTGAATCATCTTTCTCGCCTCACCTTTGCTCGGAAAAATCTTACACTCTACAAGAAGCGTCAATAAATCTTTCTGAAGAATTAAATCTGCCTGCACATTTGACTTAATTATTCCTTCCATGCCTTTCAAATCTTCCTCACTCAAAGATTCTGCCGGTGCCGACATATTTGCAAACAGCTTCTCTGTAGTCTCAAGCGCTTTTTTGTATTCATCATCACCGTGCACAAATACAGTAAGCTCGCGTGCAAGCGCTTTCTGCAAAGCTCTCGCACCAGCATCCGTTTTATGCTTATTAATGATCTCTTCAATTTCCTGCTGACTTAGAAAAGTGAACATCCTGATCCACTGTTCCGCATCCTCATCACTTGAATTCAGCCAGAACTGATAAAACTGGTATGGAGAAGTTTTCACGGGATCGAGCCACACATTACCCTTCTCAGTTTTCCCAAACTTTCCGCCATCCGCTTTCCTGACCAATGGACACACCAATCCAAATGCTTCGCCGCCGGCTTTCCTCCTGATCAACTCCGTACCGGTTGTAATATTTCCCCACTGGTCGCTACCTCCCATCTGCAACTTGCAGTTCAGGTTCGTGTAAAGCCAATAATAGTCGTAGCCCTGCATCAACTGATATGCAAACTCAGTATAACTGATCCCCGTGTCGCCCTCGATCCTTTTCTTTACACTATCCTTGGCCATCATATAATTAACCGTGATATGCTTGCCGGTATCACGCAGGAACTCAATGAAGGTCATGCCCTTGAACCAATCGTAATTATTTACTATTACTGCAGAAGCAGGTCCGTTACCACTGAAGTCTATAAACTTTGAAAGCTGCTTTTTGATCCCTTCAAGGTTCGTTTGCAATTCCTGCTCGCTTAAGAGGTTTCGTTCATCGCTTTTGCCTGTAGGATCTCCAATCATGCCTGTGGCGCCACCAACCAGCGCAACGGGTTTATGTCCGGCCTTTTGAAGGTGAATAAGTAACAAAATGGGAACCAAACTACCAATGTGCAGCGAGTCTGAAGTTGGATCAAAGCCGATATACCCGGTCGTAATTTCCTTATTAAGCTGTTCTTCCGTGCCAGGCATAATGTCCTGTACCAGGCCCCTCCATGTTAGTTCTTTTACAAGGTTCATAGTAAACTAAAGAAGTAGTAAATCAATGGTTTGCGCAAATGTAAGGAATAGCCGAAACCTTATGTTAAAATGCAATAAATTCGTTGATTTCCCGTTTGGCAATATTGGCCAATGTGATGGTAAAAATACCATCGTTAACCCCATAAAAAACCATTTGTTATCAATTGCTTATTACGAAAATTGATCCATGAAAAAAACCCTAATCTCTGTGTCTTTCCTGTTAAGTGTGTTTATCAGCCAATACAGTCAGGGCCAGTTTCGTAAATATTCCAATGAATTCCTGAACATCGGTGCCGGAGCCAGGGGATTGGCCATGGCAAGCGCACAGGTAGCCTCCGTGAACGACGGAACATCGGGTTATTGGAATCCGGCGGGACTTATAAACGTCAAGGATCAACCGCAGCTTAATATTATGCATGCAGAGTATTTTGCCGGAATAGGCAAATACGATTTCGCCAGCCTTTCTTTGCCATTAAAAGATAAAAAACGTGTTCTGGGGCTTTCGCTCCTTCGTTTTGCTGTAGATGATATTCCCAACACCATATTTCTTGTAGAACCCGACGGTACTATTAATTTCAGTAACATCTCAAAGTTTTCGTCTGCCGACTATGCTTTTCTGATGTCATTCGCACAGGAAGTAAAGCTCAGGAAAAATAAAAAGATCAACGGCGGAATAAACGCTAAGGTCATTCACAGGAAAGCGGGCGACTTCACAACAGCCTGGGGTTTTGGATTCGACGCAGGCATCCAGGTGCAGGCGGAAAAGTGGAAATTCGGAATTGTTGCAAGAGATGTTACAACCACTTTCAATGCATGGTCCTTCAATCTTACCGAGAAAATGAGGGAAGTGTTTTATGTAACAAACAACGACATACCTGTTAAATCAACTGAATTAACCGCCCCGCGTGTGATTGTTGGCGGAGCCTACAATTTTAAAATAAATAAGAGCCTGAATCTCCTTGCGGAAATAAACACAGATCTCACTTTCGACGGAAGAAGAAATACTGTGATCGCGTCCGACGTGCTGAGCCTTGATCCGAAACTGGGACTTGAAGCATCATGGAAGAACGTTTTCTTTGTGAGAGGTGGCATAAATAATTTTCAGAAAGCCCTCGATGATAATGATTCAGCGAATATTAAAAAAGTATGGATCTATCAGCCAAGTGTAGGTGCAGGATTCAGAATATCAAACGTGCAGATCGATTACGCATTTACGAATCTGGCTAATCAGTCCAATCCGTTATACACCCATGTTTTTTCACTAAAAGCTGATCTGAAGAAGAGCAAGAAGAACTGAACCCAATGAAAACCCTGAAACCTATTGCAATGAAACGAATTTTACCGTTTTTATTGTTTTTGATTAGTCTGTCTGTCGCGGGCCAATACAACAACGAATGGATAAGGAATTCGCAGACATATTTTAAATTCAAGATCCTTAACAAGGGACTATATCGTATTCCTAAAAGTGCTTTGGATGCGGTGGGTATAGGAAATACAGGAGCGGAATATTTTGAACTCTGGAGAAATGGCAAACAGGTGCCCATATATACATCTTCTGCATCCGGACCGCTTGCATCAAATGGTTATATAGAATTCTGGGGCGAAGGAAATGACGGAAAACCTGATAAAGCATTTTACCGCAATCCGGCTTTCCAACACAGCACCGAAATAAGCCTTCTGTCCGATTCAGCAGTATATTTTTTAAGCGTAAACACAAACCAGTCGGGCTTTACTTATGTTGACCCCGGGAACGATGTTGCAGGTAACTCATTGCCTGTTGAACAATACTTCATGGATAAATCAGCGAAGTATTACAATGATAAGATCAATCCGGGGTTTGCGGCTGTTGTGGGCGAATACGTTTACTCGTCGTCGTATGATAAGGGTGAATTCTGGTCCTCAAATCCTGTAAGGCCCGGAACACCACTGGTAACTACACAAACAGGTTTAAATGTGTATAGCAGCGGCCCGGATGCCACATTGAGATACGGAACGATGGGAGACGCGCTTAATCCAAGATCAGTGAAAGTTTCGGTGAACGGGAACCTTTTACAGGATACCGTGATGGATTATTTTAATGACCTGGTTGCAACCCTGCAGGTGCCTCTTTCAATGATTTCAGCGGGTACGGCTGCCGTGCAGTTTGAAAACACATCAATCGTTACTACAGACAGGATGGTAATGTCGTTTTTTGAGATTAACTATCCAAGACCTTACGATTTCAACAATCAGAAATTTTTCAAGTTCAGTCTGCCGGCCAGCGGTGCTAAATATATCGAGGTAACAAACTTTAACTATGGTACAACAGCGCCCGTATTGCTTAACATTACTACAGGTGAAAGAATAACGGGAGATATATCAACGCCGGGCTTAGTAAAGCTCGTTGTTCCCGCAGGTGGCGCAAGAGAATTTGTGCTTGTTAATACCGAGGCTGCAAATGTGAATACTGTAGCGACATTGACTCCGAAAACATTTAAGGTGTTCACGGATCCTGCCAACCAGGGGAATTACCTCATCATTACAAACAAGGCGTTGTTTACGGGATCACATGGAAACAACCCTGTTGATGAATACAAAAATTACCGTGCATCATCCGCAGGCGGAGGTTATAACGTTCAGGTAATCGATGTTGATGAGCTTATCGACCAATTCGGATTTGGTATCAAGAAAAATCCTCTTGGTATCAAGAACTTTATAAGGTTTGCGAGAAATAAATTCCAGAATCCGCTAAAACATGTGCTTCTGATCGGACGCGGCATGGCGTATAATGACTACCGCCTGCGCGAAGGAGATGCGCTGGCAGAGCAACTCAACCTGGTACCATCATGGGGAAGCCCCGCCTCTGATAACGTTCTTAGCTCCGAGGACGCCGCAACGCCAGTACCAGTAACACCGATCGGACGGCTGTCGGTCATCAAAGGAAAAGAAATAGAGGACTATCTCGAAAAGGTCATAGAGTATGAGGCCGCACAAAAAAATGCTGCGAACACATTAGAAGGAAGAGAGTGGATGAAAAACATTGTGCATGTAACAGGTTCAAGTGACCCGTACCTTGGTACTGTTCTTTGTAATTATATGCATGCTTACAGGCAGATCATACAGGACACGATGTATGGAGGAAAAGTTTCAACTTTCTGTAAGGTATCGACTAATTCCGTTGAACAGCTGAACAATGAAAAGATTGCTTCACTATTTGAGGAAGGAATCAGCATCCTTACTTATTTCGGTCACTCTTCGTCAACAACACTCGAATTTAACCTGGATAACCCCCAGGCATACAACAACCAGGGAAAGTATCCTGTATTTTTTGTAAATGGTTGTAACGCGGGGAACTTTTTTACTTATAATGGCGCCCGCCTTTCGATATTCGAAACGCTGTCAGAAAAATTCGTGCTTGCGAAACAACGAGGCAGTATCGCATTTGTGGCGAGTACGCATTTCGGTATCGTTAACTACCTGAATATTTACCTGAATCATTTATATGTTACAATCTCCAAACCCGACTTTGGTAAGTCGCTGGGCGAAACCGTGCGCGACGCCCTGGCTGCGATGATCACAGTAACCGGTACCAATGATTACTATGCAAGGCTGCATGCAGAAGAAATGACTATTCATGGCGACCCGGCTATAGCAATAAATGAGCAACCAAAGCCCGATTATATTCTTGAAGAATCACAGGTTAAAGTGAACCCGGCATTTATTTCGGTCGCAGAGGAGTCGTTCCAGGTAAAAATAAAAGCTGTTAACCTTGGAAAAGCTGTAAGCGACTCAATAGTTATTGAAGTTAAGCGCCAATATCCCGACGGCGCAAGCGAAGTGATCAATAGGGTGAAAATAGCGGGAATAAGATATGCTGATTCAGTAACCATAAATGTGCCTGTCGTTTCAACGCGCGATAAGGGACTGAACAAGCTTACAATTACAGTTGATGCCGACAATATTGTTGATGAAATAACTGAAAGCAATAATACCATCTCAAAAGATGTGTTCATATATGAGGATGAAGCAAGAACTGTTTATCCATATAATTATGCGATAATTACCAATCCAACGCAAAAGCTCTCGGCTTCTACGGCTAATCCGTTGAGCCCGAGTAAGCAGTATCTCATGGAGATGGATACAACGGCATTGTTTAATTCTTCATTCAAGATATCGAAAACAACGACTTCCATTGGAGGCCTGCTTGAATTCGATCCGGGAATAACATATGTTGATAAGAGGGTTTATTATTGGCGTGTATCGCCGGTGCCGCAAACTACCGGGTCAAACTATGTCTGGAACACGGCATCGTTTATTTATATCAATGGAACCAAGGAAGGCTTTAACCAGTCGCACAGGTATCAGCACGCCGATTCAAAGACTGAGAGGATGAGCCTGAACGATAACGGCAATTGGGTATTTGGTACGAGAAACAATCACCTCTTTATAAGAAATGGTGTATATCCGTTCTCAGGAAGAACTGACAACGACTTCTCGATAGATGTAAATGGCACCTTGCCAATAGCGAGCGCCTGCGTGGGATCTTCCCTGATATTTAACGTTTTCGACAGTGTAACATTCAAGCCGTGGAAGAACGTTGATGGCAGCGGAAATAACCTGTTCCTCAGTGGAAGCGGAAGTGCCAATTGCGCGCCTTCGCGTAACTACAACTTTGAGTTCTCGTATATGACTTCGCAATCGAGGAAGTACATGATGAACTTCATGGATAGCATTCCAAACGGAAGCTTCGTTGTGGTGCG
>Ga0075421_100009860_pt1 | contig 11782 bp, 9 predicted proteins | sample SoiMetdeltSBSDD5_FD_75292 | JGI IMG/M metagenome (GOLD analysis project Ga0075421, IMG submission 75292) | Bulk soil microbial communities from a Populus tree surrounding site in Tennessee, USA - Soil MetaG P. deltoides SBSDD5 | ecosystem: Environmental > Terrestrial > Soil > Tree plantation...
TAGGCGACGCTCACCACGCCCATGAGGATCAGCGACAGGGCCGAGGCGAGCGGAAAATCGCCGCGCCTGCCGATCTGCATCATGATGAGCTGGGGCATCAGGAGCTCGTTGTTGCCGCCGAGGATCTGCGGCGTGATGTAGTCTCCGATCGCGATCACGAAGGTCAGGAACGATCCGACGACGATCCCCGGCGCGGTCAAGGGCAGGATCACGTGAATGAAGGCGGCAACGGGACTTGCCCCGAGATCGGCGGCGGCGCGCCGGTAGTTCGGGTTCAGCTGCTTGAGATTGGCGTAGATGGTCAAGGTCAGCAGCATGACGAAGAAGTGGGTGAAGCCGATCATCGTGGCGGTGCGGGTGTTGGCGAGGCGGAGCGGCTCGTCGACCAGGCCTGCCGCCATGATCGCGCCGTTGACGACGCCGCGCTCGGCGAGCACCAGCAGCCAGCTGTAGGAGCGAACGATATAGGAGGTCCAGAACGGCAGCACCGCAAGCATCAGGGCGAGACGCTGCCAGCGCTCCGGGACGATCTCGGCGAGAATCCAGGCGAAGGGATAGGCGAGAACGAGCGAGACGATGGTCACGAGCACGGTGACCTCGAGCGAGTTGACCATCGCCTGGAAGTAATTGGGATTGGCGAAGAACTGGCTGTAGTTGGCGAGCGTCCAGGTGCCCGGCGCCTGGTCCTGCAGGCTGACGAGAACCATCGCGGCAAAGGGGAGGATGAAGAAGAGCCCCGTCCAGGCGAGCGCCGGACCAACCAGCAGCCAGGCGAGCGCACGGATCGAGCTCATTGCCTATCGGCTGGTCGGCTATTTGGCCTGCAGCATCTCCGTCCAGACATCCTGCATCTTCTTGTCAAGCGCGGCGTCGGGAGCCGGATAGCGCTGCGCCCGCGCCAGGAACGAGGGCTGCTCGGCGAAGCGCAAGGTTCGCTTCTGATCATCGGTCAGGACGGCCTTGCTGTTGGCCGGCATGCCCCAATAGCAGGACGATGTGGCAAGGCGCGCCTGACCTTCGGGCGACAGGACATATTGGATGAATTTAAGGGCGAGGTCCTTGTTCTTGCTGGCAGCGAACATGGCCAACGACTGCGACCACAGGATACCGCCCTCCTTCGGAATGGAAAAATCGAGCGCCGGGTTTTCCTTCGAGAGCCCGGCGGTGACCCATTCGCCGCCGCCGACCAGAATGTCGACCTCGCCGGTGGCGAGCGCCGTCTGGCTCGCCGTCACCTCGCCGACCAGCTTGGCATTGGCCTTCATCTTGAGGAGGACATCCTTGATCGCCGGCAGATCGGCCTCGGTCAGATCGGCGGTCTTCTTGCCGAGCGCCAGGGCCGCCATGCCGATCACCGGCAGATAATAGTCATAGATCGCGATGCGCCCCTTGTATTTCGGATCGGTCAGGGCGGCGAGCGACTGCATGTCGGCGACCTCGACCTTGTCCTTGTTGAAGCCGATGGTGTTGTAGCCGAACTTCTCGGTCATGCCGTAGCGCTTGCCAGCGATCTTGGTGGTGTCGTCCATCCGCACCTCGGGATAGACGTCGGCGAGCGGCAGCTGGTCCTCGGGCAAGGGCGCGAACAGCCCCTTCTCGACACCGCGGGGAACATCGATCGAGTCGATCACCATGACGTCCCAGTCGCCGGGCTGCGACTGATCGATAATGGCGAAGCCGGCGCCGGTGCCCTCGAATTCCTTCAGGTTCACCTTGACGCCACTGGCCTCCTCGAAGGGCTTGAGAAGATTGGGATCGGCATGATCGCACCAGACGAGCGCATTGAGCTCCGCGGCGCCGGCGGCACGGGCGAAGAGGCACAAGGCAGCCAGCGCGACAAGGGCGCGACGGCCAAGCAGGCGAAACGGCAGGATGCCCATCAGTCCCTCCCAGTAGACGTCTTTTTCGGATGCCGGAGCGTGACCGAATTCGCCAGACGAGTCAAAGGGCGGAAGGTCAGTCGACGACCAATCCGCGCATCTGGCGCCAGATTGCCAGCTTGAGCGCGACCGCGAGCGAGATCGGATTCTCCTGCGGCGGCGCGGTGGCGGCGACGCCTTTCTCGACCAGCCGGCCGACCTTGACCTCGCCATCGGTGTGATAGCGGTTGCCCTCGCCATTGCGGCCCCTGAGGGTCGGGCCGATGCCGTAGACGAGATAGGTCGCCTCGAGCATGTTGGCACGCGTCAAGTCGCCGATCAGGCCGTCCCGCTGAGCATCGATGTCGGGCGCGATGCGATGGGTGACCGCACCGGTGTAATGACTGAAGCCGATACCGTTGTCGAAAGTGGCGGAGCCGAGCCAAACCGGCCGCTGCTCCTCGCCCTTGTCCAGCACCCGCCACAGCCGGATATGGCCGCGCTGCCGAGCACTGCCGCCGACGAGCTTCTCGAAGGCGAGATCCTCACGGCGGCCAACGAAGAAGAGCGGGCTGACCGGCGCATGGCGATAGCGACGGTGGAGCAGCACGCTGCCGACGATCTCGATGCTCGAGCGGAGCGTGATCGGATCCGCGGGGAACCATTGGGCATTGTTGAAAGCCGTGACGACGTCCTCTTCGGTCCCGACCAGGCCGATATTGATCGGGTCCCCGGGTATTCCCTGGGCGGTGTGGGTGACCATCGACATGCCCGAAAGCCCGCGCTGGTGCTCATAGTGGCGCCACAGGCGCGGCAAGATCCAATAGGCGGCTGCCATATAGGCCACCAATGCGATCACGATCGCGGTGAGGACCATGCGCCAGCTGCCGACCGTGCCCGTCATCCGCCGTCGAGGTCATCCTTCCAGACCACGTGCCGGCCGGAGGGATCATTACCGACATGGATCAGACGATAGGCGAGAGCGATCAGGACGATGGCAACCGGCTTGGCGAGTATGACGTTCCATGGCAGCGGATCCTCGGCCGCCGCCCAGTCGGTTGCGAAGTCGACCACCATATAGACGAGTATGACGCTCAGCAGCGTGTTCTTGAGCTCCTGCACGCCCTCGACACGCATCCAGGACGGCACGGTGCGGCGCATGTCCGGCGGCAGATCGAACACGAAGCCGAAGGCAATCGAGTAGGTGAAGATCAGAAGCACGATGCCGAAAAGGAAGGCGTCGGTTCCCGACATGACGAGGGCGCTTGCCATGCGGGGATCCTCGCGGCTGATCACCATCTGGGCGCCCTTGACGATGTGGCCGGCGCCCTCACCGAACTCGACGAGAGCGCCGAGAGCCGTGCCGACCGAAGCGATCAGCATGATAAAGCGCAGCGAGATGAAAAATCGAAGCATGGAGCCCCCGAGACGAGCAATCGATGGCGGTCAGGTTGGCGACTGGCCGGGAACCGTCGCCGGCCGCGGGCGGAGACGTTTCACCGCCAGACGAATGGCGACATAGAAGACGGGCGTGAGGAAAAGGCCGAAGAACGTCACGCCGAGCATGCCGGCGAACACGGCCGTTCCGAGCGCCTGGCGCATTTCCGCTCCGGGCCCGGTGGCGATCACCAAGGGCACGACGCCGAGAATGAAGGCGAAGGAGGTCATGAGGATCGGCCGCAGCCGCAGGCGGCAGGCTTCGACCACCGCCTCGATGGGCGATTTGCCCTCGCTTTCGGCATGACGGGCAAATTCGACGATCAGGATGGCGTTCTTGGCAGCGAGGCCGATCAGCACGATCAGGCCGATCTGGGTGAGGATGTTGTTGTCCATGCCGCGTGCCGAGACGCCGATCAGCGCCGCCAGAATGCTCATCGGAACGATGAGGATGATGGAGAGCGGCAGCGACCAGCTCTCATATTGCGCGGCGAGCACCAGGAAGACGAACAAGACCGAAAGCGCGAAGATGAAGATGGCGAGATTGCCGGTCTGGCGCTCCTGGAAGGCAAGCTCCGTCCATTCGAAGCTCGTGCCCTGCGGCAACACCTCGCGGGCAAGCGTCTCCATGGCATCGAGGGCAGTGGCCGAAGAATAGCCTGGCGCGGCGTTCCCCTGCACCGGCACGGCGGTGTACATGTTGTAGCGCTGAACGAGGTCGGGGCCGGAGACGTCGCGGATCTCGACCAGGGTGCCGAGCGGCACCAGCGCGCCGGTCGCCGATCTCACCTTGAGGCGCAGCACATCCTGGCGCTCGAGGCGGAATTTCTGATCGGCCTGGGCACGGACCTGATAGACACGGCCGAAGGCGTTGAAGTCGTTGACATAGGAGGTGCCGAGATTGACCTGCAGCGCCTCGAAGATGTTGGCGATCGGCACGTCCAGCATGCGAGCCTTGGTGCGATCGATCTCGAGATAGATCTGCGGGCTCGAAGCCGAGAAGGTGGTGAACACGCCGGTGAGCTCGGGCATGGTGCGGGCCTTCGCCATCATCTCGCGGGCCGCCCCGAGAACGCGCAGCATCGAGGCGTCGACCCGCTCCTGCAGCTCGATCTTGAAGCCGCCGGCATTGCCGATGCCGCGAACCGGCGGCGGCGGTATGGCGATGATGAAGGCCTGCTCGATCGTCGAGAGGCGCGCGACGAGCTGCCCGATCAGCGCGGTGCCGGACTGGCCATGGCGCAGCCGTTCCTCGAACGGTGCGAATCGGGCGAAGATGGCTGCCTGGTTCGAGGCATTGGTGAAGGTCGCTCCGGAGAAGCCGGCGAACGCCACCGCGTCGACGATGCCGGGCGTGTCCAGCATGATCTTGGAGGCTTTCTGCACCACCGCGTCGGTGCGGGACAGCGACGAGCCGTCCGGCAGCTGGATGACGACGATGGCATAGCCCTGGTCGAGCTGCGGGATGAAGCCGCGCGGCACGGCGTTGGCCATATAGACGGTTGAGCCGAGAAGGCCGGCATAGATCGCGAGCATGATGACTTTGCGTTTGGCGACGGCTCGCACGCTGCCGGCATAGGCGCCGCTCATGCGATCGAAGCCCGCATTGAAGCGATCGGCAAACCAGCGGCCGCCACGGACCAGGCGATTGCCTGAAGCATGCGCGTCATGCGGCTTGAGCAGCGCGGCGGCAAGGGCCGGCGACAGGCTCAGCGAGTTGATGGCGGAGATGATGGTCGAGGCGGCAATCGTCACGGCGAATTGCTTGTAGAACTGGCCGGAGATGCCGGGGATGAAGGCGGTGGGGACGAACACCGCGGTCAGGACCAGCGAGATGGCGAGGATCGCCGTTCCGACCTCGTTCATGGTGCGGTGCGCCGCCTCGCGCGGGGTGAGGCCTTGGGCAATGTTGCGCTCGACATTCTCGACCACCACGATGGCGTCATCGACGACGATGCCGATCGCCAGCACCAGGCCGAAGAGCGTCAGGGTGTTGAGCGAGTAGCCGAGCGCCGCCATCACCGCGAAGGTGCCGATCAGCGACACCGGAATGGCGACGATCGGAATGATGGCGGTGCGCCAGGATTGGAGGAAGACGATGACGACGATCACCACCAGGGCAACGGCCTCGAACAGGGTCTTGTAGACCTCTCTGACGGATTCGGCGACGAACTCGGTCGGATTGTAGACGATCTGGTAATCGAGCCCCGGCGGGAACTCCTTCTTCAGCTCCTCCATCTTGTCGATGATCTGTTGGGCGGTGGCGAGCGCATTGGTGTTGGGGCGCTGAAAAATCGCGAGCGCCACCGCGGGCTTGCCGCTGAGATAGGAATTGGTGACATAGTCGCGCGCCCCGAGATCGACCCGCGCCACGTCGCGCAGGCGGATCAGCCGTCCGTCGCTGCCAGACTTGACGATGACATTGGCGAACTGCCGGGCATTCTCGAATCTTCCCTGGGTGGTGACCACCAGCTGAAAGGCATTGTCGGCGGGCGCCGGCTGGGTGCCGAGGGCACCGCCCGACACCTGGACATTCTGCTCGCGCAACGCCGCCACGACATCGCCGGCGGTCATTCCGTAGGTCGACAAGCGCTCGGGATCGAGCCAGACTCTCAGCGAATATTCGCGCTCGCCGAAGATCGTCAGGTCGCCGACGCCTTCGAGACGCAGCAGCACGTCGCGCACCCGGTTGCGGGCGTAGTTCGAGACATAGAGCTGGTCGTAGCTGTCGTCGCGCGCCAGCATGTGGACGACCATCATCAGATCCGGCGAGCTCTTCAGCGTGGTGATGCCGAGGCGGCGGACATCCTCCGGCAGGCGCGGCACCGCGATCGCCACCCGGTTCTGCACCAGCACCTGCGCCTGGTCGAGATTGGTGCCAAGCCGGAACGTGATGGTGAGCGACATGGAACCGTCGCTCGTCGAGTAGGACGACATGTAAAGCATGTTCTCGACGCCATTGACCTCCTGCTCGATGGGGGTGGCGACGGTGGCCGCGACCGTCTCGGCATTGGCGCCCGGATAGGAGGCGCGGACCACGACGGTAGGCGGTGCAACCTCGGGATATTGGGCGACCGGTAGGACGAAGTAGGAGAGGGTGCCGAGCAGCACGATGACGATCGACATCACCGATGCGAAGATTGGCCGATCGACGAAGAAATGCGAGAAGTTCATCGCCGCTACTGAGCCAGGGACGCCGCCACCGGCGGCAGGGTGGTAGGCTCGGGCGTGACCGTCGCGCCGGGACGCGCCCTGACGATGCCGTCGACCACGATGGTCTCGTCCCCCGAGAGGCCGCGGCGCACGACACGATAGCCGTCGATCTTGGGGCCGGGGCGGATCGCCTTGGTGGAGATCTTGTTGTCAGGGCCGACGACATAGACGATGCGCCGGTCCTGATCGCTGCCGATCGCTTCATCGGGAATGAGCACCGCCTGGTGATCGCCGGAGCCCGGGATCGAGATGCGGCCGAACATGCCGGGCTGCAGGAAGAGGTCGGGATTGTCGAAGATCGCCCTGCCCCGCATGGTGCCGGTGGCGCTGTCGATCCGGTTGTCGACGAAATTGATGTGGCCGATGCGGCTCTCCTTGGGGTCGCCCGGAACGACCATGCGGACCTCATAGGCATGGTCGCGCCCGGATAGGCGCTCGCCCTGGAGCGCCATCCTGGCATAGGCGATGTAGGAGCGCTCGTCGACGTCGAAATAGAAATAGATGGGATTGAGAGCGACGACGGTGGTGAGGATGGTGTCGTTGGCATTGACCAGATTGCCGACCGACAGCCGCCTGTTGCTGATGCGGCCGCTGATCGGGGCGGTGATCTTGGTGTAATCGAGATTGAGCCGTGCCTGCTGCAGGGCCGCGGTGGCGCCCTGGACCTCAGCCTGGGTGGACAGAAATTGCTGCCGCCGCTGATCGAGCACCGATTGGGAAATCTCGACGCCGCTTCGCAGCCCCTCGGCGCGCTGGAGCTCCTGGCTGGCAAGGTTGAGGGCGGTCTTGGCATTGTCGAGGCGGGCGCTCGCCTCATCGGCGGCTGCCTGGAACGAACGGGGATCGATGGTGAAGAGAAGGTCGCCCTTCTTGATGATGGCGCCGTCCTTGAAATGGATCTGGTCGAGATAGCCGGTCACCCGCGAGCGCACCGCAACATCGTCGGTCGCCTCGAACCGACCGGTGAAGTCGTCCCATTCGACAATGTTCTTCACCACCGGCTTGGCGACGGTCACCTGGGGCGGGCTGGGCGGCGGCGCCCCGGCGGTCGGGCCGGTCGGGCGACCGAGCCAGAACCAGGCGGCGGCGGTGGCCGCGAGCAGCAGCAGGACGGCCGCAACCGTTATGGCGTGCCGGCGCCGAGGCGGCGCGGCATCAGGCGGTTCGGCGGCCGTGCCGGACCTGTCAGGCAGAGGGGAATCTTCCATCCCATTCTCCTTGGCTTCCGTTTGTCCATGATACTGCGTTCACCGGCGAGGTGAACGGGAATTCACGTCACGGAACGTCAACCCGCCCCGCGATCTCTGTTGCCGCCTGGCGATTTTCGGGAGATGGTAGGCGCAAGCTTGCCACGTCCGGTACAACGCTCGGACGAAGGAAAAATCGCAGGGAGGCGTCATGCGTAGAATTCTGACCGCGCTTTTCATTGTGCTGCTGCCCTCGCTGGCATTAGCGCAGAGCTATCCGGAGCGGCCGATCACCATCGTGGTGCCGTTCTCGGCCGGCGGCCCCACCGATACGGTGACCCGGCTCGTGGCCGAGGCCATGAGCAAGGATCTCGGCCAGCAGGTCCTGGTGGAGAATGCGACGGGCGCCGGCGGCACGCTCGGCGCCGGCCGGGTCGCCAAGGCGGAGCCGGACGGCTACACGCTGCTGCTCCACCATATCGGCATGGCAACCTCGGCGACGCTCTACCGCAAGCTTGCCTACAAGCCGCTCGAGGCTTTCGAGTATGTCGGGCTGGTCACCGAGGTGCCGATGGTCATCGTCGCCCGCAAGGACCTCGAGCCCAAGGACCTCAAGGCGTTGATGGATTACGTCAAAGCCAACAAGGACAAGGTCACCTATGCCCATGCGGGCGTCGGCGCGGCGTCGCATCTGTGCGGCATGCTGTTCATGAGCAAGATCGGAACACCGGTGACCACCGTGCCCTATAAGGGAACCGGGCCGGCGCTCACCGATCTGATGGGCGGCCAGGTCGATCTCCTGTGCGACCAGACCACCAACACCACCAATCAGATCAAGGCCGGCGAGATCAAGGCCTATGCCACGACCACGCCGGAGCGGCTCGCGGCGCTGCCCGACGTGCCGACCGCCAAGGAGCAGGGTCTCGATATCGATGTGGCGATCTGGCATGGGCTCTATGCGCCCAAGGGAACGCCCAAGGAGGTGGTCGACCGGCTTGCCGCATCGCTGCAGAAGGCGCTGCAGGACGAGACCGTGAAGACCCGCTTCGCCAGCCTCGGAACGGCGCCGGTGGCGCAGGATCAGGCGCAGCCGGCGGCGCTCGAGGCGAAGCTCAAAGGCGAGATCGACCGCTGGCGGCCGGTGATCGAGGCAGCCGGGCAATATGCCGACTGAGCATTGTGAGGGGCCACCGCCTGGCGGCGGTGCCCCCTTTCGAGGGTGTGCGTGCAACGGATCAACCATCGTGACCTGCTGCTCGGTGCCATATTCGCGCTGATCGGGGCCGGTTTCGTGATCGCCGCGCGCGGTCTCGACATGGGGACGACGCAGCGCATGGGGCCCGGCATGTTCCCGCTCATCCTTGCATCGGTGCTGATGCTGCTCGGCATCGCGATTGCGGCGCAATCGTTCTTCACGCCCGAGGAAGCGATCGGCAAGGTGCCATGGCGCGGCCTCGTGCTCATCCTTGCCGCTCCGGTGCTGTTCGGCATCACTATCCGGGGGCTCGGCCTCGTCGGCGCGGTGGTGCTGGCGATCGCGACATCGACCTTTGCCAGCCAGCGCGCCGGGCTGGCGCTGGCCGGCCTGCTGACGCTCGGCCTCACCGTTTTCTGCGTCCTGGTTTTCAGCTATGGGCTCGGCCTGCCGATTCCGCTGCGCGGGCCGTGGCTGTCGTTCTGAGACATGAGCCATGGAACTTCTCGACAATCTCGCACTGGGGTTCTCCACCGCCCTCCTGCCGGTCAATCTGTTCTACTGCTTCGTCGGGGTGCTGCTCGGCACGCTGATCGGGGTCCTGCCGGGCATCGGCCCGACCGCCACCATCGCCATGCTGCTGCCGATCACCTTCGCGTTCTCGCCGGCGACGGCGCTCATCATGCTCGCCGGGATCTATTACGGCGCGCAATATGGCGGCTCGACCACGGCGATCCTCATCAACCTGCCGGGCGAATCATCATCGGCGGTCACCGCCATTGACGGCTATCAGATGGCGCGGCAGGGCCGCGCCGGCCCGGCGCTCGCCACCGCGGCCATCTCCTCCTTCTTCGCCGGCACGGTGGCAACGATCCTGCTCGCGCTGTTTGCGCCGCCCTTGTCGCGCATGGCGCTCAAATTCGGCGCGGCGGAATATTTCTCGCTGATGGTGCTGGGACTCGTCTGCTCGGTGGCGCTGGCCCATGGCTCGATCCTGAAAGCGCTGGCGATGATCGTGCTCGGGCTGTTGCTCGGGCTGGTCGGCACCGACATCTATACCGGCACGCCGCGCTTCACCATCGACATGCCCGAGCTGGCGGACGGTCTCAGCTTCGTTGCGGTCGCGGTCGGCGTGTTCGGGCTCGCCGAGATCCTGCGCAATCTCGAAAACGAGCATGACCGGGCAGTGACGGTGAAGCGGGTGACCGGCCTCATGCCGACGCTCGCCGATCTCAAGGCGGTGGCCGCGCCGATCGTCAGAGGCACGACGCTCGGGGCGATCCTCGGCATTCTCCCGGGTGGCGGGGCGATCCTCGCCTCATTCGCCGCCTACACGGTGGAGAAGCGGCTGTCGCGCACGCCGGAGCGCTTCGGCAAGGGTGCGATCGAGGGCGTGGCGGCGCCGGAAGCGGCCAACAATGCCGGGGCACAGACCTCGTTCATCCCGATGCTCACCCTTGGCATCCCGGCCAATCCGGTGATGGCGCTGATGATCGGTGCACTGATCATTCAGGGAATCACGCCTGGACCGAAGGTCGCGACCGAGGAGCCGCAGCTGTTCTGGGGCGTGATCGCCTCCATGTGGATGGGGAATTTGATGCTGGTACTGCTCAACCTGCCGCTGGTCGGCATGTGGGTCAAGATGCTGACGATCCCCTATTACGTGCTGTTTCCGGCGATCATCGCCTTCTCGTCGATCGGCGTCTACAGCGTCAACAACAACAGCTTCGATCTCTATACGGTCGCCGCATTCGGCTTTCTCGGCTATGTGCTGGTCAAGCTCGGCAGCGAGCCGGCGCCGCTCCTGCTCGGCTTCGTGCTCGGGCCGCTGCTCGAGGAGCATCTCAGGCGCGCGATGATCATCTCGCATGGCGATTGGACGGTGTTCGTACGCCGTCCGCTGTCGGCAACGCTCCTCACCATTGCGGCGCTGGTGCTGGCCGTCACCTTCCTGCCAGCGGTGTCGCGCAAGCGCGAGCAGGTGTTTGTCGAAGAGGAATAGGCAGTAGGCATTAGGCAATAGGCAATAGGCAGTGAGTGGTGCCCTACTGCCTACTGCCTACTGCCTACTGCCTACTGCCTACTGCCTACTGCCTATCCTTCTCCTCCTCGCGCTGCTGCACGATCGGCGGCGGGCGGCGCGGCAGGTAGCCGGTCGGATTGAGCGGGCCGGCGCGGCGCCGGTAGAGCATGTTCATCGCCTCGATGAAGATCGAGAACAGCATCGCGGAATAGATGTAGCCCTTCGGCACATGGAAGCCGACGCTGTCGGCCATCAGCGCCATGCCGATCATCAGCAGGAAACCGAGGGCGAGGATCTTGATCGTCGGATGGTCGTCGACGAAGTTGGCCACCGGCCCCGACGCGACCATGAGGACGATCATCGCCAGGACCACGGCGGTGATCATAATCCAGATCTCATTGGCCATGCCGACGGCGGTGATCACCGAATCGATCGAGAAGACGATGTCGATCAGCGCGATCTGGGTGATCACCCCGGCGAAGCTCGAATAGGTCTTCGCTTCGACGTCCTTGTCGCCGCCTTCGAGACTCTCATGCATCTCGGCAGTTGCCTTGTAGATCAGGAACAGCCCGCCAACGCCGAGAATCAGATCGCGGCCCGAGAAGCCGTGGCCGAACACGGTGATCAACGGCTCGGTCAGGCCGATGATCCAGGTGATGAAGGCGAGAAAAATCACGCGCGGAATGATCGCCAGCGTCATTCCGATATAGCGAGCGCGGGCTCGCTGCTCCGGCGGGAGCTTGGCAACGAGCACGGCGATGACAACGATGTTGTCGACGCTGAGGACGACTTCCAGCAAAGTCAGCGTCAGCAGACTTGCCCAGGTCTCAGGATCGGAAAGCATTCAGCGACGCTGTAGAATGTAACT